>LFFM01002440.1_pt1 | contig 12293 bp, 5 predicted proteins | sample 643131 | NCBI WGS metagenome assembly LFFM01 (sample SAMN03777445, study PRJNA286221) | soda lake metagenome | biome: soda lake; feature: Kulunda steppe; material: water; isolation source: sample Tc-Br brine of Tanatar trona crystallizer | place: Russia: Kulunda steppe | collected 2011-07
TCAGGAGGAGAGAAGTCGGCCAGGAGCACGGCTCCGATCCATCGCTGTTCATCGACCAGCACCAATGCTCCCTCGATATCCGCTGGGTCGAATCCGTAGTACGCGCGGGCCGTTTCGCTCAACTCGTTGCGGACGCCCTCGACGGTGCCCCGTTCACCGGGGTTGGCCTGGGGGGCGGCGATCGGAAGAAGGCTGGCGTCGAGCAACTCCCAGATCCCGGGGCCTGTCGCCGCACCGACGAGCAGCGTCTCTTCGGGAATCGCCGCTCCGGCCCGGTCGTACAACTGGGCGGTATCGATCTCTGGCGCCAGCCAGTCGTCTCGGTGGTCCGGCTCCGGTTCATCGGGCGACGTGGAGCATCCCGACAGGGCGACACAACAGGCAATTATTACGACGGCAGATAGACGAAGCGACGGCACGAAATCTCCTCTGGAAGATGCGGATGGCTTCAAGGACACTGACTCGAAGTACTACGACGGATGCATCAGCAAGGCTTCGTTATCATATGTTGTCAAACTTGGCTCCCCGTGGAGCAAGGCCGGTTGGGGCCGCAGGATAGCGGCGTGGGCGGTGGTATGTTGTCAAACTTGGCTCCCCACCGGGTCAAGCCCGGTTGGGGCCGCAGGATAGCGGCGTGGGCGGTGGTATGTTGTCAAACTTGGCTCCCCGTGGAGCAAGGCCGGTTGGGGCCGCCCGTAATCGGCGGGCGTGGTGGTATGTTGTCAAACTTGGCTCCCCACCGGGTCAAGCCCGGTTGGGGCCGCCCGTAATCGGCGGGCGTGGTGGTATGTTGTCAAACTTGGCTCCCCACCGGGGCAAGCCCGGTTGGGGCCGCGAAATGGAAGGCGGATGAATGGGGACGCTCGGCGTGCACTGTGCCTCAGCGCTTTAGCGTTTCAGCGGCGGAGATGGGTCAGCGACTCAGCGGTACTCAGCGAGCTCTTTCGCGGCTCAGCGATTCAGCGTTTCAGCGTCCTCAGCGCTTCCGCGTCCTCAGCGCTTCCGCGTCCTCAGCGCTTCCGCGTCCTCAGCGCTTCCGCGTCCTCCGCGCTTCCGCGTGCGCTGCTTGCATCAAAATTGATTGATACGATCGACGAAGTCCGGCCTGTCTATAAATGGATTGCGGTTATCTTGAAAATTTTCGATGTCGTCATTTCGCGTCTGTTCGTAGTCGTCGGGCGGATCTTCGCAATTCCAGGTCCGCAGTGTTTCTTCTTCACCGGTAGAGAGCGGTTCGCCGTAGCGGATGGAGTAATAGAGGATGGCCCGGGCGATATCGCCTCGGCGCTCGGGCCGGACTTCAAAGATCGGATCGCGATCATCGTCGGCGCTGGGGCCGAGGAATGAGCCGTCGCGGTGCCACTCGCAGGTTGACTCGTCGCAGTCGACGTGACCGAATTCGTAGTTGGCGCGCCGATTATTGGCATCCATGTCGACGGGAAATAGGTGGTGGACGTCACTGCGCTGGGGTTCGACGTCGGCGCCTCTGCTCTGCGGCCAGGTGTGTTCGGTGTTGAATTTGCCACCCGGTAAGTTGGTGCCATCCGGTTCGACGCGGTCGTAGGTGTAGACGCATTCCAGTTTGCCGTCGTCACGAACTTCCAGGGTTTCGAACATAAATTCCCGGGCGGCGTCGTAGCCTTGACCGTCGTGATCGGAGGTCTTGTCCTGGAGGCCGTTGATCAGGTCCAGGCTATTGGCGTCTTCCAGATCGGTGTAGCGCTGGTCGTCGAGTTCGAAGTCGGGGTCGCAATCCCAGGGCTCGGGGGTGTTGTCGTCGTTGTCGTCGTTTTGATCATTGTTGTCGTTGTCGTCGTTGTCGCCGTTTTGATCATTGTTGTCGTTGTCGTCTTGGTCATTGCCGTCGTTTTGGTCGTTGTCGTCGTTTTGGTCGTTGTCGTTCTGATCGTCATTGGCGGCAGTATTGTCCTGGTTTTGCTCCGTTTCGGAGGAGTCGGGGACACAGCCAGCGAAGGCGATGGCACTGATAGCGGCGACTGCGACGACAGAGCAGATGCGGCGAAAAAACATGGCGATCCCGGGCAATCAGAGGTGCAACGGCAGGCATCATTGCCGGTAGCATAGTGCATGAAGCGAGCAGATGACAGTCGTTACGGTGGGCGGGCGGCAGTCGCCGGCAACCAAAACGGCGAAGAGTTGAGAAAGACCGGCACCTCTGCGATAAGTAGTGGCTGAATAGTTACCACCGACGAAGGATGATAGGCGTTGTGCCCTCGGGGTCTTTAACGGCGTAGTTGCGGCCTCGGTAGGCGTCGTCGATGGTGTCGGATGGATTATCACAGGTCCGGAGTTGATCGGTCACCCAGTGGAGTCTCTTATGAGCAGCGTTAAATTATGGATGTCAGGTCTTGTGTCGGCGCTCGTCGTGGTACTGTGGGCAGCACCGGGATGGACCTGCATGGAGCCGACGGCACAATTTCAACTCGATGGAGAGACCGTTCCCAGCACGGTCCAGGGCGCATTGTTCCGCAACTGCAATAACATCGCGCCACTGGAGGACCCGGAATTTGGACTCTACGTCGACGACAGCGATCAAGCGGTGGAGATCACCGCCGAGCAGGACCGAGACGGGCTCTACGAGATATTTTTCGAAGAAGAGTTGATGGAGCATACGACCTATCGATTCGAGTCCGATCCGGAATGCCGAGAGGAGGGTCCGCCAGAACCGGCATCCTGGACATTTGAGACCGGTGAGTCGGCGGAACTGCCGGAGGATATCGGGGTCTGGGTACCCCAGAACCCGGTCGTTGGGCCGGTGCGCCACGAGGGCGACGGAGACGAGTTGTGTTCGCAAGTCGTGGAAGGGGCCTACCAGCGCCTGGAGTTCGAGCCCACCGAAGAGGCCGAAGTCTGGGGCGAGGCCATCGCCTTTGAGTCGTGGGTCAATTCCAGTGTCTGGGAGCCGCAGGCCGGGGTCAACGAAACGGCGCCCGCCGGTGCCAGCCGCGTCGGCTGGGGAGAAGAGCAGGTCTACGCGGTCTGTGAGGGCGACGGGCCGGAGCCGCGAGAATTCGCGGAGACTCTCGAGGACGGGTTTTTCCGAATCGAGATCAGTGCTCGCATTCCGGGAACCGACGCCATCTGGACCAGTGAGGCCCACACCGATGTGATGTCCTGTCCCGACGAGGACGAAGACGAGGAGGAAGACGAAGACGACGACGGCGACGGCGATGAGGATAGGGAGGACGAAGAGAGTGAGGACTCGCCGGAAGTCGGCGAAGACGAGCCGACCTGTTCTCAGGTGGGAACGAACGGAAGTGGTGGAACTGCCGCGGTGGTTTTGCTCGGGCTGTTATTGTGGAGACGCAGAGACTAACCAACCCCATCGGTTGCGGTGCAGGCCCCGACGTCGACACCTGAGCGTAGCGTCGGGGGGGATCGCCGATCCAAAATTTGCGAAGTAACGCACCAGTGACTAATAATTTTGTTGAACTGTCACAGTCCGATTTCGCGGGATGAGTTTGTAGCTATCCTCCACACGAGTCTTTTGGACACGTAATGACCGGTTTTTACTCAGGAGAAAAGCATCATGAGTGGACAACTAAATGAATTCAGAGCGATGACTCGAGCGGTTGGAGCACGTCGCATTGGTGTCGCAGCGTTGATCCTGTGTGTTGGCGCACTATCGATGTTGTCGGCCTGCAACACCCAGGATGAATACGCCAATGCCGGCAACGATGTCGGCGACGTCAACGATGTCAATGACGTCAACGACGACAACGATGGCGACCAAAACGACCAAAACGACGACAACGATGAAACCGAATGTGACGAATTCGAGGAGTTGTGCAACGACGAGTGCGTCGACATCGACATGGACCCCAATTATTGCGGGGGCTGCGATACGCAGTGTGATGCGCCGCAAAATGGGACGCCAGTATGCGATGAGGGCGTCTGCGACTTTGAGTGCGATTCCGGCTTTACCCGCTGCGGCGATGAGTGCGTCGATCTCGACGAAGACAGCTCGCACTGTTCGGATTGCGATGAGGCCTGTCCGAATCCCGCCTCCGGAGCGCCGGTATGCAGCGATGGGGAGTGCGACCTGGAGTGCGCCGAAGATTTCACCCAATGCGATGAGGACTGTGTCGACACCGAGCAAGATATCGAGCACTGCGGAGACTGCGGCGTCGATTGCGATACACCCGATGGCGCCACAGCGGTCTGCGTCAACGGGAATTGTGACTTCAGTTGCGACCAGGGCTTAGATCGATGTGGCGATGAATGCATCGATCTGGAGAGCAGTTCCGCCAATTGCGGAAGCTGCGGAAACGACTGCGACGACGGCGAGGTCTGCTCCGGGGGCAGTTGCGTCGCCGATTGCGACGCCGGAGAAGTCGAATGCGACGGAGACTGCGTCGACCTCGATTCCAGCGACGCCAACTGTGGCGCCTGTGGGGAGTCCTGTAGTTCCACCGAGACCTGTACCGGTGGCACCTGTACCTGCGCGTCGGGCTATACCAACTGCGACGGAGATTGCGTCGACCTGAGCGTCGACAGCGACCACTGCGGAAGTTGTGGCAACGAGTGTGGGGACCGCGGAAGCTGCTCCGATGGGGAGTGCTTCTGTGATGAAGGCGAGTTGCAGTGTGGCTTTGGCACCGCTGCCAGTTGCTGCGATGAGCAGACCGAGGAGTGTACCTCCGGCTCCGGCCCCATCAGCGTTTTGCAATGTCAGTGCCAGGATGGTTATACCAGTTGCGACGGAGACTGCGTCGATACCAGCAGTGATGACGATAACTGCGGAGACTGCGGCATTGAGTGCGCCAGTGATCAGTATTGCTGTAACGGCAACTGTATCAGCGATAGCGAGATTTGCCTCATTATGCCCTGATGGGTTGTTGCAGAAAGCATAGATGGTCCGTCGGTGGTTAGGGGCGCCGGCGGGCCTTTTTTGTAGGTACCACGATAGCGAGCGTCTTACAGACTGGTTGCGTTTGGCATCGCCATTGGTTAATCGTAGGCGTCCCCGCAAGGTACCGGACTGGTAACGATGGCAATGTGCCGAAATCGAAGACCACCTGTATGCAGGAATTTCTCGACATCGCATTTAGCTTTCCCACCGTCGCCTACACGGTGTTGCTCGCCGTGGCAGTGGTGGTGGCAACGCTGATGATCGTCGGTGGTATCGGTTTTGAGGTCCTTGATCTGGATGTCGACATCGATGGCGCCGGAGTCGAAGAGGCCGGCTCTTCGGTCTTTCAGGTGCTTTCGTCTTTTGGTCTGGGGGCGGTCCCGCTGAGTATATTTGGTACCACCTATGTCTTCGCCGGATGGAGTCTGTGCTTTTTATTCGTCTTCGGCGTCCAGGAGTACATCATGGACGTCAACTGGATGATCGGCAGTCTGTTATTGGTGGGGGCGACGGTTTTTGCATTTCCAATTACCGGTTTGCTGATGGCGCCACTCCAGGCATTGACCGCCGGTGAAAGTGGTTCCAGAACCGGCGACAATCTCATCGGCAAGGTCTGTGAGGTATCGACGAGCCGCGTCGATGATGGCTTTGGTCGCGCCAATGTGTATATCGAGGGCTCGGAGTTGATATTGTCGATTCGCTGCCATCACGACAACGAGCTGTCGCGCGGTGATCGGGCGTTGATTCTGGGGTTTGACGATCAGGATAACCGCTATGAGGTCGAGCCCTTCGACGCCGTCCTGGGCCAACAGGTCACACCTCAAAGCGAATCTCAGAAGACCGTTCTGGAAGATATCGATTTTGAAGATCTCGAAGAAGCAGCCGAAGAACACGAAGAACAAAAAGCGAAAGTCAAACACGGGTAGGTCGCCGGGGCCAGTCGCGTTCGGTGGCGACCCACAATTTTTGCGATGAGAGGACTCGATGAGTTTCGTGCTCGCCAATACCAACGGGGTACTCGATGCCTTTAGCGCGCTCGGCGTATGGGCGATTTTTATCGCCGCCGGTGTGCTGGCACTGATTGTATTGATCGGTTCCATGCTGGCCTACAAAAAGGTCGATCAGGGCGAAGTCCTGATCGTGAACCTGCCGTGGAAGACGGACGTCCACTTTACTGGTGGATTTATCTGGCCGGTGATCACCCGCGCCGAAATCATGGATATCTCGGTCAAGACCATTCAGATTGCCCGAGATGGCCACGACGGGTTGATCTGCGCCGACAATATTCGAGCCGACATTACGGTCACGTTCTTTGTGAAGGTCAATCGCACCGAGCGCGACGTCAAAAAGGTCGCCGAAGCCGTCGGTTGCGCCCGGGCCTCCGACCAGGACCGTCTGGAAGAGCTGTTTACGGCCAAATTCTCGGAGGCCTTAAAGACAGTTGGTAAGCAGTTGGAATTCGAAGAGCTGTACGGACAGCGCGTCGAATTTCGCGAACAGATCATCGAAGTCATCGGCGAGGACTTAAACGGCTACGTTCTGGAAGACGCCGCCATTGACTATCTGGAGCAGACGCCGGCGCGGGAACTGGATCCGGAGAATGTCCTCGATGCTCGCGGTCTCGAAAAGATCACCGAGATCACCGCCGAGAAGCGCCACCACAAAAACGAGCTCGAAAATAAGGCCAAAAAGGATATTGGTCGCGACGATCTCGAGACCCGCAAGGCGCTTCTGGAATACGAGCGCCAGGAAGCGGACGCGGAAGCCAAACAGAAGCGAGAAATTTCGGTCGTCGAAGCCCAGCAAAAGGCGGAGGCCGAAGAAATTCGCTCCAAGGAAATTGCCCGCGCCCAGAAGGCGGAGATCGAAGCTCAGGAGGAAGTGGAGATCCGCAAGATCGAAAGTCAGCGCGAGCAGGAAGTGGCGACCAAGAATCGCGAGCGCGTGCTGGCCGTCGAAGAAGAAAACGTCAAAAAGGAGCGCGACCTCCAGGTCGTGGAGCGCGAGCGAGAGACCGAACTCAAGAGTATCTCCCGAGACCGGGAAGTCGAGACCGAGCAAAAGGAAGTTGCCGAAGTTCGGCGCGACCGCATCGCCGTCGAAAAGACGGTGGCCGAAGAAGAAGAGGAAATCGAGACACTGCGCACCGTCAAGGCCGCCGAACGCGACAAGGAAGCGTCGGTCATCGCCGCCGAGGGCGAAGCCCAGGAGGCGCTGATCGCCGACATCAAAGAGGCGGAGGCCAAAGAAAAGGTCGCCGAACACGAGGCCAAAGAGCAGATCACGCGCGCCGACGCCGAAGTCGACGCTGCGGAGCGAATCGCCAAGGCCAAAAAGCAGCGCGCCGAAGGTGTGCAGGCCGAACAGGCCGCTCCCGGACTCGCCGAGGTCGAGGTCAAAGAAGCCAACGCTCAGGCGCTCGAAAAAGAGGGATTGGTGGAGGCCAAAATTACGCGCGAACAGCTCAAGGCGGAAGCCGCCGGCGAAGAAGAGCGCGAAATGGTTCAGGTTCGCGTCAAAAAGCAAAACGCGGAAGCACTCGAACAGGAGGGCCTCGCGGAGGCGAAAATCACCGAGGAGAAGGGCACGGCGGAAGCGGTTGCTCTTCGCGAACAAAAGCAGGCCGAAGCCGATGGCGTCCGCGCCGCCGGCGAAGCCGAAGCCCACGCCCTGGCCGAAAAGAAGCGCGCCGAAGCCGAAGGCATCCAGGAGCGTCTGCTCGCGGAGGCGAAGGGACTGGCCGAAAAGGCGAAGTCCATCGACGCCTTCAGCGACCACGCACTGGAGCACGAGGAATACCGACTGCAGCTGGAGTACGGCGAGAAGCTGGGCATGGAGAAGATCGGAAATGCCGTCGATATCGCCCAGGCTCAGGCCGACGTTCTCGGCAAGGCGATGAACGAAGCCGACATCAACATCGTCGGTGGCAACGACGACTTCTATCAGAACTTCATGAAGTCGATCTCGGCGGGGCACATGATCGAGGGCTTTATGGATACCAGTCCCACCGCCGAAGGCCTGGTGGGCTCGGTGGTCGACCAATTCTCCGGCGGAGGCGCCAACGGAGGAGGCACTGCGCTGCCGGTCGGCGATGGCGCCAACGGCGAGGCTGCCACCGATGGTGCGCCGGAGCTGACGCTGTCGAGGATTCTCGACGAGGTCAAAGGCCGCGCCGAGGGCGAGGGGCGTAAAAAGATCGATGAGCTCATCGAATTGGTCCAGGGGACCGAACTCGATGCCGTCGACGATATCGACGGTGAAGACGCATCGGTCTAAATGGCCTGATTTTCGGCACCCACAGCCCGTGATACGGACCCCAGGCGCCGGAGGCTTTCCCAGCCTCCGGCGCCAATTTTCGATGCCCGGAGTGCGCCATGACCACCGAAGCGCCAGTCGAAGAGGAATCGAAGCAATCGGCCCCCGACAACGCCCCGGACGGTCAGGAGACCGACGTCCGGGGAAGTAACTACGACATCATCCGCGATCGGCTCGCCGATCAGGCCGACGAGCTTCGACGCCGGGCCGATGAGCTCAACGACCATCGCCAGGACATCTTTGGAGGGACCGACCTTTCGGTGGCCGGACAGGTCGTGGTGCGCACCGAGCACAACTGCATCCCGCGCGATATTATCGATATCGACGACCACCTGCTCTTTGGCTACAACGTCTATATCGGCATGAAGAAGTCCACCGATATCGACGATGTCTTCAGTTACCACGCCTTCGACACCGACGGCGATGAGTTTCAGATCGAGCCCATCGCCGAAGATCGCTCCGAAAACTTTCTGGGCCAAGACGACTTCGTCGATGATTTTGAGAGTCTGTACACCTACTACAGCGATGTCCGTCTGATTCAGCTCCAGAAGACCGACAATCGCCTGATGGGGGTCTTCCAGACGGGGACGACGCTAGACGATATCCGGGTGCTTCGGTGGGCTTTGGATTCCGATGAAAACGTCGATTACATCGACAACTCCGGGCGCCGCGATCTGCGCACGCCCAGTCAGCACGACTTCGACTGGCGGGAAGTCACCCGCGAAGACCACGTCCAGGGGCGCTATCCGCACGTCTGTATCCTGGACGACGTATTCGTCGACTGCACGGACGGTCAATTGACGGTCAAAGTCGAGGACAACACCGAGTCCGGCAAAGGCATCCACTCCGAGCCCGTCGACGATCGCCACCAGTCGCTGGGCGATGCAGAAGTCCAGTTCTGCCAGATCGACAACCTGATTGTCTTTCGGGTCCTTCCCTATCGAGAAGACGACTGGCGGTATTTCGTCTTCAACTCGCTGACTGAAGATATTCGCCGCATCGATACCATCGGCCAGTCCTGTGTGACCCTTCCCGAAGATCAGGGCGTCATCTTTCCGGGAGGCTATGTCCTGTCAGAGGGACCGATGCGGGAGTTCGACGTCGAAACCGACGGCATGCGGTTTCAGGAGATGGTCCGCTCCGCCAACGGCGAGGATTATCTATACGTCTTTTATCGCCCCGAGGAGGGCAACTATCTGCTGTTGTCGTACAATGTGATCCGAAAGGAGATCGAAAACCCGATCAATTGCCACGGCTACAGCATCTTTAGCGACGGCAAGATGGTCGTGTTTCGCCTGATGAACGACGAGGCGACGCGCGTGCATCCCATGCAGATCTGGGAGACGCCGTACTACGACGAGGAATTCGCCGCCGAACAGCCCAAGGAGAGCGACTCCCGGCTCACCGATCTGGGCAATGCAGAGTTGGTCCAGGGGATCTCCGATATTCTCGGGCTATGCCGGATGATCGACGATCTGGAGCCCAGCGAGACGATCTACGAAGCGCTCATCAAGTCCGCTCAGACACTGCTCGACAATTATTTCTGGCTCGGCGAAGACGAAATTGGCGCCATCGACGAGCTGGTCGGCAATATCATCGATACCGCCGAGTTGGTCGTCGAGGAGTTCATCAAAGTTCGGGCCATGAAAGAGGACGCCCGAAAGCGCCTCCAGCAGGCCGAGGACCGCCAGAGCGATATTCTGGTCGACACCCGCTTTGACAACTGGAGTCGACTGGAGCGATTCGTCGACGCGCTGGCCGATTTGAGAGAGCATCGCGGCCGGCTCATCACACTGCACGATGTGCGCTACATCGACGACGAGCGCCTCGATGAACTCGAAGAGGAGGTCGTCGAGCGAAGCGAGGAGTTGACGGCGGCCACCGTCGATTTTTTGCTCAGCGAAGACGCGTTGGCTCCGTATCACGAGCGCCTCGATGAGCTCCAGGAGGCCACCGACGAATTCGAGACCACCAAAGAGGGGAAGGCGCTGTTAGATGACGTTGAAGAGATCAACGAGCAGCTAACGCTTTTGACCGACGTGGTCAGCAACCTCGATATCGACGATCCGACTCGGCGCACGGAGATCCTAGACGACATCGGCGCCTTGCTGGGACGACAAAACCAGGTGCGCGCCGGGCTCGAAAACCGCCTCGAGAAGGTCCGCGATCAGGAGGGGAAAGCCGAATTCGCCGTCCAGTTTCAACTGCTCGACCAGACCATCAACAGCGCCCTGGGCATGGCCGATACGCCGGAGGCCTGCGATGAGCGCCTCAGCCGCGTGTTGTCGCAACTCGAAGAGCTGGAGAGTCGCTTCAGTGAATTCGATACCTACATGGAGAAATTGACTCGCAAGCGCGAGGAGATCTACGAGACCTTCGAGAGCCGAAAGCAGACGCTTCTCGAAGAGCGTCAGCGCCGGGCCCAGCGCATCGTCGACGCCGCCGAACGGGTCCTGGAAAACGTCAAGCGCCGGGCTGCATCGCAGGATTCGGTCGACGATCTCAACGCCTTTTTCGCCTCCGATCCGATGATCATGCGGGTTCGCGAGCAGATCGAAGAGCTGCGCGAACTCGGCGAGGGCGTCGCCGCCGACGATCTGCAGACGCAGATGGCCTCCGTAGAAGACGAATCGGTGCGCGAGCTTCGCGACAAGGCCGACCTGTACGGCGATGACGACGACATCATTGAACTCGGTCGCCACAAATTCAGCATCGGCGACGGCGACCCGGAGATGACGGCCATTCCCCGCGGCGAACAAATGATGCTCCACATTACGGGCACCGAGTTCTTCGAGCCCGTCGACGATCCGGAGTACGAAAAGACCCGACCCTTCTGGGATCAGCCACTGGTCTCGGAGACGGAGCACGTCTACCGGGCGGAGTTTCTGGCGGCGTCGATTTTATTTGACGCCGAAGAGGGCGACAGCGACTACACCATTGACGAGCTTCGCGACAAAAAGCGCGACGACGGCGGCCTGGCAGAGGTCATCGAGAAGGCTCGAACCGATCGCTACGACGAGGGCTACGAGCGCGGTGTCCACGACGAGGACGCCCGGAAAATTCTGGAGGCTCTGCTCGGCGTCTACAAGACGGCGGGCCTGCTTCGATTTACGCCCCAGGCGCGGGCGGCGGCGTCGTTATTCTGGGCATTCAGTGACGACGAGCGCCGCCAACGCTGGGCCAGCCAGTCGGTAAGCCTCGGCAGACTGCGCGAAATCTTCGGCCACGATCGCCCTCTCGACGGGCTGGGCCGGGAGTTGGGGGAGGCCATCGACGAATTTATCGACGGACTGGGACTTCGCCGCACCGTCGACGAGACGGCCACCGCAGAGATCGGTCGCTTCACCCGCAGCCGCTGTATCGAGGCCGGTCACTATCTGGCTCAGGAATTGGTCGACGACGACCCGGTCTTCGTGGTCAACGACGAGGCCACGGAGTTGCGCGACCGCTTTATGGAGACCCTCGAAAAGAAGGGGAAGCGCATCGACTTTGAGCAGGACCTGGAGAATATCGAGTCCGATATCGCCTCCGGCTACGATCTGGTCGAGGCCTGGCTCGAGGGCTTTGTGGAGCGCGATGTGGAAGGCGATGTCCACCACGTGCTGCCAGAGACGGTGGGATTGCTTCTGGTCGGCGATCGATTGCGTCGCAAGACCTCGGAGGTGCGCATGCGCATCGAGATCGAGGGGCTTCGCGGCAACCACGGACGCATCGACGACGGAACGATGGAATTGCGGCTCGACGCCTTTTTGACGCGCCTTCGCCAGTACATCGACGAGCACGTTCCGGCCTGGCGCGAATACCGGCGAAAGACCCACGAATTGGTGGAGCGCGAGGCACAGCGACTGGAAGTCGACGACCTGGAGCCCCAGGTCATGAGCGGCTTTGTGCGAAATCAGCTCATCAATGATGTGTATCTCGATATCGTCGGCGACAACCTGGCGACGCAGATGGGGACCGCCGGTGATTCGGCGCGCGCCGAGCGCAGCGGTCTGCTGTTTTTGATCTCGCCGCCCGGTTACGGCAAGACGACGCTCATGGAGTACATCGCCAGCCGGCTGGGCGTGATGTTTGTCCGCGTCAATGGGCCGTCGCTGGGCCACGA
>LFFM01002445.1_pt1 | contig 12287 bp, 8 predicted proteins | sample 643131 | NCBI WGS metagenome assembly LFFM01 (sample SAMN03777445, study PRJNA286221) | soda lake metagenome | biome: soda lake; feature: Kulunda steppe; material: water; isolation source: sample Tc-Br brine of Tanatar trona crystallizer | place: Russia: Kulunda steppe | collected 2011-07
ATATGGGGGTGCGATCCAAGCATGGGAACCCCTTCAGCGTCCACGGCGAGCACGGCACCTTCATCGGATCGCCCGCGTGTCGGCTTGGGTGTCCTGACCGAACGAACGTGGATGGTCGATCGGTGGCCGAAGGAGTCTCCTCGGAATCGTCGGGAGGCATCCCGTTTTTACGGTTCCACAAGCGGAGGTCACGGGATTTGACCCTGAGGCCGTTGACTGCAACCGATAATGATCGGGGATTAACTTATACTGCGCCCTCGGGATGTGCTGATATGACTCTGGATCGCAGTCTGGTCAATGGACGGATCATCGACGGCACCGGGGCACCGTGGTTTCGCGGTGCCGTCGGTATCGCGGATGGACGGATAGAGGGTGTTTATCGTGGGGAGGTCCCGGATGCCAAGGAAGTCATCGATCTCGATGGAAAGGTGGTCTGTCCCGGATTTATTGATACCCACTCGCACTCCGATCTGCAACTGTTCAAGGATCCACCGTTGTCACCGAAGATCCGACAGGGGATCACGACTGAAATCCTCGGTCAGGACGGCTTCTCGATGGCACCGATGCATCGTGAAGGAGGTGCTGAAGAGTGGTCTAGCCACCTCTCTGCCTTGGCTGGTTCCGTGGACGTTGATTGGTCGTGGGGAAGCGTTGATGACTACCTTAGCGCGGTTGAATCATCCGGCGTCGGCCCTCACGTTGCGCTAATGGTCGGACACGGAACCGTCCGGTTCAACGTGATGGGGATGTCCGACGCCAAACCTAGTGATGCACAGCTCGCTGAGATGCAAGAGCTGGTGGCTGAAGGACTTAAAGACGGTGCGGCTGGCTTTTCAACCGGACTGATCTACACGCCATGTACGTACGCAGATACTGAAGAGATCTCAGAACTAGCGGCGCCGCTTGCGGAGTACGGTCGTCCGTTCGTCGCCCATGTCCGCAGTGAGGGGCGCTGGATCTGGGAGGCACTTGACGAGTTCATCGATATCGGCGCGGAACGGAACGTGCCGCTGCACCTTTCCCACTATAAACTCGCCGGAACTGGCCAACAGGGAATGGTGAACAGAAGCAACGCCCTGATCCGTACTGCACGAGAGCGTGACGTGGACATAACCGTCGAACAGTACCCGTACACTGCTGGGAGTACGATGTTATCGGCGACGCTCCCACCCTGGGTCCACGCGGAAGGTCCCGATCGAGTCGTCGAATTGTTGCAGGACGAGGACGCACGGGAACGGATCCGTCGAGACATCCATGAGTGGCGGATAGACGGCTGGGAGAACCTCGCCGGGCTGGGTGGCTGGGACAGCATCGTCATCACGAACGTGGAGAGCGAAGCCAACGAGACACTGGAGGGCAAGACGATCGCTTCGGTCGCCTCGGATCGCGGCGTCCACCCAGTTGAGGCCGTCTGTGACCTTCTCGTTGAGGAGGAGTTGGCTGTGAGCATGCTCTCTTACATGATGGACCCGGATGACGTTGAGCGGATCCTCACGACCGATCTGGTTAACGTCGCCACGGACGGGCTGTTTGGTGGACGTCCTCACCCGCGACTGGCGGGTACCTATCCCCGCGTTTTAGGCACGTATGCCCGTGAACGGAACGCGCTATCGATGGAGGAGGCGGTCCGCAAAATGACGTCGCTCCCCGCCCGAGCGATGGGATTCCGACGGAAGGGACTGATTCGTGACGGAATGGACGCTGACCTCGTCGTCTTTGATCCGCAAACCGTCGAGAGCCGGGCAACCTACGATGAACCGCTCCGCCCGCCGCGAGGCATGCCACATGTCCTCGTCGATGGTGAGTTCGTCGTCGAAGATGGTGAGGTAACCGGCGAGACGCCCGGTAGAGCGCTACGAGTCGGCGAGAACGCCTAATTACCGGACGGCTTCGAATCGGCCGGGCAAAGCATGATCGGTACCGGATTTATACCGGATGGGGGTTTCGCCGATTGCATGGGAGATCAAACGATATTCGTCGCGGAGTTCTCACATGAGACGAACACCTTCGCGGGCATGAAGACGACCCGCGAACGGTTCCAGGAGCGGCGCGAATACATCGGCGAGGAGATGTTTGAGGAACTCGAAGGGACGAACAGCACCATCGGCGGCGGGATGGCCGTCGCCGAGGAGGCGGGCGTTACCCTCGTTCCAAGTATCGCCGCGGCAGCCATGCCGAGCGGACTCGTCGACGGAGAGGCGTACGAGTTCTACACGGAGCGCATCGTTTCGGACCTGCGTGAGGTCGCCGACGACGTTGACGGCGTGTTCCTCTCGTTACACGGCGCGATGGTGCAGGAGGGTGGCGACGACGGGGAGGGACCGCTGATCGCGGACGTTCGGGACATCGTTGGCGAGGAGACGCCCATCGCGGTGACGCTCGACCTCCACGGCAACATCACCGACGAAATGGTCGACGAGGCGGACGCGCTCATCGCGTATGAGTGTTACCCGCATACCGACTCCGGACTCACGGGCGAGCGAGCGATGCGACTCCTGATCGACACGATCGCCGGCGAGGTAGACCCCGAAATGGCGATCGAGCGTCCACCAGTGCTCCCCTACGGACCCAAACAGAACACCCGCGAGGGACCGATGGCGGAGCTTATGGCGGACGCTCGGGCCATGGAGGACCGAGACGACGTTCTCAAGGTAAACGTGTTCCCCGGCTTCCACCAGGCGGACGTGCCGTCGATGGGCTTTTCGATCCCGGTGGTCACCGACGCGAGCGTCGACGCGGCGCGGGCGACGGCCCGCGAGCTCGCCGAGACGGTGTGGAACCGGCGCGAATCGTTCGTCGGCGACTATCCCGAACCCGCCGAGGCCGTCACGCGAGCTCGGACGCTCGTCGACGAGGGTGCCACCGAGGATGGCCCCGTCGTACTGGCCGACGTCGGCGACAACCCCGGCGGCGGCGGGGCGACCGACGGCACGACCGTCCTCCGTCAGTTGCTGGATCAGGGAATCAAGAACGCCGGATTCGCAGTTATGCACGACCCGGACGTCTCCGAGGCGGCGGCCGACGCCGGCGTCGGCGAGCGCGTCACCGTTGATCTCGGCGGAAAGAAGGATGACCTGCATGGAGCGCCCATCGAGGACGTTGATCTATACGTCAAGGCGATCACGGACGGCAAGTTTCGAAACACGGGACCGATGGGAACCGGCACGCCGGCGAATCTCGGCCGAGCGATCCGGGTCCAAGCCGGCGGCGAGGGCGACAGCGTCGACGGTGGCGACGTCGAGATCATCCTCGTCGACAATCGGGTTCAGCCACTCGATGCGGAGATCTGGCGACACGTCGGAATACAGCCGGAGCGCCTCGACGTGCTCGTGGTGAAGAGCACGAACCACTTCCGAGCCGATTACGAGCCGATGTCGTGTGAGGTTATCCCCGTCAACAGTCCCGGACTGGTTGCGATGGATCCCGGGAAGTTCGATCATCGGAACATCCAGCGGCCGAAGTTCCCGCTCGATGAGATGGACGATGGTGACTACCCTGACTGGGACTCCGCTAACGGAGGTGATGGTACGTGAAAGTCACCGACGTCACCGCGATCCCCGTCTCCGTTCCGATTCGAAAACAATACCAGACGAGCCTCTCTTCTGCTCCGGGACAGGAGTCTGAAACCCACGACCACGTCGTCATCCGCATTGAAACCGACGGTGGCGTCACGGGCTACGGGGAGGCGGCGCCGATGGCCGCGTGGCCCCATGGGCTCACTCAGGGCGCCGTCTCGGACCTGATAAACGACGCGCTCGCCCCGACCGTTCAGGGACGACGGCTGGACCGGATCGCGCGGATCCTCGATGATCTGGAACGACAGCTGTCGGGCGAACCCTTCCCAGTGTACGGGATCGACCTCGCATTACACGACGCGCTCGGCAAGGCACGGGACCGTCCGGTATACGACCTGCTCGGGGGACCGAAGAACGCGGATCGATCGTTCCCGCTACACTACTCCATCGGGATCAAGGATACGGAGGCGATGGCGGACGATGCCGCCGGTGCCGCCGAAGAGGGATTTCGTGCGTTCAAGGTAAAAGTCGGCGGCGACGATCACGACGCCGAACGCGCTGGGATCGAGGCCATTGCCGAGAGGGTGCCCAACGCACGGATCCGGATCGATGCCAATCAGGGATGGCAACCGGAGGAAGCGATCCGGAAGATACGTGAACTCGACGACGCTGCCGGAGGACTTACGCTCGTGGAACAGCCGGTCGAGTACGACGCGATCGCCGGATTGAGACGCGTTCGTGAAGCGGTCGATCCACCGATCCTCGCCGACGAATCCGCGTTTTCGCCGCGGGACGCCGCCGAAATCGCGCGGCGCGACGCCGCCGATATCATCAACATCAAGCTCGCGAAGACCGGCGGCCTCCACCGCGGGAAAGACGTCGCGACGGTCGCAGCAGCCCACGGAATGACCTGTTTCATGGGAAGCATGGTTGAACTCGGTATCGGAGCTGCGGCCAGCGCCCACCTCACCGTCTCGACCCCGACCATCACGTATCCGACCGGCGTGATGAACCAGTACGTCGACGATACCTTGGTTGCGAACTACGAGACTGACTGGGCGGTTGACGGTCCGAGATTCACCGTCCCCGATCGACCGGGTCTCGGCGTTGAACCCGATCATGACGCGATCGAACGGCTCCGTGTGGATTGATCCGCGGAGACTTCCGTCGGTACCACGACAGGACCCGGCCAGGAACCGCTTGACATTCACTCCACTCCCGTCCTCGGCGCTACGCGTCTCGCTGCTTGAGGTCTGAGGGTCCACCTGGAAACCCAAAGGATCACCTCCGGCCCCGGAGCGTCGTCCGTTTACTCGCTACTGTGCACGGTTCACGGGTGGTCTCGGGAAGGCCACTCCCGGTAGTGCTTGGCCCTCCATTTATGTACTACCGACGTGGTCTCCACCATCATGACCGAACGGATCCTGCTTGAGAACGGACGGATCGTCGATGGGACCGGCGCACCTTGGCGCCACGGCTCGGTGCTGATCGAGGGCGGGACGATCGCCGCCGTCGGTGCCGACGCCGACGACAATGCCGCTGATGTCGCCATGGACGTTGACGGTTCGGTCGTCGCGCCCGGGTTCATCGATATCCACACCCACTCGGACTTTACGCTCCCGGCGAATCGGGAAGCTCACAGCAAAGTCCGTCAGGGCGTCACCTTCGAAGTCGTTGGAAACTGCGGATCAAGTGCGGCGCCACGCGAGGGTGCAGCCGTCGAAGGGATCGACTCCTGGTTCGGTCGAAACGGCGTCGCCGACGAGGTCGATACCGAAGCGTGGACCACGATGGGGGAGTTCCTCGATCACTTGGAGGGCGGCGGGGTCTCGCTCAACGTTGCCTCCTTGGTCGGCCACGGAACGGTCCGCGCAGCCACGATGGGACACGCGGATCGCCAACCAACTGCCGAGGAACTGACGCGTATGCGTGAACACGTTGCTGCGGCCATGAAAGACGGAGCAGTCGGGCTCTCGACCGGGCTATTCTATCCGCCAGGCGCATACGCCGATATTGAAGAGGTGGTGGCGTTGGCGGAAGTCGCTGCCGAGCATGGTGGAATTTACGCAACTCACATGCGCAGCGAGAGCGACGACCTGATCGCGAGCGTCGAGGAGACGTTGGAGGTCGGCCGGCGGGCCGACGTTCCCGTCCAGATCTCTCATCACAAGGCGATCGGCCCGGATAATTGGGGAAAGGTACGGTACACTCTCCGGCGTATGGACCTCGCCCGAGAACATGACGGGATCGACGTCCAGTGTGACCAGTACCCGTACGTCGCCTCCTCCACGAGTCTCGGTGCGCTGTTACCGACGTGGGCTCACGACGGAGGCGACGAGGCATTGCTGGATCGGCTTCGGGACGAGGAGACGTACGCACGCCTGTCGGAGGAGCTGAAAGCCGGACGGTCGGCGTCGTGGGACGGCGTCCTGATCACTCGCGTTAGCAATCCCGACTTGCTGGAGTACGAAGGCCGAACGCTTGAGGAACTTGCCACCCGCGAAGACGAGGAGCGGTCTCCGCCGGAAATCCTTCTTGACATCGTTTTGCAGGACCAAAACGACACGATGCACGTCAATTTTGGCATGGACGAGGATGACGTCCGAACCGTCATGCAACACCCGCTCACGATGGTCGGTAGTGACGGCTCCTCGCTGTGTACCTGCGGACCGCTCGGCGAAGGAACTCCGCACCCCCGCAACTACGGCGCGTTTCCGCGTGTGCTCGGAACATACGTGCGAGAGCAAGCAACCCTTGATCTGGAGACGGCAGTCTACAAAATGACCGGACTTCCGGCGAGTCGGCTCGACCTCTCCGACCGTGGACGGCTTGTCGCGGGTTCGGCCGCCGATGTGACCGTGTTCGACCCGGATACCGTCGCACAGGGCGGTGACTTTCTCGACCCACACGCGTACGCCGAGGGGATCGATCACGTCCTCGTCAACGGGGAGTTCGTCGTCCGCGATGGCGATCACACCGGACGTCGCCCCGGCGACGTGATCGGTCGAGACGACTGAACCTCTCTGAGGTTCCAGCCTCCCCGGCCGAACGTTCGCAGACAAGGAACAAATACGCTGCAGGATCCGGACGGAACGTATCGAGCGTTGATCCCGGGGGTGATTCACCCGTGTATGATGAGTGGTGGGTCTATACGTCCGTTCCGACTGACGTGTCCCACATGGCACCACGACCGACCTTTGACTTCTTCCCGCGGGGAACGCCGCTGATCGTCTCGGATGAAATGGAAGCAGCGATGTGGGCCGCGCTTGACGCCGGTGCCGATGCGGGTACGGCGTACGACGCGATCGAGAACGAACAGGTGCGGCAACTGGAGGAGGATCCGTCATATCGCAGTCGTCTGCGGCAGGCGTATGATGACGCCGGCGTGAACCTCGTGTCGGCAACGATGGGAAGCCTTGACGCGTCACTATCGTTTCCTGAGGGAGTTCGTCAGGATCTGCTTCGCTGGCAGGCACGGTTTGATGCCGTCGACTGGCTGGAGAAGGTCAAAACTCCGGCGGAAGCACGTAACGCCGTTGAGCGCGGTCACGTCGGCGTCGTTCTTAACGTGCAAAACGGCGGCGCCGCCATCGATGGTGACCTCGCGGAGACGGAGCGACTTCATCAGGCCGGCATCCGTATCGTTCAGTTGACGTACAATACGCAGAACCTCGTAGGCATCGGCTGCACCGAGCGTGTCGATGCCGGGCTCTCAAATCACGGCGTCGAGTTCGTTGAGCGTCTCCAGGATCGAAACGTCGTGATCGATCTGTCTCACTGCGGTCGTCAGACGACGCTCGATGCCATCGAAGTCGCGGAGGGTCCAGTCGCCATAACCCACGCGTTCAGCGGCGCACTCGCCGATCACGACCGCGCGAAGTCGGATGCAGAAATGGAGGCGCTGGCTGACGTCAACGGCTATTTCGGCGTACTTGCGGTGCCGTTTTTCCTTGCTCCCGGTGAGCCGACCCCCGAGTTCGACGTCTTCTTTGATCACGTCGACTACGCGATCTCGAAAGTCGGGATCGATCGCGTCGGCATCGGGACCGACTGGGGGTCATGGACGCCGGAGCTCCCCGAACCGCTCCACGACGGAATTAAGGAGGCGTTCGCCGGGATGGGATTCCGTGAGGAACACGGCGTCAGCATCGGTCAAGGATTCGGACCGATGGACACGTACGACGACTGGCCGGCCATTCCGGAAGGACTACGCGAGCGGGGATATAGCGAAGAGGAGATCGACGGTCTCCTCGGACAGAACTTCCTCGACTTCTGGGAGAAAGTGATTGAACGGTGACGCACGTCACCGGCCCGTTCCGACGCAGCCGACCCGTCAATAATTGGGGGTGTGTCTTTGAATGCGTATTAGGAAATATCTGCAGTACATAAGTATGAACCTGCGAGCAGCGTTCGATATCCCGGTTCCAACCGTCGTTCTGGCTGAAGGCGATTTCGGGCAGAAAGGTGGAAAAACCGCAAACGGCGTCGTAATGCATAGTGAGCTGTTCGATACCGTTGCGGTCGTGGACTCGAAGACTGCGGGCCGCACCATCGCTGACGTCCTCGACACGGAGCATGCTGACGACGCGCCGATAGTGGCGACGATGGAAGAGGCTCTCAGACGGGCACCTGAAGCCGAGGCGTTGGTGATCGGCGTCGCGCCGGCCGGAGGACAACTCCCGAGCGCATGGACTCACGACATCCGGGCGGCAATGGCGCACGGCTGTGACGTGGTTTCCGGACTCCACACGTTCCTTTCGGAGGATCCGGAGTGGCAACGGTTGGAGGACGAACACGGCGTCACCATCCACGACGTTCGTAAACCACCGGCAAGCGAGGACCTCTCGGTCGGGGACGGATCGATCGACGACATCGATGTCCCCGTGGTGTTGACGATGGGGACCGACTGCGCGGTCGGTAAGCGGACGACGACGTTCGAGTTGTACCGCGCGGCACGTAAACGTGGTATCAACGCCGGCTGGGTCGGGACCGGACAGACGGGCGTCATGGTCGGAGCTCACCGGGGAGTCGTCATTGACCGGGTGCCGTCCGACTTCGCGGCCGGCGTGGTTGAGGAACTCGTCATCGACGCGGCGGCCGACCACGACCTCGTCTTCGTAGAAGGGCAGGCATCGCTTTCACACCGAGCCTACTCCGGCGTGACGCTGTCGATATTACACGGTGCGTGGCCAGATGCGGTCGTACTTGCGGACGAGCCTGCTCGGGACTATCGCACACACTTCGAACAGTTTCCCGTCGCCGGCGTCGACCATGAGATCGACGCGATCGAACACTTGGCGGAAACGAGCGTCGCGGCGATCTCTACGTGGGGTGATCCGGAGACGGCAACGGTGGACCACGGGCTGCCGGCAGGCAACGTTCTTGAGGACGGCGGTCCGAACCGGATCCTCGACGCCGTTCTGGAGTCAGTCACCGTTTCCGACGACCGATCCGTCACGGAGGAGGTGGAGCCATGAGCGAAATCGTCGACGTCTCCGTTCGATCGTTCGATCATCCGCTAGCGGAGCCGTTCGAGATCTCGCTTGGTGTACAGGAGTCCGCGTCAAATCTATTGGTGACCGTCGAGACTGAGTCGGGGGTCACCGGGTACGGTGAGGGTGCACCGATCCCGCCCGTGACCGGGGAGACGCAAGCGTCGGCCATGGAGGTGGCAGCCGATCTAGGTCGGATCGTTGAGGAAAAACCGGTTGCGGCCTTCCGAAGCATCTCGGCCGACCTAGCGGCTGCATCTCCGTTTTCACCGTCGTCTCGGCTGGCCATCGAGACGGCAATCATCGACGCCAGGTGTCGCGAACTCGACATACCGATGGCGGAGCTGTGGGGCGGAACGACCGGCCCGGTCGAGACGGACATGACCGTTCCGATCGTCAACCCCGACGAGGCACGGCGCCGCGCCGCGGATGCAGCGGATCGTGGATACGAACATCTGAAGCTGAAGACCGGCGGCTCCGTCTCCGATGACGTCGACCGGCTGCTGGCCGTGGCAGACGGCGCCCCGCAGGCGTCCATCAAGGTTGACGCGAATCAGGGATGGACCGTGTCGGAGACGCTCCGGTTTGCGGAGGCAACGTCCGACCACGGGATCACGCTCGAGCTGGTCGAGCAGCCGGTTCATCGTGATGACGTGGCGGGCCTAGCGAAGGCAAGCCGTCGCGTGCCGGTCCCGATCGCGGCCGACGAATCGTTGTTCACTTCATCGGACGCGATCCGTCTCGTTCGCGAGGAGGCCGTGGACGTGTTGAACCTGAAGCTCGGGAAAGCCGGGCTGGTCGACGCACTGTCGATCGTCGAAATCGCCGAAGCCGCGAACGTCGAATTGATGATCGGATGTATGCTGGAGAGCGCGGTCGCGATTCACACCGCGGCTCACCTCGTTGCGGGAACCGAGGCGTTTTCACACGTCGATCTCGATGGAAATCGGCTGCTCGCCGAGGACGTCGTCGACGATACGGGACCGATCATCGACATTACCGGCCCCGGCCACGGCATCGACGTGAGCGACGACTGAACCCGCCGTTCACACGTACTCCTCGTTTTACCGCGCCTTTGCGACCTCCATGGTACCCCCGAGCATGCTTGGGGGTCGTTTTAATCCGTAACGGTAGGTCCTGCACGTGTATGACGGAAGACAGGCGAGACTTTTTAAAAAAGCTCGGCGTGAGTACGACCGCGCTGGCGTCGACATCGATCGCAGGGTGTCTCGGTGAGGACGCCGATCAGGACCGGGAAGTCGAAGAAGGACTGGATGAGGAGCGGAAGGTTCGAGACGAGATCGATTGGGTCGTCAACACCGAGAGATACTATCCGGAGCGATTCCAGTGCGTCCGGTACATGGCCGAGCAGTACCGCGACGCGCTCGGGATCGACGTCCACGAGATCCCCGAGGAGATCACGGTGCTCGTCGACCGCGAGGAGAACGCGGAGCTGGACCTCGTCACCTACAACTGGACGTCCGGGGACGGCGATCCGGACAGCATTCTCGTCGATCGATTCCACAGCGACGGGCAGCGGAACTGGTTCGATTTCTCCGACGACGAGTACGACGAGGTCGCGATGCAACAGCGCCGGGAGATCGACTTCGACGACAGACAGGAGCTGGTCCATGAGTCTCAGCGACTCCTCGGCGAGCTGCGGTTCGAAAACCAACATCTCTATAACGAGGAGATCCTCGGCGTAAACACCGATCAGGTCGAGCTGGACTCGGTCGTGTTCAACCCGCTTGAGGGTGGTTTCGGTACCGTCTGGAACTGGGCGTTCATGGAGCCGGCCTCCGAGGATGGCCGGCGAGTCGCCACCAACAACTGGGACCCGACGGACCAGCTCAATCCCTTCCACCACAACGTCAGGGGGCCGAGTCGGAACAACACGCCGACGATGTTCATGCATGACTTCCTGACGCGGATCGATCCGGAGACGTTCGAGCCGGAGCCGTGGGCCGCCGAGAGCATCGAGTATACGGACGACACGACCTGCGTCGTCACCCTCCGTGATGACATGCTGTTTCACGACGGCGAATCCGTCACCGTCGACGACGTACTTTGGACGTTCGAGACGATCATCGAGACGGAGACGCCCGCATATACCGTCTTCGTCGACCCGATCGAGTCGATCGAACAGACGGGTGACTGGGAGATCACGTTCACTCTCGAGGAACCATACGCGCCGTTTGAGTACTCCGTGCTCGGCGAGATCCCGATCCTGCCGGAACACTACTGGTCCGAGGTGCTTGCGGATGCGGGATACGAGGACGAGCCATGGGAGGCCGTCATCGATGACGACCGTCCGATCGTCGGCAGCGGCCCGTTCGAGTACGGCACGTGGGACCAAGGGGAGCGGTTCGAGATGCCCGCCTTCGAGGATCATCCGTTCGCCGCGCCGAACATCGACATGCGCGTTCAGCGCCCCCTAGCGACCCGGGATGCGGAATTGGAGGCACTACGACAGGGTGACTACGGCATCCTTGATTACTGGTTCGGTGACCCGGTTCGACTTCAGGAGACGGCCGAGGACGAGGACCATCTCGAGTACGTAACGGGTCGTGACGACGGGCGACAGCTCCAGCTCATCAACGTTCAGCGTCCGCCCTTCGACGACGTGGCCTTCCGTCAGGCACTCAACGCCGTCACGATGGCGAACCAACAGGTGATGATCAACGAGATCTACAACGGCTTCGGTCATGAAGCGGTCAGCCCAATAAACGAAAGCCTTGATTTCTGGCATAACCCGGATACGCCCACGTTCGGCCCCGGGGAGGAAGCTGCGGTCGAGATCCTTGAGGACGCCGGTTACGTGTGGAACGAGGCTGGCGAGCTCCACCATCCCGAGGATCGTATGGATACGGTGCGAGCGCTCCGGAACGAGCAGGACTTGTAGCGGTTCGGTGCTTATGTGCAACGAGGCCACGATCGATGTGGCCTCGTGAGCCGGTAACCGACCCTCTCCCGCCTTCGATCGTCCTTCGACCGCGCTCGTTGAGGGAGGGGTTTGCTGTGGGACTCGCCGTCGGCCGTCGCCCGGGAGGAAGGTCGTTCCTCGCCCGTCCCGAACGGCCGTCGGGGTCTGTGTCCCCACCATTCGGGGGCCGGGCTACCGCGGCCCGTGATACCGCCGACGTGTGCGACGATATCACTGGTCACCGGGACGATTGCTCCCGAAAAGCGTGCGTCGGGTAGCGAGTCAGCGGGCGGGAGCCTCGTCGCCCGGTTTTCAAGCATGTCGACTTCTGCACACGGGCTTTGCCCGCTCGCACGG
>LFFM01002447.1_pt1 | contig 12279 bp, 6 predicted proteins | sample 643131 | NCBI WGS metagenome assembly LFFM01 (sample SAMN03777445, study PRJNA286221) | soda lake metagenome | biome: soda lake; feature: Kulunda steppe; material: water; isolation source: sample Tc-Br brine of Tanatar trona crystallizer | place: Russia: Kulunda steppe | collected 2011-07
AAAGTCGACGAATCACTGCGCCACGTCCGGACCCTGGCGGCCTTCGACGACGCCGCCGACCGCCAACAATTCGCCGCCGCCCTCTCTGCCCAACCGGGCATCGTGCACGCCGGCGAGCTTCCGGAGACCATCGATGCCGACACCATCGCTGCCTCACCGGTCTGGACCGCCGAGCGCGACGGTCAGTCCGTGGTGTGGGCCACTGCCGACCGCGCTGATCCGATGGCCGTCGCCGTCTCCCTCGACGACGCTCAGGCGTCGGTCGACGAGGGCCGCCGGGCGTTGATTTTGTATCTGACGCTGACGCTATTATTCGTCTCCGTCGTCGGCTACGCCTTTTACTCCTTTGTCGTCATTCGCCCTCTGCGCGCCCTCGACGTGGCCACAGAACGGGCTGCCAAAGGCGATCTGGCCAGCCCCATTACCGTGCTTCCTCGCAACGAATTCGGACGCGTCGGCCGCCAATTCAACCAGATGCTCCAGACCCTGGAGAACCAACGCGAGGAGCTGGAGGACCAACTCAAACAGCTCCAAAGAGCCCACCGCGAGCTCCAGGAGACCCAGGAGTCGCTTATCCGCTCCGAAAAAATGGCCAGCGTCGGCCATCTGGCCGCCGGGATCGCCCACGAGATCGGCAACCCGCTGGCCGCCGTCCTGGGCTACACCGATCTGCTTCGCGACCGCGAGCTCAACGAAGAGTCCGCCGACGATCTGGCCGATCGAAGCATCGACCAGCTCAAGCGCATCCAGAATATCATCCGCCAGCTCCTCGACTACAGCCGCGTCGACTCCGCACGACAGCCCTCTCCCGTCGATGTTCAGACCATTGTCGACGAGGCACTTCACCTGGTCGGTGCCACCCCGGAGGGCCGAGCCATGGAGGTCACCGTCGACATCGCCGACGATATCGCCCCCGCCCACGCCATCGCCGGCGAATTGGAACAAGTACTCGTCAACCTCTTCATGAATGCCGCGGAGGCCATCGCCGCCGATGACTCGGCAACGGGCCAGCTGCGTGTCGACGCCGATGTCGACGGCGACCAGACCGTCATCGACATCATCGACACCGGCCCCGGCATCGCCGACGACATCGCCGACGAGATCTTCGATCCCTTCTTTACGACCCGTGCTCCAGGCGATGGCACGGGTCTGGGCCTTGCGATCGCCCACCGCCTGGTGGCCCGCGTCGACGGCGAGCTTCTGCTCCGGCCCCGCGACAGCGGTGCCCACTTCCAGATTCGCCTTCCGGTCTGGGAGGCGTCGACTTCAGAATAACCCGGCGTCCAGAGGCTGCGGGGGCCCGTGGTCATTGACGCCAGACACAGTGCTGCACTCCCGCTCTCGACGACGTCAAAATTGTGCAGGTGACATCGGCGAATTCGAGCTTTTCGGCCCCTCCGACCTCCGCCCCGTTCTGTGTTGGGGCGACTCGTTGAATTGTCGGGACGTGGTGCGCCCTTCGGCGGCTGTCCTCGGGATGTATTCCGTCGAGTCGAGACCTCGGCTCTTCGACCCTGTGTTCCCGACCCGATGTGGGTCGTCGTCTCATCTGGTTACCCCTGTAAAGGGGCGGGTTTTTTAGCGCCCATGCAGGTGGCCGATGACCACGCTGCTTGCACCTCCCTTAGAAGGTGGTGTGGACCGCAACCGCTTTTTGGTGAGACAACATTTTTGGAACCCGTTAACCAGCCGGTCAGCGTTTTGCAGCTGCCGACACCCGGCCCGGTGTCTCCCGTTTATGCCTACCCGAAGAGTCGGTTTGAACCCGACTCCCGCAGCGCCCGGTTGAACGCTGCGCCGCACTGGCGTGCCCCGGCACCAATTCCGAGCCCGCCCACCCTAAGCGATGGGTTGGGACCCGGAGACTACGCCTGACTGCACTCATACACAGGGGCCGCCGCCCGTCTCGGAAGGTCAAAGAAATCGCAAAATGCGATTCTCGTCTTCGCGCGCTCCTCCGGGGCGGGCCCTTTGGGTTGAAAAAGTCACCCCGGAGTATGAGCGAACTCACTGAGCAAGCGCTCGACATCCCTTCCATAACTATTATCGACGATTCGGAGTCGGATTTTGCGTATGTTATCAAATTTCGCTCCCCGGCTGCCTAAAACCGGCCGGGACCGCAAAAGGCTCGGAGGCTCTTCGGGCAATGTGCTCAAATTTCGCTCCCCGGCGGCCGGAAGGCGGCCGGCGCCGCCGCCGCTCCCCACGCCGCCTATTGCCACACCGCCAGCCCCGACCTATCCTTCAGCAGCCCCCGCCTGCACGTTTGCCGAACCCTCCGGAAATGCCCGTGGATGACAACTTCGACATACTCGTCATCGACGACGAGGAGAGTATTCGCCACATGCTCAGTCTGCTGCTCGGCGCCGAGGGCTGGCAGGTCGATACCGCCGGTGACGGGCAGGAGGGACTCAAGCGGGTGCTTGCCCAGGACTACGATCTGGCCCTCTGTGATGTTCGCATGCCCGAACTCGACGGCCTGGAATTTCTGGCCGAACTCGACGATCGCGACATCGATACCACGGTGATCGTCATGAGTGCCTTTGGCAGCCGCGAACTGGCGGTCAAGGCGCTCAAGGCCGGGGCCTACGACTACATCGACAAGCCCTTTGAAAAAGATGAAATCCTGCTGACCGTCGTCAAAGCCATCGAGCGCCTTCGCCTGCAGCGCGAAAACGAAGCCCTGCGCCGCCAGGTCGGCGACCACCGGGGGCTGGGGCGATTGGTCGGCCAGAGCGAGCCGATGCAGGAGGTCTTTGCGCTTATCGAAAAAGTCTCGCAGTTTAAGTCCACCGTACTCGTCAGCGGTGAATCCGGCACCGGCAAAGAACTGGTCGCCAAGGCGATCCACGAATTATCGGATCGCGCCGATGAGTCCTTCGTCGCCGTCAACTGCGGTGCCATTCCCGCCGCTCTCCTCGAAAGCGAACTCTTCGGCCACGTCGAGGGCGCCTTTACCGACGCCAGCGCCGACAAAGAGGGCCTGTTTATGGCCGCTGACGGCGGCACCCTATTCCTCGATGAAATCGCGGAACTCCCCGCCGAATTACAGGTCAAATTACTGCGGGTCCTCCAGGAGGGTGAAGTGCGCCGCGTCGGCGAGTCCACCCCACAACCGGTGGACGCCCGGATCATCGCTGCCACCCTCTACGATCTGGAGAAACGCGTCGAAGACGGCGACTTTCGCGAAGATCTGTACTATCGCCTCCACGTCATCGGCATCGATCTTCCGCCGCTTCGCGAGCGCCCGGCCGATATCCCGCTGCTCGTCGACCACTTTATTGCCGAACAAAATCAACGCCTCGACACCGATGTCGAGGGCCTGACGTCGGACGCCATGGACACGTTGCTCAACTACAACTGGCCCGGGAATGTCCGCGAATTGCAAAATTGCATCGAGCGCGGCGTCGTCCTGTCGCCGGGGTCGCATATCGGTGTCGACGATCTACCGATGTCGATTCGCGAAGGCGACACCCCGCTACAACAGTTGCTGGCGGGAGATGACCTGTCGATCAAAAAGCTGACCGCTCGCCTCGAAAAGATGCTCATCACTCGTGCCCTGACCAAAACCGATGGCAATCGCACTCACGCCGCCGACTTGCTCGACATCAGTCACCGGACACTGCTCTACAAGATCAAAGACTACGACATCGATCTGTAATATCGCCGAGGCCCACGAGGGCTCAACCCTCAGGTCAGGCGGTGAATTTTGAAGGGGAATTCCGGTTCCGGGTACTCGAAGTCGAGGTAGGCATCGAGCACAAAGCCGCCGAGGTCGAAATGACCGGCGGCGATCTGCGATAGATCACTATTGCCCATGCGCTCGACAGCCGTCGAAAAGGCATCGTTCAACTCGTCATCGCCGAGGTCCGAAACTGCCTGTCGAACCGGCTCCCGGTAGTACTCTTCGTAGACACGCCCAAACACGGAGTCCATCAACTCCTGTTCGGTGGCGATTTGATCGTGGACGCCGTCGAGAAACTCCAGAGGATTTCGTTCCAGCGCCGACGAAGACCACTCAAAAAACGGCTCGAGATAGCTCTCAAGTCCCGTATCACCGACGGTGCGAAGCACGAAATAACAGGTCTTGAGGTGTTCGATGACGTAGTTTCGGACCATGGGCCGGACCAGATGTTCGCGAAGCGCAGTCCGTACCGTCCGGTCTTCGTCGCTCGCTGCACCGCGCCAGCGCCGGGGAGGAATATTGTCGAGCACATCGGAGACCGCCTCCGAACGCCCCGTCACCTCCGCCAGATTGCGCCACTGGTCGACCTCCGACGGCCGCCGGGTGTAGACGTGCAGGCGCAGTCCGGCCTGATCGGAAAGCGACGAAAAGACGGAGCGAATCGACGGATCGTCATCGAGTTCCAACGCCGCCAGTTGCTCTCGCAATTCGGGACCGGCGCAGGCGCCGTCGGTCTTTTGACGGCGAACGCCCATCCGCATGATCATGTCCTCAAAAAACAGCTGGCGGTCATTGTTGAGTCGGGTCTCGCGATTGGTCGGAAATAATTTGAGCAATAACCGCGCCTGGCTAAATTGATCGGTCCCGAATTTCTCTTCGACCAGTTGCGCCAGTTGCTGGACCTGCTCGTCGACGTCCGAGGCCCGGGCAATAAGATGAGCCCAGACATCGGCGGCCATCGCGATTTCGGCCACCGACAATTGTTGTGGCTCCGGAAGCCGATCATTGTCGAGAAGCACGGCCAGCAGTACTCGCGCTCCGTGCAATACCGCCGGTTCAGAAACGGCCATCGGCCACAACTTCGACGATGTCGACGTCCTCTTGACCGGCGGCGGCTCAAACTCCGCGGTGTCATCGAGGGAACTGACAAAACCGGCCGGCGGATCGGCGCCGACGGATTCCTCTTCGGCGACTCCGAGATCATCGATATCGTGAATCTCTTCGGTATCCCCATCCGTTGTCGACGGCTCGACCTCGTCGGCGCTGTTATTCGATTGCGTTGGTTCCACTTCGGCAGTGGGTTCGACGGTAGCGATGTCGTCGGCGAGTTCGGCGACTTCGTCGGCCGCCGGCGGAGTCGGCGGCGCCGGGGCCTCGGGAGGCGGTCCCGGTGGTTGTGGTGGGCCGCCATCGGCCGGAGGAGCCGGTGGTTTCTTCGTCGGCGGCCGTGTTGCCGTAGCATCCGAACCCGGCGTCCACTGATCGCTTAGTGGTTCCGACGACACCTCCCAATAATCCGGAAATAATTCCACCAGAAGAGCGGTGGCCAATTCGAGCATCGGATCGCTGTCGGGATGCGCTTGGAGGCGTTCTTCGACGCGCGGTCGAAGGCGCTCGAAGAGAAATTCCAGATACGTCGAATCGTCGTACTTCGCGTCGTCCATCGCCTCCAGATGCGGATGCTCCACCGCCTGTGTCGGCTCTTCGTTACCGTCGCGAAATATGTTGAAAAACTCTTTTAGCATGGTCGTCGAGACCCCGCCGCAATGATCAGATTGTAGACGGCGGCACCGATGTCACTCCAGTTCGACGCCACCAGTAGGCGTCCAACCCCGGTGGCCACTCGTCGTGGTTGTCCCCCGGGCGTCATCGGCGACATCACCGCAATGATTGTCACACTTGGGGAACGGTCCCACATTCCCCGACGCCGCGCAAGATCCGGTGGGAGCCCTCGTCAGAAGCGGTCAAGAAAGCGGACCGAAGCTCGGCGAGATGATTTGTTTGGCTTCAAAGCTCTCAAACGGAGACCTACTCCGTAGGATAAGTCGAGTATTGAGCGCAAAGAAGCCGGGCAAATCAGCCGGCGAATGCTGACGGGAGACTTTTTTGACCGCTTCTCAATAACTGCCGGAGTACTCGTGGCCCTCACCGGTGACCTGATCGACGTAGACGTCGAAATCAAAGGTCGGCGAGTGCTCGGGGACGTGACACTGCGTACACTGCTGCTCGTCCGGTGAGCGGATGATATTGTGCGGTTGGCCGTCGTCATCGAGCGGATTGAGAAGGTGATTGGAGCCCGGACCGTGACAACTTTCACAGCCGACCTCATGGAGGTCTTTGGTAAACGTCTCTCCGCCGAGTTCGGCTTCGTATTCAATGCTGCCCAGTACACTTCCGCCGGGCTGCTCCCAGCCGTCGACATGACAGCCGATGCAATTTTGATCGAATTGCTTGTGGCGCACTTCCAGGGTCTCGACCGCCGAGGCATGCGATGTATTCTCCCAGAAGTCATGGGCCTCGCCGTGACAATCCTGACACTGGGCCTGGCCGACAAAAAACGGATCGCCGTCATCGACGGGAAGTGGATCGCGGTCGACTTCGGCGATCAGGGCCTCCAGGCTTTGGTTGAACTCATGGCGCCGCTGTTGGATGACGTCGTCGACCCGGTACCCCGGTTCCATACCAACCGGTCCGTAGACAAAGGCCGGCTGCCCATCGGGAATCTCAATGCCCTCTCGAAGCAGGGTCTCACGCTGCTCTTCCAGATCGTCGATGCGCTCCTGGAGGCGCCGGTTCATCGGCGTCTCTTCGCCGTCGGTGCGCACTTCCAATTCCCGCAGATCACTTCGGACATTATCGATCTGGCCATCGAGTTGCTCGCGCGGGCCGCGAATACCGGCGCGCCCATCGAAAAAACCACCCTCGGCATCGAGCCCGTATAGCTTGAGTCGCCCGACGTAGCGCCCCTGATCGTAGGCCTCCAGAATCTGGGTATTGCGCCGCTCGACGGCATCTTCGTTGAGTTGGGGGTCGTGGCCGACGACAAGGAAGTCGATGCCATCGACCTCGTCGACCAGCGCTTCCGCCGCCGGCCCTCGTCCCTGATAGATGACGGCCACCGCATCGGCGTCGGCATCGTCGACGACAGATGCCACGGCATCAGCCCCATCGACGGCCTCCGCCCCGTCGATATCGGCATACAACTCCGCTTCCACAGCGCCCACCAACAGCAAGGTATCACCGTCGAGCTCCACCGTTGTCGACGCTGAAAGCGAATCGCCCTCCAATTTTAGATTGACCGCCATGGCCTCCATTTCAGCGCGCTCCATCATCGATCGGTAAAACTCGACACCCAGCGCCAGGTCTCGATTGCCGGGCACCGAAAACAGCGTATCCATTCGGCGGTGGGCGTCGGCGAGCACTTCCGCTTTGGCCTCCTCCTGAGCGCGCTGATGCTCCGGAATTTCGTCGTACTCAAAGAGCCAGTCTCCGGCGTCGACGAAAAGCGCATCGGAGTGCACTTCCATGGCGTCGCGGACGTAGGCCGTAATGCGCTCGATGCCGCCGAGCATGACGTCCGCCGTGCATCCACAGGGTTCGGTATAGCCTTTAAGACCCGACAAAAAATAGAGTGCCGGCGCCGGCGGTCCGACGTCCGTCGCCTCCAGGGTGCCCGCCTGGTCGAGACCACCGTAGATATCGGGCGCATCCGAATCGTCGGTCTCCTCGTAACGATCGGTGGCCTCCGAAGGCTCGGAGTCCGCAACTTCCGACGACGGTTCATCGCGATCACACCCCACCACAAGCCCTGCAAACATCACACAGACCCCGACGACCACCCCCCTGATGGCCGACCGATAACTTGGTCTCAACTCGTTCATCTCATTCCGTGTGTACGTCACGGCCGGTGGCGAACCGCCGGCACTTCAGCGATCGAGAAACCGGGGAAGGTGTTCCCGTTCCCAGGCAATGGCCTCTTTGTAGCGCGGAAATTTCTCTTCCATCTGTCGAAACTCATCGGTATGGACGACCCGTCGCGACGATGTATGTTCCACGGGCGGAAATAATGCGTGGAGCAATTCGTGATAGACGATAAACTCCACGAAAAATTCGGGCACCCATTGCTGGTCGAGCGCCGGGTGGACCCGGATAAGTTGCCGGTCGAAGTCGTAACTTCCAAAGCGAATCGTCCGTCGGCCCCGCCCATAGCGCCCCCAGGTGATGACCACCTCGTCGATGCCTTCGTCATCGAGCCTCTGGCGCCATTTATCTAACAACACCTGCAGGTCGTGATGTTCCCCGACGGCCTCCAGATCGTCGGGATCGACATCAAAGGAGATCTCGTCGCGATTGCGATCGATGTAGTCTTTGAGCGCTGCCCGGGCGTCGTCGACTTCCGGTCCATCGCGGGCCAATTCGACCAGGGCATCGATGGTCTCCTCTTCGCAACCCACAAACATGTGGTGGACCCGCAGGCGATGGCGCCCCTTTGTTTTGCGAACACTGACCATTCTCCGCAGATTGTCGGTGATCACCAGATCCACCGGATCCAATCGACGGCCCAGCGTTTCGTGCAACTTTTGGGCTTCCGGAAGAGATAGCCTCAGATCCGGGGGCAACTCCGACAGATCGAGACGACCGCCGTGACCGTCGCGACGGTCTTTGCGTTCACCTCGCTCTGCCCATTTTAGAAAGTCCTGTTGCTCCATAATCTGTTGTAGCCTTCGGAGATCGCAGTTGCGCGGCCGATAGCGCCATTACGACGCATCGTCGGCCAGTTCTTCCAGTTCTTCGAGACTCTCCTGGAGTGTCGCCTTCTCATCTCGATACTCGGCGAGCTTGTCCCGGTCTTTTTGAACAATGTGATCCGGGGCATTTTCGACGAAATCGTCATTGGCCAGTTTATTGGCAAAGTGATCGATATCGTCTTGGACGCGCTCCAACTCCTTGTGGATGCGAGCCCGCTCTTCGTCGATATCGATCAGACCGGCCAGCGGAATCCGAATATCGGCGCCGGCGGCCTTCGATGCCGCCGCCGCGTCCAGCGACTCCAGTGTCTGGGTGTCGGCCACCGTGATGGCCTCCACCTTGGCCAGATCCTGGATGTAGGATCGGCCGTCGTCGATGGCCCGGCGAACGTCGTCGCCTTCGGTGGCAAAGAAGACCTCGTCGATGACGACGCCGGGATTGACATTGGTCTCACCGCGAACGCCGCGAATCGCCGTGATCAATTCGATGATGATCTCCATCGACTCCTTGGGCTCTTCGAGCTGCAGTGCTTCGCGCTGCTCGGGCCAGGCGGCGATCATGATGCTATCCGGCGCATCGTCGGCCGTCGGTAGCCCCTGCCAGATCTCTTCGGTCACATACGGAGTGATCGGATGCAGCAGCCGCAACACGGTCTCCAGCACATATAGCAGTGTGGCCTGCGTCGACTGACGGCGCGCCTCGTTTTCCGGGCTCTCGTCGTACAGCGTCGGCTTGATGATCTCGATGTACCAGTCGCACAACTCGTCCCACACAAAGTGGTACAATTTGTCGGCCACATCGTTGAATCGAAATTCGTCGAGGGCCTCCGTCAACTCGCCGATGGTGTCGTCGAGCCGGGCCAAAATCCAGCGGTCCGCAATCGACAATTCCTGGAAGTCAAACGGGGCATCGCCGGCGTCGTCCCAGGCGTCGGTGTGCGAGCTGTAGGACGCAGCGTCGAAGTCCTCGAGATTCATCAGCGCAAAGCGGGTGGCATTCCACAGCTTGTTTAAGAATGCCCGGTAGCCCTCGATGCGCTTGATATCGAGTTTAATATCTCGGCCCTGGGCGGCGTAAATGGCCAGCGTAAAGCGCAGCGCGTCGGCGCCCTGGGCTTTGACGCCCTCCGGGTACTGCTTGAGCAATTCGCCGTGCACCTCTTCGCTCAGATCCTCTTGTTCGGCGCCGAAGATCATGTGGAGCGGGTCGATGACATTGCCCGTGGTCTTCGACATTTTGCGCCCGTCCTTGTCGCGGACCATGGCGTGCAAAAAGACGTCCGAAAACGGCACTTCATCCATAAAGTGGATGCCCATCATCATCATCCGGGCCACCCAGAAAAAGAGGATATCAGCCCCGGTCTCCATGACCTGCGTCGGGTAGAATTTATCGAGCGACGCCGTCTCTTCGGGCCATCCCAGTGTCGAAAATGGCCACAGCGCGCTGGAAAACCAGGTGTCGAGAACATCCTCGTCCTGGTGCAGATCGTCGCTTCCACAGGCGTCGCATCGCTCCGGCGCCTGGCGGGCGACCATCGTGTTGTCGCACTCATTGCAGTACCAGGCCGGGATCTGGTGGCCCCACCACAGCTGGCGGCTGATGCACCAGTCGCGGATATTGTACATGAAGTGATCGTAGGTCTTTTTCCACTCGGCGGGGATGATATTGGTATCGCCGGATTCGACGGCCTCGATCGCCGGCTTGGCCAGTGGTTCACCTTTGACAAACCACTGTTTCATCGGCAGCGGCTCCACGATCACCCCGGTGCGCTGGCTTCGGCCCGGCGAGTAGGGGCGCTGCTCGGTATCCTCCAGAAATCCCAATTCGTCGAATTTCTCGACCACCAGATCGCGGGCTTCGTAGCGATCGAGCCCCCGAAATTCCTCGGGCGCCGTATCCATGATCTCGGCGTCGAATCCGATGACCTGAATAACCTCCAGGTCGTGGCGCTCGCCGCAGGCAAAGTCATTGGGGTCGTGCGCCGGCGTCACCTTGACGGCACCGGTCCCGGTCTCCGGATCGGGCAATTCGGTGTCGGCGATGATCGGAATCCTTCGGCCCACAACGGGCAATTCGACCTCTTTTCCGATCATATCCTCATAGCGCTCGTCCGACGGATGAACGGCTACTGCCGTGTCGCCGAGCATCGTCTCTGGACGCGTCGTCCCCACCACGAGGTGACCGGAGCCGTCAGCCAGCGGATAGCGCAGATACCAGAACTGGCCCATCTCCTCTTCGTTTTCGACCTCCAGGTCCGACAGCACCGTCTGGCCCTCCGGATCCCAGTCGACCATCCGCTCCCCGCGGTAAATCAAGCCGTCCTCGTACAACTGGACAAAGGCCTCGCGCACCGCCTCGTTGAGCCCCTCGTCGAGGGTAAACCGCTCTCGCTCCCAGTCGCAGGAGGCGCCCATATACTTGAGCTGGTCGATGATCTGGCCGCCCTTCTGGTCTTTCCATTGCCAGACGCGCTCCAGAAACTTCTCGCGGCCCAGTTCGTGGCGATCCGTGCCCTCTTCGGCGAGTTGGCGCTCCACCATAACCTGAGTGGCGATCCCGGCGTGATCGGTGCCCGGAAGCCACAGCGCTTCGTACCCCTGCATGCGCTTCCAGCGAATCATCATATCCTGAAGCGTCACGAACAGCGCGTGCCCCATGTGCAGACTTCCCGTCACGTTCGGCGGGGGGATCACGATGGTAAACGGCGGCTTGTCGCTGTCTTCATCGGCCTCAAAATAGCCGTTTTCCATCCAGAACTCGTACCAGTCCGCTTCAACTTCAGTGGGATCGTAACTCTGATCGATGTCCATAGGGTACAACTGTCCGTGTCTCGAGAAATGGCCAGATCACGAAATCGTCTATTCTTATACCGCATCATGCGATGACGGCAAGACGGTTCGCCGGCACAGGGTATGGCGTGGGACCGCGCCGAACGCGGGACGCGGCGACAAAACGGGGGCGACAATCAACAAAAGAGCCGCCCCGAGGTCGTCGGGGCGGCTCGAAATCTACGGGCTGTGGCGGCGACGCCGGGTCACGGCGTCACTCCTCGAGCAGCCGCTCCAATTCGAGGCGGACCTGCTGGGTGATCTGCTGCTCCAGTTGTTGGTCGAGAGCCTCTTCGATCTTGCGATCCGTGTGCTGGAGGAGCTTGGGCAACACCTTGTCCTGGAAGATCTCTCCCATGACATTGCGCAGCAACCCGGGCAATTCTTCGCGAACGGAGTCCCGGACCTGCTGGCGAATAAACTCCTTGATCTCGCCGTCATCCATCGACGGCTTTCCAGTCCCCGAACCCGGTGGCGGCGTCGGCGAGCGCTGGCGATCACCGCCCGGCGCAGAAGCCCCCGAAATCCCGGACTGACTGCCACTTCCCGGCGTCCGGGGCTGACTTCCCTGCGCCGCATTTGGCCGAGATCCGCCCGATGACGGAGCCCTGGAGTCGTCGTCGGGCTCGATGCGCGGCTGGCTTTCGGGAACCGGCGTCTGGGCCGGGGAATTCGTCGACGGCGTCGATGGCGACTGTCCGGACTGCCCGCTGGGGCTGGCCGGTTGCTTCGACGCCGGCGGCTGCGGCGTGTTGGGCTGCCCGGTGCCGGGACTGGTCGGCGACTTCGACGGCGTGTTCGGTCGCTTTTGCCCCTGCGACGAGCGCTGCTGCGGTTGTTGCTGCTGCTGTTGCTGACGCTTCTGTTGGGTCGCCGGTTGCTGTTGGGCCTGTGGGGCCTCTGTTGCAGCCGGAGGTTGCGTCGACGATGGCTGTTGCTGTTGCCGTTGCTGCGGCTTGGCCTGTTGGGCCTGGGATTGCCCCGCCGTCTGTCGGGACGCCGGTTGCGGCTGGCCGC
>LFFM01002448.1_pt1 | contig 12277 bp, 17 predicted proteins | sample 643131 | NCBI WGS metagenome assembly LFFM01 (sample SAMN03777445, study PRJNA286221) | soda lake metagenome | biome: soda lake; feature: Kulunda steppe; material: water; isolation source: sample Tc-Br brine of Tanatar trona crystallizer | place: Russia: Kulunda steppe | collected 2011-07
ATCCGGCCCCGAGAAAGTAATCTACTTGAGGCCGGACGGGAAACGTTCAGTCGCAGTCCCGTGGTGTAGTGGCCAATCATAATGGCCTTTGGAGCCATTGACGGCGGTTCGAATCCGCCCGGGACTACTTTCGTCGCGAAAAGCTCCACGAGCGACGGGGACGGCCGGGACTATCCTTCCGGCCCGTCAGCTCGATCCCCGTTCCCCGGATACACGATCTCCATCGGTACGTCGAGTTTCGGATCGACCGCGGCCCCGTCCGCGGGCAGCGACGGGTAGGCGGCGCCCTCGCTTCGCGGGCCGAGGTCGATCCGCTCGGCGGTGGCCGCGAGGACCGCGGCGTCGACGACGTCGTCCACGGCACCCGCCGGGAGCCGGTCGTGCCAGTCGGCCCCGTCGCGACGTGTCTCGACGACTCCCCGTACGGTCGCGTGTAACTCGTCGGCATCGGGGATCGACGCGAGCACGTCGAGTCTGGCGTCCACCCCGTCGGCGTCGTGTTTCGAGTCGAGCGCACCGTCGGCGAACGCCGCGAAACAACACTCCGGGTGGCCCTCGTAGGTCCGATCCCGGGCACGGTCGTCGGTTCCCAACAGCGCGTCGACCTCGCGGATTCGCGGGAAGAGCCACCAGCTCTGGCTGCTGATGCCCCTTCCGTGGATCTCGCGGGCGCGCTCGTAGTCGTCACAGGTCACGGCCTCCCGGCAGGGGATCGAAAAGACGGTGCTGCCGCGATCGCTGAGATACTCGCTCGCGGCACGATCGCAGGCGCGGGTCGCACCGCGGGTTGCCGGCAGTCCGATCGGAACGTCGACGAGCATCGAGCGAGCGCCCCCGTCCGGTGTATCCCTGCCGTGTGCGTCCCACACGTTCAGGATCGAGGGTTCGGTCGTGACCCGGGTTCGGTCGCCGGTTTTGACGACCACCCAGCAGCCGCCAGCCCAGTCGACGCCGAGGTAACTGGCCATGGATCCGACAGGGACTGCAGGCGGTTGAGTGGTCGGATCGAAAGGAGCGGCTCGACGCCGGGTTCAGCCCAACCGCTCGGCGATTCGCGCCGCACCCTCGGCGGCGGCCGTCGCGGGGTCGTCGGGGGAGACGACCTCGATCTCGCGGTCGAGCTCCGCGCTGAGGCGCCGCTCGAACTCCTCGACGAGGCCGGGGATGCAGGCCATCCCGCCGGTGATGGCGATGGGGCGGCCGAGCGCGAGTTGGTAGGGTTTCATGTGGTCGTTCGCGAGCGCCGGGAGGAACTCGTTGGCGACCGCGTCGACCGCGTCGTCGATGTAGCGGTCGACGGGATCACGCACGCCGCGGTCGACGGTGAACTCGTGGCTGCCGCCGCCGGGCTGTTGGACGACGTCCGTGAACGGCTTGAAGTCGTACACGTCGGCGTGTTCCTCCTTATATTCGCGGGCGGTCGTTCGGTCGATGTGGACGCGCCCCTGCGTCTCCTCCTCGACCGCGGAGACGATCCAGCGGTCGACCTCGTTGCCGGTGACGGAACCCGTCGAGAACGGCGAGAGCTGCTCGCCGCGGCGGTACGCACAGGCTTCGAGGGTGGTCGAGCCCATGTTGATCGAGACGAACACCTCGTCGACGGCCTCGAGCCCGTCGCCGTAGGCGGGGATGGCCCCGCAGAGCGACTCCGGGAAGCTCCGCGTCTCGGCCTCGCCGATGGCCGACCCCTCGATGACTGCCTTGAGGTTCTCGACGCCGGCCTCGTTGTCGATGGTCGGAACCGCGTAGACGACGACGCTCTCCCCCGGAACGTCGTGTGTGCTCACGACCGCCTCGAAGAAGCGCTCGGCGTCCGCGACGCCGTCGTCGTCCTCCGGTAGCCCGGATCGGAGCATGAACCGGACCGTATCCGGGTACTCGATCGCGGCCTCGTGGCCGTACAGCGCCCGTTCCTCGCCGGTGATGGCGTCCTCGTAGGTCGCCAGACAGGTGAGCGTCGAGTGTCGCTCGCGGCCGCCGCGGCCGTCCGGGAGGTCGAGCACCGTGCGGGTGCTGCCGAGTTTCACGCCGACCGGGATCGGGGCGTCGATGCCGTCGAAGTCAGTGGAATCTGCTGCGTCGCTCATGGGTGGTCACTCGCACACGAAACGAGTCGAACGAGGGAGACGAGACTGATCCGATGGTCGGCGGGCGTGAACGGCCGACCGTGACGCGGCGCCTCGTAGCCGGGTAACCGGCGCGAGAGCGTCTCCGCCACGTCCGGCGTCGTCCACCCGATCTCCGCGTAGTAGGACAGCGCGTCGCGGCTCCGAAGGTGACCGCCGACGTCGACGAGGTAGCCGAGCCACTCGCCGACCTCCCGCTCGGCCGCCGGCGACGCCGGCACCTCGGTGAGGTACGGGCGCTCGCCGTTCGTGACCCGCTGCAGGCCTCGCTGACGCTGAAGGAGTTCGGTGAACGCGGCAGAGCGCGCCGCCCGCTCGGCCCGGTTCCGATCGGGGTGACGGAGCGACCGCTCCCGAGGCGCCCCGTCGGCGATCGCCCGCGGACCGTCCGCGAGCGACCGCAGCTCCCGCACGTCGTATCGCCGTGGATTCAGACTCATGTTCCGTCCGTCGTTCGCGTCCGTACCCGATTCGTTTCGTTCTCCGTATATGAGGGTTCGTCCCTGGCTATCGAGCGTGATAACACTGGACCGACGATCGGCGCTGGAGCGACGTCGTCACCGGAGCGACGTCGTCACCGGAGCGACGATCGCGGGCGAAGCGACGACCGTCGGCGAAGCGACGATCGCGGGCGAAGCGACGACGCTCGACGATCAGGCCGCCGATCGATCCTCGACGGCGTCGACGATCCGCTTCGCCGCGGCGACGCTCACGAACGCGAGGACGACGCCGGCGACGACGTCGACCGCCCAGTGGATGCCGAGATACATCGTCGAGAGCACGATGCTCGTGGCCAACACCGCGGCCGCGACCGTCCACCGCGGGAACTGTTCGTGCGTCGAGAGCGCCACGAGCAGCACGGTCACCGACAGCGACGTGTGCAGCGAGGGGAAGACGTTCGTCTCGACGTTCACGCGGGCGGTGAGCTGTGTCACCTCCCGGAAGGCGTCGAGCAGCGGTTCCTCCACCCGCGGCGCGTCCGGGTCGGCGCCGGGCAGTCGGTGGTAGTTCCGCGGACCGTACGCGAGCACGGACCCGTACGCGACGATGGCGACCGCGTAGTTGACGGCGTAGGCCGCGACGAGGGTTTTTAAGGGGCGGAGGCTCTCCGCGAAGAGGTAGCCGACGAGCGGAAAGACGAGAAGCACCACGTAGCCGAGGACGTACATCGGTCCGAAGTAGTAGAGCCCCCACTCGGGCAGCGCCGACTGGATCCCCGCGACGAGGTCGCCCTCGATGGCGTAGATGGTCGCCGTCGCATCGAATCCGTACCGCCGTGAGAACCGCTCGACCCGCTCCAACAGCCCCTTGTTAAACAGGAGGACGACCGCCAGCCCGGCGACGAACGGCGCGACGGCGACGAGTCGGGACCGGAACTCCTCGCGACGGTCGACGACGAGCCGGAGCCGATCGGTGCCGACGCAGTACGGCAAGAGGAGGGCGAACGAGCCGACCGTGACGACGACCACGACGGCCAGGAGACCCACGAATTGCATGCTACTGGTCCCTCAGGGTTGCGGGGAAAAAACGCGTGCGGTCGTCCCGAACCGGGGATGTCGGGTCCCGGGTAACGGGTCCGTCATTCCGGATCGGCCGCCCACGGGAGCGGCTCGGTACACCAGTGACAGAAGTCGATCTCGGCGTCGGTCTCGCGCCCGCAGCTCGGACATTCGACCTCCGGTGGGGCCTCGGTCGAGGCGGCGGCCGACCCGTTCGCGGGAAGATGGCCCTCCTCGCCAGCCCGTGGACCGGGCCGTGCGCTCGCCTCCCCGTCCGTCGGCGACCGTGCCGCCGCCGGGACGGGTGCGGTCTCGGCGTCCGCCCGCCCGACGAGATAGGCGTCCACCGCCGAGAGACCGACGAGGAAGGTGATCGGGATGGTGACCTCGGTGGGGACGGCCGCCGTGAACGCCGAGAGGTCGGCGAGCGGGTCGACGGGTTCGACGTCGTAGAGGACGAACAGCGCGACCGTCCCGCCGACGATCGTTCCGTGCCACACCAGCGCTCGGCCCCATTGACGTAAGAGGAGATGGCCGAGTCCCGGAAGCACGAGCGCCAGAAGGGCGGCGAGGAGCGGTCGCAAACGGTCTCGCATGGCTCCAGCTTTCGCCGGCGGATACTTACCGCCTACGGTGTCGGCGGACGCCTCGCCCACCCGCCGGGTCGCGCTCGGAATCCCGCGGCGGCGGGGCCGGCTCGCTCACCGCTCCGCGCAGTACTCGACGAAGTTCCGCAGGATCCGGAGGCCGGTCTCCCCGCTCTTTTCGGGGTGGAACTGGGTTCCGAACACGTTGCCGGCCTCGTTCGCGACGACGGCCGGGAAGTCGACGCCGTAGTCGGCGATCGCCACGACCGCGTCCGGGTCGTCGGGCTCCGCGTAGTAGGAGTGGACGAAATAGGCGTACTCGCCGTCGACGCCCTCGACGACGGGGTGCTCCCGGCTCACCGAGAGCTCGTTCCACCCCATGTGCGGGACCTTCCGGTCAACCTCGAAGCGAACGTTCGTCCCCGGAATCAGATCGAGGCCGGTCACCTCGCCTTCCCCCTCGTGGTCGGCCTCCTCGCTCGTGGTGAGAAGCATCTGCATGCCGAGACAGATCCCGAAGAGGGGGCGGCCCGCCTCGGCGTGGTTCGTCAACGCCTCCCGAAGCGGCCCGGCGTTCTCCATTCCCTCGCGGAAGGCGCCGACGCCCGGAAGGACGACCCCGTCAGCGGCCGCGAAGGCGTCGGGATCGTCCGTGATCTCTACGCTCGCGCCGGCTCGCTCCAGCCCGCGCGTCGCGGAGCGGAGGTTCCCGAGACCGTAATCGACCAACACGACGTCCGCCAGCGTCTCCGCGGGCGGCTCGAAGGTGCTCATACGCCATCTGCGTGAGCGATCGAAAAAGCGGTTTCCCTTCGAGGGACCCGACGAGGTCAACCCGGGGTATCCCCCGAGAAGCATCGGTCGCGAGGGCCTCCCCGCGGAGGTCCCACCGCGGAGTCACTTCAGCGCCGATTCGGCCATCCGTTGTGGGAATCCGAGCAACAGCGCCACGAGTCCCTGTGACTCGTGATCATCACGGATGTATGACCGGATCCGTTGGGAGAACATCTCCACGGAGATGATCAACACGAGGATGACGAGGATCGTCGCCATCATGTTGGTAAACGCGAAGAGTCCCTGTTGAACCACGAGGACCTGACCGAGCCCGCCGCCGCCGATGATCCCCAGCGTGACGGCGATCCGGACGTTGATCTCGAAGATGTACAGCGTCCACGCGATAAACGGCGTCGTCACCTGTGAGAGCATCCCGAACGCGATCGTCTGTGGCTTGTTCGCGCCGGTCGTCCGCATCGCCTCGATCGGGCCCTCCTCGATCTCCTCTAACTCGTCGGTGAACAGCCGTCCGAGGTTCCCGACCGTGTCGGTCGCGATCGCGAGCGTGGCGGTCACGGGACCGATCCCGCCGAGAGGAACGTAAATGAGCGCCCACACGAGCGCCGGGATCGCCCGGATCGACGACATGACCGCACGGAACAGGAAGTTGAACGGGAACGGCGTCACGCGTCCCGAACCGAGAACCCCGAACAGGAGCGCGAGCGGGAATCCCATCACGGTGCCCGCAAAGCCCATCGCGAGCGTGATCCCGGCCTCGCCGAGGAGGGGCGTGTCGCCGCCGACCCCGCCCCAGATGAGGTTACGCTCGGTGATGAACGCCCAGTACTCGGCGAACCCGCTCGGATCGATGAACGGCGCGGAGAGGGTGAGAAACGGGAAGAAGTCCCGTAATGCGCCCGCGAAGTTCGGAAGATACGTCGGGAGGTCCGCCGCGAAGAACTCGACGGATATCAGCGCATAGTAGAACGCCGCAAGCAGCACACAGAGCAGTATCACCGCGAACGTGGCACGCACCCTTCGGGCGAGCAGGATGTCGTCGTATCGCTCGCGGATGCGGTCGTCGTGGCTCATCCCGAGACCTCACCTTCAGCAGCCGGTCCGGGTGCCGCGTCGTTCGACTCCTCATCGTCGGCGAACATCCCCTCGGTGTCGATGTCGCCGTATATCTCGTCGATGACGGCCATGTCGAACTCGTCGCGGTAGCCGTCGAACACCTTCCGACCGTCTCTGAGTCCGATGAACCGTTCGCCGAACTTCCGCGCGAGGTTCACCTGGTGGAGGCTAATGAGCGCCGTGAGTCCCCGTTCATTCGCCGCCGTCCGGAGGTAGCCCATCACCTGCTGTGAGGAGCCGGGATCGAGGCTCGCGACCGGCTCGTCCGCCAGCAGGATGTTCGGGTTCTGAACGAGCGCACGGGCGATCCCCACGCGCTGTTGTTGACCGCCGGACATTCGACGGGCGCTCTGTTGTGCCTCGTCGAGGAGTCCGACCGTGTCGAGCGCGTTCAGTGCTTGGAGTTTGTCCGCCTCGCTCTGGAGTTGCAACAGCGATCCGACGAACGAGTTTCGGTTCAACGATCCGGTGAGCGCGTTCGAGTAGGCGCTCATCTGCCCGATAATGTTGTGCTGTTGAAAGATCATCGCGATGTCGTTGCGCGGGCTGGTAACGGGTTCGCCGGCGACCCGTATCTCACCCTCGGTCGGCGTTTCGAGCCCGTTCATGCACCGGAGAAGCGTCGACTTCCCGGAGCCCGACACGCCGAGGACGATGACGAACTCACCGTCCGGAATCTCGAAGGACACGTCGTCGAGCGCGACGGTGTCCCCGTACCGTTTCGTGAGTCCGTCCACTGTAATTGTGCTCATTCGTCACCTGGAAATGGGGTTGTGAGGTCGGGGAGGAAAACGCTTCGTTGTAGAGTGACCTACGAGAGGTCCTCGAACTCGAGCCCGAGCGTGTCCATCGTCTCCGCGATGGGGTCGTAATCGGACATCTCGGCCGGCTCGACGCCGGAGAACCAGAGCGGCTCGCCGTCGTAGTCGTCGTCGTGTTCGAAGACGTCGCTCGGTGCGTCGAGCAGTGCCGCCTCGATCTCGTCGCGGATCGGGTCGTCCCAGTTGGATCGGGAGACGAGCGGCGCACGCGGGATCGGATCCGAAACCGCGATCAGTTGGAGTTCGCCGTGGTCATCGCCGATGTCGGAGCCGGCGTCCTCGTACTCCGCCGAAACGTCGACGAAGTCCTGGGACATCTCGTCGAACTGCTCCTGTTCGATGTACGGCGCCGAGGAGAACGCCCCCATGGTCGCCGCCGCGACGTCGTCACGCTGGACCATCTGCTGGCGGGCAGTCGTGTGATCCGAGTACTCGACGTCGAAATCCACCGCATCACCGTCGGGTGCGGATCCGATGTCCAGGCCGTGGTCGTCGAGCATCGCAAGCGGGACGAGCGTCCCGGACACGGAGAGGATGTCACCCATGTACAGCTGCTCATCGACGAGGTCGTCGAGCGACTCCACGTCGCTGTCGAACGTCGTCACGATGTTCGCGAAGTACTAGGCCGCGCCGAACGCGATGCGCATGCCGATGATGTCGACGACGCCCTCGCCGGCCAGCACCGCCGACGGCGAGATGTCGGCGATGTCGCCCTGATCGTTTCGCATCGACTGTAACGTGCCGGTGTACGACTCCGCTCTGCTCGCGTCGATGGCGACGTCGAGTTCGGACTCGAGGTACTCGAATATCGGCGCGTACTGCTCGACGATCTCCACGTCGGCCTCCGCTGGGTTCAGAATGAACTCGACGTCAGTGGTATCGTCCCCCTCGCCGGCAGTCGTGCCGTCGTCCCCCGCGTCACCGTCGTCGGCACACCCTGCCAAACCGACGATTCCTGCTGCACCCGCAGCTTTCACGAATCTCCGCCTGTTCGCCGACCACCTGTTGTCGGACATGGTTGGGTGTTCTCACGAACTGCTAAATCGTTTTCTATGTCCCCCATCGTGACTACGGTGAACGAACGGATCACGAGTTTACAACGCTGAACGATGGGCGTTCGTCCACGGCCGCCACCGGAGACCGTCGTCGAGGGCCGTTTCCGAAAGGCGTTGCCGGGAAGCCTCGTCGCGACCGACGTCGGGCCGACGCGGCGAGAACCCGTCGAAACGATGTGTCCGAAGGGACGTGACGCGTCTCAGAACTCCCCGAGGCGTGACTGACCGCCCGACCCTCCCGCGTCGCCACCGAGTCCCGAGAGCTCCGCGGCGCGCGCGATGGTCTCGAAGAATCCGTCGCGCTTGCTCCGGTCGTACAGCGTCGCCGCGGGATGCATCGAGAGCAGCACGCGCCGCGTGACACCGCCGATCCGAACGTCGACGACCGACCCGGACTCGGCGGTGATCCCTACCGACCTGTCGAGGAGGTGCTCGCTCGGCACCTTCCCGAGCGTGACGATCGTCTCGGGGTCGAGCCGCTCGATCTCCGCGTCGAGGTACCCGCGACAGTTCGCGAGCTCCGTCGTCGTCGGATCGCGGTTATCGGGCGGGCGACAGCGCACGCAGTTGGTGATACGGACGTCGGCGCGAGCGATCCCCGTCTCGCGCAGCGCCTCGTCGAGGACGTCCCCGGAACGACCGACGAACGGTTCCCCCAGCTCGTCCTCGGTGGCGCCGGGGCCCTCGCCCAGAAACAGCAGGTCGGCGTCCGTCGGGCCGACGCCGTTGACGATCCGGCTCCGTGAGTCGACGAGCGCCGGACAACGCTCACAGGAGCGAACGCACAGCTCGTCGTCGAGATCGCTCGTCGGTTCTCCCCCGTCCGCACGCGTCGACTCGCCGTCGCTCATGTCATCGGATCGGGTGCGGGCCGGTAATAAGTGCGGCCGATCGGCCGTGACCGATCGAACGAGTTCATCGCTCGATCCCGACGGGTCCGAGTGACTCATCCCTCGAGTGCGGCCCGATGTGCGCTCGTCGCGATCGACGCGATCCGTACGGGTTCGGGACGACGGAACCCCTCGCGGGTGAGCGTGCGGACGACGGCGGCGGGATCGTCGCCGTCCGCCATGCCGACGGCGCGGACGAACAGCGGTTCCGCGTCGCCGTCGCGATCGACCGCGCGTCGCGGCGGAAGCGCCCGGTAGGTCGCGAGCCGTGCCTCGAGGGCGTCGCCCTCGAAGGCCTCGTGGAGTGCGGGTTCGAGTCCGGGGCTCTCCTCGTAGCTCACCACGAGGACGGGCCGGTCGAGCGCCTCGTGGATCCGGCCGAGATCGAGCAGGTTGAACCACGCCGGCGCGACGCCCGCACAGCAGACGCGGCGGACGTCCTCGCGGTCGAGCGCTCGAAAACAGCGGATCACGGCGTCGGTCGCGTCCCGTCCGCCGACCGTGCAGGCGTCGAAGCCGAGCCCGTCCAGCGTCCCATCGGTTCGGACCACGGCGCCGGCCAGGCAGCTGGTCGCGTCGCCGTCGGAAAAGGCGATCCCGAGCGTGCGACTCCCGGGTCGCACTACGTCTCCTCGGATTTGATCTCCTTGAGCCGGTCGAGCAGTTCGTCGTTCGACGCGCCGGGCTCGTACTCGACGGAACCGTCATGGCTCTCCTGGGCCGCGCGGATCCCGTCTTCCTCGTCGAAGTCCGCGTCGAGGTCCTGGTTCTCCTGTTCGGTTTCGTCGTAGCTCCCGAAGCCCATTACACCCTAACATAGTAACCCCCGACTGATAAATTCGATGGGCGGTCCGGCCCGGCATCGTCGGAGGTTCACCTTTTCAACGTGGGATGCATGCTCCCGGACATGGACCCTATCACCGTCACCGCCGACGCCGAGGAGTTCACCTGCAATGCCTATCTCGTCCCGGGAGATGCGCCGACGCTCGTCGACGCCGGCGCGATGCCGGGCGTCACTGACGTGATCGCCGAGCACGTCGACGAGCTCGACCGGGTGGTGTTGACACATCAGCACGGCGATCACGTGGGCGAACTCGACGCGGTCCTCGACCGATTCGACGCCACGCTGTTCGCGTACGGAAACCACCCCCGTCGCGACGTCGCCATCGAGGACGGCGACGAGGTGCTCGTCGGCGACGAGCCCTGCGAGGTGGTCTACACGCCGGGACACGCCGCCGACCACGTCGCCTTCCTGGGCGAAAAGCGCCTCTACAGTGGCGACGTCGTCGTCTACAACGACGGTGCCTTCGACGACGGCTCCTTCGGCCGCACCGACCTGGCGGGCCAGTCGCGCGAGCGGCTGATCGAGAGCCTCGCCACGCTGCTCGACCGTCTCCCGGGCACCCTGACGGCGATGTACCCCGGTCACGGCGATGTCTACCGCGAGGAAGCGGGCGGTGAGCCGGTCCGGGACGTCGTCGAGCGCGCGCTCGCGCGGGCGGAGCAACGCGATCCAAAGTACCCCGAGGAGTGACGGTCGGCATCGGTCCCGACCGACGGCGAGCCACGTGAACGCGTCACGATCGGCGGCCGGGTCACCGGTCTTTTTACGCGGGCGTCGAAAGCGAAGGCATGGGATTCGGATCGTACGACGAGAGCGAGCAGCGGAATGACGACGTGAACACCGACGATTCGGATGCCGTCAACGTTCACGCCGAGAACCACGACGGCGAGGTCTCCGTCGAGGGCGACCTGTCCACCGACGATCTGGTCGGGAAACTTCAGGAGATGAAAGACGACCCTGACGATGACGACCCCGACGAGGACGCGTAGCGCCCACGCATCCCAGGGATCCACGCGCGACCCGCGTGATCCACGACGGACGTCGACGCCACGTTGCGCTCGCGTGATCCGTTCAGTCGGACGACCGCGATCCGGGCCGACGGTCCCACGGTCCTTTTGAATGCCCGACGGCTACGGGAACGTATGAGCACGAGCCTGCAGTTCAACGAGGACGGCGTCGACGTCGTCCACGAGGGGACCGAGTTCGAGTTGAAAAAGGACCTCATCGAGGAGGCGACCGGGAAGTCGTACCTCGACGTCACCGACCACGAGGTGTTACGGATCGTCGCCGAGAACCCCGAGCTCGACGGCGAGCCCGTTCGGATCGGCGACGTGCTCTGATCGGTGACGGTTTTTCACGGACGCCGCAGGCGATCGCGACTTCCGACGTCCCGCGACCGCGCCTCGTTCCTCCCCAACCTCGCAGTCGGCGGGCCGCCGAGCGGTTCCGGCGGCCCGCCGACCGCTCCCTCGCGCGCGCTTCTCGCGCGCGCCGACCGCCGAATGCACGGATGGACGGCATCTCCGCGATGAACGTGGCGTCGTCGCCACCCGTTCGTACCTCTCCGTCGTCGCCGCCGCTCGTCGTCGCCGTCGGTCATTTATAAGTCGCCGTCGGTCATTTATAAGTCGCCGTCGGTCATTTATAAGTCGCCGTCCTCGAGAAACGCCTGACACTCGACGGTTCGCCCCTCGGGGTCCTCCGCGAAGAACTGGTAGATGTCGTAGGTCGGGTTCTCGTGTGGCTCCTCGCGGGCGACGTCGCTCAGGCGGTCGTGGGCGGCGTCGACCGCATCGCGGTCGGGGTAGACGAACGTGAGGATGCCGCAGGTGTCGGCCGTTTCCCGATCACAGAAGCCGAACAGCAGGTTCTCGTATCGGAGGATCGTGCAGTCGGGCTGTTCGAGTCGCACCTCGGCGCCCATCCGATCGACGTAGAACGTGACGACCTCCTCGAGCCGTTCCGTGGCGTGAAAGACGATCCCGGACATGAGCGGATCGACCGCCCGCACGCACTTAAAAACGGCCGCGCACGTTGCCGTCGGCTGCATCCTTTTAAGCGATCGACCGAAGCAACACGCATGACCTTCAGCCTCTGCGTTCGGGAGCGGTACACCGACGACGCGGGCGAGAACCAGCTCCGGTTCGGCGTGGCGGTGACGACCCGGCTGCCCGGCGTCGGGGCGCTCTGCCCGTTCGCCTCCGAACACGGCGCGATCGCCACCCAGTCGCTCGTCAACGTCGACCTCGGCCGGAAGGGGATCGAATACTTAAGCGACGGGCTCGCCGCCGACGACGCCCTCGAGGCCCTGCTCAACGCGGACGAGGGCCGGGAGGGCCGGCAGGTTCACGGGGTCGGCGAGAGCCGAGCGTTCGCGTTCTCGGGCGACGACTGTGAGGACTGGTACGGCCACGACGTCGGCCAGAACTTCACCGTCGCCGGCAACATGCTCGTCGACGAGTCGGTGATCGAGGAGACGGGGGCGGCATATGCCGCGAACGCCCACGGCGAGGCGCCGCTGGCCGAGCGGCTGATCGACGCGCTGGC
>LFFM01002449.1_pt1 | contig 12277 bp, 13 predicted proteins | sample 643131 | NCBI WGS metagenome assembly LFFM01 (sample SAMN03777445, study PRJNA286221) | soda lake metagenome | biome: soda lake; feature: Kulunda steppe; material: water; isolation source: sample Tc-Br brine of Tanatar trona crystallizer | place: Russia: Kulunda steppe | collected 2011-07
AGAAGTTAGAATTATGGTAGAACCAAATGAAATTAATGATAGTAGATCTTCTAAATTGGCTTATGAAGTATCGAAAGAAATTGAGGAAGATCTTGAATATCCAGGTGAAATTAAAGTAACTGTAATTAGACAGACTAGGGCTGTAGATTATGCGAGGTAAATAATGTGTTAGTCTATATTTAGTTAAAAAAATAAGTATAAATGATTTTTGAGAGTTTTGGCCATTAATGGCCAAAACTCTTTTTTTAATTTTTTAATTCAATTTATTAACAAAAGTTTTTGCTTTTTTCAAGTCATTTTGATTAGGTCTATCCTTATTCACACCCCCGAATAACTTTAAAGGACCAAAATCATCAAATCCTCTACAAAAAAACTCTCCTTTAAGATTACATCCTTTTTCAAGTAATTTTTTAACCAAAGGTTGTCTGAAATTATGTATAATAGGTATTTTTTTAAAACCACTGCTTGCAAAAATAAATACATCTTGCCCATTTAATTTTGGTAGATTGTCAACTAGATTTAAAATATTTTTATGATGTTTAAATAGATAAATTCCTGAACCAAAGCCAATTAAATCATATTTCTTTAAAGCAGCTATATCTACATTTTTTGGTCTTATAGTTTTACAATTTAGTTGTTGAGACATTGATTTAACAAGTTTTTTCGTATTGTTATGATAAATAGATTCATAAATTATAATAGATTTCATTTTTTCAACTCCTTATAATTATTTTACTCAAAATAAAGTAAAGTATTAATCTTTTTTTAAAGAGAAAAAGAGCTTCGCGTTAAGTAAATGTGATTTTTTCAGAAAAACCTTGCAAAAAATAATTTTATAGCTTATAATATCTATATAGTTTACACAAACATAACATAAACATAACATGAAGAGGACTACTCTCTATCCTTAAACAGAGAGATAAGATAGATAAGAGTATAAGAATATTTTGAAGGGGTGGGAAAATGAAAATATTAAAAAGTGTTAGTTTATCAATGATAGGTGTTCTTTTGTTTGCTAGTCCAGTACTAGCAACTGAAGGGCTGGCAGAAAGTAATGCAGTAGCAATAGATACAATTTGGGTTTTATTGGCAGCTGTTTTAGTATTTTTTATGCAGGCAGGATTTGCTATGGTAGAGGCAGGTTTTACTCGGGCCAAAAACTCAGGAAATATTATTATGAAAAACTTGATGGACTTTTCTGCTGGTAGTTTAATTTATTGGTTTTGTGGTTTTGCAATTATGTTTGGGGCAGGAAATAGTTTTATTGGTACAGAAGGATTCTTTTTAAGCGGAGGATTTGAACATTTAGGCTTAGATATTCCCGTTAGTGCTTTTTGGATTTTTCAAGCCGTGTTTGCTGCTACAGCAGCTACAATAGTTTCAGGTGCAATGGCAGAACGAACAAAGTTTAGCGGATATTTAATGTATAGTGTATTTATAACAGGACTTATATATCCAGTAGTAGGAAAATGGATTTGGGGTGGTGGCTGGTTAGAAGAGCTAGGTATGATTGATTTTGCTGGTTCAACGGTTGTACACTCTGTAGGAGGTTGGGCAGCTTTAGCAGGCGCTATTGTATTAGGGCCAAGAATAGGCAAGTTTAATGAAGATGGCTCAGCAAATGCAATGCCAGGACATAATTTATTGATGGCAGCTTTAGGAGTTTTTATTCTTTGGTTTGGCTGGTTTGGATTTAATGCTGGAAGTACAATTGCTGGAACTGATTTAAGTATAGCTGAGATTGCTGTAACCACTAATTTAGCAGCAGCAGCCGGTGCTACGTTATCGATGATAACTAGTTGGATAAAATATGGAAATGCTGATGTAAGTATGACTTTAAATGGTGCTTTAGCAGGTTTAGTTGGAATTACAGCAGGAACAGCTTCTGTTAGTAATCTAGGAGCAGTAATTATTGGTGCTTTAGCAGGAATAATAGTTATTTTTGGTGTAGAATTAATCGATAAATTACAGGTAGATGACCCAGTAGGAGCAATAGCAGTCCACGGTATTTGTGGTGCATTTGGAACAATGATGGTTGGTTTATTAGCAATAGATGGAGGTTTGTTTTATGGTGGTGGAGTAGAACTTTTAGGAATTCAAGTACTAGGAGTAGTTTCTGTAGCCGCTTGGACTCTTATCACAGCTTATATATTATTTAGAGCTATTGATGCTATAATTGGGTTAAGAGTCTCTGCAGCTGAAGAAAGAGAAGGATTAGATATAATTGAACACGGCTCTGTATCTTATCCAGATTTTGTGACTCCGACATTACAGAGTGTAGAAATTAATAATGAAGATATTTCGTCTGGGGGGAATTAATAATGAAAAAAGTAGAGTTTATAATCAGGCCTGAAAAGCTAGATGATTTAATTGTTGCTTGTGAAGAATTTGGTATTTCAGGGCTTAATATTAATCAAATTAGTGGCTATGGTCAACAAAAAGGTAAAACTAAAGTGTATCGTGGTGTAAAGTATGAAGTTAAATTGAAGCAAAAGTTAAAAGTCGAAACAGTAATTGTTGATGATAAAGTAGATGGTTTAATAAAAGCAGTAATTGAAGTAGTTAAAACTGGTGAAGTAGGAGATGGAAAAATATTTGTTTATGATATTGAAGAAGCAGTTAGAATTAGAACTAGTGAAAGCGGAGATGCGGCATTATAATTAAAAGAGCAGCTTAGTTATATAACTAAGCTGCTTTTTTTTGTTGTTTGCTAAAAATTATCTAAAACACGACTATTAACCAAAAGGATTTATTTGTATTTGCTATAAGTATTAAATAGGAAAAGTCAATAAAGATTAATTGTCAATTTGAGGATGTTCGGCTAAAAGAAAATTTGGGTATAAGTTAGATTTAAGATGATTTTATAAGATTATACTTTTAAAGATAAGGGGTTGACCGTAATGATTTTGATTTCAACTGTCAACTGTCAACTGTAAACTGTAAACTTCTTTTGAGGGTGAGCTAAAACCCACATCCAAGATAAATATTAATCTGCAGCGAAAAATTTTAGTCGAAAGTCCTAAATTTCTAAAGTGGAGGGGTTTAAATGCTTAATACTAAATTAAAAAGTGAAATGAAGTATGAAGAGAAAGGAGTTGAATTACTAATTTCTATGCTACTTCGTTATCCAATGATTGATTTGTTAGATGTTGATTTAACTGAGAAGAAAATTGTTTTCACTTTTTTTTTAATGAAAGACAAAACTTGTAGTGGAATAGAAAAAAAGCTTAATTCATTTAAAAAAAGTGTTAATTGTTTTAATCAATTAACAGAAAATGATAAAAGAGAATTTTCAATTAGACATAAAAATTACAATAAATTACTTAAAATAGATTTAACTTGTAATGTCTTTAACTTGACGGAAAAAAAACTAGACTTTATAATAGAATTAATATCGCGAATATTTAATAAAGAGATTTATCTTGATAAATTTAGCTTAGATAAAAAGAATGGCTTTGAATCTTTAGATGATTTATTAAAAGTTATTAAAACTAAGCAAGAAGAGATTAATGAATTTACATATCTTGCTTTTAGAGAAGAAGATAAGATTAAAGTTTTTAATAAATCCGATAATTATTAGGAGGAAATAATGGATAAGACAGTACTTTTGCTTGGAGATATTGTTGGTAGGGCAGGAAGACGTGCAGTTAGAGAAATATTACCAGATTTAAAAGAAGAATTAGCAGTAGATTTTGTGATTGCTAATGGTGAAAATGCTGCTGGTGGATTTGGATTAACAGAAAAAGTTACAGATGAGCTATTTGCTTATGGAATTGACCTTTTAACTTCGGGGAATCATATTTGGGATAAAAAAGAAATCTATGATTTTATTGAAGATAATGATTTGATTTTGCGCCCTTATAATTTTCCTCAGCCTGCACCTGGAGTAGGAATGAAAATAATAGAAAAAGGTGATTTCCAATTAGGGATTATTAATCTGTTAGGCAGGGTTTTTATGAAAAACTTAGATTGTCCCTTTAAAGCTTTTGATAAGGGCTATCAAAAATTACTAGAAAAAGGTGCTGATGCGATAATAGTTGATTTTCATGCTGAGGCAACTGCTGAAAAACAAGCATTAGGTTATTATGCTGCACAAAGAGCTTCGGTAGTGTTTGGAACTCATACTCATGTTCAGACTGCTGATGAAAAAATCTTACAAGATTACACAGCCTACATAACTGATTTAGGTTTTTCAGGTGCTGTTAATTCAGTTTTAGGGATGAAGCCAGAAGAGCCGATAGAACGTTTTTTAACTGGTAGGCCTAATCGTTTTAAAGTTGGAACTGGAAAAGTTCAATTAGCAGCATTGCTTGTGACTTTAGATAAATTTGGGAAAACATTAGCTTTAAAAAGAATAAAAAGAGAATATTCTACTTAATTGTTGGATAAAATTATAAATTGTCAGAATAAAAATTAAATTTTTCCAGATTTTAAGCAGGGATTGTTTTATAGATATAGAAATGAATAATATAGGAAATTATATAAAATGTTTATTAAAAAAGGGAGGCATTACAAGATGGAAGTATTAAAGGTATCATCTAAATCTAGTCCTAATTCTGTAGCTGGAGCTCTTGCAGGTGTATTAAGAGAACGTGGTAAGGCAGAGCTTCAAGCGATAGGTGCTGGTGCATTAAATCAAGCAGTTAAAGCTGTAGCGATTGCAAGAGGGTTTGTAGCTCCAAGTGGAGTTGATTTAATTTGTGTTCCTGCATTTACTGATGTTGAGATTGATGGTGAAGAGCGGACCGCAATTAAGTTGATTGTAGGGCCTAGATAAATATGATTAAAATTTAATACTAAACAAAAATAGTAGCCTGCTAGCAGGCTACTATTTTTTTACTTTGCTATGCATAAAAAGATAAATTTGAGTTAACAATAATTATTAATCAAAAAGATTATAATCTAAATGAGGTGAATTAATTTAATGTCGACAGGAGTTATAATATTATTTGTGCTCCAAATTTTAATTTATTTTGGTTTGGCAGAAGAGATGCTTAGAAAGATGGGAATTAGTAGAAATGAGGCATTGTTGTTATTATTAGCGATGATTGTTGGAAGCTATATTGATTTACCTTTATTATCTAACCCTCCAGTAACTGTTAATTTAGGTGGAGCTTTGATTCCAGCTGGGTTTGCTATTTATGTGTTGGCCCGTAGTGATGAAAGAGAAGAGATTTATCGAAGTGTTTTTGCTATATTAATTACAGGAGGAGCTATCTTTTTATTAACCCAAGTTTATCAATTTGAAGAAGGACATACTGCAATTGATACTAATTATTTATTTCCGCTTGTTGCTGGAATAATAGCTTATTTAGCTGGCAGATCGAGAAGAGCTGCCTTTATTGCTGGAGTATTAGGTTTTTTAGTTTATGATTTAATTCATGTTTTTAGACTTATAGCACAAAATATTCCTGGAGAAGCTTTGATAGGTGGAGCAGGGGTTTTTGATTCAATTGTTATTAGTGGAGTTATAGCAGTACTTACTGCTGAAGTAATAGGAGAAACAAGAGAATATATTAAGAGAAAAGACAACTCAGAATTTAAGAAAAATCAATTTGATTTTGAGGTTGGAGAAACAAATACAAAGGATGATAAAAATGAACAAGAAGATTAAAAGTTTATCAATTATATTATTAATAATTATATTGTTTGTTTTTACTTTAGTAGTAAATGCCGAACAGAAAGAATATTATACAGTAATTTCTAAAGATAATGAAGTTATTTTTAAAACAGGAAATGTTGTTTCTGTAGGAGATTTTTATATTAATGAAGCTAATAATAAATTTAAAATAATAGAAGTTGACCATGATAATAGAAAAGCTATAGCTAGTTTTGAAAAAAAAGTAGAATTAGTTGAAGAAGATAATAAAATTTTATCATTAAGCCCAATTTTTTTAGCAGAAAGTGATAATAAAATGGTAGCGATTTATAATACTCATACTGCTGAATCTTATGAACCAACAAGTGGAACAGAAAGTAAACCTGGTTCTGGTGATATAATCGACATAACAGCTCAATTTGCTAATAAATTAGAAGAAAGAGGAGTTAATGTAATCCATGATCAGTCTAGACATGATCCTCATGATGGTGGTTCTTATGAAAGGTCGAGAAGGACAGCTGAACAATTGGCGGAAAAAAGTCCAGATGTTATATTGGATATTCACCGTGATGGTGTGCCAGACCCTGAAGAATACACAGCTGAAATAGATGGTGAAGCAGCTAGTCAAATAAAATTTGTAATTGGGAGACAAAATCCTCAGATGGAGTCTAATGATCAATTTGCACGTTATTATAAACAGGTTGCTGATGAGCATTACCCTGGTTTAGTTAAAGGAATTCATTATGCTAATGGAAAGTATAATCAAGATTTACACCCTCGTTCTTTATTAATTGAAAAAGGTACTTACACACAGTCTAAAGAATTTGTAGAAGGAAGTTTAGATAAATCAGCTGATACTTTTGTTGAGATGTTAGGTAGATTAGAGGGTCAAGAGGCCGCTGGAGGAGGTAGTAATATAGCTAGAAATTTTTTATTGTTATTAATTTTTGTATTCGGTGGTGGTTTTTTACTTTTAGTAGCTAATGAGAAAGGTTTTAAAGGAGCATTAGCAAAAGTAAAAAGTTTTTTTGATTTTGACGAATAAGTATAATATAATGAAATGACTGTATTTCTTTGATGAATCTAGTAATGTTTTAATTTGCGATTAAAAGTCAAAACCATAGTGGGGAAATAGAATTATTGGCCCTAGCAAGTGTAAATCATCTATTGTTAATCGTAAATTGTCAATAGATATTAAGTGGCGGTTTGCCACTTAATATTTACATGGGGGGTTGAAATTGAAAGTAGCAAAAAACAATCAAAATAATAATTTAGTTATTTCATCTATTCAAAAAGACTCTATCGCTGAACAATTAGGATTAGAAGCTGGAGATGAAATAGTATCAATTGATGGTGTGCAGCCACAAGACTATATTGAATATAAATTTTTAATTACTGATTTGAATTTAGAGTTAGAAATTAAAAAATCTAATGGGCAGAGAATAATTTTTGAAATTGAAAAAGATTATGATGATTTATTAGGAATTGAATTTGGTGAGATTATTTTTGATGGTTTAAATAAGTGTCACAATAATTGTATTTTTTGTTTTGTAGATCAAATGCCACCAGGCATTAGAAGAACTTTACAACTTAAAGATGATGATTACCGTTTTTCTTTTTTAAAAGGAAGTTATATTACATTAACTAATTTAAGCCAACAAGAGATTTCAAGAATAAAAAGGCTCCATTTAAGCCCTTTGAATATCTCAGTTCATACTACTAATAGTCAGTTGAGAAAAGAGATGTTAAAGAATAGTCAAGCGGGAAAGATTTTGAGCCAAATTAAGGAACTTACAGAAGCAGGGATTGAATTAAATACTCAAATTGTTTTATGTCCTGAAATTAATGATGGTAATGAGTTAGAAAAAACTATAAAAGATTTAGCTGAATTTGCTCCGCTGATTAAATCTTTAGCAGTTGTGCCAGTAGGTTTAACTAAATATAGAAGTGATAATCAACTAAGAAGTTTTACTAGTAAAGAAGCTAAAGAAGTCATAGACTTAGTTAGCAGTTGGCAAGAAAAATTCAGACAAGAATTAGCTATTGATTTTGTCTATTTAGCTGATGAGTTTTATCTATTAGCAGGCGAGGAGATACCTTCTAGTAAGAGATATGATGATTTCTTACAATATGAAAATGGAGTAGGGATGATAAGGGTTTTTTGGGATGAATTTGAAGCTATAAAGCCTAAACTACCGAAAAAAATTAATAATTCAGTTAACGCTGCAATTATTACTTCACATTTAGGAAAACAAGTTTTAAAGCCTGTGGTAGATGAGTTAAATAAGATTGATAATTTAGTTTTAGAAATAATAACAATTGAAAATGAATTCTTTGGTTCTGATGTAACAGTCACTGGTTTATTAACTGCACAAGATATTTTGCAACAACTAGAAGAAACAGATAAAAACAAATTAATTATTTTACCTGAGATAGTTTTAAATGATGATAATCTTTTTTTAGATGATATATCTTGGCAGGAGTTTAGAGGTACTTTATCTAATAAAGTTATAAGGGTAGAAAATAATCCAAGTGATTTAGTAGAAAATATATTAGAATTTAGTTTAGGAGGTGAAAAAAATGAATAAACCAATTGTAGCAATAGTTGGTAGACCAAATGTAGGAAAATCAACTCTATTTAATAGAATTATTGGAGAGAGATTTTCTATTGTAGAAAGTGAGTCAGGTATTACTAGAGATAGGATTTATTCAGAGACTGAATGGTTAGACAGAGAATTTATTGTAATAGATACTGGTGGTCTTGAATTTGAAGAAAATGATACTTTGCAAGAAAAAATGATTAAACAAGCAGATATGGCTTTAGAAGAGGCAGATGTTATTATTTTCACTGTAGATATTAGAGCAGGGATTACTCCATCAGATAGAGGGGTGGCTAATTATTTACGTCAAAAAAGGAAACCGGTTATTGTAGCAGCTAATAAAGCTGAAAATTATCAAACAGTAGATTTGGACAAGTATGATTTTTATGAATTAGGTTTAGGAGAACCATTAGCTATTTCGGCTCAACATGGCTTGGGGATAGGAGATTTATTAGATGAGGTAATTGATAAGTTTCCAAGTGATAAACAAGTTGATTCTGCTGATAAAGGGATTAAATTTGCTGTTGCTGGAAGACCAAATGTAGGTAAGTCTTCTTTAGTTAATAAGATTTTAGGAGAAAAAAGAGTTATTGTTTCTGAAGAGGCAGGAACTACAAGAGATGCTATAGATACTTATTTTAGTCATGAAGAAAAAGATTATACAATAATTGATACAGCTGGTATGAGAAAAAAAGGAAGAGTCAACCCAGGTGTAGAAAAATATAGTGTAATTAGATCTTTAAGAGCGATAGATAGGTCCGATATAGTATTGTTAGTAATTGATGCTGAAGAAGGTTTGACTGAGCAAGATAAGAGGATTGCAGGTTATGCTGAAGATGCAGGCCGAGGAATAATTTTAGTAGTAAATAAGTGGGATTTAATAGAGAAAAATGAAAGAACAATGGATCGCTATGTAGAAGAAATTAGAGCTAGGGCAGGATTTTTAAATCATGCTCCAATGATTTTTGTATCTGCTTTAACTGGGAAAAGAGTTGTAGAAATACTTGATATTGTTAATTATGTGGCGGAACAATATAGTAAAAGGGTTAAAACAAATAAGCTAAATAGTGTAATTAATGATGCTGTAGCTATGTCACAACCACCTACTAATAAACATGGTAAGAAATTAAAGATTTATTATGCTACTCAGCCAAGAGTTAGGCCACCTGTGGTTATCTTATTTGTTAACAATCCTAAGTTAATGCATTTTTCATATAAGCGCTATTTAGAAAATCAAATTAGAAAAACTTTTGGTTTTGAAGGTACACCATTAAGAATTATAGTTAGAAAAAGAGGCAATTAAGAATGAGGGGGGATAAGAATGTATAGATTTATATTAATAACATTAGTGGGCTATTTGCTTGGTTCAATACCCTTTGGTTTATTAGTAACAAGGTTAGTTAAGGGAGTTGATATTAGAGAATTTGGCAGTGGAAATATAGGTGCTACAAATGCTTATCGAGTTATGGGATTTGGAATGGGTGTTTTAGTTGCTTTACTTGATATAGGAAAAGGAGCTTTGGCAGTATATATTGCTAAGCTTTATTCTGTTTCTTATTATGGTGAAGAAGCTGCCATATTTATTTTAATAGTTGGTATTGCAGCTATTGCTGGTCATAATTTACCTATCTTTTTAAAATTTGATGGAGGTAGAGGGGTAGCTACTTCTGTGGGTGTTTTAGGTAGTTTAGCTCCTTGGCCTATTATAATTACTGCGGTATTGTGGATAACGATTATTTTGCTAAGTAAATATGTTTCTTTAGCATCGATTACAGGAGCAGTTGCTGTGCCAATCTTAATGTTGATTTTCTCTAAGCCAATAGAATATTTAATCTTTTGCTTATTGATTTCTTTATTTGTAATTTATCGTCATCGACCTAATATTAAGCGATTATTAAATGGAACTGAAAATAAAGTTGAATGGCATACAACAGGAAAATTTGATGAGTAAAAATTAAAGGAGGGAATTATGGATAAAATTGCTGTTTTAGGAGGCGGAAGTTGGGGGACAGCCTTAGCTAGTCTTTTGGCTGATAATGGATATGAAATAAATATTTATGATATTTCTGAAGCAAAAGTAAGAGAAATAAATCAAGAACGAGAAAATTCATTTTTACCTGGTTATAAATTGTCAGATAAAATAACTGCAACTACTGATCTTAAGCAAGCAATCCAAGATGCTAAAGTAGTAATTGTTGTTGTCCCATCCCATGTGGTTAGAGATGTAGCTAAGCAACTAAAGGGGCTTTTATCAGAAGATGTAATAATTGTTAGTGCTGCTAAAGGAATTGAGGCAGAAACATTTTATCGGATGTCTGAAGTGCTTAAAGATGAATTGTCTGATAAGTTAGCTAATAATATAGTTGCTTTAAGCGGGCCAACGCACGCTGAAGAAGTTATTTCTAAAGATCCAACTACGATTGTTGCTGCTAATGAAAATAAAGAAATAGCACAAAAAGTTCAAGATATCTTCATGGCAGATTATTTTAGAGTATATACTAACCCTGATATTATTGGCGTTGAACTTGGAGGAGCAATTAAAAATATTATTGCTGTAGCCTCAGGAATTTCGGCTGGTTTAGGCTATGGAGATAATGCAATGGCAGCCTTAATAACTCGTGGCATAGCTGAAATAAAAAGGCTAGGGGTTGCTTTAGGTGCTGAATCGATGACTTTTGCTGGTTTAACTGGTTTGGGAGATTTAATAGTTACCTGTGCTAGTGAACACAGTAGAAATCGTCGGGTAGGTTATAAAATTGGTTCAGGGAAAACTTTAGATGAAGCATTAGATGAGATGAAAATGGTAGCTGAAGGAGTAAAGGCTGCTAAAATTGCTTATATTTTAGCTAATGAACATGATATAGAAATGCCATTGACTGAGCAAGTTTACCAGATATTATTTGAAGATAAAAACCCTCAAGAAGCTGTATCGGATTTAATGATGCGAGGTAAAAAATATGAAATAGAAGATGTAGCTAAAGAAAACGAGTGGTAAATATTAAAAAATATTTTGGACCCAGTTGTGGGTCCTTTTTTTACTTAAATATTTTTGTCATATGCGTTAACTTAAGATATATTTATCCAATTTAAACATAAAAATTAAAACCTTATTAAAACAATTAATTGCTTTTGAATTTTATTTTTAAAATCATATTTAAGGGAAAATTTAATTAGGATTTAAAGTAGGAGGTTAATAAAGAATGAGAAAAAACACCGGCTGGTTAGATTATGCTAAAAGGTTACAAGCAATAGCTCAATCAGGTTTAGCATATTGCAAAAATGAATATGATCGTAAAAGATTTGAAAAAATCAGAGAAATTAGTGTTGAAATAATGAGTCAATATACTGAAATTAGTGAAGAAAAGATTAAAGATCTATTTGCTAATGAGGCTGGTTATCAGACTCCTAAAATTGATGTTAGAGCTGCTATTTTTAAAGCAGGAGAGATTTTATTAATTAAAGAAAAAATAGATGGTTTATGGGCTTTGCCGGGAGGTTGGGCTGATATTAATTGTTCATTAAAAGAAAATTTAATACGTGAAGCTAAAGAAGAGGCTGGAGTAAAGATTAATCCTAAAAGAATAATTAGTGTATTTAACGCTGAAACTCATAATTCTGCTCCGAATCCATATAGTATATATAAGTTTTTTGTTGAGTGTGAATTTATTTCTGGAGAATTTGAAGAGAATATTGAGACTTTAGAATCGGGATTTTTCTCCTGCGATAATTTGCCTTCGCTATCAACCACTAGAAATACTAGAGAGCAGATAAAACTATGTTTTGAAACTAGAAAAAAAGCTTGTCATCAAGCTATATTTGATTAAATGAGTATAAATTAATATAATATGTAAAAAGGTAAATGAATTTCAAGTTTAGAATCAAGAAAGAATTAGATTTAGTTACAAAACTTAATCTGAATTAGAGGATATTCGGCTAAAAGTAAAGGAACAAGGAATTAGGAATCAGTAATAGCATAGATCAGAGTTAAGAGCTTTTATTGTTTTGAAGTAAAGGTTTTGACCTGTATGGTTTTGAATTTAATTGTCAATCGTCAATCGTCAATTGTCAATTCTTTTGG
>LFFM01002450.1_pt1 | contig 12273 bp, 14 predicted proteins | sample 643131 | NCBI WGS metagenome assembly LFFM01 (sample SAMN03777445, study PRJNA286221) | soda lake metagenome | biome: soda lake; feature: Kulunda steppe; material: water; isolation source: sample Tc-Br brine of Tanatar trona crystallizer | place: Russia: Kulunda steppe | collected 2011-07
AGGTTCCGATCGTACGTACAAAACACTCCCGGCACTCACCGTCGCCTTTAAGTTTGAAAGTACCAAAGGTTAGTTTATGTCATCGATCGAACTTACACCCAGCCAAAAAACGATCCTCCAGGAGCTTATCAATCTCTTCCGTGAGTCCGAAAGCGCGGTCAAGGGTGAGGAGATCGCCCGCGAGGTCGATCGCAACCCCGGTACGATCCGCAACCAGATGCAGAGTCTCAAAGCGCTACAGCTCGTCGAGGGCGTTCCCGGACCCAAAGGCGGATACAAGCCCACGGCGACGGCGTACGACGCGTTGAAGATTCAGGAGATGGACCAAGCCGCCGACGTCCCTTTCCGACACGAGGGCGAGCGCATCGAGGGCGCCAACGTTCAGGAGATCGATCTGACGAGCGTTCACCACCCGGAGCTCTGTCGAGCGGAGATCAAACTGCAGGGATCGATCACACAGTTCAAGGAGGGCGATAAGATAACCGTCGGACCGACGCCGCTCTCGAAGCTGCTCATCGAAGGTGAACTGGAAGGCAAAGACGACACGAACAACAGCCTTATTCTCACGATCGACGGAATGACCGCGCCGGCGGGCGACGAAGAACCGCTTCACTGATCCGGACGATCAGTACCGCGATTCCAATAGGTTTGTATCCGAGGGGACACTCCGTAGAGATATGACGGACGATGTTGTCGTGCTCGGTTCGGGATACGCCGGCACCGGCGCGATAAAACGGCTTGAATCGGAACTCGACCGTGAGGCGGACCTTACCTGGATCTCCGACGTCGATCACCACCTGGTCTTACACGAGTCACACCGCTGTATCAGAAACCCGGATGTCAAAGAGCGGATCACGTTCGACATCTCGGAAATCAAATCTCCCTCGACCCGGTTCGTTCAGGGCCGCGTCGAGTCGGTCGATACGGACGGACGAGTGATCACGCTCGAGGACGACTCGACAGTCGAGTACGATTATCTGCTCGTCGGATTCGGCTCTCGGACTGCCTTCTTCGGTATCGACGGGCTCGAAGAGCATTCGCTCACCCTGAAAACCCTCGAAGACGTCCTGGAGATCCACGACGCGGTCACGGAAGCGGCCCGGGAGGCCTCACGGAACGATCCCGCCCAGATCGTCGTCGGTGGGGCCGGTCTCTCCGGTATCCAGTCGGCCGGCGAGATCGCCGAGTTCAGAGACAAACATCGCGCACCCCTCGACATCCATCTGGTCGAGGGACTCGAGAACGTCTTTCCGAACAACGACCCGGTCGTTCAGGCGAAGCTCCGGAAACTGCTCGAGGCGAAAGACATAGACATTCACACGGGCGAGTTCATCGGCGAAGTCGACGGGGAAACGGTGTACGTCGGCGAGGAGAAACGGCTGGATTACGACGTCCTCCTGTGGACCGGGGGTATCACCGGACAGGACGCCGCGGAAACAGCCGACGTCGAGAAGGACGAACGGAGCAACCGGATCAACGCCGCATCCGACTTCCGGACGTCCGACGAGCGCGTCTTCGCGATCGGCGATGCGGCCATCATCGATCAGCCCGGCCAAGATCAGCCCGCGCCGCCGACGGCCCAGGCCGCCTGGCAGGCCGCGGAGGTCGCCGGCGAAAACATCGCCCGCAGCGTCCGGGGCCAACCGCTGAAAGAGTGGGAGTACGACGACAAGGGGACGCTCATTTCCGTCGGCAGTAAGGCCGTCGCGCACAACGTCAAGGGACTCCCGATCGACACGTTCGGCGGTCCGGCCGCCAAGGCACTGAAAAAGACCGTCGCCGCCCGGTGGATCAACAAGGTCACCGGCTTCGGGGACGCCGCGAAGGCGTTCCCCGATATGTGAGATCGGTTCCGACGCGACACGACTAACGGTCCGACAGAGACAGGCCGGCGTGCCACCGATCGACACCGCGTTCCGATTTTACACGGTCCATCCGTGTCAGAAGCGCCGCCGCGAGCGAGGCGGTTTCGGCCGCCTTCTGTTCGCCCTCGGTCCGGAACTCGCCGGTGACTCGGTTGGCGTAGACCGTACAGACGGCTCCGCCCCGGAGCCCGTAGAGACTCGCAAGCGTCAGGATCGCGCTCGCTTCCATCTCGAAGTTGATGACTCCGGCCGCGCGCAACTCCTCGAGCATCTCCTCGGCGTTCGGCGCTCGATATCCGTCGAAGCCCGGCCGTGACTGGCCCGCGTAAAAGGAATCCGTCGAACAGGTGACGCCGAGATGATACCGGTGCCCGAGCCGTTCGGCGGCGGTCACCAGCGCGGTGACCACCTCACCGTGTGCCGCCGCCGGATACTCCCCGCGGACGTACTCGTCGCTCGTTCCTTCCTGCCGGACCGCACCGGTCGTGATGATGAGATCGCCGACGTCTACGTCCTCCCGAATGGCCCCACACGAACCGACCCGGAGGAACGTCTCCACCCCGACTCTCGCCAGTTCCTCGACCGCGATAGCGGCGGAGGGGGAGCCGATTCCGGTCGACGTGACGGCGAGCGGTTCCCCGTCGTACTCGCCCGCGAGCGTTCGGTACTCCCGGTGGCTCGCGAGTTCTTCGGAGTGGTCCCATCGGTCCGCGATGACGTCGACGCGCTCCGGATCGCCCGGAAGCAAGACGGGGCCGTCGATGTCGCCGGCGCTCAGCTCGATGTGATACTGTTCGTCGTCGTTCGGATCCTCGCTGTCGGCCGTCATTCGAGGTGCCCACTCGAGATCGTGTTCGGTAGCAGTTCGCCGAGCGTGTACACGTCCGCCCGGTCGGCGCCGTCACAGAGGACCCGGAGCTCGGCGTCACAGAACTCCGACAGCGACTGCCGGCACATCCCACAGGGGGTGACACCGTCGCGGCGATCGGAGCTAACCGCGATCCGCTCGAAGGAGCGGTGTCCCGCTTCGACGGCTTTCGAGATCGCCAGCTCTTCTGCGTGAACGCTGTTCGAGTAGTTCGCGTTCTCGACGTTACAGCCGGTGAAAACCGTCCCGTCTGCCGTTTCGAGCGCCGCGCCGACGCAGTATCCCGAGTAGGGCGCATAGGACCGTTCGACCGCACTTCGAGCGCGTTCGAGGAGTTTATCGTCACTCATACCGGTGTATCGGAACCGATCGAAAAATAGCTGCCCCCGATCTCGTCACGCCTCGCGGACGGTTCCTTCGACCGCTTCGACGACCGACGAGACCAGCGCTTCGACGTCGTCGCTTTCGGCGTAGATTCGGATATACGGCTCCGTTCCGCTGGGTCGAACGAGCGTCCAGGAACTGTCAGGGAACGACAGCCGGACACCGTATTCGGTCGACGTCTCGACATCGGAGAACAGTTCCGGGAGGCGGCTCTCCAGACGTTTCATCGCCACAGCTTTTGTATCGTCCGGGCACTCGACGCTCACTTTCCGGTAGGGTCGTTCCGTGATCGGCTCCCGGAGATCCGGAAACCCGTGAGTGGCGACGAGCGCAGTTATCACCCCGGCGCTCACCGTCGCGTCGATCCACGGTCCGAACCCGGTGTGGAGATGTTTCCACGGTTCCGCGGCGAAGGCGACCGATGTGCCATCACCGTCCCGACCGTTCACAGCCGCGACCCCCTCGTGAAGTTCGCCGAGGTGGGTTCGCTCGACTCTTCCGCCCGCGGCCTCGACCCGCTCGTCGATCCGTCCCGAGGCGTTCGGTGTGGTTACGACGACAGGGTCACCGACAGCGCTCGTTTCGGTGTAGTGTCCCGCGAGGATCGCGAGAACGGTGTCCTCGTGGACGATCTCCCCGTCGGCGTCGGTCACGACGATCCGATCCCCGTCCCCGTCGTGGCCGATACCGATATCGAACTGGCCGTCCGCGACGAACGAACGGAGGTCCTCGAGACTCTCGGGGGTAGGCTTCGACGCTCGGCCGGGGAAGTGCCCGTCGACACTGGCGTTGAGCGTCGTGACGGATGCCCCGAGCGATCCGAGCACCTGTGGCGTAACGAAACTGGATGTCCCGTTGCCACAGTCGACTGCGATACTGACACCTTCACAACGTCCGACGGCGTCGACTACGTAGGCCTCGACGGCGCCGCGGTACTCCTCTAGGACGTCATCCCGGTTCGAACGTCCCCACTCGTTCCACTCGACCGGCTGCGGTTCCGAATCGAGGCGCGATTCCATCCGACGTTCGGCCTCGTTGCCGTATTCGGTCCCGTCGACGAAGAACTTGAGACCGTTATCGGACGGTGGGTTGTGGCTCGCCGTCACCATAACCCCCCTCCGCCCCCGACTGGCGTACGCGAGCGCCGGCGTCGGGACCCGCCCGAGACGGAGCACGTCCGCTCCGCCGCTCTGTAACCCAGCGCTCACGGCGGCGGCGAGTCCATCCCCCGTCTCGCGCCCGTCGCGCCCGAGGACGAACTCCGTACCGTCGACCGCGGCGGCACGACCGAGTTTGACGGCGAGCGACGGCGTTATTTTCGACCGTACGGGCCCCCGAACACCGGCGGTTCCGAAAAGATCCATACCGTACACTCGGAAACGGGGTCTTTTAATTCTTTCAGACGCCGTCCCCGTTCCGGGAGAACGACACGACGAGACGGATCGAGCTAAGGAGTTACGTTTTATCGAGCAGACAGCGCCACTCTCCCTCCGCGATCGACAGCCCGTGCGCTGTGCTCCCGCCCTGGCGGGCTGTCGGTGATCTCCTATCTCACGGGCCGTCTGGCCCCGTGACGGTATATATATCTTCGGCGACTCAGGCGATATCCCGGCTGGTGTCGATCTCGATCGACGCCGTAAGGTCCAGCTTGACGACCTCCGAGAGGGCCTTGCCGCCGCGGAACTTGGGAACTGCGAGGCGGTTTTCGATCCGGTCGCCTTTCACAGTCGTCTCGAGTTCGAAGACGACGTCGGCCATGTGCTCGGTGGTGTCACGGAGCCTCGGGACGTCCCTACCGTCGAGACAGTGCAACACGGCGAGGCCACCGGTGTTGTAGATGTGGTTCTGGAGCTCGTTGAGAAAGTTCCGGAACCGGGCGGGGTCGCGCCGCTCGAGGACGTCGATCGGATCGACGATGAGGTTCGACGACTCCGGTAACGCGGCGACGAGTTTCGAGGCGTTATCCAGCGGCGCATCGCCGGTCACGTCCCGCACCGTCGGATCGCCCGTCCGCGTCGGCGCGTTCGAGATACTGTTTTTCACCGCGTCGCTGGTTCGATCCAAAGAGAGATACAGCGTTCCGCGGGCCGCGGTCAACTCATAGAGGAACAGTTCGGCCTGGCTCGCCGGGTCGGCCGTGAGCGCCACGATGCTTCCCTCCGGAATACCGCCCTCGAGTTGTCTATCGAGGGCGGCGATTCCCGTGTTGAGGCGCTCGCTCATCGTTCGAGAGGTTCGACGCCGACCCGATTAAACCTTCTGGCGAGTTTTTCGGGCGATTTCGTTCCGCTGTCGTTCGGAGTCGGCTTTAAACCACCCGTCCCGGAAGCGACGCTCGTAGCCGATACCGTCGGGATTCAAGGGGGTTCGGTTCCGATCCCCGTCAATGCGCCACGACCACCTGATCAGTGCGAAACAGCTCTCGCGTGGCGACATCGAGGACGTACTCGACCGGGCCGACGAGTTCGAAGCCGATCCGAACGGGGGGGCCGGAGCGCACTCCGATGCCCTTCTTGGACTGCTCTTTTTCGAGCCGAGCACCCGAACCAAGATGTCGTTCGACGCGGCGATGAAACGACTCGGTGGGGGAACGATCGACATGGGAAGCGTCGACTCCTCGTCGGTGAAAAAAGGCGAGAGCCTCGCCGATACCGTTCGGGTCATCGAGGGATACGCCGACGCGCTCGTTCTCAGACATCCCTCGGAAGGATCGGCCAAACTCGCCAGCGAGTTCGTCGACGTTCCCGTCGTCAACGCCGGTGACGGTGCCGGACACCATCCGACACAGACGCTTCTCGATCTGTACACCATCAGAAAAAACGCCGGGCTCGAGGACCTCACGGTCGGTATCATGGGCGATCTGAAATACGGCCGGACGGTCCATTCGCTCGCCCACGCGTTGACGAACTTCGATGTCGAACAGCGTTTCATCAGCCCGAAAAGCCTCCGATTGCCGCAGGGAGTCCGATACGACCTCAGCCGGGCGGGGGCGGACGTCCACGAACACACGGACCTCGAGGACGTCCTCGGGGAACTCGATGTGCTGTACGTGACTCGGATCCAGCGCGAGCGGTTCCCCGACGAGAACGAATACCGGAAGGTCGCGGGGGAGTACCGGATCGATGCCGCCACACTCGAGTCGGCCAAACCGGAGCTATCCGTGATGCATCCGCTTCCCCGCGTCGACGAGATCGCGCCGGAGATCGACGGGACCGACCACGCGACGTACTTCGAACAGGCACACAGCGGCGTCCCGGTTCGGATGGCGCTTTTGGATCACATGCTATGACTGACACAGAACTCCGCGTCTCGAAGATCGAAAACGGAACCGTCATCGACCACATCGCCGGCGGGCAGTCGCTCAACGTGCTTTCCATCCTCGGGATTGACGGTAGATCCGACGAGGAGGTAAGCGTCGGCATGAACGTCCCGTCGAACCGCCTCGGAAAGAAGGACATCGTGAAGATCGAAGACAGGGAGTTGAGCCAAAACGAAGTCGACGTGCTCTCTCTCATCGCGCCCGAAGCGACCATCAACATCGTCCGGTCGTACGAAGTCGTGGACAAACGACAGGTAATGCGACCCGAAACGGTTCGCGGTGTGCTTTCGTGTCCGAACGCAGACTGCATCACGGCGGCGAACGAACCGGTCGAATCGACCTTCGAGGTGCTCGAGGACGGCGTCCGCTGTACGTACTGCGGGACGATCGTCCGCGATTCGATCGCGTCGCATCTCGATTCGTCCTGAAACGGGGATCGGCGCCAGTAACGGGGGAAAAACTATGATGCCCGCGCCCGTCCTCCGTACTGTATGTCAAAGAAAGCACTCGCAGTCGTCCTCGTCGCCGCAGTCGTCCTGCTGTACGTAAAGAAACGATAACGAACGACGCCCCGACGTCCTCCCGAGCTATAACCGGAGTCTCGAAAAGAGCTCCTTAGCGTCCGCTCTCTCGGCTCGAAGGCCCCCGTGTGCACTCGAGCATCGTGATCTTGGCGCCACGACCGGGCCCCTTCGCTCAGCGCGCGCGGGCGGCAATCGGCCGTTCTTCCGAACGACTTACCCACGCCGAGAACCCAACACCGGTATGTACGGCGTCGTCACGCGAAACGAGGAGGAAGCCGAATGGCCCGACTTCGATCGGAGTTTCTACGAGGTGAAGGACGTCTCGGGACGGTCCGCCGAACCGATCGGATCGGCGGTGAGTATGGTCTCCTGTTTCGGCGACAACGCCGCGGCCGAGGAGAACCCCGATCTGGTCCCCGTCACGCCCGACGGCCAGCGTGCGACCCGTGAGCGAACGCACTTCGATTGGGCGTATATCTGCCCGACGCACGACGGCTACCGTGACGGATTGCTCGAAATAATCGAGGACTGTGTGGCCGTGAACCCGGACGTCAGGCTCGACGACATCGGCTTTCCTCGCCCCGAGTACTGTTACTGCGACCGGTGTAACGAGCGGTTCGAGTCGTGGGTCCGAACCCGCCACGAAAACGGCGAGGGGCCACCGCCGGCGGAGACGACCGTCGAGGACAGATATGCTTGGCGGGCCGACGTCATCACGGACTTCGTCCGAGCGGCGGCCGAGCGGATCCCCGGGCGGACGTACATGACGCTGTATCCGGATCCCTACGACGGGCATCTCTACGAGCGAGCGGGGATCGATATCGACGCCGTCGAACCGTACGTCGACGAGTTCGTAGTGCCGCTGTATGACACCCACTACGGGACGACGTACTGGCTGGAGACGATCGCGAAAGGGTTCGAAAGCAGACTTGATACTCCTTTCAGCGTCGAACTGTACGCGGTCGACGTCGATATCGATAACCTGATCCACGCCACGGAGGTCGCCGAAGCCTACGGCCAGTCGGTGTTTTTCGGATACGACGCGTCGAACGCCCGTGCGGCACTGCGGCGGATGGACGCCGACGCGCGCGACGGCGTTGAGTGGTGAGCTACGCGACCGAGCGTGCGGCCCGGACGAGATCGTCCCGATCGCGGGTCTTTTCCGGGACGTTTTTCGGCGCGAACCACCGTGCGGTACTTATTTCGTCGTCGGGGTCGGAGACGGACGGTTCGGTCGTCTCCGCGGTCGCGTGAAAGATCGGGAGCAGTCCCCACGTATCACAGCCCCGACAGCTGATCTCGACGCGGTTCAACATGGCGAGCCCCCGATACTCCGCCTCGATACCGGCTTCCTCCCCGAGTTCGCGCTCCGCCGCTTCCCGGAACGATTCGGAACCGTCGACGCCACCGCCGGGGAGTACCCACAGTCCGACCCCCTCGTGTTTGACCAATAGGAGTTCGCCGTCACTTCGGTGAACGAGCGTGTGGGCGCCATAGGGCGTCCCGTTCGCTTCGATGCGGTTGGCGAGCGTCCGGAATCGATCCCTCGAAACGCGCTTCCGGTAGGTGTGTTCGATACAGTCTCCGTACGTTTCCGTGACCCGGTGGTAGGCCGCTTCGGCTCGCCGTTCGGCCTTGTCGGCGAGATACCAGAGGCCGTCCACGCCGGTCACGGGGAACACCCCCGAGAGCGAATCGATCCCCGCCCCGTCGACGGGCGAAGGGTGTGAGTGGAGATCAGTGTCGGTGACATAGGTCAGTATAACACCCTGTATATCAAAAACCGTTCGAACGGGGCGAATCGGTCGGTTTTCGGCGGGACCGCTGTCACGAAGCGACGGGCTTTTTCCGTACCGGCGAAAAGCCCAGACATGGCATTCGAAAAAGGCGATCGCGTGGTGTTCCACGACAAACACAGCGACTACGACGGCGAGACGGGCGAAGTCACGCAGGTCTCCGAGACGATGTTCGGCGACAACACGTACATCGTCGATTTCGAGGAAGGACAGGAGGCGGGCATCGCCGAGGAGTCGCTCGAAGCCGCCGAAGACGACGCCTAACGCGATGAGCGCCGTCCCGTTCCACTACGTCGACCTCCGGACGTTCTGCTATTCGACGGAGGACGAAAACCGGGTCGAGACGGCGCTTCGCACGTTTCTCCCCGAGGACACCGAAATCGAACGCGAGGTCACGGAGGGACATCACGGCGACCGAATCTTGGTTCTCTCCGTGCGACTCGAACGGGCCGACGAGGTCAGACACGTCCTCTCGAAGCTGACCGAACTCGGGTCGTTCGCTCGTCTGCTGGCGGAACTCGAAGACCGGATCGACGAGAACTGTGCCTTTTTCATTCAACTCGACAAACAGGAAGCCTACAGGGATCGCGTAGAACTCGGTGAAGGACTCATGCTTCGCGGCAAGGTGGAGGCCTACCCGGCGAAAAGAGAACGGGCGATCGAGACGGCGAAAGAAGCGCTCGAGGAACTCGAAGCCGAATCGTCCACGGACGCTTGATCGAACGTCCTCGTGCTTTCTGTGCCCGCTTTCGAACCCTCGGTTACCCGCCGTGGCGGGTAGAATTATAAGTCTCTGCCGTCTGGGTGTGATCGTATGTCCGAAGAGACGATCCACGATGAGAAGCGAACTCGAACTCGACGGGGGATCGCGTCGTATCTGCGCCGACTCGCGAACGCACTCGGTCGCGGTGAGCCGGTCCCGGCGGACGAAGAACAGACCGTAACCGTCGACCCGCCGGCCGAATCGACGCTCGAGATCGACATCGAACGCGAGGACGGCACGGTCAGCTTCGGCGTCGAGATGGAGTGGGACGAAGACGAGGGCGACGTCGAGACCGGCGTCAACGCGAGCAAGGCCACCTTCCGACGGTACGCCGACAACGAGGGCAAGTGGCGCTGGCGGCTCGTCCACGACAACGGCAACATCATCGCCGACAGTAGCGAGGGGTACGCTTCGAAACAGAAGGCGACACAGGGGCTCGAAAGCGTCAAGCGGAACGCCCCCGGCGCCGCGGTGGCGGATCTCTCGAAAGAGGAGTCGGCCGACGATGACGACGGAAGCCGCGGAACCTTCGAGATCTTCGAGGACAACGCCAGCGAGTGGCGCTGGCGGCTCGTCCACGACAACGGCAACATCATCGCCGACGGCGGTCAGGGATACTCCTCGAAACAGAAGGCAAAACAGGGACTCAACAGCGTCAAAACGAACGTTCCAGGGGCCGTCGTAGAAGACGTAGACGAAGCATAGACGCGTACTTATAGCGTACTATCGACCGCGCAGTTCCCCCATGTGGTCGATCCGCTTTTCGATCAACGCCGCCGTTCCGATGTCGTGTCTGACGCGTAGCCCGTCCGTCCCCGTCCGCTCGAAGGCGGTCTCTACTATCGCTTCCGCTTCGGCGATACTGTCGGCGAGCCCGACGACGGCGAACGACCGCGACGTCGTCGTGTAGATCCCGTCATCGCGGGCGTCGACGCTTGCGTAGAACAGTTCGGCTTCGCCGGCGCTTTCCGCATCGATCGCGACTCTGGCCCCGGCGGCGGGGTCGGTCGGATACCCCTCGGGAACGGCGTATTTACACACGGTGGCGAGCTCCTCAAAGGACAGATCCGGGAGCGGCCGTCCGTCCCGGGCGGCGACGAGGAGTTCGACGAAATCCGTTTCGAGGACCGGAAGCGTGTTCATCGCCTCGGGGTCGCCGAACCGGGCGTTGAACTCGACGACCTTCGGCCCCTCGGCGGTCAACATGAACTGACCGTAGAGGATTCCCTTGTAATCGGGCATCGCGTCGACGACGGCGTCGATTACTTCGACCGCCTCGTCGTACTCCTCGCCGGACATGAACGGCAACCCGAACGTCGCGTCGCTGTAAGACCCCATCCCGCCGGTGTTCGGCCCCTCGTCGCCCTCGTAGGCGCGTTTGTGATCTTGGACCGCCGGCGACACCCGGTACTCGCCGTTCGCGACGAACGCCTGGATCGTGAACTCCTCGCCGACGAGCCGCTCCTCCAACACGAACGATTCGTACTCGCTTTCGAGGACGTACTCGATCCCCTCCTCGGCGGTTATCTGATCGCCGATCACGCGGACCCCCTTCCCGCCGGTCAGCCCCTGCGGTTTGATCGCGAGGTCGCCGTCGTACGTCCGGATGTACTCGGCGGCGGCCTCGCCGTCCTCGAACGTCTCGAAGCCCGGACAGCCGGGAATCCCCTCACTTGCCATGAACTCCCGCTGGAAGGCCTTGTCGGTCTCGATCCGGGCCTCGGCCTCCCGCGGTCCGAACGCGTAGACGCCGGCTTCGTCGAGTGCGTCCGCGACGCCCGCGTTCAGCGCAGACTCCGGGCCGATCGCCGCGAGCGTCGCGTCGACCGATTCGGCGTACGCGACGATCGCCTCGCCGTCCGTCTCGTCTAGCTCCTCGTACCCTTCCGCGAGCGACGCGATACCGGGGTTTCGGTTCGAGGCGCAGGCGTACAGTTCCCCTCGGTCGGAGTCGGCGACAGCGCGGGCGATAGCGTGTTCGCGCCCGCCGCCGCCGACGAGCAGGACGGTTTCGCTCATACCTCAGTACGGGACACAAGGACGCCTAAACGTTGCCTTTGACGGCGGAGTTCACCGCACACGATCGCGGGGCGATCGCGTCGATCAGTCCTCCTCGCGAAGCGACTCCCTGCGTATCTTCCCCGATGCCGTCTTGGGGAGGTCGTCGACGAATTCGATCTCTCTGGGATACTCGTACTGTGCGAGCCGGTCGCGGACGTACTGTCTGAGATCGCTCCGGAGGCCATCGTCGCCCGCGCTTCGCTCGCTCAACACGACAAACGCTTTCGGCACTTCGCCCCGTTCGTCGTCGGGAACGCCGATGACGGCGCTGTCGGCAACGGCTTCGTGGCCGACGAGCGTCTCCTCGATCTCGGTCGGCCCGATCCGATAGCCCGCACTGATGATGACGTCGTCCTTGCGGCTCTCGAAGGCTATGTAACCGTCCTCGTCAATCCGTCCGAGATCCTCGGTGAGGAGCCATCCGTTCCGGACCTTCTCTTCGGTCCGGTCCGGCTTCCCCCAGTACTCTTTGAAACAGACCGGATCTCCCTCGTATCTGACGGCGATCTCGCCCGTTTCCCCCGTCTCGACGGTCGGTTCGGCGGTCCCGGGATCGACGATCGTGAGCTCGTGACCGACGCCCGCACGCCCCATCGTCCCCTCCCGGAACGGGAAAAGCGCCGTACAGTCACCGACGAGCAGGTTCGCTTCGGTCTGACCGTACCCCTCGTGGACCGCGGCGCCGTCGAAGGC
>LFFM01002451.1_pt1 | contig 12269 bp, 9 predicted proteins | sample 643131 | NCBI WGS metagenome assembly LFFM01 (sample SAMN03777445, study PRJNA286221) | soda lake metagenome | biome: soda lake; feature: Kulunda steppe; material: water; isolation source: sample Tc-Br brine of Tanatar trona crystallizer | place: Russia: Kulunda steppe | collected 2011-07
GCCCTCGGGGTACCGGAGGTTGCCGTCGCCGTCCCAGCCCCAGCCGGCGTCCTGCAGGACTTCCCGGGCGCGGTCGACCTCCGGGCCGGTGATGTCTTTAAAGTGTGTGAACTCGTCGTCCCACCAGTCCTCGCGGAACGGGTGGGTCTGTCGGAACGACGTCCCGAGCGTGTCGGGATTACCGTCGCCACGCCAGGCGACTTCGTTGATCAGGTCGATATCGAGCGTCAGACCGACCGCGTGACGGAACTCGCGGAACTTGCCGGGAGCGATGTTACACTGCGGGTAGATCTGGTGGCCCATGAAGCCGGGGATCGAGAGCGTCTCGGCCCAGTCGCCGGCGTCGTCCTCGATTCGGCTGAGTGCGCCGGGCGAGGCCTGCTGGTAGATGTCGATCTCCTCGGCGAGGAACGCCTCCGTCGCGGCCGTCGTGTCCCGGTAGACCTCGAAGTCGATACCGTGGTCGACTTGATACTTGGGGTGCGTGTGCGGATGCGGATCCAGCTGTGCGAACTCGCCGGTCGTGATGTCGTCGAGTTCGAACGGTCCGGATCCGGTCCCCTCGACGGGCGCCGACCCTGCGTCGGCGCTGTCCGGCATCCCCTCGGCCTCCCACACCTCGCCGTTGAAGATGCCCCAGCGCGGCCACTCGCGTGTGATGACCGGCAGGTACGGCTCGTCGAAGATGAACTCGACGGTCTTGTCGTCGACGGCGACGATCTCGTCGTACGGCGGCGCGCCGCCGTGCGGGAACGCGCCCGCGTTGCCCCACATGTGATCGAAGGTGAACTTGACGTCCTCGGCGACGATCTCCCGACCGTCGTGGAACTGCATGTCCTCCTCGAGGTGGGCTCTGATGAGCCGACCGTCGTCCTCGGTCTCCCAGTCTTCGGCCAGCACGCCGGTGATATCGAGGTTCTCGTCGTACTCGACGAGCGGCGAGTGGATCAGGTGACTCCAGATCGAGACGGCCCCGGAGTTTTGGTTCGTCGGGAAGTTGGTGGTCTCCCACTCGGTCGGCATCCCGTTGACGGTGAATCGGTCGCCGTCGGTCGGTTCCGACAGCATGAACACGTTCGCGTTGGTGTTGATGATGCCGGCGTTCTCGGCGCCACCAATGTTCACGGTATCGGTGTTGTACGCGCCGTTGAGCATCGTCTGGAGGAACGGCAGCGCCACGAACTCGTTGGCCATGATCCGGTGCGCCTCCGAGACCATCTCCTGACGCGTCTCCTCGTCGGGGGCGCTCTCTTGGCCGATCGCCATCTCGGAGAAATCACAGTTGGGCCAGTTGTTCGGGCTGGCGTTACCCTGTCCGCCCGCCCAGTCGATCGCGAACCGCCGCGTCATCTCCTGTGGGTCGAGGCGGTCCGGCGTGTTGGTGTGATACCAGCCGGCGAGGTGGTGGGTCCGCTGGTCGTTCGTGATGTTTCCGACCTGCGTCGAGAACTCGGTCGGGACGACGTCGAACTCGTGATCGAATGCTTCCTCGAGGTTCTCGAGCATGATCGGCATGGACTCCTCCCACTGGGTGGTCTCGGCGCCCATGTTCGACCAGTACTCGAAAATAAGCGGCTCTTCGACCCGTTCACCGAGGCCGTCGGCGCCGTTGCCGTTCCCGTTCCCGTTCCCGTTCCCGTTTCCCGCACAGCCGGCCAATCCGACCGCGCCGGCGGCCCCGAGCGACTTGAGAATGTCACGTCGATCGAGGTCGATTCTACCACTGCTGCCTGTGCCTTTGTCTGGTGTCGGCATACCGTGGTATACGAATGACTAAACTTAACGTTTTCCCATGAGGGTCACCGGAATGTGGCACGGGATTAAAAAAGAGGGGGGAGATAATATTACATCTGAATCTCTGTAATTCCTAAACAATACATTGTAAACCACGGTGCGGTCAATAAGGATTATCTGTTGAGGATACAGCTGATAACGGAGCCATACAGAGACGGCAGCTTAACAGACAGTATCTGGGACGGATCGGATATAGCGCCCGCGTTATCGAACGGCACAGACGGAGATTCCGGCTCATCGGGGGAGATTCAGCCGAAAAGGCTCGCATCGGTCGTCGTATCTCCCGCCGGGCGCGCCCGACCCGTCGGACTACAGCGGTGTGTCCGACGGCTCCCCCGAGTCCGCACCGTCACCGGTCGCGGGCGATGAGGAAATGGAGGGGAACTTATCGAGTTCCCGTTCGAGAACCGTCCGGTGTTGTGCCCCCTCGAGGCGGAGATCGACCCGCCCGTCGAGCAAAAAGAGGACGGTCGGAGCGCCCCGCAGTTCGAACGTCTCGTGTAACAGCCTGGCGCAGTCCTCCCCGCAGACGGCCATCATCGGGATTCCCTCGAGCGGTTCGTCGGAGATCTCGTCGAAGTCCTCCCGAACGATCTCGCACGGCGGACATTCGTACCCCCAGGCGTACACGATCGCCCGATCGTACAGTTTCGAAAGCGTCCGGAGGCGGGGGCCGGTGACCTGAACGAAAGCGTCCGGCGTGCCGTCGACCGGCGGCGGGTCCTCGCCGAACAGATCGAGCGTCGGGAGCACCTGCAGTACCGTCTCGATGTCCGCCAACCGATCGGCCAACGCCAGGAGTTCGGCGAGATACGGGGCGTCGTCGGCATCGAATGTCGATCCGGCGTTCGGTACCCGTAGCTCCGGGACCGATTCGTGGACGTGTTCGGCGATCGCCTCCCCCTCCTGCAGGGCGAGTTCGGTTTCGTAGGTGTCGACGCGATCGCGGAAAGACGACGAAAAGACGGGGAGTTCCCCCGAATCGTCGATCACGTCGTTTTCGACTAGCCGGTCGAGTAACCGTTCTCCCTGCATGTATACACCCGGTGATCTCATCCTCATGAAGATTTCGGAGGAGTGACCGAGAAACAGTCAACAGAGTTCAACCGGAATCCATGCGACGGGACGAGAAGCGAGGTGTGTACCGATACTGGTCGCGACCCGCGTGACGGCGGACACCTTCGGCTGGGGCGTCGCCTTCGCCGTACTCGCCGCGTTCCTTGTCGTCGTCCTCTGTGCGCTCGTCGACAACCGGTTTTTGTCGCTCGGATACTGAACCGAGGGACGGAGGTTATGTAGGTATGGGGCGAACGGGGAACACCGGATGCTCGAATCGCTCGTCGATACCGCGTTCGCCGTTCTGTTATACGTCGGACTTCCCGCCCTGTTCGTCTTTTTCGTCCTGAAGGGGGCGTTCATCGGCAAACCGCTTCCGACGTCGGTGTTTTTGCCCGGCTACGTGCTGGCGATCTCGGCCGACCGCTTCGAGATCGCCGTGATTCTCTCCGTCTCCTCGAGCGGCTACGTCGTCGGCCAGCTGCTCATCTATTATCTGGCCCGACGGAAGGGGATGTCCTACATCCGATCCTCGCCCCGGATCTCGCTTCCGGAAGCGCGCATCGATCAGGCCGAACGGTGGTTCCAGCGATACGGCGGGATCGGCGTCTTCGTGACGAACTTCATCCCCTACCTGCGGGGACTGATCTTCGTCCCGGCCGGAATCGCCCGCTATCCGGTCGCACCGCTCGTGTTCTTCGCGCTCACCTCGACGCTGATCTACCACGCGTTCATCGTCGCGGTCGCGGTCGGCGTCGTCAGGACGGTGTTGTAGCGACCGGGCTCGGGCGGAATCCGGCGCTCACTCGACGACGACTTCGCCGTCCATCCCGAGGTGTTCGGAGGGGATGGAGTAATAGCCGTACTCGCCGGGCGTTTCGAACGTGTGCCGGAACGCCTCGTCGGTCCGGATCGCGCCGCGGATCGGATAGAGGATCGACGCGACTGACTCGCGACCGGACCCGCCGCTGGCGAAGTAATCGGCCCCCTCTGGAAGCTCGCGCTCGTAGGCCGTAACCGACTGCGTTCGGGGCGTTTCGTTGATCCACGCGACCGTCGAACCGGGAGCGATTTCGAGAACCATGGGATCGAACCGCGGCTCGTCGGTCATCTCCACGACCGCGTCGGCGTTCGCCCGAACCCCCTCGAGGTCGTCGTCGGCACCCATATCGGCGTTCGAGCCGCCACCGACACAGCCGGCGCTGAAGGTGACACCGACGGTCGCGATCACGGCACGCCGCTTCATACCGTCGGGTTAGGGACATCCCGTTGATAGCTCTTCTCCTCTCTTCGGCGGTGGACCCCCGCCGGTCCCGGGAGTCAGCCCCGATAGCCGCGAGTGAAATCGGTCGTCGTGGTGGTATCGACACGTCTCGAGACCCACCCGGTCGCCCCGTCGGGTTTTGGCTCGCTGAACGCCTCGGTCTGGCGTTCCCCCTCTCCGTCGATAGCCCGGACGACGACTTCCGCGCTGTCGCCGTCGGGACGCCACTCGTAGCGCCACTGTCGCCACGTCGCCGGGTGCGGAAGCGGATCGCTCAACGTCGCCCCGTGCCACGTCTCGCCGCCGTCGGTCGAGACTTCGACGGCCTCAACCTCCCGGTCGCCGGCGTAGGCGTGACCGGAGACCTCCATCCCGCCGTCGGTCGGGCGGGCGTTCCAGAGTTTCGCCACCGTGTTGACCGGGCTCGTCCCCTCCCACTGGCTCCAGAAACCGTCCTCGCGCTCGGTGAGGATCTCGATTCCCGTCAGCCATTTCACGTTCACCTTGCCCCAACTCCCCGGAACGATCACCCGAGCCGGGAAGCCGTGCTGACGGGGAAGCGCCCGACCGTTCATCGCGTACACGAGGATCGCGTCGGAGAGCATCTCGATCGGGACGACCTCGGAGTACCGATCCGCGCCGGTGAGTCTGGCGTACCCCCCATCGGGCCCGGCTCGATCGAGGAGCGAGGCGATCGGAACCCCGGTCCAGACGGCCGTGCTCATCAGCGTCCCGTTCAGTTCTTCGCCGATACACCGGAGCGTGAGCAGTTCGGTGACGGGATCGAAGAGATCCAGCCGATCCCGGGTGAGCCGCAGTTCGGTGTCGACGGCCCCCCCGATCGTGACGGCCCACTCCTCGGCGTCGACGGCCGGCGGGTCGATGTTGATATCGACGACGTAGAACTCCCCGATCGGCGTGAGGAGTCCCGGGAGACCGGGGATATCGAGATCGTTTTCCGCGGCGACGTCGCTGAGTGCGTCGATTTCTCGACGGGTTCGAGACGAAAGCGAAAGCTCCGGTCGGGTCTCGTTCGAGCCCGCGTTCGCCGCCAGCGCCCCGACACCGAAAAGCGTCCCGCCGCCGATGGCCGTCAGTATCTCTCGACGGGACCAGCTGTCCGGCGAGACACTCTTTCGGTCTATCCGGCCACCGAGCCATCCGACCGTTCCGCCGACGAACCCGAGCCCGATCGCGTGCACAGCACTATCTGTCAGTACAAACGCCACAGCCGCGACGGCGACGGATATTGCGACCGCCGGCGGGACCGACACCGAATCGTCGAGACGATCGACGGCCCACAGCCCCGCAAGCGTCACGGCGCCGAACAGCGCGACAGCGAGTGCGGCCGCAGAGAGCGAAAACAGCGTCCCGGCGTACTTACCCAGCGTCGCGATCGTCCACGTCAACAGCCGCGTCGGGAGCGTGTGAACGAGCCCGCCGGCGATGGGGCCGGCGACGTACTCGCTGCTGGGAGAGACGAGACGCGAGACGACGACGACGGCGACGCCGACTGCCACGGCGATCGCGAGCCGCTCTCCGCGCCGGCCGAGGGTCATACGTATGGGATGGGCTCACAGAGCAAAAAGCCATCTGCCGAGTGCGCTGTCGACGGACACCCACGGGTGCGGCCGAACGGAACGGTTTCGTGACGGCGACGGCCCCGCCTCGAACCGGAGACGGCCGGGGGCGATGAAAATATTTACCTCCCCACTCGTTCGCTTGCATGTATGCCACGAGTTGACTACGTCTCCCAGGAGGAGCTGGACGACGAATACGCCGATCTCATCGTCTCCTCGTTACAGCCCGGAAAACGGGTCAACGTCTACAGCGCGATCGGCAACAACCAGGAGGTCCTTTCGGGGTTCCGTGGCTTTCTCGGGGCGCTCTGGGATCACTCCGGACTCACCGACCGACAGCGGGAGATCGTCATCCTGACCGCCGCCTCGGAGATCGGATCGGCCTACGAGTGGCACCAACACGTCAACGTCGGGACCAACGCCGGGCTCACCCGCGCGGAGATCGCGGCGATCGGCCGCGACGACAGACGGGAGTTCGACGTCGACGAACAGGCGCTCATCGCTTACACCCGGGCAGTCGCCCGGGGACGCGTGACGGATCCGCTCCACGAGGCGGTCCTCGAGGAACTCGGGACGGAGGCGACCGTCGGGGCCGCCGCGACCGCCGCGGGATACGTCGCCCTCGGGCGCGTGATCGACGCGCTCGGCGTGGGGATCGAGGAGGGTGACGAGTTCGAAGGCTGGGATCCGACGGAGTGAGCCGCGATAGAGCGGTCCCGGACTGTATCGAGTCGGTCGCCGTTCGCCGACGACCAGCGGAGCGGGAACCGACAGGGGTGTCCCGGAATGGTGTTTGAGACGCTTCGAACGCGGAGCGCGAATGCCCGCGAGGCGCTTTGGGCCGACGGGAAGGGCTGGATCCTCCTGACGGTGTCCGGCGGCTGGCTGTTGACGCTCGGGATCCGGATCGTCTATCCGGCCCTGCTCCCGGACATCATGGCCGCCTACGGGGTCAGCTACACCGGCGGCGGATTCCTCCTGTCGGCGCTTTGGATCGCCTACGCCCTCATGCAGTTCCCCGGCGGGCTCGCCGCCGACTGGGTCGGCGAGCGACTGGTGCTCGTCGGGAGTGTGGGCACCGTCCTCGCCGGCGTCCTCGCGGTCGTGTTCGCACCCACGTACGGGATTTTCGTCGCCGCGACCGTTCTCGTCGGGTTCGGCGCCGGCCTCTATGGGACGAGCCGGGTGACGGTCATCACGGACGTTTTCGACGACAACCGAACGACAGCGGTCGGGTTCACACAGGCCGCGGGGAACGTCGGAACCTCCGTACTGCCGGTCGTCGCCGGCCTGTTCGCGGCGCTTTTCGGCTGGCGACTCGGGTTCGGCTACCTCGTCCCGCTTTTCGTGCTCGTGATCGTCGGGACCGTCGTGTTCATCCCCCGCCGCACCTCGGCCGAACCGGAGGTCGATGCGGGACTGAACCGGGCGTTTCTCCGTGATCTGAGCGGAGCGGTGTTGAACCGGAACGTCGTGTTCATCACGGTCCTGTTGCTCGCGTTGATGAGCTACTACCAGGGGATCACCGGCTTTCTGCCCACCTACCTGATAGATATAAAAGGGTTCTCCCAGCCGCTCGCGTCGACGGTGTTCGGCGCCTTTTTCGCGACGGCGATCGCCATGCAGTTCGTCTCCGGGATCGTCTCGGATCGGTACGGCCAGCGGCTGACGATCGCGCTCTTCGTGTCGATCGCGCTTCCGGCCGCCATGGCGTTGCCGGTACTGGAATCACGGGCGGCGATCATCGTCGCGACGTTGGCGGCGGCGGGCGTGCTCGGGGCGTTCCCGCCGGCCCACACCTACGCGGTCGATCTCATCCCCGAAGCGCTGCAGGGGAGCGGCTACGGGCTGGTCCGGACCATCTATATCGGCGGCGGAGCGGGCGCCCCGCCCGTCGTCGGCTGGCTGGCCGACGGCGGGAGCTTCGATCTCGCGATCGTGTTGCTCGCCGCGACGACGCTCGTCGCGATCGCGCTCTGCGTGGCGCTCCCGGCGATCGAACCCGAAACGTGACGGCGAGAAAGAACGGAGTCGACTACTCTTCGAGAACGTCGCCAGCCAGCTCGGTCGCCTCGGTCTGATCGAGCGGCCCCTCCGCCGCGAGCCGATCGAGCAGCCGCGAGACCAGCTCGTCGGTCGGTTCGCCACCCGCTCGCTCGAGCAGTTTCCGGGCGCCGCCGCGGCCGGTCCCCTCGCCGAAGACGAGTTCCCGTCGACCGCCGAAGGTGGCCGGGTCGAACGGCTCGAAGACGCTCGGCTCGTCGAGCATGGCGGCGGTGTGGATCCCGGCCTCGTGGCTCGTGACCTCCTCGCCGAGGATCGCCTTCCGCGGATCGAGATCCTCACCGAGGACGTCGAGGACCTCCAGACAGACCGGGATGAGCTCCGAGACGTCGACGTCGATCGCCGATCCGTCGGCGAGTTCGTCGGAGACGACGACCTCCTCGAGGGCGGCGTTGCCCGCGCGTTCGCCGAGGTTCGCGATGCTGACGTCGGCCTTCCCGACGCCCATCTCGGCCGCGACGAGCGTGTTCGCGGTCCCGACGCCGAGGTCCTCGTGGAAGTGAACGCCGGCCCTCGAGAGATCGACGCCGCCCGCCGAAAGATCCTCGAGCAGCGACTCGACGTAGCGGGGCGTCCGGGCGCCGACGGTGTCGGCCAGTCCCAGATGGACGGGATAGGAGAACCGATCGAAGGCGTCGATCAGCCGGTCGGGATCGGTCCGGAAGGCGTCCATGAGCGTCAGCGTCATCGGGATGCCGTAGTCCTCGGCGTGCTCGATCGCGTCGCCGATGATACCGAGCATCTCCTCGTACTCTTTGTCCATCACGTGCTCGAGTTGGCCCGCCGAAAGCGGCGCGAAGATGTCGAGCCGATCCGCGTCGGCTTCGATGACGGCGTCGATGTCGTTCGGGACGGCACGGGCGATCCCCTCGACGGCGGCGTCGGTTTCGGCCGCCAGCCGACGCGTCGCCTCCTGATCTCTCTCGCCGGTGACCGGGAACCCGGCCTGAATCACCGAGACGCCGAGCCGATCCAGCTGGTGACCGGCCTCGACCTTCTGTTCGACGGTGTACGACCGGCCGGGCATCTGGCCACCCTCACGGAGGGTGACGTCGGTGAGCTCCATCAGATGACCTCCTTCTCGCGGAGTTCCTCGATTTCCGCCTCGGAGAGCCCCAGCCGTTCGCGATACACCTTCTCGTTGTGCTCGCCGTGTCTCGGACCCGCGTGTGAGACGTCACCGGGAGTCCGCGAGAACTTCGGCACCGTGTTCGGCACTTTCAGCGAGCCGACGTCCTCGTCGTCGACCTCGACGATGTTGTTTCGGGCCTGAAACTGCTCGTCCTCGAAGACGTCCTCGATGTCGTTGATCGGGCCGACGATGGCCTCCTTGTCGTCCATCACTTCGATGACCTCCTCGGTGGGATGCCGTCGGGTCCACTCCTCGATGATCTCGTCGATCGCCTCGGCGTTGTCGACCCGGTCTTCGTTCGTCCGGAACCGCTCGTCTTCGATCAGCTCCGGTCGACCGATCGCGTGCATGACCCGCTCGAATATCGCCTGTGCCGAGGCCGAGAGCGCGATGTAACCGTCCTCGGTCTCGTAGACGCCCCGCGGCGAGGAGTTGGGGTGTTTGTTCCCGGTTCGCTGGGGGACCCGCCCCTTCTTGTCGTACCCCTCGACGTCGCCGACGAACAGCCGGAACAGCGGCTCGTAGAGGCTGACGTCCACGACTTGGCCCTCGCCGCTGGCGTTCGCCCCGACGTCGCGTTCGAAGACCGCGAACATCGTCGACTGGACGGCGTACAGCGCCGCGACGAGATCCGCGAGGCTGATCGGGGGCAAAAGCGGCTCCCGGTCGGCGAAGCCGTTGACGTGGGCCCAACCGGACATCCCCTCGGCGACGGTCCCGAAGCCGGGTTTGTGCGACATCGGTCCCGTCTGGCCGTACCCGGAGATGCGAACGAAGATGACGTCCTCGTTGACCGCCTTGAGGTCCTCGTAGGCGAGGTCCCACTCCTCCATCTTGCCCGGGCGGAAGTTCTCGAAGACCACGTCGGCCTCCTCGACGAGATCGAGCGCCATGTCGTGGCCCTCGTCGCTTTTGAGATCGAGCGTGATGCACTGTTTGTTCCGGCCGATCGACTTCCACCACAGCGACGTCCCGTTCTCCATCGGCGTCCAATCGCGGAGCGGATCGGTGTACTCCGGATGTTCGACCTTCACCACGTCGGCGCCGAAATCCGCGAGCGTCATCGTCGCGAAGCCGCCGCTTATCATACCCGAAAAGTCGACCACGTTGAGCCCCTCGAGTGGTCCACTCGAACTATCGTCAGACATTGTCCGTAGATACGCCGTCCCGGAGAGATAAAACCCGATGGTATCGTCTATCGGCATCGGTGACCGGCCGCGAGTTCGGGTACTGCGAACCGATCGTTCAGTTCCGTTTCGTGTACGGCAACCGCCCGCCGGCGGCCAGTACCGCCCGTTCCTCCTCGGAGCAGACGAGTTCGACCTCGAAGCGCCACTCGCCGTTCACGGAGACGGTGAGTCGGTCGGCGCCGGATCGGATCGCCTCGGCGACGTCCTCGACGACGGCGAGATCGTCGCCCTCCGAGAGCCGCTCGTACGTTTCGGGGTCGGCGAACCGCAACGGGAGGACGCCGAAATTGATGAGGTTCGAGCGGTGGATCCGGGCGAAGCTCTTCGCGATCACGCCGTCGGTACCGAGTTCGACGAGTTCGAGCGCGGCGTTCTCCCGGCTCGAGCCCTGTCCGTAGTTCTCGCCGGCGACGATCCAGCCGCCGCCGGCCTCGCGGGAACGAGTCGGGAACTCCGCGTCGATCCGGGTCAACACGTAGTCGGCGGCCGCCTGTGGGTTCGACCAAAGCGACAGGATCTCCGAGGAGGCCGGCATGATGTGGTCGGTCGTGATGTCGTCCCCGGTAACGAGCGTGATCGGGGCCGAAAGCGCCGAACCGAGTGGGTCTTTGATCGGGATCGTCCCGATCGTCTCGCCGCGGTAGATCTCGACGGAGGGATCCGGCGGGAGGATCTCCGCGTCGGAACTCGTCATATCGTCCGGCAACTCGACGGTCGGCGGCGCGAGATCCGTCGCCCGCGGATCGACGATCTCGCCCTCGATCGCGCTCGCGGCGGCCACCTCCGGCGAACAGAGATACACCGAGTCGTCTTCCTGTCCCGACCGGCCCTTGAAGTTCCGGTTGAACGCCCGGAGGCTGACGCTGTCCGGGCCGGGGACGTGTCCCTGGCCGGTACAGGCGCCGCAGGTGCTCTCCGAGAGGTTCACGCCGGCGGCGTAGAGTTCGGTCGTCCCTCCCTCCTCGGCGAGCAGTCGGACGGCGAGTTTCGAGGCCGGATTGAGGATGAAGTCAGTCTCTCCCGCGACGTGTTCGCCCGCGACGACGTCCGCGACGGCGGCGATGTCGGCGTACGAGCCGTTGGTGCAGGAGCCGACGATGACCTGATCGACCGGCGTGCCGGCGACCTCGGAAACGGGAACGACGTTGTCGGGCATCGACGGCGTCGCGATCAGCGGCTCGATCTCTGAGAGATCGACCTCGATCGCGTCGTCGTAGACGGCTTCCTCACCGGGTTCGATCGAGCGGTAGGCCTCGCCGCGACCCAACCGTTCGAGATGCCGACGGGTCCGGTCGTCGCTCGGGAACACGGCGGTCGTCGACCCGAGTTCGGTCGTCATGTTCGTGATCGTACAGCGCTCGGGGACCGAGAGACTCTCGACGCCCGGGCCGGTGAACTCGAAGATACGCCCGACGCCGCCCTTCACCGAGAGCCGTCGGAGGAGTTCGAGGATGACGTCTTTCGCCGACGTCCACTCGCCGAGCTCTCCCGTCAGTCGAACCTCGACGATCTCCGGCATCTCGATAGTGTAGGGTTCCCCGCCCATCGCCAGCGCGACGTCGAGCCCGCCGGCACCGATGCCGAGCGCGCCGAACCCGCCCATCGTCGGCGAGTGCGAGTCCCCGCCAAGCAGCGTCGAACCCGGTTCGATGAACCGCTCGCGCTGGATCTGATGGCAGATTCCGGCGCCCGCCTTCGAGAAGTGGCCGCCGTACTTCCGGGAGATCGTCCGGAGAAAGCGGTGGGTGTCGGTGTCCCTGGCGTCGAGCTGGTACGCCTGGTGGTCGGCGTACTGGACGGCGACGTCGGTCCGGACCTCGTCGTACTCGAGCGCCTCGAACTCGAGCCAGATCAGCGGCCCGAGGACGTCGTGGAGCAGCGTCTGATCGATCTCGATGTCGATCGGTTCGCCCCGGTCGGGCGTTCCCTCGGTGTGTTCGTGTAGGATCTGTTCGGTGATTGTCGATGTATCGGCTCCCATTGTGTGTCTCCCTCCCGAATCGCGTTCCGGTCGGTGTATTCGCCCTCTCGGCATCCAGAGTTATAAATAACTACCTCGATCGATGACATCCTCCTCGGCGTAAGCGCCGAGGTTTTCTCTCGCGTGGTTCAGGTCGTTCCTGAGCCACCGGAGGCAAGATTCCCCTCGCGGGTATTCCGGGGTGCACGCAAGCCGTCGGTCCCTTTCA
>LFFM01002452.1_pt1 | contig 12261 bp, 8 predicted proteins | sample 643131 | NCBI WGS metagenome assembly LFFM01 (sample SAMN03777445, study PRJNA286221) | soda lake metagenome | biome: soda lake; feature: Kulunda steppe; material: water; isolation source: sample Tc-Br brine of Tanatar trona crystallizer | place: Russia: Kulunda steppe | collected 2011-07
ATTATTCAGTAGCTCCGGTGTGATCGGTAAGAGGATTAATGCTGTTACGAGTACCAATGAAGCCACAAAGAAGGTAGTATAAGAAGTTGGTACAGCGTTTTTGTATTGACCTATGATATTAGAGCGGAGCGGTTGATGTATCATACATTATATGTATATGCAAATTATTTTGTTTAAAAATACAAATACCGACAGATCTACACTGCCGTTTCATCAATAGTGTTCGAATTCTGAATAAATGCACTTTTATCTATATTCTACTATTTTATCTAACTATGTGTCATCTCAACTTTATAATTGTACAAAGATTTAAGAATAACGTAATCAAATATAAAATCAGTAATATTCAACATGGCCGAGAGAGAATTTCAGGATCTAACCGTCGAGGAGTTTCATCGTCGTCTCGATCACGGCGAACTCACGACAGAATCGGTCGTAAAGTACTACCTCAATCGAATCGACGAATTTGATCGAATGGGTCCCACAATAAATTCTGTAGTGACAGTCAATGACGAGGCTGTTTCCAGAGCACGACATCTCGATCAAGTGTTCACTGATTCCGGACCTGTCGGGCCGTTGCATGGCGTGCCGATACTTCTCAAAGACCAGGCAACCACCGCAGGACTCCGGACCACCTTTGGCTCAGAGGCATTTGCGGACTACGTTCCAAAGAGTAACGCGACGATTGTTGATAGACTCGAATCAAGTGGCGCTGTGATACTCGCGAAAACGAATCTTCCGGATTTTGCTGCCGGATTCGTCGGCTACTCGTCGGTCCATGGACAGACACAGAATCCATACGATACGTCGCGTGACTCCGGAGGATCTAGCGCGGGGACTGCAGCAGGTATTGCGGCAGATTTCGGACTCGTGGGGATCGGCGAAGATACAGGTGGCTCGATCAGAGTGCCAGCCTCCTTCTGTAATCTCTTCGGTCATCGTGTCACTACCGGGCTGATCAGCCGCCATGGTATGTCGCCACTGGTCGCCGAACAAGACACCCCTGGACCGATCTGCCGGACCGTTGCTGACCTGGCTCGGGTACTCGACGTGATCGTCGGTTATGATTCCGAAGACGGGGCAACAGCAGTCCATGCCAACTGGTCGACTGACATCTCATTCCGTGACATGATCGACGAAACGGCACTCGATGATGCACGTATCGGTGTTCTCCGCGATGCGTTTGGCGATAGCGACGCCGCCAACGTCACCGCAGTTACCGAGACTGTCGACTCGGCACTCGAGGAGATGGAAACGGCTGGCGCGACAGTGATTGATCCGGTTGAGATCGATGGGCTGGAGAGATTCCTCGAGGAAACCTCCCTGTACGGACTCGTGGCGAAACGCGACCTCAACGACTTTTTTGCAGGGCTCGATAGCCCACCAATCGGCTCTTTCGAGGAAATCTATGATCAAGGATTATACCATGAAGCACTCGAACACATCGAGACAATCGCCAACGCGCCGGAGGATCCGAGCGGAGGGCGTGCCTACTGGTGGCGGCTGGCCCGACAGAACGCGTTCAAACAACGTATTCAGCACACGTTGGCCGAACAGGAGTTGGACGCCATCGCTTTCCCCGATGTGCAGGTCACCCCTCCGGTTGCCGAGGGGTATCACACTGGTGAACTCACGCGTGAGGACGTGCCGACAAACACGTTTATTGCCTCCCAGTCGGGCTGTCCGGCAATTTCGATGCCCGCTGGCTTCACTGACGATGGATTACCGGTCGGAATCGAACTGCTGGGCGCGCCGTTTTCCGACCGCAGACTGGTTGGGTTAGCGTCGGCGTACGAGGCTGCAACCGAGCCGCGTCGACTGCCTGAGCTTGACTGAGGCCAACTCGAGCGTTTCGGCGAACGGGGCCCGTCGACGGATCGATCCCCAACCGCTCGGCTATCCGTCCATCCGAGATGGCCACAGCAGTCGTTTCATCTCTCTGGGAGTCGCACGTTTCGAACCACGATATCGTATTTCACACCGATTCACCTTTTTCTGCAATTGTAATTTGATCTGTTACCGAGTATTTCAAAACGAACGTATCGAATTGGACGTGATTGGTCTGTGTTCGTCCGTTTAGATCCGAACGGGAACGAACAGACCATCTTCGAACATCCTCTACGCACGTTCTTTTCACTGTCGTACTGACTAATCATCACGGCATGGTATAAACAAATTTCTACCAATAAAGAGTATCAGCACTTGTTCAGTCAGCAAATAGCACATATATTGCAAAGTATATACCATTGCGGAGAAATTACTGCGTGAATGCAACTCGACATAATCATCAGTGGCGGAACATTGGTTACGCCCACCGAAACCTTAGACGCATCCATCGGGATCACCGACGGACAAATCGTCGCGGTCGGGGACCGCGATCAGCTCCCGGCAGCCGACCAAACCGTCGACGCAACTGATCAGTACGTACTGCCGGGCATTGTCGACCCTCACGTTCACGTTGGTGATCACATCTCCGCCGACAGCTACGCGACGGCGACGCAAGCGGCGGCCCTCGGTGGTGTGACAACGATTATCGATTTCGCCTGGCAGGGGTTCGATGGCGGCGACGCTCCGTGGAAGCATTCGGGGACGCTCACAGAGGGAATCGAACGGAAACGGGAGGCCGCCCAGGACGAATCCATCGTCGACTACACCTTCCATGCCGGGATCATGCGGGAAGACGACTCGGTGCTCGATGAGATCCCCGAGATCGTCGACAGCGGAATCCCCTCGTTCAAGATCTTCACCGCCTACGATTGGGGGCTCTCCAACGGCTTCATCGAGCGCGTCATGGAGCGACTCGCCGAAACTGGCGCGGTCGGGCTCTACCACACCGAAGATCAGACGATCTGTGAAGAGCGCAGCGAGCAACTCAGGGCAGCCGGAAAATCCGATCCGAGTTTCTACCCCGACTCCCGCCCGGCACACGCGGAGGCGATTGCAGCCGACGCCGCAGCGCGGTTGGCCGTCGAGACCGGATCGAAGTATTACGGCGTTCACACGAGCTGTCAAGCCGCAGCGAACGTGCTCGAAACGTATGCGCGCGATGGAAACATTCGCGCCGAGACGTGCACTCACTACCTTGCACTCGACGAGTCCGTCTACGAGAGACTCGGCTCACTGCCCCGGATCGCGCCACCGATCCGCCCGATTGACGATGTCGAGGCGATGTTCGAGCATCTCCGACGTGGGACGTTGTCTGTCGTGTCGACCGACCACGTCGCACAGAAGGCCGCGACCAAACACGAAAGCGAGTGGTGGGAGAGCCCGTACGGTGCCAACGGGCTCCAGACGAGCCTTCCGGTCGTCCACCAGGTGGCTGTTAACGAACGAAACTTCTCGTATCCGTTCCTCGTCCGCGTGATGGCGTCGAACCCAGCCCGGACGTTCGGGCTGACAAACAAGGGGACGCTCCAGCCCGGCACGGATGCTGATATCGTACTGTTCGATCCGGGCAAGGAGTATACGGTCAGCGCTGATGACAACGCATCCATCTCGGATCACTCGCTATATGAGGGGATGGACGTCTCCGGTGGCGTCACGAAAACCTTCGTTCGCGGATCGCTCGTCGCCGAAGACGGTGAGATCGTCGCCGACGACGGCCACGGCTCGTTTATCAAGCGTCCGGTTCCGGACTGGGATTGCTAACCATCGATTTAGCGTTTCAGAACCAACTGAAACGATCACTGTAGCAATCAGCGGTCGACAAAACTCCTGCAATGGTTTCTCGTAAACGGATTCACCCGCGTTCGGTCACACGTCAACACGGCTCTCGAGGGATTGGAGGCTGTCGACGCACTGCTCGACAGTCGCGTTCATTTTCGGGCTGATTCTGGGGGCAGTGATCGAAAAATATGCTTGGATTAGTACATCGCCCAATCGTCAGTAGCCAATCGCTGCGCCGTCGCCCCGCGGATCAGCACCACCCTCACGTATGCCGCTTTCGTGTATGTGGATCGCTGCGGCGTGGCCCATCGTATCGTCGACATCGCGAGCCATTGCCACCGGCTGGCCGCGGGAAAGAAGTTCGGTGGCGACACCATCGGGAATCCGTCCTTCGAGCGAAAGTGATTTGGATTCATCGCCCCACGTCCGGCCGAACAGCCACCGGGGGGCTTCGATTGCCTCCTGGACGTCGTAGTCGAAGTCGACGATTCGGGAGACGAGCGCGGCCTGCGTCTGAGGTTGGCCCTCCCCTCCCATCGTCCCGTAGACGAGCCATGGGTCTCCGTTGCGAGTCAGCATCGACGGGATCAGGGTGTGGAACGTTCTTTTCCCCGGTTCGAGACTGTTGATGTGGTCCCCGTCGAGCGAAAAGAACGACCCGCGGTTCTGTGGGACAATACCAGTGTCGCCTGCGATCATACCGCTGCCGAAATCATGGTAGATCGACTGAATCATCGAGACTGCGAGTCCTTCGTCGTCGACGACCGAGAGATAGCAGGTATCGCCGCCGGGGTCCTGTGGCTCCAGGCTCCAGTGTTCGGGTGTGAGTCCGGGCTCTACGGTCGCTGGAAGCGAGCTGTCTGGATCAATCAGCTCCCGTCGTTCGTCGAGGTACAAAGCCGAGAGTAACTGGTCGCCGGGGAACTCGACAGCATCGGGCTCGGTAACCCATGCATCACGGTCCGAGAAGGCGACTTTGACCGCCTCGGCCATATGGTGGTAGTAGTCGGCGGTGCCGTCGCCCCACGAGCCGACGTCAAAGCCATCGAGAAGGCCGAGGATCTGGAGTGCGGCGATTCCCTGCGTGTTTGGCGGCAACGAGTAGGCAGTGAAATCCCGGTAGTCGACGCTGAGCGGCTCGACCCACTCGGCGTGATACCGGCTCAAATCCGACGCCGCCAGCGGCGACTCATCACCGAGTCCCTCGCAGAACGCCTCGGCGGTCGGCCCCTCGTAGAACCCCTCTCGTGGGCCGAGCGTGGCGATGGCTTCGAGCGAGTCGGCGAGGGCTGGCTGCCGGAGGACGTCTCCCGGTTCGGGAGCCTCACCCTCGGTGAGGAACGTATCAGCTGCAGTCGACTGCTGGCTGAGGACGTCAGTATCGAGACTGATCCACCGCGTGAAATCGGCGGTCACCGCAGTGCCCCCGCGGGCATAGGTGATCGAATCCTTGAACAACCGGTCCCACGGTAGGTTACCGTGTTTCTCGTGGGCAAGCCGCCAGCCGTCGACTGCGCCCGGCACAGTGAGCACCGACGCGCTGCCACGTTCGGGGATTTCGTCGTATCCAAGCTCGGCGTAGTAGTCGCGGGTCGCCGCCTTCGCGGCGGGACCGCTGGCGTTGATTCCTTCGACGTCGGCGTCGTCGCCAGCGATCAGCCAGAAGCCGTCGCCGCCGAGACCGGCCATATGGGGGTAAACCACACAGAGCGTCGCGTTGGCTGCGATGGCTGCGTCGACTGCCGATCCGCCGTCCCGAAGGATATCGATGCCCGTACTGCTTGCGAGATAGTGTGGACTCGTCACGAGTCCATGCTGTGCTCTCGTCGGTGGCCGTCCAGTTCGCGTCTGATCATACATGATCCGTTCTGGGTACTGTTATGTAATGATCTCTTCGGCTATACAATCCTGTATCCGGTACTGATTGGCCACGTGTGTAGTGACACCTATCAGGCGTTGACTTCCCGTTTCGAACAATCAGACACCGACTTCCTGTGTCGAACTCCTGCGCCGACTCAGAACGAAGGCAAACAGCAGGCCAAGGGCGGGGAACGCCGCCAGTGTAAGGAAGGTGCCGTCGACTGAGCTCACCGACAGCAGGTAGCCCGCAATCGCCGCCCCTGTAGCACCAACGCCGAACGACGTGAGGTAGGTGTAGCCGTAGGAGAGACCCCGTCCGTCCGGTGGGCTGTGATCGGCAATGGTCGCCTGATACAGCGGCTGCAGGGCAAACAACAGGAATCCTAACAGCGCGCTTACAATGAACAGTGTCATCACGCCGCCTCGGGCTGCTGGCACGAAACTGACCGTAACGACAACGAGACTCCCGAACACGACAGCCAGCCCGGTCGTCGACGGGATCGTCTCCGAAATCTTCCCACCGACGTACTGGCCGCCAATGCCGATAGTCAGCAAGCCGACGTACAGATACGACGAGAGCTTGAACTCCTCGGCCATCGGACTTCCGGGTTCGAACAGCTGAACAAAGTCGGTGACTGGCGGAAGGAACTGATCGAACACCTCGGGGAGGAACGTCAACATCCCACGGTAGAATAGGCCATTCATCATCACGATAAGCATCGCCAGGGCGAACCCAGCGGTGAACAGTGCTCGGCTACTGTCGACGAACTCCGAAACCGACATCGATTTCGACTGCTTGGTGCCATCGTCGACACTGACGGCTGCAGTTTCGTCGAACTCGGTGGTCATGGCGTACCCGATTGCGATCACTGCTGGGATCACCAACAGTCTGGTAACAATCCGCCAGTCAAATGTGATCAACAGCAGTGCCGTGATCAGTGGCCCGAACGCGATACCGATGTTTCCCGCCATCCCGTGGTAGGCAAAGGCAGAGCCTCGGTTTTCGACACTGGTGGAAATAAGTGCGAGCCCGGAGGGATGATACACGCTCGCGGCGATCCCCCATGCAGCCAGCGCAATGGCGATTGTAACGATTCCGTTGGCGAAGCTCAGGAGGGCGAAAGAAAGCCCCATCCCTCCAAGGCAGGCCAAGATGAGCGTTCGCGAGCCGAACCGATCGGCGAGCAGTCCGCCGGGAAGCGCACCGATACCGAACAGCGCATAGCCAACCGACACCACCGCGCCCAGTATCGCCGTCGACACCGGAAACTCGAGGAGCCAGATGACAACCAAAATCGGAATCGAGAGCTCGTAGGTATGGACAATCGCATGGGATATTCCGGTAAATAAGACTACAGACCGGGAGTTCTCATTCATTTTGTTGAATACGTGTGGGAACCAACCCACCATAGTTAACATTTTTGGACCATTGCACTCCGGCCAGGATTACTCGATCTAGGAGTGTTTCTCGGTGGCAAACGATCTTGTGTCGTCCCATCCAGATCGAAAGCGGGTTTCGATCCGTTCTCGGAGGTGAACAGTCGCCTCAGTAATCCGTTGTCGCTGTCAATGCTAGACGTCCTGACGCAGACGGAATTAGGTATACATAGAATAGTTGATTGTCGCAACTGTTATTCGGCATTTCTATGACACCACTACGGTTGTCATAGAAAGAGACAGTAACCCAACTTTTAATACGCGCGTGAGCACCAATAAAAAGAGAATACGGTTTTCACCACAGTTAGACCGCATCGCGTTACCAATCCGCCGTTCAGTGGGTTCAGTGAGATATGGCTCAATAGCAGAATAGTCACTCCAGCCACCGATAGCCATCATCATGCGGACGTCGACTTGGCGTTCGACGAGGTGGTAGGTTGCCCAGCTGCGGCGGAGATCGTGGTGCGGAGACGGACTCCCAGCGATCATTCCCAATTTTATCAGCAATCGCCTCTGTTGCTTCCTTTACCCAGCGTCGGATTGATGGTATGGAGGCGTCGACCCACGGATCTATCTCGGAGAGTCTGCGTTCGTGAGTATATTTGAGGATGTCGTCAGCTACCTTTTATCGCATCCACGCATCATGAAGTTCCGACTGGCGTTTACGCCGGGGAGAATATCACGCGCTGAGTAGTCCGACGAACCTCGTTGTGTGGTGTCACGCGAATGTCGACTCTAATCACACGGATAAGCAATGTTTGGGCCGTATATAATCCATCTGTGGTACTCTTTCGGGGAAAATGTTTTAATATACCACGCTGTATCCAAATGAGGAATGATATTAACCGGGACAGTCGTCGTAGACTCACAAACCGTAATCAAAGACGGTGCCGTTGTCGTCGACGGATCACATATCGAAGCAGTCGGTCAGCGGGAAGAACTTGAAGATCGGTACGGAGACAGCGAAACACATTCGTACGACGTTTTGATGCCCGGCTTCGTTGGTGGACATATCCATTCAGTTCAGAGCCTGGGTCGTGGCATCGCTGACGACACCGAACTACTGGACTGGTTGTTCGACTACATACTCCCAATGGAAGCCTCGCTGACGGCCGATGAGATGGAAGTCGCCGCCAAACTCGGCTATCTAGAACTGATAGAGACCGGAACAACAACCTGTATCGATCACCTCTCGGTCGCACACGCCGAGCGTGCCTTTGAGGCTGCAGGCGAACTGGGTATTCGTGGCGTCCTCGGTAAGGTACTGATGGACCAGCGGTCGCCTACTGGACTCAAAGAAGATACTGAAGCGGCGCTCAAAGAGTCTAAGCAATTGATCGAATCATACCACGGTGCATTCGATGACCGAATCCGATACGCAGTAACACCACGCTTTGCGGTCTCCTGTAGTGAGGAGTGCCTCCGCGGTGCTCGTGAGTTGGCTGACGCGTACGACGGTGTCCGGATTCACACTCACGCTAGCGAGAATAAAGGTGAAATCGAAACCGTCGAGTCCGATACAGGGATGCGGAACATCCATTGGCTAGACGAGGTCGGACTCACCGGGGAGGATGTCGTTTTGGCACATTGTGTGTGGACCGACGAAAGCGAACGCGAAATTCTCGCTGAGACCGGCACCCACATCACTCACTGCCCGTCGTCGAATATGAAACTCGCAAGCGGTGTCGCACCCATCGAAGACTACCTTGACCGTGGTATCAACGTAGCACTGGGCAACGACGGCGCGCCATGTAACAACACACTTGATCCGCTGACCGAGATGCGACAAGCGAGCCTCTTGCAGAAAGTCGACCAACTGGAGCCGACTGCCACCCCTGCCCCGACGATTTTCGAGATGGCAACACGAAACGGGGCGAAAGCGGCTGGATTCGATACTATTGGCGCACTGCGTGAGGGATGGGGGGCTGATATCATTGGTCTCAGCACTGACCATACACGCGCGGTTCCACTGCATAACCTGTTTTCGTATCTCGTCTTTGCCGCCCACGGCGACGATGTCCGGTTTACGATGGTCGACGGGAACATTCTCATGGAAGACGGAGAAGTAACCGTTGTGGACGCTGACGAGATTCGCCGGGAAGCCAGTGACATCGGTCTTGGTATGGACCTCAAAACCGAACGGAAAGACGCACAGAAACAGAAGCCGTAGTCTACAACTAATTGCGGTGAGTGCCTCAGAGGTTGTCCCAGGGGTGTTTTACGTTCCAGTTAGCTATTGACAGCGTCACTGATACATCGGTATCAGCCTGACCCACTTCTGACCGCTTACGCATATCCGGTCCGGTCGGTTATGTTCGCTCACGTTCTCGTTGGTGATATCACAATACCTGTCGGAGACAGTGCGAGCGTAGTGAACTCGTCGATTGCCGGATCGAACACGACAATCCCACCGCCGACCTCGCGAAGACGGTGCGACGTCGACTATCGTCTTGCGGGAGACGCCGGCCACGATGTAGTTCTGTGCATCGTGTGCGACCGTCGTCCTGATCGTACCGCGGTCGGTATCGAGATACTGGGCGAGTTCGTGCAACGACGAGTCGGTGATTCCGGGTATGTGTCCGTCGACTGTCTGGCCATGGTCGCGTGCCGCCTTGATTTTCGCGTGGACCTCTTGATCACCGTTGAGCACCGCTGGCAAGTCCACCACTTCGCCGAGCGCAACCGTCTCCTCCCTGCCATCGAAATTGGCGGTCGAAAGACGCAGTGTCGGATCTATATGCTTCCAGATCGAGACGAATTGACTCAGGCACCTGATCAGATCATCGGGCAGCAACTACTACAAATCCACGAAAGTGTCACGAATCAAAACGTGACATCTGCAGTTATGTGTCTCTCTACCAACTTCATTCGATTTATTCAACCTATTTCGTACATACCTCTCGCACACGCATTTTGAATTCTATGCTCTCACAACATTACTACCCTTGGCAATTAATCGACGATTACACGACGAAAAATATGCTGTGTTTTGCTGATTCTTCGTAGAGAGTACAACTGGGTCGTCTATCCACAAAAATAACTATCGGCTACTCACCCTCTCTTATATATGTGTTTGCTAATTCTTGTGGGGCTATAAGTTCAGTTCTCGTTCCAATATTGAATAAGATAAGGACTAAGATAGTAACTACAAATGGATATGTCGAGATGATTATTGGATTGAGCAGAACTGAATAGACTGATGAAAGTGATTCGGATAGTGGCAGATTTCCAATATTAGTGCCCTGTAATCCGAACTGTATAGAATAGATGAATCCGAATATAAATGATCCAACAATAGCTTTCAACGGATCCCATCTACTCACAATAATAAGTGCAACAGCAATCCATCCTCTACTGTCTACCAAATCAGCAGTCCAATAGCCTGTGAAGCTAAGCGACAGTGCCGCACCTGCCAGCCCTGCAAAGATTCCTGAAGCAAGGACAGCCAAATAACGAACCTTAATTGGGTCTATACCCTCTGTATCAGCCGCTTTAGCGTTGTTTCCTACGGCAGTTATTTTTAAACCAATCTTGGTTCGGAATATAACATACCACGAGATTAGAGCCAAGATAATTGCTAGATAATCTATAACTGTATTAAAGAACAGTAATTCACCAATAATAGGTATCGATACCAAATATTGGCCAACGATTGGGATTGTCACTTGGCTAAATGTCTCGATGGTTTGTCCGCTCCAGTCGTTTCCAATGAAATTTGCAAATGCAACACCAAATAACGCAATCATGACACCAGACACAATCTGATCAGCCTTTAATGATATTGTCAGGAAAGAAAATATGACTGATCCTATTGCAGACACAAACACTGCAGCAATCGTGGCTAATAATAAACTTTCGAATGTGATTGCGACAATTATCGCAGTCAACGCGCCAACTGCCATGAGACCTTCAATTCCCAAGTTTAGTACTCCAGTGCGCTCGCTGATAATTCCGCCTAAGCATGCTAACAAGAGCGGAGTAGTAGCAGGTATAGCAAGATGTGCTAACGAAGCGATTGTGCTCATACAGAGATCACCTCCTTAGTATTGGTTTTAACTACCTTCTTCAGACTCAAGTTATAATTAATAATTCCTTCACCAACTAGGAAAAACAGTATTATTGTTGCCTCAAAAACACCAATAATCGCTGTAGGGACAGACAACAATAGCTCTACACGAGCGCCCCAAATATATACAAAAGCAAATAATAGAGTTGCACCAAGCACTCTAAAGAGGCTATCTCTACCAATAACTGCTATCGCAACTGCTGTAAACCCATACCCCGGAGAAAAGTTAGGCAGCAATCTCCCATGAAGCCCAACGACTTCGGATGCACCTGCTAATCCAGACAATATCCCTGCAATAATAAACGTTCCAATGATGATTTTTTTATCGTTGATACCGGCTCTAATAGCTGCAGATTTATTTCCACCAAACATATCAATTTCATATCCAAAACGCATTCGTCTAAACAATATATAACTAAACGCAAACGCTAAAATGGCCAAAAATAGCCCAATATGAATAGAAGATCCGCCTAGTGTTGGGGAAACTGCTCCTTCTACAATGCGTTTGCCCACAAGCGTTCCACCATCAGCAAGCATCAGAGTAACAGCATAATCATTTAATCTGATGAAAATAAAAGTTAGGAGCAAAGTTGTAAGTATTTCATTTGTATCTGCATATGCTCGAAGCAGGCCTGGAATGACCAAAACAATCGCACCGACAATTGCGCCCCCAAGCAGAGATAATATAAAAGATAATCGGCCAATTCCAGGTGTAGATATGCCTATCGCTGCCGCAGTAATTCCACCGGCATAAATGCCTGCTCCGCCTCCGATATTATATAATCCAGCTCGATAAGGTATGTATACTGAGAGACCTACCAGCAATAACGGAATAGCTCTTATAATTAAACCGGAAATACCTGAAGCCGAAAGGACATAGCTAATACCAATCTGGAATGCTTCAAGAGGAGAAACGCCATACGCTGTAAGCAAAACACTAACTAAACCGATCGAGGCCAGAATCGCACCTACTGTAACGGCGATATTCAGAGAGTTACTTATTGTTTCTCTCTTGCTTATTATAATTTCGTAATTTTTATATTTAATAGACTTCATGCTTCTAGTTTAGTATTCTCGATGTTTGTTTCTGCTTTGTTACCTTCACTCATAAATCGACCAACGGTTTTTCTATCAGACTCATCAGCATTCGTACGATAGACTATTTCACCATCATGCAACACAAGAATTTTATCAGACATCTGGAATAGCTCATTAAGATCCTCAGATATCAG
>LFFM01002453.1_pt1 | contig 12258 bp, 13 predicted proteins | sample 643131 | NCBI WGS metagenome assembly LFFM01 (sample SAMN03777445, study PRJNA286221) | soda lake metagenome | biome: soda lake; feature: Kulunda steppe; material: water; isolation source: sample Tc-Br brine of Tanatar trona crystallizer | place: Russia: Kulunda steppe | collected 2011-07
GCGACGGGCGCGTTTCGCGCCGCGCTCCCGCCTCGGCGACCCGCCGGCGGTCTGTCAACGCATACGTCCGCTGCTGCCGCTCAGGTATATAAATCGCCGGGCGGGAGTAGCGTAGCCCGTCTCAGTCGTGGACGAGGACGTCGATCACGTCCGTCCCCTCGCTGTTCAGCGCGCGCTCGTAGACGGCCGGGAACTCCTCGGGCGTCTCGACGAGGTGGCCGCGGGCACCGTGGCTCTCGGCGTTTTTGGGGATATCGACATGCGGTTCGAAATCCATCCCGACGAACTCGTAGTCATCCTCGTCGCCGCCCAACATCTTCGTGGTGTTGTCTTTTAGGATCCGATAGTTTCGGTTGTCCGAGACGACGACGGTCAGATCGAGGTCGTGCCGGGCGGCCGAATAGACGCTGTTCGGATAGTAGAGGAAGGAGCCATCGCCGATGTAGCCGACGACCCGCCGCGGATCGTCCCGAAGCGACTCCGCGAACGCGGCACCGATCGCGGCGGGGAGGCCGTACCCGAGCCCCCCGCCCTTGTTCGAGAGGTACCCCTCCGGCTCCAGCGGAAACCGCGTCAACAGCGCGAACTTCGACGTGACGCCCTCGTCGACGATGTAGGTGTCCGGATCGACATCGCGCATACTGTCGACGAGCTTTGCCTTCGAGGAGCGAGTCTCGCCCTCCGGTGTCTCGTCCTCACCGAGTTCCCGCATCGTGGATTGGAGGCTGGATCGGAGCCTCCCGACGGCCTCCAACCGTGCCGACAGTTCCTCGTCGGCGAGACGGTCGCCAACGCGCTCGGCAATCGAGCGCATGACGCGCCCGGGATCACCGATAACCGCCGCGTCGGCGGGGTGGTTCTTGCCGACTTCCCAGGGGTCGCTCGACACCTGGATCGTCGTCGTGTCCTCGGGGATGAGCGGGTTTTCGTGCCGGAGTAGCGTCGTGTTCGTCGAACAGCCGATCAGCGCCAGCGTGTCCGTGTCCATGAGCATCGACGCGGTACCCTCGTCGGGGCCGACGAACGAGACCCACTGTTCGTGGTCCGTCGGGAAGTTGACCTCGCTTGCGAGTATCTCGCCGTGGACGCGGCTCCCCGTCGCCTCCGCGAGTTCGACGGCGGCTTCGACCGCGTCGGTCCCGGCGCGGGCGACGTGGTCCCCGAGGATCATCACCGGCCGGTCGGCCTCGAGCAGGTGATCAGCGGCGGCCGCGATCTGGGTTGGATCGCCGCCGCCGGCGTCCGGGATCGGACCGAGCCGTTCGGGCGAACCGTCCGTCTCGGCCATCATCACATCGGCCGGTAACGCGAGAAACACCGGACCGGTCGGCGGTGTCAGCGCGGTTCGAAACGCCCGACGGACGAGCATCGGCAGCGCGTCGATGTGTGTGACCTCCGCGGAGTACTTACAGAACTGATCGACCAGCGCCTCGAGGTCGCCGGTCAGGATCGGCTCCTCGTGGCGGAAATCGAGCTCGTGGTTTCCGGCCGTGATCACCGTCGGTGCGCCGCCGTACATCGCTCCGAAGACGTTCCCGAGACCGTGGGCGAGTCCGGGCGTGACGTGGAGGTTCGCAACGCCGACCGGGCAGATCTCCGGATCGTCGTCGGCGTGATACCGCCGCGTCGAGGCGTAGCCGGCTGCCATCCCCGTGGCGACATCCTCCTGAAGTCCGAGGACGTACTCGATGTCGCTCCCCGAGAGCGCGTCCATGATCGGGAGCTCCGTCGTTCCCGGGTTCCCGAACAGGTGTTCGATGCCGTACTGCTCGAGGGCGTCGACGAACAGTTCCGCACCCGTATAGGAGTCGCTCATAGGGGTAGTGGTGCGGCTACGGAGTTAAATCCCGACCGTCGACGGTCCGGACAGCTCCCGGTCGATCGGCTACCGGTGTCATGTCGATCGGTCACGCGATCTCACTCCGGAGCGAGCGCTTTGACGGTCGATTCGATCCGATCGATCTCGGCTCCGCGCGGGAAGGAGACCGAGACGGCGTCGGCACCCTCGATCGCGACGAATCGCTCGAACCGTTCTCGGGCCGTTTCGGGGGTACCCCAGACGGCGAGTCTCTCGAGCAACTCGTCCGGGAGCGCGTCCATCGCGGCGGCCTTCTCCCCCGCCTGCCAGCTGTCGTGAATCTCGTTGGCGGCGTCCTCGTGGCCCTGTCTGGCGAGGTTGTCCCGATAAAACGTCCCCATGCCGCCGATGTAGAAGGCGGTGTGTTGTTTGACGAGCCGCTTCGCCGCCTCCGGATCGTCGTCGACACAGCAGGTCACGGAGAGGTTGACACGCTGCTCGGAGCGGTCGCGGTCGCCGAGCTTCGAGCCGCGGTCGAAGTCCTTGAGCCGATCGCGGAGGCCATCGCGCGTGAACACGAGCGCGTGCCACCCGTCGGCGAATCGACCCGCGAGTTCGACGGCTTTCGGCCCCATCCCGGCGGCCTCGACCGACGGGACGGGATCCGGCGGCTCGCATCTGAGTCGGAATCCGCCGAGCTCGAAGTACTCCCCGTCGTAGCTCACCTCCTGGCCGGAAAGAACCTGCTTGACGATATCGATCGTCTCACGGGTCCGTCGCAGCGGGTTGCCGAACTCAACGCCGTGCCAGTTCTCGATAACGATCGGCCCGGAGGGGCCGACCCCGAGCCGGAACCGACCGTCCGAAATTTCCTGTAGCGTCGCGGCCGTCTGTCCGATGAGCGCTGGCGAGCGCGAGTACACCGGCATGATCGACGTTCCGATTTCGATCCGGTCCGTTTCCCGGGCGATACAACTCAGCGTCGCGACCGCGTTTCGTCCCCAGGTTTCGGGGAGCCAGGCCGCGTCGTAGCCGAGTTCTTCCCCGAGGCGGGCCTGTTCGACGAGCGCGTCGACGCTCGGCTGTGCCGCGACCGGCAGGAAGAGGTCACGTTCCGTCACGATCAGACCCCCGAATCCTCCAGCGGCGGGACGCCCTGTGCGGTGATCGTTTCGCCGACGACGTACGAGGCGGCGTCGCTGGCGAGGAACTGGACGATGTCCGCGATCTCCTCCGGGAGCCCCATCTCCTTTCCGACGTCTTCGCGGGCGACGTCGGCGGGATCGAGTCCCATCTGGGAAGCGACGCCCTCGGTCCCGACGAGGCCGGGCGCGATACAGTTGACCCGGATACCGTGTTCGGCGTAAGCGGCCGAAAGCGACGTGGTGAAGTTGACGACGGCGGCCTTCGCGGCCCCGTAGTGGCTCATGTACTGTGAGCCCATCGTCCCCGCGATGGATGAGAAGTTGATGATTGTCCCGCCACCGCCCTGTTCTTGCATCCGCTCTCCAGCAGCCTGTGCGCAGTGAAACGTCCCGTGGAGGTTGATGTCGACGATCGTCTTCCACCCGTTCTCGGATATCTCGTCGAAACTCGCCATGAACGACGCCCCGGCGTTGTTTATCATCGAGTCGATCCGTCCGTACTCCTCGACCGTGGCGTCGACGAGCGCCTCGACGGCCTCGCGGTCCCGGACATCGCACTCGACGGCAATCGCCTCGCCGGGGCGGTCACTGTCGTTTATCTCCGCCGCGACGGCCTCGATCTCGTCCGGCGAACGTGACGTGACGACGACGTTCGCCCCCTCGGCGGCGAAGCGTTTCGCCGTCACCGCCCCGATCCCTTGGCTCGAGCCGGTGATCACCGCCGTCCGGCCGTCGACCGAAAACTGCGTCGTCATCGCGGTTCCCCCACCGCATCGGCGTTCAGGTTTGTGTGTCTCATGCACTCCCGGCGGTTCGGCCCAGTTGTTAATAAAGGTAAGTGCAAGTGAGATATTTTTGAACACTGGTAATCCATGAGCGATAGAAATGAAACGAAGATTTATACGTGGCCGCGGACGACGTATCGCCGAATGGAGACACGGAGCAGCGGGAGCCGGATTCACCGCCTGGAGTTCGACGTCGAGTGGCCGCCGGGCCACGTCGTCTGCTATCTCGTCGACGGCCCCGAACCGATCCTCGTCGACGCCGCGATCCCCCAACAGAGCGGGGCGCTCGCGGCCGCCCTCTCGGAGCGTGGACACGCGCTCGAGGGGATCGAGCACGTCCTCATCACGCACCCCCACATCGACCACATCGGTTGCGTCGCGGACGTCCTCGACGCGGCCGAGCCGACCGTCCACGCCCCAGCGAGCGTGCTCGAGCGGTTCGAACAGGACCCGGAGCAGCTCGGCGAACGCGTCCGGCGGAACTGCATCGAAGCGGGGTTCGCAGGTGACGACCTCGAAACCGCCGTCGGGATGGCCGTCCAGTCGCTCGAACGGAACGCCAAACTCCTCCCTGTCGAGGCCGTCGATGACCCGATACGCCCCGGGGAGACGAGAGCGATCGGGGATCTCTCGATCGATGCCGTCCACCTCCCCGGCCACCAGGCGGACCATCTGAGCTACGTGGCCGATATCGACGGCGAGCGGATCCTTTTGGCCGGCGACATGGGCATTCAACCGTTCAGACCGGTGCTCCTGCACGACGGCCTCGACGACGGCTACCCCGAGGCGTTCGACGCTTTTTACACGGCACTCGACCGCATGACGGCTCTCGATGTCGACCGCGTCTATCCCGGGCACGGCCCGATTCACGACGACCTCGAAACCACTGTCGACCGGGATCGATCGAGCCTCGATGCCCGTCTCGACCGTGTCCATGGGTTAGTTGCCGACGGGCACGAAATCGCGCCCGCGGTCGCCGACGCCCTCGCGGGTACCCACAACGTGAACTACCTCATCCCGGAGACGATGAGCGCGCTCGCTCACCTCGAGGCGATCGGCCGCCTCGAAACCCGGCGGACCGACGGCGTCCGCCGCTACATCGCATGAGCGATCACGACGCGGTCCTTTGGGACATCGGCGGCGTCATCGTCGAGTTGAAATCCATCAGGGAGGGGTACGCCGCCTTCGTCGAGGACGTCTCCACGGAGGCGGATCTCGACCCCGAAACGGCCCTCGACGCGTGGAAAACAACGCTGGGCGATCACTTCAAGAGCGTCGAGGGGACGCGCTACCGCCTCGCCAGAGTCGGCTACGCGAAGGCGACGGCGCAGCTCTTCGACGGCGATCCGCCCGCGGACTGGGAGTCTCGCCTCGAGTCGGCGGTCGCGTCGGCGCTCCGCCCGGAACCGGGGGCCGTAGAGACGATCACCGCGGTCTCGGAGCGCGGGCTCCCGCAGGCGATCGTCTCGGATATCGACACCCCCGAGGCCCACCGAATGCTCGATGCGTTCGGCGTCCGGGACGGGTTCGGGCACATCACTACGTCCGAGGCCGTCGGCCACACCAAACCGGACGAACGGATGTTTCGGGACGCCCTCGGTGGATTGGAGGTCGATCCTGATCGAGCGGTCATGATCGGTGATCGCTACGACCACGACATCGCCGGCGCGGCGGCGCTCGGGATCGAAACGGTCGGATACGGCCCCGACGCTCGGGGACCGGAGACCGACCACGAGATCGACGACCTCCGGGAACTGCTTGATATCGTCGGGGGCGATCGATAAATACCCACACCGACCCCGGTATTTCAGCCGTGTTTCCGACGAAACCAGTACATATACGGTTTCGGATCGTCCAGAGGTCGGTATGAAAGACGACCGGGGAGGGTTGCTCGGGCGGGCGCTCGACCGCTGGCGGGCGCTCGATACCGACTGGCAAGGCGTTCTCGTCGCAGTCGCGATCGCCACCGTCATCTGTCTCCCCCGACTCGACGTTCCATGGTAGCCGACGCGGTCCGGACGCTGCCGGGGATCGTCGTCCTCTGTCTCGGAGCGCTCTCGGCCCGCGTGCTGTCGTCGTTCGTAAGTGTCAACGAACTGCTTTTGGCCATCGGCCTGGGGTTCCTGTTGGCGAACTCGATCGGCGTCCCCGAACGCCTCCGGCGCGGAACGGAGACGCACGGCGTCTGGCTCGCCGCGGGGATCGTCCTGCTCGGCGCCTCGGTGACTATCGAGGCATTCCTCGAGACCGGAGCACGCGTCCTCCTGTTGTTGTTCCTGACGGTGACTGTGAGTATCGTCTCCGTCGAGGCGATCGCCCGAAACGTCGCCGGCATCCCCGAGCGGATGGGGTCGCTTTTGGCTGCCGGAGCCGGGATCTGTGGCGTCTCCGCCGTCGTGGCCGTCGGCGGGGCGATACGCGGCCGGGAAACGCAGATCGCCTACGCGGCGGGTGTCGTCCTGTTGATCGACGCCGTCACGATCGTCGTCTATCCGATCGTCGGCGCCGCACTCGATCTTCCCGACGTCGTCTTCGGCGTCTGGGCGGGCCTCAGCATGCTTTCGACCGGCCCCGTTGTCGCCGTCGGCTTCGCCCATTCGGAGATCGCGGGTCAGTGGGCAACGGTAACGAAGCTCGCACGAAACACCTTGATCGGCGTCGTCGCGTTGGGGTACGCCGGGTACTACGCCCGCCGTGACGCAGACGGATCGGCCTCGCTTGCGACCCTCTGGAGAAGTTTTCCGACGTTCGTCCTCGGGTTTTTACTGTTCATCCTGCTTACGAGTGCGGGCCTGTTTTCGGCCGGTCAGCGGGCGTTGCTCGGAAGCGCCGTCGAGTGGTTGTTCCTCCTCGCGTTCGTGGGGCTCGGAACGGAGATACGGACGGCGAATCTCAGACGAACCGGCGTCACCCCAGCGCTCGTCGTCTTCGCCGCGGTCGGTGCCGTGAGCGTGCTTTCGCTCGCCGTCGCACTCGCCGTTCTGTAACGCCGTGCTACTGTCGGAACGCCGGGAGGTTCTCCAACTCGTCGAGGTTCCTTTCGGCCCCCTCGAAGGCGTCCCGGGCGATGACGCGTTTGTGGACCTCGTCGGCCCCGTCGACGATCCGGAACGAGCGGACGCTCTCGTAGAAGTCCGCGAGCGGGAGATCCCGCGACATCCCGGCACCGCCACAACACTGGATGGCGAGATCGATCGCGTCGCTTGCGACGTTCGCGGCGAACACCTTCGACATCGACACCGGAACGCGGGCCTGCTCGCCCCGTGCGATTTCCCCGGCGGCGTGACGGATCATCGTCCGCGCGCCGTGGAGCCCGGTTTCGGCATCGGCGATCTCATACCGGAGGGCCTGCTTCTCCGAGAGGCTGCCGCCGAAGGCGTCCCGGTCGCTCATGTAGGCTTTCGCGATGGTCAGCGCGCGCGTCGCCATCCCCGAGAACCGCATACAGTGTGTCAACCGGGCGGGGCCGAGCCGCTTCTGTGCGATCGAGAATCCGGTGTGTTCCTCCCCGAGGAGGTTCTCCCTGGGAACCCGAACCCCCTCAAAGCGGAACTCCGCGTGGCCGTGGCCGTCCATGTCCGGGCCGAGATGGGGGATGTCTCGAACCAACTCGACGCCGTCGGCGTCCGTCGGAACGAGGATGATCGACGCGCCCTCGTAGGGGTGGGCCTCCGGATCGGTGATCGCCATGAGCAACAACACGTCGGCGTGGCTACCCTGTGTCGTCCACCACTTGTGGCCGTTGATGACGTACTCGTCCCCGTCCTTTTGAGCCGTCGTCGCGAGCATTTTCGGGTCGGAGCCGCCGCCGTCTCGGGGTTCGGTCATCGCGAAGCCCGAACGGATCTCCCCAGCGACGAGTGGTTCGAGATACTCCCGTTTCTGTTCCTCGGTGCCGACGAGTTCGAGAGTGTGCATGTTACCCTCGTCAGGGGCGTCGACCCGCATCGCCGTGGCGCCGAGAAGCGAGCGTCCGGCCTCCTCGAACAGCGGCAGGGCGTCGCGGAAATCGTACCCCATGCCGCCGTGTGCGGTGTCGATCTGTGGGCAGTACACCTCCCGCTTGCGGGCCTCCGCCCGGAGGTCGGCGATCACCTCGTCCGACGGCGGACCGTTTCCGAGCTGGTCGCGTTCCGTCGGAATGACGACGTCGTCGACGAACTCACGGGCCCGTGCCGCGAGTTCGGTTGCCTCGGGGGAGTCGTGGTACTCCATACGGGCGCTTCGACTCACAACATTGTAAATTGACCGACGGTCGAGGGAACGGTGGCGACGAACCACCCGGGTGTGCGATTTCGTATCTGTTTTGTTGTATTTGTCGGCAGATACTTGAGCGAGGATATCACACGTTTCCTTACAATGTTAGCGCTAAATCGCGGAGGGCCGTATGACGGGGACTGACGCCGACTACTTCGAACGGATCGTCGACACGGAGTCGCTTCGGGCGTATCTCCGCGAGGAGCTGGGACCGGCCGAGGAATACGACGTCCGACACCACCAGGAGGGCCACTCGAACGAGACCCTGTTCGTCACCTGGGGCGACGCCGAACTCGTGATCCGTCGGCCCCCACCGGGCGATATCGCCGAGAACGCACACGACGTGCTCCGGGAGTACCGCGTCATCCACGCGCTACAGGGGACCGACGTTCGAGTCCCGACGACGGTGCTCTCGTGTAACGACCACGACGTCATCGGAAGTGATTTTTATGCGATGGAGCGTCAGGAAGGCGATGTCCTCAGAAACGAGGAGCCCGACCGGTTTGCGACGCCGAAAAAGCGAGCGCGGATCGGTTGGGAGGCGATCGATCGCCTCGTCGAGATCCACAGCGTCGACTACGAGGCCGTCGGTCTCGAGGAGGGGGAGTTCGGCTACCCGCCGGGGTTCACCCGACGACAGGTCAAGCGGTGGTCCGAGCAGCTGACGTGGGCGTTCGAAGTGACGGCCGACGAACGCGAAGTCGAGGCGTTGTACGGGGTGATGGAGTGGCTCTACGACAACGTCCCCGACGACGACGAGTATCCGAACACGCTCGTCCACGGCGATTACAAACTCGACAACCTGATGTTCGGTCCCGGCGGGACCCCCGAAATCGCCGCGATCTTCGATTGGGAGATGTCGACGCTCGGCGACCCGTTCACCGATCTCGGCTGGCTGTTGTCGTACTGGCGTGAGGAGACTGACCCCGAGCCACCGACCCCCTCGCTGGCACAGCCGTTCATCACGCGCGAGGGTTACCCGACGCGGCGCGATCTCGTCGCCCGCTACGAGCGCCAAACAGGCTACGAGTTCGACAACTGGAAATTCTACTGGGTGCTTGCGACGTACAAACTGGCCGGGCTCGGCGAGATGTTCTTCCGGCGGTATCTCGAGGGGAACTCCGCCGACCCGATGTATCCGAAGATGGAGGAGGGGGTCCCCGCCCTCGCCGAGCAGGCGCTCGCCATCATCGATGGCGAACTGACGCTGTAGTCGGGGCGACCGACCGATCGGTCAGGGCCACTCGCACGGAAGCACATCGGGGTTTCGATCGAAAAGGGCGATGAACGGCTCTATCTCGTCGAAATTCGGCCCCCTCGAGAACTCCTTTGCATCACGAAACCACGTGATGTACCCCTCCTCTTCCAGTTTCGGAAGGTGGACGTGTTCCAGTTCAATCACCGCCCGATCCGTCGGCGGGTCCACCCGCGAAACGACATCCTCGTACGCGATTCGTCCCCCATGCCGTTTCAACACGGTGAGGATCACTCTCCGTGGCCGCTTTTGTAAAATCCCGAGGGCCGCCCCCATTTGCAAATGCATCTTATTCATCCCCAACAAAAATATATATTATTCCGCTTGAGTATCAATTCTTTGGGTGTGCCCACCTGAACAATCATCCGCTCCGCCTGCGCCAATCCGTATGCCGGTGTTTTATTTTATCTTCCTTCCAACAACGGCGCGTGGACAACACGGTCGTTGTAACTGTCGTCGAAGCCGTTGCCGATGCCCGGGGAGTCGACCCCACCGACCTCCAGTATAGCCTCCACGATTTCGTCCCACCCGAGGCGATACAGCGACTCGCGACCCACGGGAACACGCCGTGGACGCTCTCGTTCGAACTCCCGGGCCACGACGTTACGGTCGATAGCGAGGGTGCAGTCCTCGTCGACGGCGAACAGCTGGCAGACTGGAGCCGGTGACCGCGGTCACCATGTGGATGTGCCCTCGCCGGCCCACCGCTCGGCGCACGACCTAGGCCGCACGATACGTCCCGCCCGCTCGGCCACTCTGCAACCAACCCTCGGACGGACGCCGGCCGCCGATCCCGACGATACTTGTCTATCCGACCCATGTTCCGGGTATGGATCCGGTAACCCTCACCTGGTATCTCGTCCTCGCCGTGGGGGTTCTCGTCTCGCTCGCCGTTCTCGTCTACGTGAGCCGACCGCGCGGTCGATGGGGACTCGTGGCCCGGAAACGGTTCGTCATGGGCGTTCCATGGGGGACGCTCATCGCCGTCGCGCTCGTCGCCTGTTTCTATCTGTTCGTCCAGGACGGTCTCACGAACCCGCGAAACCCCGTCGATATCCCGTTCCGGGCGTACAGCTACTTCTACCCGCTCGGGATGCTCACCTCGGGGTTCGCCCACTCGGGGCTGGGCCACGTCACGAGCAACCTGCTCGCGACGCTCGTGTTCGGCTCGCTCGCGGAGTACGCGTGGGGTCACTTCCCGACCGAGCGCGGCAGCGCCTCGTTTTCGTCGCCGCTTTCGAACCCCTTCGTCCGGATCGCGACGTGGGTGCTCGCGATCGCCGCCGTCGGAATCTCGACCTCGGTGTTCGGCCTCGGTCCGGTGATCGGCTTTTCGGGGGTGTTGTTCGCGTTCGTCGGGTTCGCGCTGGTTCGGTTCCCCATCGCGACCGTCGTCGCGGCGCTCTCGACGCGGATCGTCACGGGGTTGTACAACGCCCTCCGGACTCCGGAGATAACCCAAACCGCCGTCGAGACGTTTTCGCGGCCGTGGTGGGCCGGGATCGCGGTTCAGGGCCACGCGCTCGGGCTGTTGATCGGGGCAGCGGCCGGGACGGCGCTTTTATACCGCCGCGGCGTCCGCCCGAAGCCCGAACACGTCTGGCTCGCCGCGCTCGCGTTCGCGGTCGACCGGGGGCTGTGGGCGATCTACCTCCCGGAGGGGTCGGAGACGTTCCGGCTGTTCCGGGCGCTCGGGATGGCCGCGGTGTTCGTTCTCGCTGCGCTGTTGACGGGCGGCGCGGGTGCGACACCTCGCGAGTTGCTCCCGAGTATCGACCTTTCGCGCCGCGAGGCGGCGTTCGGGGTCCTCCTCGTCGCGCTCGTGGCGGTCGCGGCGGTCGCTGTCCCGCTGAACTTCTATGCGGTCGACGACCCGTCGGCCGGCATGGACGAAGCCGAACCGATAGACGTCGGGGATTATACGGTCTTCTACGCCGAGGACGTCGAAAACCAGTTCGTCCCGGCCGTGCCGATCCCCGGTGATGAAAACCTGACCGACGGCCGCGTCGACTCCAGCGGACTCATCGTCGTCTCCGAGCGGCGCAACATCTGGTGGGAGGAAGTCTCCGCGGCCCGGCTCCGTTCACAGGGAGCGGCAACGGTCCGCGTCGGGGGGCTCACGTGGAACGAGGACGTTCGCGCGACGCGGGAGACGTGGGCGGTCGCCGGCGGGAACTCGACGTTCAACGTCCGACTCGGGTCTGCGGCGGTCGAGGAACGTCCGGTGGTCTTCCGCGACGATCCGGCCCGCTCGGACGCGAAAATCGACGGCCGAAACATCTCCGTGGCCCCCACCGATGACCGGTTTGAACTCGTTGTCTCACGGGGCGGCGACGATCTCGGCTCGGTCGAGGTTCCGGCGGACAACGAAACGGTGTCCGTAGGCGGGATCACCTTCCTGCGAGAGGAGAGTAATTTGATCGCCGAACGCGGCGAGACGCGTGTTCGGATCGCCCAGCGATCGCGGCGATAGCGGAGTGTGTCGGACAGTTGCTCGACTCAAGGCCAACCCGGCGGGAGCTCATCAGCATGGTTCTCGATTAGCTCAAGTATCGGTTTGATCTCTTCGAAGCGGGGTCCCTCCGAGATCTCCCCGGCTTCTCTGTCCCATTCGATGTAGCCCGCCTCCTCTAGCTTCGGGAGGTGATTGTGTCGGAGTTCGAATTCGACATCCTCGCTGTCGCTTCTTCCCCGCATGATCACGTCGGATTCCGTTTTAATGGTCCCGTCCCTCAACAACAGGAGAATCAAGCGACGCTGACGGCTGCCGAGGCTGTCAACCGCCCGATCCAGTTCGGGATCCAATAACGCGTCCTCTATTAAATCCAAGGAGATACCTGATAGTCGACTGGTATTACACGACATACCACTACTTAATCTGCTGTGTGTTTAAAACCCACGACTTCAGTCGTGGGATACGCGCCGTAAGCTTGATTGCTCAACCGACCGTAACAGTCGTTGTGCGCGGAAAACTGGCAGTTGACTCGGTGTTTGCCACGGCGAGAGCCGGAATCAAAC
>LFFM01002454.1_pt1 | contig 12258 bp, 11 predicted proteins | sample 643131 | NCBI WGS metagenome assembly LFFM01 (sample SAMN03777445, study PRJNA286221) | soda lake metagenome | biome: soda lake; feature: Kulunda steppe; material: water; isolation source: sample Tc-Br brine of Tanatar trona crystallizer | place: Russia: Kulunda steppe | collected 2011-07
CGCTTCCCGGTGAGGGGCTCGAACGACGGTCACGATCGCACCGAAATCGATTATATCGCGGAGGATCGATCCGATGATGGGAACCGATCCGATGCAAACACACGTGTACGGACGGCGCGGTTTTCTCCCGGTCCGGTGCCGGAGTCGCAAAGGGGGCGTCCGGCCGGTCACGGCGAGAGATCGTCTCGTGCGAACGGGGCCTTGAGATGAGCGGGTGGGGCCGTCCATGAGCGGGTGGGGCCGTCCATGAGCGGGTGGGGCCGTCCATGAGCGGGTGGACGCCGACGACGTGTATGCGGTGTGCGGTCGGCTGTGGATTCCAGCAACGGGGGAGAACTGATCGAAATGGGCGTCACGCCGTGCGTGGCGACACGACCCATCCGGTCAACCGCGGTCTCGCCTGCCGGCGCGGGATCGACGAGACCGCAAGTCCCGTCGGAGATCGGCTGACGACTCCGCTGATGCGGGAGGGCGGAGAGCTCGTCCCCACGGACTGGAAGACTGCGATCGGAGCCGTCGTCCACGCGTTCGAGGACGCACTCGCCGAGACGCCGGATGGGATCGCCGTGTTGGGGAGCGGCCAGCAGACGAACGAGGCGGCATACACGCTCGGCAAACTCGCCCGTGGCGGCTTCGGCACCACGTATTACGACGCCAACACCACCCTCTGTATGGCCTCGGCCGTCACCGCCTACTACGGGGCGTTCGGCAGCGACGCGCCACCGCCGACGTACGAGGACCTCCCGGAAGCCGGGACGCATCTCGTCTGGGGGGCGAATCCGGCGGCGGCACATCCGGTGATGTACCGGTGGATCGCCGACAGCGCACAGGACGACGACGGAGAGCTGATCGTCGTCGACCCCGTCGAGAGCGAGACCGTCGACGACGCGGATCTCCACGTCCAACTCGATCCCGGCACCGACCTCGCGTTCGCCAGAGCGGTGCTGGCACAGGTCGTCGCGGACGGCGACGTCGATCGCGAGTTCGTCGACGAGGCGACGGCCGGCTTCGAGGCGACCGTCGAGTCGCTCCCGTCGGTCGACGAGGCGGCGGAAACGGCGGGCGTCCCGATCGAGACCGTCGAGCGCGTCGCCGATTCTCTAGCCCGGCCGACCCTTCTGTACTGGGGGATGGGCGTGAACCAGAGCGTCCAGGGGACCGCGACCGCTCGGGCACTCATCGACCTGTGTCTTGCGACGGGGAACCTCCGACCCGGAAGCGGCCCGTTCTCGCTGACCGGCCAGGCGAACTCGATGGGAACGCGAGTCTGCGCCTCGAAGGGCACCTGGCCCGGCCACCGCGCGTTCACCGATCCCGATCATCGCGAGAGCGTCGCCGAGGCGTGGGGCGTTTCCCGCGAGCGGCTGCCGGACGATCCAGGGCCGGGGCCGGTCGGCATCGTCGACGCCCTCTCGGACGGGCCGCCCGAGGCGTGTTGGACCGTGGCGACGAACCCGGTCGCCGGAATGCCCGACGCCGACCGCGTTCGGGAGACGCTCTCCGAGACCTTCCTCGTCGCACAGGACGCGTTTCGGACGGAGACCGTCGAGCTGGCGGACGTGGTGTTGCCGGCGGCGACGTGGGGTGAGTCCGAGGGAACGGTCACGAACATGGAGCGTCGGGTCTCGCGAGTTCGCGCCGCGACGGAGACCGCCCCGAAGGTCAAACGGGATCTCGACATCATCGCCGCGATCGGCGCGGCGATCATGCCGGACCTGTTCCCGAAGCCGACCCTCTCCGCCGAGTCCGTCTTCGACGAGCTGTGTAGTCTGACGGCGGGGACGCCGGCTGACCTGTCCGGGCTGTCGTATGACCGACTGGACGCCGAGCTGGCGGTGCGATGGCCCGCTCCGTCGCCGACGGCCGAGGGTGGCTACCGGTACGTCACCGACGACGGGTGGGAGTTTCCGACGCCGTCGGACCGTGCGCGGTTCTCGACGGGAACCCACGGCAGTCTCGCCGAGCCGACCGACGACGAGTACCCGTTGACGCTGACGACCGGCAGACGCCCCGACGCGTACAACACCGGCGTGCGAAGCCGCGGCGACGAGGCGGGCGACCTCCCGACCGCACGGATCCATCCAGAAACGATCCGCACGCGCCCCGAGGCGTTCGATGGCGGACGGACGGTCGTCGCCTCGCGTCGAGGGTCCGTGACCGTCGCGGTCACCCCGGACGATGGCGTTCCGAAGAAAGCTGTGTGGCTGCCGATCCACCATTCTGGAGTGAACGTCCTCACCCTCCCGGTCGTCGACCCCGAGTCCAACGAACCGAACTTCAAACAATGCGCGGTCGACCTACGGCCACCCGAACGGGCCGTCGCCGGCCACACGGCCGCCGACCACGACGTCGTCCGCTTCGACGTCCCTGCCCGTGCGGAGGCCTCGGAATGGACGACCAAGACGGATCCATCCGGCTGAGCGGCGACGTCGCCGCTCAGCCGGATGGATCGAACGGTCCACGTCGTGGACCTTCGGGGAGTTTTGTGCGCGTTCTCGTACGCTGAGAACGCGCGATCCAATTCTCATGACGCCGTTTCCTACCCAACGATGCGAAATGAAACGGGGCCGGACGAGACGGGCGACGGAAGTGACACGATTCCGACCACGATTCGCCGGCACGGCAAGCGGTGATTCACGGTGACTCCGGCGAAGCTCCTCCACGGAAAGTACCGGAACCTCATCCTCGCGACGGCGATGTTCAACCTCGGGTTCGTAATCTGGTTCTCGTTCGCGCCGTTCACCGGCGGGATCGCCGACGAGTTCGGACTCTCCGTGTCACAGCTCGGGATCGTCGCGAGCGCCGCCATCGTCGCGGTGCCGCTCGGCCGCATCGTCATCGGCCCGCTCACCGATCGATACGGCGCGGACGTGACGGCGGGGGTCACGCTCGTCACGGTCGGAACGTTCTCGATCCTCAGCGCGTTCGCGCAGAGCTACGAGGTGTTCACCGTCTCCCGGATCATCGCGTCGCTCGCGGGGATCACGTTCGTTATCGGGATCCAGCACGTCGCGGAGTGGTTCGAGGGGGAAAACCTGGGCACCGCGGAGGGGATCTTCGCCGGCATCGGCAACGCGGGCGCCGGGCTCGGCGCGTACTTCACGCTCCCGCGGATCTTCGGCGAGGGATACGTCGACCCGATCTTCGGCTCGGCGTTCCTCGCCACCTCCTCGAACTGGCGCGCGGCGTTCTTTTATACGGGCCTCCTGGCGATGCTGCTCGGGGTCGTCTACTACGTCTTCGGCGGGGCCGCAAGGAACCAAGCCAAACGGGAGGCGACGAAGGCCGGCGTGAGCTGGGCGCAGTGGACGTTCATTGCGACCCGCTACGGCGCGGTGGTACTCTCGGTGGCGTACATCATGACGTTCGGCCTGGAACTCGCGATGAACGGCTGGCTCGGGACGTACTACCGCGAGGCGTTCGGCCAGGGTGACGTCGTTATCGCGGCGACGTTCGCGGCCACGTTCTCGATCGCGGCCGGACTCCTCCGTCCCATCGGCGGATACGTCAGCGACCGCGTCGCCCGCAACGAGACGAACCTGCTGCCGAGCTTCGAGGGGGCGTACCTCGGACGGCTGCCAAGTTTCGAAGGCGAGTACCGCAACCAATGGACCCTCGCCACGCTGGTGTTCGTCATGCTCTCGATGTTCGGCATGACCGCAGCCGGGTTGACCGGCAACATCTACGTGGCGGTCGTGGCCGGCTTCTTCGTGGGGATGGGCTGTGCGTTCTCCGAGGGTGCGATCTTCGCACAGGTGCCCGCGATGTTCCCGAACAACTCCGGCTCCGTGGCCGGGATCGTCGGCGGCGTGGGGACGGTCGGCGGCGTCGTCTACCCGCTCGCGTTCTCCGCCGCGTTCCTGCCGAACCTCCACGTCGGCTACGCGATCGTGGGCGCGTCGATGCTCCCGATGGTCGCGTTCACGGCGTGGGCGTTTCAGCCGCGGATCGCCGCGCGTGCGAACGACGACGGCTGGTTGGTCTCCGGCGAGCGCGTCGTCACCACGGCTGACGACGACTGAACGGAACCGCTTCGCCGAGTCGTATCAGGGCCGCGTGTCGGCAACGCGCCGGATCGCACCGGCAAGCACGTCGATGCCGAGGGTGAGATCATCCTCGACGACGTCGAAGGTGCTCGTGTGGTGGCCGCCCGGGTGGTCGGTACCGACGCCGACGTAACAGGCGAGTCCGCCGTTCTCCTGGACCGCCTGCATCAGGTAGGTCGCGTCCTCCGAGCCACCCAGATCGGCCTCGTCGACGACGCTCGTGATCCCGTCGTGGCCGCGGGCGACGTCGCCGATGACGTCGGCGAGCGCGTCGTCGCTCGTCGCGCTCGGCGCCTCCCCCTTCGTCTCGATGGTCACCGTACAGTCGTGCATCTCCGCCGAGGAGCGGAGCACGCGGTCGGCGTGTCGCGACATGTACTCGGCCAGCTCCGTGGAGCCGCCGCGAACCTCGCCCTCCACGTACGACTCGTCGGGGATGATGTTGGTCGCGGTGCCGCCGCCGACGAGCCCGGCGTTTACCCGGGTCGGACCGTCGGCGTGTCGGGGGATCGCATAGAGGTTCTGTACCGCGGCGGCCATCGCCTGCACCGTGTTCCGGCCCTGTTCGGGGCGGGCGCCCGCGTGTGCCGGCTCGCCCTCGAACTCGGCGAGGAAGTGTCGAACCGCGAGGAAGCCGTCGATCCCGCAGACGACCTCGCCGGACGGGTGATCGAGGCCGATGTGGACCGCGTAGAGGTAATCGACGTCGTCGAGATGACCCGACTCGGCCATCGGCTTTCCGCCGGAGACCTGCTCCTCGCTCGGCTGGAAGAAGACCTTGAGGGTGCCCGAGAAGTCGGCGTCGAGCACCGCATCGAGGACCCCGAGCCCGATCGTCGCGTGGGCGTCGTGGCCGCAGGCGTGCATGTAGCCCTCGTTTTCCGAGCGGAACCCCCTTGCGACGGGCGCATGGTCCTCGGCCTCGCTTTCGCGGATCGGCAGCGCATCGATGTCGACCCGCAGGGCGACCACGGGGCCGTCGCCGCGTTCCGCGACGGCGACGCAGCCGGTGTACCCGCCCGCAAGCACGTCGAGAACGTCGGGATCCGCGCCGGCCTCGCGGGCCCGTTCCAGCCACTCGTCGAGCGTGTCGTCGTCCGGGACGTTCAGTCGCTCGCCCGCCGCGAGCGCATCGGGGCCGACGTGGAGCGCAGTGGGATTCCGCTCGCGCAGCTCCTCGACGATGCGGGCGGTGGTGTAGAACTCACACCAGGCGGGCTCGGGGTGGCGGTGCAGGTCACGGCGGAACTCGCGATACCGATCGGCGTCGAGAACGCTCATACCGGGTGATGGCGGTCGGCATTCTTAAAAGGTCGAGTGGCGGGCCATCCCGCCGGTGACGGTACCTCGGCCGGGTCCACCCGACCGTGGCGGACGTTCGCTTCAGTTCCGCCGGACGTCCGCTTCAGTTCCGTCGGACGTCCGCTTCACTCCCGACGGTGGCCAAGCGGCTTCTTGCGGTCGATCTCGACCTCGACGTGGATCGAGTCGGGAAACTCCCGGGAGAGGACGTTGCGGGCGACGTCGTCCGCGCCGTGGATCTCCATCGACCGGTTAAAAACCGTGTAGCTCCACGGCGAGAACTCGTCTCCCGCCCGGAGGTTCTTATAAAGGGGGACGCGGACGGTTTCGGCGGGATCCGCGTGGGGGCCCTTACATTCCGCACCCTTCCGTTCGAGCGTCCGCTTCAGCTCCGCGACCGTCTCGGCGAGGACGTCGCGGTCGCCCGAGGCAAACGAGAGTTTCGTGACGAAGGTCATGGCTGGGGGTCGTCCGTGGATGGTCACCCGAGGCGTAAAAGCGCATCTACCGGTCCAGGAGGGTGTGTCATCTTGGCATGGGGCAAGTCCTTCGGCGGTCATCCGTGCGTAGATTTAAATACGCCGGTCGGCAGGGTAGATAAACGATCGTCGGAGGCACACATCGGGAACCGAAACCGGCCGAGAGTGCCGGAGAGCCCCGAAGGACCGCCGAGTCCGACACCCTCTTTACGGGGGGTGGCTTACCTGACGCTAATGACGGTCGAAGCGATCAGCGCTGGAGCCATCCTCTTCCGCGACACCCGCGACGAACGGGAGTACTTGCTCCTGAAGAGTCGTCCGGGGGACTGGGAGTTCCCCAAAGGCGGGGTCGAGGGGGACGAGGAGCTCCAGCAGACGGCTATCAGGGAGGTGTCCGAGGAGGCCGGAATCGAGGATTTCCGGCTCATCGACGGCTTCCGCGAGGAGTACGACTACGTGTTCGAGGCGGGCGGGAAGACCATCCACAAGACGGTTCACCTCTTCATCGCCCGGTCGTTCGAGGCGAGCGCGGAGCTCTCGAAGGAACACCGCGACCTGCAGTGGCGCGACTACGACCAGGCGATCAACACGATCACCCAGGACGGCCCCCGAGACATCCTCGAGGAGGCTCACGAGTATCTGGAGGAGCTGAAAGACGAGGCCAGCGGCGACTACGTCTAGGCGGCCGTGAGTCCCGACCACGAGTTCGGCTACGAGCTGCTCGTCTGCCGGTACGCCGAGCTCGCGTGGCACCCGAGCGAGGGGGGCCGCCCTACGATCGTCTCCAGACAGCTCGGCACGCGAGACCGCCGCTGGGACACCGTCGTGATCGAGGTCGACCCGGAGGCCTTCGCGGCCCGCCGTGCCTTCGGCGACCGGGCCATCGACTCCGATCTCCTCCACGTCGTTCGGCACGCGCCCGCCGACTGGGCGTGGTATCGCGACGCGCTTCCGGATCCCGGCTATCCCTGGCGCTACGTGCGGCAGGCCGTCCACCGCGCGGCGGGTCGGGACCTGGTCGAGACGCGACGGCGCGGCAACCGCATCCAGCTGCGCCGCCGACGGCCGTATCCCGACTGGGTGCGCCGGGTCGTCGCGGTCGAGAACAAACCTGATCTGGACCGGTCCGCCGCGGACGCGCTCGCCGATCAGCTCGCCCACGACGTGGAGACGGCGCTCGCCGACGAGGTCTGGCTCGCCACGACCACGACGGGCGAGCCCGTCGAGCCCGCCCTGCTGCGGTCGATGCCCGTCGAGGCGGGCGTCCTCACCACCGACTTCGCCGACGGCGTCGACGTCGACGCCGCGAGCGTCGCGTGGCATCCGAGCGACGTCGAACCCGCAAAGCGGGACCCCGAGACGGTCACCCGACGGCTGGAGATCGCCGAGCGGGCCTACGGGAAGGGCTGGCGGTCGTATCACGACACGATGCGCCCGGACTGTCGGCACTTCGAGCCCTGTCGGTCCGGCCGGGCGCTCGTCCCGCACTGCGCGGCGAAGGGGCGATCCCCGACCGCACGCGAGTGTTCGGGGTCGTGTCCGTCGTTCTCTCCGGAGCCGCCGGCGTGGCGGACCCGCGGCTGGCCGATCGAGGGCGGTCCCGGAAAAGGCATGAAGGCGCTGTTACGCCGACGCCGCGAGCGAGCACGGGATCGGCGGGCGGGAGGAACGTGGGCATCGACGTCGGACCCGGCAGGAAGTTCGACGTCGGCCGTAGAGGGCGACGACGACCGATCTGCGCGGGAGGGAGAACGGAGGCCCTAGAACGCGCCGCCGTGGACGCTGACGTCCGCCTGCAGCTCGTTCTTTAATGCGGCGTGGACGTGACAGATCCCCTCGGCACGCTCGACGATCTCCGCGAACGTGTCGTCGTCGAGGTCGGCCTCGACGTGGAGGTCGAAGCTGATCGCCGCGAGGTCGTCCTCGTCGTCGAGTTCGGCGCCGGCGTCGATCTGGAGCTTGCCGAGGTCCTCCTCGCCGCGCTGGCTCGCGCCGACGCGGAACGCCGGGATGAAACAGGAGGCGTAGGTGGCGACGAGCGCCGCGTTCGGGTTCGGCCCCGTCTCGTCGGTCGCGTCGATCTGGAGGTCGAAGTCGCCGACCTGGCTCGTACACGCGTAGCCGTCCTCACACACGGTGGTGGTTTGGATGTCAGACATAACGAGTATATGGTCCATCGCCGAGGGCCTAAAGCTTGCCATCGTGCGTCTCGATCGTACACGATCGAAGGGGAGACCCCCGGACCGGCAGGGGTGCGTTCGGAGCCATACGAACGACGAAAAACGAGGGATGCGTGACGGCGGACGGAAAGCGTCGGCGGCGAGCGTCGGACGGCCGTCCCGACTCAGGGATCGAGCGTGTACGTCTCGTCGCCCTCGAGAACCACGGCTTCCGCGCGTGCGCCGGCGGCTTTTACCTCGCGGACGAACTCGTCGGTGTCGACTTCGATCGGCGGGAACGTGTCGTAGTGCATCGGGAAAACGACGTCCGCACCCACCCAGTCGGCGGCGATGCCCGCGCCGGCGGGCCCCATCGTGAAGTGGTCGCCGATCGGCAACGCCGCGGCGTCGGGCTCGAGGAAGGGCGCGATCACGTCCACCATCTCGGACATGAGCGCGGTGTCGCCGGCGTGATAGAAGGTCGTGCAGTCGGGGTCGGCCTCCTGTGTCGGCTTCTTGTCGCCGATCACGAAGCCGGCCGGCATCCCCGCGGAGGTGCCGTAGCCGGTGTCGATGCCGTTCGAGTGGTCCGCACGGACCATCGTCACCCAGGCGTCGCCGCACTCGACGGTGCCGCCGAGGTTCATCCCCATCCCGCCGACGGCGTCCTCGTGGCCGAAGGTGTCCTGTACGTAGCTCGTGAGCTCCGGCGTCGCGACCACGGTCGCGCCCTCATAGCGGTCGGCGTCCGCGATGTGGTCGGTATGGCCGTGCGTCAACAGGAGGTAGTCGGGGTCGAGCTCCTCCGGATCCGTCTCCGTCTTCGGATTGTCGAAGAACGGGTCGATCAGCAGTTCCGTGTCGTCGACGACGACGTGCCACGTCGAATGACCGTGCCAGGTGAGCTCCATGGTGCGGGTCGGACTTCTCGGCGAACCATAATAAAGGTCGACGCCGGCGGATCCTTCGCCGCGTCGGGAACCCTTTTGGGCGGCGGCGGCGACTCGACGACCATGCACCACGTGCGATTCCGCGACCCGGCCGGAGCGGTCCGTGAGGGCACATACGACCCCGAGACCGAAACCGTCGCGTTCGCCGGCGACGAGTACGGCCTCAACGACGACGCGATCGACGTGCTTCCGCCGACGGAGCCCTCGAAGATCGTCTGTATCGGCCGCAACTACGCCGACCACGCGGCCGAGCTGGGCAACGACGTCCCCGACCGCCCGCTGCTCTTTTTAAAGCCGCCGAACGCGCTCGCGAGCCACGGCGACGTCGTGACGGTTCCCGCGGGAAAGGATCGGATCGACTGGGAGGCGGAGCTGGCGGTCGTGATCGGCGAGCAGTGTAAGAACGTCGACGCGGCCGACGCGATGGACGTCGTCGCCGGCTTCACCTGCATGAACGACGTCTCGAACCGCGACGACCAGAATAAAGAGCAGAACTGGGTGCGCGGGAAGGCGTTCGACGGCGCTGCACCGCTCGGGCCGGTCGTGGCCACGCCCGACGAGGTGCCCGCGGACGCGAGCGTCGAGCTCCGCGTCAACGGCGAGACGAAACAGGACGGCCACCGCGGGCAGCTGATCTTCGACGTGCCGACGCTGATCGAGGAGATCACGACCTACCTGACGCTGGAGGCGGGCGACGTGATCGCGACCGGGACCCCCGAGGGCGTCGGCCCGCTTTCCGACGGCGACGCGGTCGAAGTCGAGATCGAGGGCGTCGGCGTTCTCGAACACGAGGTCCGGATCCCGGAGTGACACGAAGGCCGTCGCCGGAGTGACACGAAGGCCGTCGCCGGAATGACACGGGAGCGACTCCGAGGCCGCCTCAGGCGTCGACGCGCAGTTCCTGCCACGACCAGACGAACCGCTGGAGCGCGGTGACGTGGGTGAAGACCGCGAAGAACGCGACCGACCACTCGACGAGCGAGAGTCCGTAGAGGACGGGATTCGCGAACGCGGCCACGGCGGTCACGGCTCCCACGAGCGCGAGGATGTCCGCACGGCCGAGCAGGCCGCCGTAGATCCGGCCGAGCCCGAGCGCGTCACCCTGGGTGCCGAGGTACGCCGTGAGCAGGACGCCCGAGACGGCGAGCAGCCCCCACACGTATCGGCCGACGCCGACGGCGAGCCCGCCGAGCACGAGCACGTCGCCGTAGCGGTCGAGCACGTGATCGAGGAAGTCGCCGAAGTCGGAGGCGGTGTCCGTCGAGCGCGCCACCGCGCCGTCGAGGACGTCGAGAAATCCGGTGAGGAGGACGAACCCGGACGCGACGAGGTACCACGAGGGATCCGAACCGCCCCGGATCAACGCGTAGGCGGCGACGGCTGCGGTGCCGACCGAGATGACCGTGATGGCGTTCGCCGAGATGCCGGCCCGCGTCGCCGCGGCGACGAACGGCGTGATGGCCCGGTCGGCGAGCGGTCGGAGCTTGTCGAGCGTCATCGGTTCCGGTCCCCACCTCGGTGCGCGAACATTCGTGTCCGTCGATACCGGCGCTCGCCCCATAAGTCGGTCGGGCGCGGCGAGGATCGAGGCGGAGTGGGACCGGATCGCGAGAGCGTCGGCGACGGCCGCCTCGACGGCGAACGGAAAGAGTTGTATTCGGGGCCACGAACGGCTACGACATGGCACGGTCCCGCCTCCCGTGGGTCGCAGACTCCGACGACTCCGCGGACCGGCGGACCCTTCTCGCGCTCGTCGTGATCTCGATCACGGGGCTCGCTGTCCGGCTGTACGACCTCGGCGGACGGGTGATGCACTGGGACGAGGGTCGGGTGGGGTACTGGACGCTTCGGTACGCCGAGACCGGCGAGTTCGCCTACGATCCGATCATTCACGGGCCCTTCCTCCGGATCGTCAACGCGACCGTCTTCGGCGCGTTGCCGCCGACGGACGCGACCGCGCGGCTCGTCGTCGCGCTCGTCGGCGGGCTCCTCCCGCTTGCCGCCTGGCTCTTCCGTGAGCGTCTCGACCGCGTGGAGGTCGTCGCGCTCGCGCTGCTGCTCGCGACGAACCCCCTGCTCGTCTACTACTCGCGATTCATGCGCAACGACGTCCTCGTCGGCGGATTCGCGCTCATCGCGCTCGGGTTCGCGATCCGCGCGTTCGACACGCGGCGCCCCGTCTACCTCTATCCCGGCGCCGTCTTCCTCGCGCTCTCCGTCACGACGAAGGCGAACACCCTGCTGTACGTCCTCTGTTTTCTCGGCGCCGCGATGCTCGTCGCCGACCACGGGCTCGTCCGCCGAACGCACGGCGGCGAGCCCGCCAGTACCGTCCTCCGGTCGTGGCTTCGGGGCGGGCGGGACGTGGCTCGGGATGTCGCCGGCGGCCGGTCGCCGTGGGTCGTGATACCTGCACACGCGCTTGGCGTCGGCGCGACCGTCCTCGCGATCGTCGTCTTCTTTTATGCACCGAGACCCATGCTGTACGACGCGCTGGCCACTCCGTCGCTCTGGCCGGGCGTCGTCCACGAGGCGACAGTCGGCTCCGCCCGCGAACTCGTCGACCTCTGGATCGCCGGCGACATGCAGGACAACCCCTACCTCGAGTTCCTGCGTCACGAGATCACGACCCTCACACACGGCGCGGCCGTGGTCTGTGTGCTCGCCGTCGCCGGATTCGTCGTCGACGGCTACGGCCGCCAAGTCACCGGCCGGGCGGCCGAGGAGGACGGAGCCGAGACGGCCACCTCCGCAGTCGCGGACGGGGGTCGCGAGGACGACGTGGACGTCGAGAACGACGTGGACGTCGAGAACGACGCGACAGTCCCGGTCGTGCCGACCGGTCGAAACCGGGCATTCGTCGCCTTCGCGACCTACTGGGCGCTGGCGAGTCTGATCGGCTACCCGATCGCGACGGACATCAACGCGCCGTGGTCGGCGGTGCATATCGTCATTCCGCTCACGATCCCGGCCGCGGTCGGCCTCGCGTACCTCGCGCGGGAGGCACGCCGAGCGGTCGCGGTCGCCGACCGCCGGACCGCGACGCTCGCCGTCGTCATCCTGTTGGTCGCGAGCGCGGGCGTGATCGTCCCGACGGCGACCCACTGGAATTCGGCGGACCCGGACCGGACGGCGATGGTCCAGTGGTCCCAGCCGCAGAACGATCTGCGCGAGTCGCTCGACGACGCCGAGGCCGTCATCACCGCGGGAACGGACGACGACCGGGCGGACGGCGTGGACGTGCTCTTCGTCGGAAGCGACGGCGACGGGGACGGCCGCGAGAACACCTTCTACGTCGCCAACGAGGCCGGCGCGGAGACGA
>LFFM01002455.1_pt1 | contig 12256 bp, 8 predicted proteins | sample 643131 | NCBI WGS metagenome assembly LFFM01 (sample SAMN03777445, study PRJNA286221) | soda lake metagenome | biome: soda lake; feature: Kulunda steppe; material: water; isolation source: sample Tc-Br brine of Tanatar trona crystallizer | place: Russia: Kulunda steppe | collected 2011-07
ATTTCTGCATCGTTTTCAAAAAGTCCATATACGGTGATCGTAAATCGGGTGAGCATGCCGAAGGACCTGGAACGCGATCTCGGGCTCGTCGCCGTCGTCGCCATCAGCATGGGCGCGATGATCGGCAGCGGGATCTTCATCCTCCCGGGACTGGCGATGGCGGAGGCGGGACCGTCCGTGATCCTCGCGTTCCTGATCGCGGGGATTCTCGTGATCCCTGCGGCACTCGCCATTTCCGAGCTGGGGACGGCGATGCCGGAGGCCGGTGGCGACTACGTCTTCATCGAACGGGGGATGGGCCCCGCGGTGGGGACGATCGCCGGCATCGGGACCTGGCTCACGCTGCTTTTTAAGGGTGCGCTGGCGCTCGTCGGCGGCATGTTCTATCTCGAGCTGCTGATCTGGTTGCCGAACCTCACCGCTGCGGCGCTCACCCTCGCGGCGATCCTCATCGGCGTCAACCTCATCGGCGTGAAACAGACGGGTGGGCTCCAGTCGATCATGGTCGCGGTGATGGTCGCCATCCTTGCCGTCTTCATCGCGCTCACGATCACGCAGGTCGACGGCAGCTCCTATCAGCCGTTCTTCGCGGAGGGAACCGACGGGGTGGTCGGCGCCGTCGCGCTGGTCATCGTCTCGTACGCCGGCGTGACCAAGGTCGCGAGCGTCGCGGAGGAGATCGAGGATCCCGGTCGAAACCTGCCGCTCGGGCTGTTACTCTCGCTTTTCATCACCGCGCTGCTGTACGTCCTCATCGTCTACGTGCTCGTCGGCATCGTCGACGCGGAGACGCTGATGGGAACGGAGATCCCGATGGCCGAGGCGGTCGACCCGCTGTTCGGCTTCCTCGGCGTCGCGATCATCTCGCTGGCGGCGATCCTCGCGCTGCTCTCGACCGCGAACGCCGGCATCCTCACCGCCTCGCGGTATCCGCTGGCGATGAGCCGTGATCAGCTGCTCCCCGAACGGTTCGCCTACGTCCACCCGCGCTTTCGGACGCCGATCATTGCCATCGTCGCGACCGGCGGCGTCATGCTGTTCATCATCGCCGCGCTTCCCGTCCAGGACATCGCGAAGATGGCGAGCGCCTTCCAGATCCTCGTGTATACGCTCGTCAACGTCGCGTTGATCGCGTTCCGCGAGCGCGATCTGGAGTGGTACGACCCCGAATTCCGGACGCCGGGGTATCCGTGGGTACCGCTGTTCGGCGTCATCTCGGGGGCGTACATCATCACCCAGATGGATCCGCTGCCGCAGGCGGGCGCGGTCGTCATCTTCGTCGTCGGGACGCTCTGGTATCTGCACTACATCCGCGACGAGGTCGATCGTGAAGGGCTCGCGGTCGACGCCGTCCGACGTGAGGCGGGTCGACAGTACCTCGAGGAGACCGAGGCACAGCTGGCGGAGACGGAGGGCGACGAGGTGCTCGTCGCGATCCGTCGCGACGTGAGCCGGATCGAGGAGAACCGGCTGCTGCAGGTCGCCGCGCCCATCGCGAAGTCGCGCGGGAGCCGACTTCGAGTGATCCGCTTCGACGAGGTCCCCGACCAGTATCCGCTCGATCAGGCGACCGAGCAGTCGCCGGAGGATGTCGAGTTCGAGGAACGGACCGACGAGCTGGCCCGCGACCTCGACGTCCCGGTCGAGGTCGGCGAGATCGTGAGCCACGACACGAAACACGCCGTCGTCAACTATGCGAAGCGCCGGAACGTGGATCTGATCATCACGCGGTCGGATCCGGTCAGCCGCCTTCGGACGCTGTTCGGACGGGACACCGACTGGATCATGGAGCACGCGCCCTGTGACGTCGTCTTCGTTCGGACCGGGAAGCTGAACGGACTCGAGGAGATCTCGATCGTCACCGACCGCAGTCCGTTCAACGATCCGCTCAAGGTCGAGCTCGCGGACGCGCTCGCGTCGGCCGCGGGCGCACGGATCCGGTTCGTCTTCGCGGTGAAGCCGAACGCGCCGGAGAGCTCCGTGGAGGCGATCCGCGACTACCACGACGAGCTCGACGACCGATGTTCGGTGCCCGTCAAGGGAACCATCGTTCGCGGCGAGGGTGGCGGCGACGACTTGGTCGCGGAGCTTCGCTCCGCCGACCTCGTGATCCTCTCGACGGCGACCCACAAGCTGCTCCCCGACCTGCTTTTCAGCCCCGAGTCGGACCGCGTCGCGACGCGGTTGGAGGGCGTCGTCCTGCTCGTCCACTCCCGAAAGTCACGGCGCACGACGTTCCTCGAACCGATCGTCGAGCGCGTGCTGTTCCGATAACACGCCGGCGATCGTTCGGTTTTCGGATAGTAACCCACTTTACGCTCCCGCCGGAGAGTGTGATCATGCACGTGGTCATCATCGGCGCCGGAGAGGTCGGCACGGCCATCGCCGCCAACCTCGCGCCGGACCACGAGGTCGTCGTCGTCGACCTCGATCAGCAGCGCGCGGACGAATTGAAGTACGAGTTCGACGTGCTCACGCTCTCCGGCGACGGGACGACGCTGCCGATCCAGGAGGCGGCGGAGGTTCCGGACGCCGACATGCTCATCGCCTGTACCGACGACGACCGGACGAACCTCGTCGCCTGTGGCACCGCGAAGACGCTCGGCGACGCGTTCACGATCGCCAGGACGAAACGAACCGAGTACCTTCGTATCTGGGAGCGCGACGAGACCGCCTACGGCGTCGACTTCATGGTCTGTAGCGACCTGCTCACCGCCGAGAACATCGTCCGTGTCATCGGGCTTCCCGCCGCCATCGACGTGGACCCCTTCGCGGGCGGGCTGGTCCAGATGGCGGAGTTCGACGTCGCCGAAGGGAGCCCCGTGGCGGGCCAGACCGTCGCGGAGGCGGACCGCTTCGAGTCGCTCACCTTTGCGGCCATCTTCCGCGGCGACGAGATGGTGCTCGCACGGGGGGACACGGTCATCGAGGCCGGCGACCGCGCGGTCGTCATCGGCAGCCCCGAGAGCGTCCAGACGTTCGCGACCGACGTCGCTCCCGAGACGACCCCGGACCACGCCGACGAGATCGTGGTCGTCGGCGGCAGCGAGATCGGCTATCAGTCGGCCCGGCTCCTCGAGGACCGTGACCTCCGGCCGCGACTCATCGAGCGGGACGGCGAGCGTGCGCGGTGGCTCGCGGAGAACCTTCCGGACACGCTTGTGATGGAACACGACGCGACCGACACGGAGTTCCTCGCGAGAGAGCACGTCGACGAGGCGGACGTGGTCGTATCCGCGCTCGCCACCGACGAGCAGAACCTGCTCGTCTCCGTGCTTGCCAAGCGGCTCGGCGTCGATCGCGTCATCGCGGTCGTCGACAGCGCGGACTACGTCACGGTCTTCGAGGAGATCGGCATCGACGTCGCGATCAATCCACGGCTGGTCACCGCCGAGGAGATCACCCGGTTCAGCTACGAGAGCGTGGCCGAGAACATCGCCGTGCTGGAAAACGATCGGGCGGAGGTGTTGGAGCTGAAGCTATCGGAGGACTGCGCGCTCGTCGGGCGACCGATCCGGGAGTTGGTCGCTGACCTCGACGCGGCGATCGTCATCGGGGCGATCACTCGTGACCGGAGACACGTCACCCCGCGCGGCGACACCGTGTTGCAGCCGGGCGATCACGTCATCGTCTTCGTCGAGTCGTCGTTCGTGGGCGAGGTGACCTCGTTGGCCTCGGCGACGTAGATGTACGGGAACCACCGCATCCGGGTCGGTTGGCGGGCGAGCGCGGAGCTGACCGGCTCCGTCCTCGTCTATCTTGTCGCGCCCTTGGCGTTTCCGCTGCTTTTGGCCGTGTATTACGGCGAGTCCCTGCTTCCGTTCCTCGCCGCCATCGCGGTCACGCTCGCGCTCGGCGGCGGGCTTCGACGTCTCGGCGATCCGGACGAGAACCTCGGCCCGCGCGAGGCGTTTCTCGCGGTCTCGCTGATCTGGTTGCTCGTCGCGGCCGTGGGGGCGGTGCCGTTCCTCGTCGCCGGCGTCGGAACGGTCGCCCATCCGGTGAACGCGATGTTCGAGTCGATGAGCGGGCTGACGACGACGGGTGCCACGGTGCTGGAGGACTTCTCGATCCACGACCGCTCGATCATGATGTGGCGGCAGGTGATCCAGTGGCTCGGCGGGCTCGGAATCCTGATCCTCGCGACCGCCGTTCTCTCCGAACTCGGCGTCGGTGGGGCCCAGCTGATGGAGTCGGAGACGCAGACCCGCGACGTCAACAAGCTCACGCCGCGGATCTCCCAGACGGCACGGCTCATCTGGGGCCTTTACGTGGGAATTACGCTGCTCGCGATCGGGGTTTATTTCGCGCTCGGACTGGCGTTCGACCCGCGGATGGACCTGTACAACGCGGTCGCCCACGCGTTCACCTCCGTCGCGACGGCGGGCTTCTCGCCGGAGCCGCTCTCGGCGGGCGCGTTCCATCCCGTCATCCAGTGGGCGATCGTCCCGTTCATGATCCTCGGATCGACGAGCTTCATTCTGCTGTACTTTTTCATCAACGGCGACCCGATGCGGCTGCTCCGTAACGAGGAGTTCCACTTCTACCTGGGGGGGTTAGGGGTCTTCACCGCCATCGTCGCCGGGGTGCTCTTCCTCACGGGTGAGGAGGGTGGCGTGGTCGAGCCGACGCTCAGACACGCCGTGTTCAACGTCACGTCGATCGTGACGACGACCGGCTACGCGAGCACCGACTTCGAGCTGTGGGCGCCGGCGGCCAAGTACGTCCTCTTTCTCGCGATGTTCATGGGCGGGATGGTCGGCTCAACGACGTGTTCGATCAAGTCGCTGCGGTGGCTCGTCGCGTTGAAGTCGTTGCGACGCGAGCTCTTCACGAGCGTCCATCCCGAGGCGGTACGGCCCGTCCGTGTCTCCGGCACGCCGGTCGACGAGGATACGATCCGCGACATCTACGCATATCTGCTCTTGAGCATCGTCCTCTTCGTCGCGCTCGCCGTCTTCGTCGCCGCAGACGCCGCCCGTGCGGGCGTGGACGTCTCCGAGTTCGAGGCGATGGGGGCGGCTGCCTCGACCTTCCTCAACATTGGCCCTGCCTTCGGCGAAGCCGGCCCGTACGGCACATACGCGGTGTTCCCGACGAGCACCCGTACCGTCATGATCGTATTGATGTGGATCGGACGGATCGAGATCATTCCCGTGCTGGTGCTGTTCACGAGGGCCTTCTGGACGTCCTAGGGTGCTCCGGGCGTGTGAGACGTTTCGGGCGTGTGAGACGTTCCAGGTGTGCGAGCCGCTCCCGCCCGATCGAACCCCCCTGGGGAGACGTCCGCGGCGCCGTCCCCTTTTTATCACACCCACGCCTACGGTGCAGCCATGAGCGGGAAGCCGACGGTCGGCGAGTACATGACCCGTGACGTCGAGACGGTCTCTCCCGACGACACCGTCTCGGCGGTATCGAGACTGATGGTCGAGAGCGTCGGCCACAACGGCTTTCCGGTCACCGATGGCCGCAAAGTCGAGGGGTTCGTCTCTGCGCGCGACCTCCTGCTCGCGGACGATGACGCGCCGATATTCACCGTGATGTCGACGGACCTGGTCGTCGCGCATCCGGACATGAAGATCACGGACGCCGCGCGGGTCATCCTCCGATCGGGGATCCAGAAGCTCCCGGTCGTCGACGACGCGGACAACCTCGTCGGGATCATTTCGAACACCGACGTCGTCCGCTCGCAGATCGAACGCGCCACGCCCGGCAAGGTCGGGAAGCTGATGCGGACGCTCGAACAGATCCATGGCGTCACTCTCGACGAGGAGCGACGGAAGGTTCGGCTCTCGGAGCTGACGCCGACGCAGGCACGCGTGTACGCCGACGAGTTGGAGGGACGCCAGTACGAACTGGAGCGGGGATTGGCGGAACCGCTCGTCGTCATCGACAACGGCGGGACGCTCTACCTCGCGGACGGCCACCATCGCGTGATGGCCGCCCACCAGATCGACATCGAGGTCATGGACGCCTACGTCATCGTTCCCGAACGAACCCTCGATCTGGGGATGGCCAAGACCGCCGAAAAGGAGGGGCTGACGGCCATTGCCGACATCGAGATCGTCGACTACGCCCGACATCCGCTGGTGGAGACGACGCGGCGACTTCAGTGAGGGAGATGCACTCGCCAACGTGACGGACGTCGTGACGATGCGACGACCCTGAACGTCACCGATAAGTCGTCCGTCCACCTATCGTGGATCGTGCAGGTCGTCGGATACGAGGCGTCGGTCGGGATCGACGGCAACGCGGGGAGCGACGGCGGCGACGTCGTCTCCGAGGGCCAAGTCGGCGGATTGTACGTCGGCGACGGCGGCGACGTCGAGTTCCTCGAAGCGGGCCCGGGGACCGAACTCTCCTTCGGGCTCGGTGACCGCCACTGTGCGGGAACGCTCCACGACGGCCGTCACGTCGCGTGCGAGACGCCCGAGGCGCCGTACTGTGAGGCGCACGACCACGTGTGGGTCTGTGCGCGCTGTACGGGGACGTGTCTGAAAGACGAGATGGACTGTCACGAGCGACACGCGATGTATCTCGCGGCGTTCGCCCCGGACGTGTTCAAGGTGGGCGTGACCCGCGAGTGGCGCCTGGAGACGCGGCTGCGAGAGCAGGGTGCCGACCGAGCCGCCCACGTCCGGAGCTTCCCCGACGGTCGGGTCGCCCGCGAGGTGGAGGCGGAGCTCGCGGGGCGAAACGATCTCGTGGACCGCGTTCGGGTCCCGACGAAGATCGCCGGACTCCATCGCTCGGTCGACGAGACCGCATGGCGGGCGCTGCTCGACCGGTTCGATCCGATCGAGACGTTCGAATTCGGGAGCGGACTGGCGCTTTCGGACCGCCCGGTCGCGGAGACGATGGCCGCCGGCACCGTTCGCGGCTGGTCGGGTCGGGTGCTGGTGCTCGACCGCGGCGGGTCGACGTACGCGGTCGACGCGCGCGATCTCGTCGGGTACGAGCTGCTGGATGAGGCGCCCGAACGTGAGCTCCAGTCGAGCCTCGGCGCGTTCGGGTAGCGACACGGATCCGGCCGACGACTCGGGATCGTCCCGCTCAGTCCTCGTTCCTGACGTCCATCCCGAGCGCTTGCCGGGCCGACCGCTCGACGTCGACTTCGTCGTAGCCGTCGGCCGTGAGCACGACGTCGCCGTTGAGCCGCAGGATGAGATCCGGCTCCTCAAGGTCCATCAACACCTCGCCGGTGCTCAAGGTCGGGTAGTCATCCCGAGGAGTTCCGATCAGTTCGGAGCACTCCCCGGCCCACTCCGGAAGGTATCGACTCTCACTGCCGAACCGGTTATTCGTCGACGGAACGGTCCATCTGCGAACTCGATGGGACGTGGTCGTCTCGGAGCGAGCGTCGAGGACGTTCACCGACAATCCGTCGGTGCCGACGACCGCGATACCCGCCGGATCCCCGACGATGGCGACTTCGGGGCTCGAGGCGAGATCGAGGAGATCGACCGCAGCGCCGGTCGGCGTTCCGATCGCGAGCAGCCCGACGAACGTTCGAATGGTCTTCGGATCGAGGGCTTGTGGCAGTGCGAGCGCACCGAGCGCGCCTGCGGCCACCACGCGTTCGCCGGCCTCGACTGTCGGTCCTCGACCGAAAGATGCGGCATCGATCGCTTCCGGCGGTGTGGTGAACGTTGCCAGCGTCGGTCCGGTCTCGAGCTTCGCGAGGTCGACCTGGCCGTCGACGCCGGAGACGCTCCGTCCGTCGGTCGGCAGCTCACAGTGGAGCACGTCGACCGAGGGGTCGCTCAAGAGGTTACGCAAACGGGTTTCGTTCGGCTCGCTGACGACGCTCCAGGACCCGACCCCGTCCGGAGCTCCGTCACCGAGCCGCATCGCTCGTCGGAGCGACGCGGCACGCTCCTCGGACCCCGTCACGAGAACCACGTCGGCCTCGCCCTGCACCGAGAGCGTCCGATCGAGACGGTTTTCGTAGCTCGCGAGCGGTAGCGATCCGCCGATGGGCGACATCGCGCTTCGGTCGAACTCGGGGACGCGGAGGCCCGGCTGGGGAGCGGGGCGCGAGCCGACTCCCGTCGCCGGGCCGGCATCGAGCCACGGCCCGCGACGCTCACGAACGGTGACGGGCGAGAGCAGGTGAACGAGGTGTGAAACCAGGGGAACGTCGGCGGGACCGGGCCGGAGCACGGCGCGTTCCGATCGAAGCAGATGATACGACTCGAGCGTCGACGGGGCTACCTCCAGATACTCCATCAGCCGGTCGGCCGGACGATCGTCCGCAATGTTCGGCGGGTAGAAGGGGAGCTTCGCGCCGAGCCGATGGTATTCGTATCGGTCGGACGGGTCGTACCCCTCGACCCGCGCGAGCGAGTCGAGCAGGAGAACGGACCCGAGCAGTTCCGCGACGCGCTCCTCGAGGGCGGCACCGTCCTCGGGAAGCGACTCAGCGTAGCCGGTGTCGAGCCGGATCGCCGGCTCAGGGTCGGCCTCGACGGTCGCTCCGAGATAGAACGCGAGCGGGGCGATCCGATGGACCGCGGCGTGCGTCGGCGGGACGGTAATGCGAACGCCGGTGTCCGGGACGGACAGTCCCTCCGGGATCTCGAGGGTGTCGCCGTCGACGATCCGCGGCGGATAGCCGCGTAGGGTCGGCCACGACTGCTCCGCGGAGAACTCCTTTATCGACGATCCGAGCAGCGAAACCGCCCGCATGTACGATTCCGGATCGTCGGGGACCGTGATCGTCGCCTCGGGCCGCGGATGCATCGAGCGGGCGCCGAGGACGACGCGGGTCGACCCGTCGAACGTGAGCCGCACGGAATCCGCGTCCGCGACGCCGGTGGCATCGACCCGAGCGTCGGTGACTCTCAGATAGACCTTCACGACGTCCGAGATCTCGATGCAGTACGTTCCGGCGGGAAACTCGGTCGACTCCTGAAGGTGAGCGATGAGGCCGCCGTGCTCCTCGCGAACCGCGGCGTGGGCGACGGTTCCGAGGTCCAACTCGCCCGTCTCGAACGTCACCGCGCGATCGACCGGGAAGGGAAAGACGTCGGTGAGCGCGACCCGCAGCGTCGGTCGTTCGTCCGTTCGAAACAGGACCTCCGTGTCCGCGAGCCGATCGCGAACGCAGACTCCCTCGTCGGTCCCCCGGAAGCCAACCCGCTCGTTTACATCCCCCGCGGTCATTGAAGCGTGGAAAGCCGGTGACAGGTATGAGGATGTCGGTCGTTCCGATGACCGCCGAACGCGGACGACCTCGAGCCGGATCGCCCGAAATCGTTCGGCGGTGAGCCGCCGAAGGGGCAGCCCGGGCCGCAAGCGGAACCGTATTGACCGACCTGTCCCACCGTTTCGTATGGATCCCCCCGCACCGCCCCGGCCGAAACCGAAGGACTCTGCCGTCGTCGGATCCGCATGAGAAATCCGCTCGGCGTCGAACCGCAGGTTCTTGCGCTCGCGCTCGCGCGCATGTCCGAGTCGGTCGGAAACTCGTTTCTCGTCGTCGTCCTTCCGCTTTTCATCGCCACCGAGTTCATCACGGGCACGACCTTCGGGCTGACGGAGGTGTTCATCACCGGGCTCGTCCTCTCGATCTTCGGCTTCGTCAACAGCCCGCTGCAGCCGTTCACGGGGCGACTGTCCGACCGAACCGGGCGCCGAAAGGTCTTCGTCCTTTTCGGGCTGGCGCTGATCGCGGTCGCGAGCTTCGCGTACTCGTTGGCATCGACGTACTGGCATTTGATCGGACTCCGGACCCTCCAGGGGATCGCCGGCGCGTTCATCATCCCGACCACGGTCGCGCTCGTGAACGACCTCGCGACCGAGGACAATCGCGGCGGCAACATGGGGACGTACAACACCTTCAGGCTGGTGGGATTCGGCGTCGGTCCCATCGCGGCCGGCGGCGTCATCGCGGCCGGGCCGTACGCGATACCGATGGGGACGACGACCGTGACCATTACCGGGTTCGACGCCGCGTTCTACTTCGCGGCCTCGACGGCGACGCTCGCGTTCGTCCTCGTGTTGGCGCTCATTCGCGATCCGGAGATCGATCCGAGCGAGGACGACGAGTCCGCGCTGTCGGCGTTCGTCGTCTTCGACCGTCGCGGCGAGAAGCTGCTCGATCCGGTCTTCGCGCTCGGGGCGGTTTCGTTTTTCATGGCGGTGGGGATCGCCGTCTTCGCGACGCTCGGCGACATCGTCAACACGCGATTGGACCAGGGTCCCGAGATGTTCGGCCTGCAGTTCGCCGCCTTCGTGCTCGCACAGATCTTCCTACAGGCGCCGATCGGACGCGCAACGGATTTCTACGGACGGAAGTTCTTCATCGTCGTCGGCACGATCCTGTTGGTTCCGACGACGCTCGTACAGGGGCTCATTCCGGATATGACGCTTCTTTCCGGCGTGATATCCGACCCGTGGCTCATGTTCCACGCCCGGTTCCTTCAGGGGGTGGCCGGCGCGATGGTGTTCGCGCCCGCGCTGGCGCTGGCCGGCGACCTCGCCCCGGAGGGGAACTCGGGGGAAACCCTCTCGGTGTTGACCATGGCGTTCGGATTCGGCGTCGCCTTCGGTCCGCTCTTGTCCGGGTTTCTCGTCGCTTGGGGGTTCGTCGTGCCGTTCGCGTTCGCCGCGTCGCTCGCCGCGATCGGCGTCGTCATCGTCCTCACGCAGGTCGACGAGGTGATCACGCCGAAGCGGGCGATCCCGCTCGTCGGCTACGTCACCTGAGGGTTTCGGAGCCGCCTTCGTTTCGGGGACGCTTGCCGTCGCGACTCACCGCTCGACCGCCCGCTCGACGTACTCGACCGCCGCCGCCGGATCCGTGACCGGCTCGACGCCCTCCACGTCGTGGGTCTCGAGCCCCGCGATCGGTCGGTCGTACACGAGCGCCATGCCGATCTCCGAGAGGGTCCCCGGACCGCCATCGATCGCGACGACCGCGTCGCCGTTCATCACGACGACCGCGTTCCGTGCATGTCCAAGCCCCGTCGCGATCGGGTCCGTGACGTGTTCGTTCGCGTCCGACCGTCGGTCCGTGGGGAGAATGCCGATCGTCCGCCCGTCGTCGACCCTTGCCCCGCGACAGACCGCGGCCATCACGCCGCCCAGCCCGCCACAGACGACGACGTGACCCCGCTCGGCGAGCAGCGTTCCGAGCCGCTCGGCGACCGCTTCCGTCGCCGCGGACACCGTGCTGCCGCCGATCACGCTGACTCGCATGGCTCGTGAATCGGTAACGATGTACATTAAGCCGACGGAACGGATCGCCGAACCGACCCGGTTCGGGAAGCGAAAACCTACGCCGCCGCGTCCGCGCCGTTCTCGCCGCCGGGATACGTCGAGCCCTGCGCTTCGAGCAACTCCTGATAGCGGTTCCGAATGGTGACTTCGCTCATCTCGGTGACCTCGCTCACCTCGCTCTGGGTGAGTCCGACGTTCGTGAGCTGCCCGGCGGCGTACAGGGCCGCGGCCGCGAGGCCGACCGGCGACTTGCCGCTGTGGACGTTCCGTCGTTTCGCCTCCGCCAGTAGCTCCCGGGCCAGCCGTTCCGTCTCGTCGGGAACGTCGAGCTCGCTCGCGAAGCGGGGGAGGTAGCTCTCGGGGTCGGCGGGCTGGATCTCCAGTTTCAGCTCGCGGTTGATGTAGCGATACGCGCGCTTGAACTCCTCCTCGTCGACCCGCGAGACGCGGGCGACCTCGTCGATGGAGCGGGGAACGCCCTCCATCCGTGCGGCGGCGTGAAGGCTGGCAGTGGCGATCCCCTCGATCGAGCGACCGGGGAGTAGGTCGTCGGCGAGCGCGCGTCGGTAGATGGCCGAGGCGGTCTCGCGGACGTTGTCGGGGAGCCCGAGGGCGCTGGCCATGCGGTCGATCTCGCCGAGCGCTTGCTTGAGGTTCCGCTCCTTCGAATCACGGGTGCGGAACCGCTCGTTCCACGTGCGCAGCCGCTGCATCTTCCGGCGCTGTCGGTTCGAAAGCGTGTTCCCGTAGCCGTCGCGGTCCTGCCAGCCGATGTTCGTCGAGAGCCCCTTGTCGTGCATCATGTTCGTCGTGGGGGCCCCGACGCGGCTCTTCGAGTCGCGTTCGGCCGAGTCGAACGCGCGCCACTCCGGCCCGCGGTCGATCTCGTCGGACTCGACGACCAGTCCGCAGTCGACACACACGGTCTCGGCGCCCTCGCTTTTGAGGTCGCCGTCGCATTCGGGGCATGCGAGCCGCTCCTCGGCGCTGCGTTCGCCCTGGTCGGTCGTGCGGTCGTCGGGACGCGTTTCGG
>LFFM01002456.1_pt1 | contig 12253 bp, 9 predicted proteins | sample 643131 | NCBI WGS metagenome assembly LFFM01 (sample SAMN03777445, study PRJNA286221) | soda lake metagenome | biome: soda lake; feature: Kulunda steppe; material: water; isolation source: sample Tc-Br brine of Tanatar trona crystallizer | place: Russia: Kulunda steppe | collected 2011-07
AAGGCCGCGTCCACGCACGAACACAGGTGTTTGTGGCGCTTTGTCTCCGTGTGATCGTCGCCATCACCAATTACGAACGGGGAGACACTCCTGGACGGACGAACCTCAAGACCCTGTGATTCATCCTATGACACGCTCTTATGATAGTTATGGAGTTGAGTACCCGATAGCCGAAACCTACCAAGACGAGCTTGCTGTCGATCGACTCTCTATTTGGTGCACCGCTGGTATCGGCATCCGAAAAATAGGATTCCGAATACAAACATGTTCATCGGTATGCCCTCGTAGTGATGATGGCTCAAGCGGCGTACTGTTCGTACGCGTACGCAAGTTGGAGCAACGACGCTTCATCGAAACGCCGTCCAACAAACATCATTCCAACCGGTGCACCGTCGCTTTCACCACACTGGATGGTTAGTGCCGGATGGTTCGATGCATTGAATGGTCCTGTATTAGTCGAGAGCTGTGTCGTTGGCCCCTCGGCGAGTACTGATTCCATTCCTCTCGCATCACCGTGCATCGGGGGCTTCGTCGGAAGCGTGGGTAAGACGAGTGCATCAGTCTCCGCGAGTGCTGTATCGTATTCGTCTCGTAGTGTACGGATGATATTTTGAGCCTTTCCATATACAGACCCCTCGTAATTCCTTCGGATATACTCGGACAACAATGGTCGATACTTGACTCCGAACGGAAGGTCACTGTTTCTGGCGTCAAGTGCCCGCCCGAGATACTCCATCAGATGGGTATCGTACCAGCCATCAGATCCAGAGGGTTGGCCATTCTGTAATAAAACCTGCCCGGATCCGTACCGAGAGACGACCGTCCGTGCCGCACCAATTGTGTGATGTGCCGGAACGGAAACGTCGATAACGGTCGCCCCCATGTCTTCGAGGTCAGCAACTGCCTCGTAGACGACAGCGTTGACATCAGGGTCACTGGTGTCGTGCTCGAATCCCTCCTCAAGAACCCCAATAGTCATATCCGAGATATCTTCGTTGAGTGCGCCGGTATAATTTTCAACTGAGAGATCGTGAGGTTGACGTGGATCAAGTCCGTCTCGGCCGGCTAGCACGCTCAGAGCTAGCGCCGCCTCTTCGACTGTCCGCGTCATCGGCCCAACATAATCGATCGTCGCGTCGACGCCCACGATGCCTGTGTACGGAATTAATCCATGAGTTGGTTTCAGTCCAACTAGGCCACTACACGCACACGGCATTCGAATCGATCCACCTTGATCGCCACCAATACCGATATCGGCTTCGTTGGCGGCTACTGCCGCAGCAGTCCCGGATGACGAACCACCGATGCTGTACTCCGTCGCCGCCGGGTTTTTCACGGGGCTGTAATCGGATTCACCACCGGAAAACCCCCACATATTGTTTTTCCCGACGATCGTTGCCCCAGCATCCAGAAGACGGGTAACAACAGTAGCATCCGAGGTGGGAACATATCCTTGCATCACTTCAGAACCGTTTGTAAGCGGTATACCAGCGAGATTGATGTTGTCTTTGAGCCCTACGGTCATTCCCGAGAGGGGACCAGTATCGGCCCCTTCAACACGACATTTTGTGATCCATGCATTGTATGGATCCTGTTCTTCGGTGGGTTCGTATCCAGGTTTTCTGTCTGTGTACTGATGTCTATTCGGAGGGAGTTCTGGTTCTGGTATCTGTTCAATTTCTTCGAACAGGTCTACGGCCTCCGAAAAAAGTTGTTCGTATCCCTCTAATTCAGCTTCCCCGATAGACATATTCAGTTCAGCGGCAAGTTCTTTGATTTCGGTCTGTGATGGATACTGCACGAATCACTCACCAGCCAGTCGTTGAGTTGGTGGTTCCGATCCGGCCCGTCCGTTTCGAATTTCACGGCCAGCGATGAATTTAAACGTTTTGTAGCATTTTATTCTAGTTTCCAAACAATCAGGCGGAGCTACTTTCATTTTTGGTTCACAGATTCAGTAGTTCACGAATAAAAATAAAATCTTTGACTTGCGCCTGTGGCAAAACAAGGTACAAACGGTATCCGTTGTAAAAAGACGGAGAAGTAAATTAAAATATCATGGTTAGTAATAAGTGTATGTATTGTCGATATGATCTTGTACTATCATAGGAAAAGGTATTAATAGACATATCAATACCAATTTTCTATTGATGCAAGATCAATCCAGCAAAAAACCGATAGTACGTTTACTTAGTACGGGAGGAACGATTGCAAGCACAGAAGAGGCGGCCGAGGGAGCGCGCTATTCGCTCTCGAAGAAAGCAGACGAGATCATCAACTCAGTTCCACACTTGGAACATTTTGTCGATATCGAGTATGATGAAGTAACACACAAACCGAGTCCACATCTGTCGATCAAAGACTACGTAGCGGTTGCAAACGCAGCCAAGGAAGCTGAGTCCGACGGTGTTGATGGTATTATTGTCACTCATGGAACAAGTTCGATCGAGGAAAATGCATACTTCAACGATCTAGTGCTTAATCTCGATATTCCAGTAGCGTTCGTCGGCGCAATGCGACCGGCGGATGCGATCATGACTGACGGTCCATCGAATCTACTAAACGCAGCACGGATGATTACTTGCGATGAATTTCATTTGAGTGATGACCCTAGCGGTGTCTACGTTATACTCAACGAAACAGTTCATGCTGCCCGTGATGTCGTAAAATCCGACACATGGGCACCAGAAACATTTGATTCAGGACCAGCAGGCCCGATAGCCCGGTTCACGAACGCGGAGCTCCAACTGTACCGTGAGCCCGGAAGTTACTCTCCCGATCTGTCCGACTGCGAACTCGAGGAAGCCACGAAAATAACGGTACCGATCGTAACAACGGGAGCAGGAGTTGAAGCGCCGTTGATCGAGCAAGCAATTGCTGGCAACTATGATGCCGATGGCTTCGCGATACAGACGACTGGACGTGGCAGGACATCGCCCTCAATTACTGAAGCGGTCGACGACGCGATCGAAGCCGGCATTCCAGTTGTCAGCAGTTCACGGTGTTACTATGGGCCACTCGAACCACAGCACGACCCGGGAACTGTTGTCGCAACGGGCAATCTTCCCGTATGGAAAGCGCGACTCTACTTGCTCGTTGTACTGACTATGACGACTGATATCGAAGCGATTCGAGACGCCGTTGCTGAGACAAGATACAGTAAGCCAGTTACTGCCCCCTCAGCGCTATGATCTTCCGTCTGTTGAGCAACCTCCTTAGATGATCAGGTGTGAGATCGGCGTTCGAATTGATGATATGATGCCTCGTTTTGCTATCGAATGATGGTAGGTCAGATCAACCGGGAATTGGAAGCCGTCTGGCGATATGGGATCGCTCAGACGGTTTGCAGGATGTGTCGAGATCTTAAGGGCAAACGCATGAAGAGGAAGCTAGAAACGCACTGTTCGTACATGACGACCTATCGGATGTACAAAGACTGCAAGCGGAAACTGAAATTCCCGCTTGCAGTCGCTATCTCCTACCAAGCCGGGGACCGTGGCAAAAGCGGAGAAATCATTCGAGGGTATGTGGCGTGCGATCTGGCTGATCGCACGCCCAAACAGGTCGAGCGCCTCTACCGGAAACGCTCAGCGATTGAGACCAGCTATCGTTTCTTCCGCCAAGCACGAGTAGTGACGACGACTCAGGATCCAATCGTCCGCTTTGCGTTCGTCCTAATCGGATTCTTGCTGGAGAACCTCTGGCTCGTGCTTCGATGGGCGGTCGTCGCCCGCCCACGGCGGGGCGGGCGCGACCTGCCCGAAGAGTTCACGCTCAAAACCTTCTCTGATTGGATCAGACACGCATTGGAGGAGGAATTAGAGCGGAGTTGGGAGATCGAAATGAACGGCGTCGGTGTGCCAGAAGCGTACGCACCGGCCGCGGGCTGAGCCAGCCCGCGGCCTTGAGTAAGCATCTCCTGAGCTACAGCATCGACCTCTGACGGCTACATAAGTTCTCTCCGCTGGTTTCTCTTGATCTGTGAACTCTATTTCGCTCTTCACAGAGCAATCACGAAGCGTTTGGTCTAATGGACCGTAACTCAGCACAGCTCACGAAGCACCGTTCGGGAAGTACCGAGAGTTCTGATTATTCGGTGAAGCCGTAGCGGTCAGCTACGGCATCTTCTGAGCTCAAGAATCGTCTTCTAACACCGTGAAAGTGTAAATTATCGACATCACCACGACGCAGTCTTGCGTTCAACAAGGCATCGAGACTTCTACAATAGCACCTGTCTCGGGTTGCTGTACGGCTACAACTACACCTATGTCATACCGGTTATCAAGTGGGGTGAGACAATCCAAGATGAACTCAGCAGCGGTTGGAGCCGCGTGATCGAACACGAGTTAGCTGGGAAGGTGACGTTCCCTGTGTACATCGATTGCGTCTACCAGCAAGGTCGATACGATGAACATGGAGTGGCGCGTCATGGCTACGCCGCTGATGCGCCGTTTATTGAGACTCCACGCGATGCCCGAAAGCACTACCGCAAGCGGTTCGGCATCGAGTCGTCCTACCGGCTAGTAAGTAGAGTCTTGCTCTTACGAGTTCCCGTGACGCTAGATTGCGGCTGTTGCTGTTTGTCGTGAGCCTGCTGTTACAGAACGTCTGGTGGTATCTACACTGGATGTACCTGGCGGCGTCCCGTCGCGGGGGGCGCCGCCTCTTGGAGTGGACGTTCGTAGAGTTCTGTGAAATGGTACTTCGTGCTACCTGGACAGCACTCGTTGTTCACCGAGTCGTTCCAGCGAACCAACCGCTCGACAACCGGTTCTTCCGGTAGTTCCCCTCGGGTCGGGGCAGTGTTCTTGAGTGACAACGCCGTCGCGTCGGTGGCTGATCGCCGCCGACAGCGACTGGTTACGGGAGAACCATTGGTCTTTAGTTAGGCCTCACACCTCCGTTTTGTACCGGTAGCGAGTGTTTCTTGGAGAATTGATCGTTGCTGATGTATCTTCTGAGCATCTTCAATCAACCGCTCAAGCAGTGACTGTGGCGAGTATCCCAGAAACTCACCATGTTTCGAGAGAATCAGTTGGGCGTGCGACCGGAAGGTCGCCGCCCAGCGTTCTGGTGGGAAGATGATCTCGTCATCTGCTACCTCGATGACTAACCCGAGCAAATCACGGCTCACGAGCAGTGAGAGCAACACTGCGTACACGAGAATTTCAACAATCGCTGGGTCGGTTGTGTCGAACTCATCCAGTTTGTATTGCGTCTTAACTTCACGAAACAGCAACTCTACCTCCCAACGGCACCGATACAGCGTTTCTAGATCTGACGGCAGAAGCTCCTCTCGTGGGAGGTTCGTGATGTAGAGATGGTAGTCGTCGGCGTCCTCATTGCGGACGTCGACGACACGGAACTGCTTCGTATCTACCGAGCGGGTGCCGTTGTACGGGCCTCGTTTGAATTCTGCTTCGACTTCTACGTCGATGTACGTGCGGTAGAGGTCGTCTACAACGTCATGGATCTGTTTTCCCTCCAAGCGAATGGCGTCGCCACGCCATTCGCGCAGTTCCTTCGTTATCACCGGGTTAGCGTTCTGTTTCAGTCGGCTGACGAAGTATCTGTCATTCTCGTCGATCAGTGCAAACCGGCGGTACTTGAAATGTGCCAAATCAAAGAATATGAGCCGTCCTTGCAGCCACGACCCGGTTTTGAACAAGCTACTGTCGCGGGTTTTCTCGGGCGTGGTTTCGAAGCGTTCAATCATCTTCTCAGTGGCATTGTGGAGCAGGTGGAACTTCGCTTCAGCCTGCTCCTCGTGTCGGGCTTTGTACTCCTCGGAAAGCATCTCGTGAAGCCGTAGAATGGTCCCATCAGCGATCATCACGTCTCTAAACCGCTCGACATCAACACCAGCCGTATCGCTGAAGTACTCTGCGAGAGTCGGAGTCAACCGCTGATAGAAGCCGCCTGGAGAGAGCGTCTTGTCGGCCGTTGAGTTGTAACAGCGTCGAAAATCACCAAGTGTTCGGTCTTTGCCAGCGGCGAAGCCGAACACGAATGCCCAGACGAAGTCGGGAATCTAGAGTTTACGATTACGTTCGACCACGCCGAGTTCCTCGGCATGCTCTTTGAGGAACTCGGATGGAAAGAGGCTAGTGAGACGACGTATAAGATGGGTGGAGGAGGCTTGTTTGGACACACTGCTGCCTCCTCATTCCTCTCGAAAAGATAGCTCGATAAGCTACCGCTGTACCGCGGTTCCGTGACTAACTAAAGACGGATGACGGGAGAACTTACATATGGTGTCTTGCCGAAGGCTAGCCAGCCACCGCAGACACAGATTTAGCACCTGTTGGAGGAGATTGTGAGGTTCTCAATGTGATCGACTGACTAGAGAGCAATCCGACAGGGAATCCGAGGCTCTGTCCACCTCGCATGTAGCCAATCCAATTCCCTCGGTCGCCTGATTCTATCAATAAAGATATCGTTCTGAACGCGCCAATAAAGACGAACGCGCTCCCGACCCCCCACCCGATTCTGGCCAGGAGAAAGATGGTCGCGCTCTCAACCGGTAGGTACTGCGGGTTCATATCTAAAATGTACCCAAACGGCACAAGTGCTGTCACAGTGAATCAGAAGAGCATCGGTCGCCGCGTTCCGATCCAATCGAGCGCCTGGCCTGCAGGGGTATTCAATACCACCCGCGTCGCTCGGTTAATCGAAAGAGTCAATTCGACGATAAATGGAGTGATTCCCAAGACAGATCCGAGTGTCGGCAGTATGGGAAAGGCAACACCTCTACCGAGACCACTGACGAAGACGGCGAAAATCAAGCAGGCTTACCACAGTAGACGACTCGCTAGCAGATTGGCTCATAGATCACACAGCCCAGAGACATTCATTCTTTCCGATGTCACTCTGAAGAGTTTTAAGCAAAATTTTCCCACAAGAAAATTGGGAGACTATCATTGTCCACAACTAGAAAATTGTCTATCAAAAAGCGATTTAGACGCTATTTTTTATCATTTTGTATGGTTTCCTTATCTAACACCCAAATACAATTCTGACAAACACATCGTTTTGATCATGCTGTCGCTATTAACCGTGGTTCGGGTATACCAACTCATCAATATACTGTTATCATGGTGGGTCTATCAATCCTCTTCAAGAGATCCAAAATTCTCGGGTGGGACACGTTTTCTCGATGCCTGCTCATAGCTAAATGCTAGTTCAAAAAGTCGAGCTTCTTCGAACGGACCAGCAAGGAACTCCACTCCAACAGGTGTTCCCCAGTTTGCGTCGTATCCAGCTGGTACGGTTATTGCAGGAAAACCAGCTGAAGAAGCCATTCGGCTATTTACAGAGGATTTGTATAACCGCTCTTCATCAATTCGTGACGGGATACGAGAAGCCATTGGGTAGACTAAAGCATCCAAGCTATTATCTTGTAAAGTTTTTAATATTAGCTCTTTCAAATCTCTCCTCTTTTTTCTCGACTTCAAATAAGCTAGATTATCTTCGAGACCATCATTGTTATCTTCCAGTCGACTTTCAATATCAATAATCCCTTCAACAGTATCAGATTCTACGATTTCCTCGGGAGAATCAATTGGAGCATCAGATCCTAGTCTATCAAGATAACTTGTGAATTCCCTTCTGAATTCATATCCGGTAATCTTTGCATCAGTAACGAGGTTTTCCTGAGCAAGATTGGGTATAACATCCAATTCGATTATTTCAGCCCCTCTTCCAGCCATATCCTGGATTGCTGAATCAATAACATTCGTCACCACTTCAGATTCCTTTTCGGGATTGGTGCCTTCATCAGTCTTTGGTCCAAACCTTTGTCGCAATACTCCAAGACGGGCTCTTTGCAGTCCATCAGCTCTCAAATGAGAACTATACGATTCAGGTGCGTTATCTCGAATCCATGTAGTGGCCTGATCTTTAGGATCATAATCGACCATAATATCTAAAAGAATAGCTGCATCTGCAACTGTTCGAGTCATGGGGCCAGCTGTGTCTTGTGTGTTACTTAATGGAATGATCCCATTTCGACTAAGCAATCCTCTTGTGGGTCGAAGACCAACGAGACTACAGAATCCGGATGGATGGCGAACAGACCCGCCAGTATCGGTTCCTACCCCAAGGACACCGAAATTAGCAGCTATACTAGCTCCAGTCCCTGAGCTGGATCCACCAGTGTCACGTGAGATATCATATGGGTTATGAGTCTGTCCACCAAGTGAACTTAGCGAGCCTGATGCGAACTCCCCGAGGTTGGCCTTTGCAATAATAATGCCTCCCGCATTACGGATTTTTTTTGTAATAAACGCATCGTCAGGAGGAACAGTCTCTTCAAAAAGAACTGAACCTGCTGTGGTTGGAAGATCACCTGTATCAATATTATCTTTCAAAATGACAGGGATACCATGAATTGGGCTTATTGGACCTGAATCCCTCCACTGCTTATCCAATTCCTTAGCTCGACCAACTGCGTCAGTATTAATCGAAATAATTCCATTAATTTGACTGTTATATTCCACTATTCTGTCGATGTATGCCTGGGTAATCTCTTTAAAAGTTGCTTTTTCTTTGGTAATCAATTTATGGACATCTGATATTGATGCCTCGATTAATTCTTCTCCGCTTAGACTCTTTGCGCCCATAATATCTTCATATGTTTACACCATAATATAACTTTGTAGACGGTAGTGCAGAATTAACCTCATATTCAGTGCCTCACAAAGGCTGTAAGTTGAGTGGTCTGCTTGCCGAGGTGTAGACAACAAATGCCAGCAAGCAGACGGTGAAATCCACGAAGACCAACTCCTTAATTTCCTCGTTGACGCTCTCACAGGAGCGTTTGGTGTGAGATCCGGTGAAAACGCTGAGTTCGCCCCGAGGACATCTATGAGGTTCTCGTCGGCTCGACCGCCGTCCCGTCGGTGTCGTGGGCGTACGTGAGAATCCCGACGTTGATGCCGACACACTTCTAGGAATTCTCGGGAGCCTCAGGCAGTTTATGATCCATTTCCAAACGTAACGAACCATTCACCCGTCGGTTCCTTATTGTGTGTGACTTGCTTGAGGTCGACGTCGAACCGGACCTGTTCGGGGACCGCCTGCAGCGCCGTCACCCCGTTCGCGGAGAGCACCGACTCGACGTCCGGGCTGCGCTCGGTACTGCCGGCCCGGCGTTTCAACAGGGAGAACTCGCCATCGAAGTCGGATAGCCTAGGCTCGACTTTATCATGAAGCGGTCGACCTGTGCCCCCGGGAGGGAGAACGTCCCCTTCTGTTCGACCGGGTTCTGCGTCGCGATGATGAAAAAAAGCTCCGGCAGTTCGTGGGTTTTACCGTCGACGGTGACCTGGCGCTACTCCATCGCCTCTAGCAGCGCCGACTGTGTCTTCGGCGGCGCGCGGTTGATCTCGTCGACGACCGACGTGCACCGATCGGTTGCCGCCGAGATCTCCATTGTCCCGCCGTTTCCGGTCGCCGGGTCACTCGTGCCACCCACTTCATTCTGACAGTTCTTGACAATGGTGGTTCCGTTTCGGTACCGTCGGTGCGTCAATATCATCCCTTATCACACTACCTGAGAGAACGGTTGATAACCGATGCGGACTGGAACGTACGTCTCAGGGTCTTTGTCCGGCAGTATAGCTACGAGAACAGTTGCACGAGAGCCACGAATGTTCTCGAACGGAACGCGGGGACCGTGTGTGCGCGGCGACGCCTCCTCATCTAGCGGTCTGTGTCGGTGCGCGCCACTCCTGCTACCGGGCCCCTCGACGCACACGTCCGGGGTGGTCGACCGGAACAGAGAGAGTCAGCGTTCGGTCCTCGTGTTCGGCGTCGACGCAGGCGAAAGCCCCACACTGGCCTCGGTCGGAGCAGCTACCGCTCGACGGTCGACGAGCCGACCTCTTCTGCGGGTTCTCTCAGCGGTCGACGGTGGCGCTCGTTGACTACCTCCATGACCCCGTCGACTCGCTGTCGTAGCCGTTCTGTCACTGTGACCGAATCGGTGGTTATAGTAGCACTTGGAGGCGATGACACAGCCAATCGCGGGACATCGCTGCGATGGGTGTGTACCCCGTTCCAACTGCTACTACAGTTCGACCGGATCGAGTGTGTGGTCCCGCGGGAACCCACGCCCTGGATCGGTCAGTCTCCGCTCGTTGCGGGCAACGTGTGTCAACAGAGGCTGCAGGGAGGCAGAACTACTTGAAAAACAGAAGCGACCCGAACAGTGCAGCGAGAACGACTCCGATGCTGGCGATTGCGGGAAACGCAGCTGCGACGCCCCACTCGGTCGCAAGTACACCGAACACCGCCGGTCCGCTCGCGCTTCCGAGTGCTGAACCCGTTTGGACGACACCAAAGAGACTCCCACTGTGAGATTCGTCGGCTCGTTCTGATATCAGGGCATTTTTTACTGGATAGCTGAGGTACATTGTAGCGCCGATAATGGCAAACCAGACGACCAGTGCTCCGATAAGGAGCACAGACGGCAGCATGGTTGACAGTTGCGTAACGAAGAGGGTCGCGCCAATCAAAGTCGCAGTTGCGATCGCGGCTCCGATTCCGAGATGATACCGATTCATCTGGTCGGCGAGTTCGCCGCCCCAAAGTGACGCGACGCCGCCGCCGACGAGCAGCGTGAAGAATGCAAGGTTGCTGACGGACACTGCAGCTCCAGTCTCTGCAGCGACGTAGGACGTGGTAAACGTCTGGATCGCACGGTGTTGGAGCGACATGACAAGCGTAATGAGACACAGGATACCGATATCGCGGGTCGCGAGCGCCGCTGTCGTCTCCCGGGCGACTTGACGCCAATCGGTTATGGCCCGGCCGCCGTCGGTTCGTACCGTTGGTAGCGATAGGTCTGTGGAACTAAAGAGGAGATATGCGACAACAACCGTCACCCCGCCGCCAAGCAGTGCTGCTCCAACGAGTGCCATGCGCCACCCTGCAACTACGGCCAGTCCACCAACTAGAAGCGGGGCAGTCATCGTCCCAAGCGTCCCGCCAAAGCCGAACACACCCATCGCTTTCCCTTTTGTATCGGTAGTCTCGACGTCGCTGATAATCGAGAGCCCTGTCGGATGAAACGTGCTGCCACTGATACCGGCGATGGCCTGAGCAACTAAGAGCGACTTGTAGCTGGGCGCTACCCCGGCAAGGATGATCCCGACGGTCATCCCGGCGAGGCCGGTTATCATAAGCCGGTTCTTGCCGATCCGATCAGCTACAAGTCCGGCTGGGAGCTGAAACAGCGAGTACATCACAAAAAAGATAGTCAGCAGGAACCCTGCCTGCCCGTACGTAATGCCAACGTCGGATACTAAAAGTGGAATGATAGGTGGAATTACAATTGAGAAAAATTCGTTAATCCCATGACTAACTGTAACTGGTGCGACAATACGAGGGCGAGACACATCCGTAACCCGTTGTAGCGGCTTCCACATACTGATAAACACTCCTTGTTTGGAAGGAACAAAAAACGTGTCGTCCACCGTGTGCCGCTGTGCACCCGTAATTTGGATCGGTTTTTGGTCAGTTCGTAATGTGGTTATCTGTCCATTATCGCCCACAGCAACAACTCATCCAAATCCGGTAGTTCGTAGCCTAACTCAAGCATTAGATAAAGCTGAATCAGATGTGCGTGTCGTTCAACGGCTAGCAAACATCGACGACGGGGAAGCCGCGACGCCGACGGGTCGGCGTCAACGGCGGCCTTCGTCTCTCGCTGTTATACTTCGAGTTCCCGTAGCTCGTCTACGATAACTCGGCTCATCATCAGCGAGATTGCCGCCATAATAATTAACGCTTCAATGACATAAACGTCGGTCGTATTGATCTCGTCCAATCCGAACCGCGATTTTAGCTCCTTGAACAGCAGTTCTACTTCCCAGCGCGCCGGATAGAGCTGTGCGATATCGGGCGCGCGGTAGTCGTCTCTCTGAAGATTCGTCAGATAGAGGTGGTACTCTTCGGACTCATCATTGCGAAGGCCAACTAATCGAAACGTCCCGGTCGTGCTTGCGCTCTACCCTCGTTTGCGGTCGAATGGAAGAGTGATACGTACGTCAATTTCCTGTCGATGCAGGTCGTCAACGACGGCCTGTAGCGACTCGCTTTCCAGCGGTATGCTGTTACCCCGCCATGCATTCGTCTTTAGCTAAGCCACCTCGGCAGTTCTTGGCTGGATACCGACAGCCAGTCGTTCTTGGAGAACAAGACGCTGCTGATGGATTTTTTGGGCATCTTCAATCAACCGATCCAACAGCGG
>LFFM01002458.1_pt1 | contig 12247 bp, 9 predicted proteins | sample 643131 | NCBI WGS metagenome assembly LFFM01 (sample SAMN03777445, study PRJNA286221) | soda lake metagenome | biome: soda lake; feature: Kulunda steppe; material: water; isolation source: sample Tc-Br brine of Tanatar trona crystallizer | place: Russia: Kulunda steppe | collected 2011-07
CAACTCTATTTCTAATACTAATGCTAATACCTGCTGCTTCAGCTGAAGAAGAAAACATGACAGAACCAGAATGGGACGAGGAAGAAGAGATTTATTTGATTTCTAGTTTGAATGAATTAAATTGGATAAGAAACGATTTACAAGCAGATTACAAACTAATTAATGATATCGACGCTTCGGAGACAGAAAACTGGAATGATGGTCGAGGCTGGAATCCTATAGGTGAATCTGAATTCTATTTCGCAGGTAGTTTCTACGGAGGGTCTTACACTATTGATAACCTTTATATTGAGAGACGTACTAGAGAGGTAGGGTTATTTGAGGAAACAAATGCAGGTTCTGAAATACATGATCTAAGGATAAAAAACGCTAATATAAAGGGAGGCAGGTATACAGGCACATTAGTTGGAGTTAATGAAGGCCTTGTTGAAAATGTGGTTATTGAAGCAAATATTAGTTCGAGTTCTAGAGTAATTGGAGGTATAGCCGGGTGGTCAGATGGAAAAATAACAAGATCTAGTTCTATAGTTGAAATAGAAGGCTATAATAGTTTAGGAGGTTTAGTAGGAAGGAATAGCGGCATTATAAGTTATTCGACTTCAAGAGCATTTATTAACGGGACAGACTTGTTAGGCGGATTGGTAGGAGAGGATTTTGTTGGAAGTGTGCGTAAATCACAAGCTGAAGTAAATATTAGAGGAGATGAGTCTGTAGGAGGTCTAATAGGTTACTTAATTGGAGATATTGAGGACTCTTATGCTGAGGGCTACGTTGAAGGAGAAAGAGCAATAGGAGGCCTGGTAGGTTATGTTGATGACAGAGGTAATATCCTAAGATCTTATTCTACATCCGAACCTGTAGGAGATCTGGATGTAGGCGGATCAATAGGGTGGAATTTAGGAGAAGTTGAGGAAACTTATTGGGATGTTGAAAAATCAGATACTGAAGAATCTGCAGGAGGAAAAGGTAAAACTACAGAAGAAATGGAATCTTTCTATACTTATAAAATATCTAAAGATTTGGAACCTGGAAATTATCAGCATCATTCAATTGAGTTGGAGGAGTCAGAGAGCAAAATAATTGATTTGAAAGGTAAGGATTACGAGTTCGAATTAGTTGAATTAATAGACGATGAAGAAAGCAACTTTGTAAATTATGTAGAGGCTGAAATTAAGGTTGAAGAGGAAGTTTATGTTCTAGAAGATGGAGAAAGTTTTGAAGTTGAGGATGCCGAGATTGAAATATCGCTTAGCCATAGTGATAAAGCAACTTTAATCTTTGATGTAGGTAATAGCTGGGATATTGCGGATGTAGATAGTTTCAGCGATTCCAATCAAAGTTATACTTGGAATATTGTTGATGGTGAGTCTTATCCTTTCTTGAGTTGGGAGGAATTAGAAGAAGGAAATAATACTCTCATTTTAGAAATCACTGACGAGGATTCAGAACCTGTTGAAGATGCCTCAGTTCAGATAGATTCATTGATAGAAGAGACAGACTCTAACGGCGAGGCCGTTTTCGAAAACCTGCATGAAACAAGTTACACAGCTATAGCCGATAAAGAAGGTTACCACGAAAACTCGCTAAGCTTCCAAATTACAGAAGAAGAACAAACAGAGACACTAACCTTAGAGGAAAAATCATCCACATTCGAAATAACAGAACTCGACTTAAACCCAGATAACATCGAAAAAGGAGAAACAGTACAAGCCAACACCACAGTCAACAACACCGGATCAGAAACAGGAAAAAGAAACCTTGAATTAAAAATGGATGACGAATTAATAGGCGAAGAAACCATAGAACTAGAAGAAGGCCGTGATGAACTATTCAGTTTTGAGTTTTCCAAACAGGTAGAAGGAGAACATGAAATAACTGTTGAAATATTTGAGGACGTCAAAACCGAGACCTTGACTGTTGGTCCAGAACTTTTCGACTTAGACATAAGTGAAACTCCTGGACAAGCTGGTAGTACTACTCCAGAGACAGGTAAATACACCTATGAAGAAGGAGAAGCTATAACTGTAGAAGCAGAATCTAACCTCGGTTGGAGCTTCAAACAATGGAACGGAGTCAACAAAGAAACCGAAGAAATCACACTCACAATGGATGAAGACAAACAGATAGAAGCAGTATTTGAAGAGGACATAGACATAGAAATAGGAGAGGTAACAGTACCTAAAACCGAAAACGGAGAAATAGAGTTCGACTACCAAATTGTAAACGAGAAAGAAGCTATAACAGAAAACTTTACCATTAAATTTAACGACAGAGAAATAAATCGGGCGGAAAAGACTGTATCCGAAGGAGAAACACTTAACAGCGAAGATAACAATTTTGACCTGATTAATGGAGATGCATCAGAAAACGCCGAATTAAAGATTGAGTACGCAGGTGTAACCGATACTAAAACCTTCAAAATCGGAGCAATAGAAAGGAATCTAGTAGAAGGCTGGAACTACTTCTCCCTACCTATAGCAACCAGTGAAAAAGAACCAATAGAAGAAATACTGGACACGGAAAAGATAGAAACAGTCTGGACACACCAAAACGAAGAATGGAAAAACTACAATCCTGCAGCTCCAGAAAATGAACTAAACAATTTTGAAGGAGGAAAAGGATATCTAGTAGAATCCAAAAAAGAATTCACAATAACTCCGCCGGTAAATACCAACTTAAGCAGTATTGAAAGTGAAAATCCTGTAGCTCCAGCACAAAACAATTTGGACTCAGGCTTCAGCCTAATAGGATCATACTGGACACATCCTATAGAAGCTAGCTACCAGAATGCCTTCCAGAGCTTACCTGAAGATCAAATATCTAGCTTATATGGATCTTCTGAAAAAGATGGAGCACTGTCTCTAGAAACTCTATCCCTGGGACAGGATGAAATAAAAGCAGGTCAGGCCTACTGGATCGCAGTCAAGGAAGGCAATAAAACCTATACAAAACCTACAGTAGAGTAAAAAATCAGGTATTAAATCAAATGAGAAAGACCATTACCGTAGCAGTATTTTCAGTAATTTTTGCCGCCTCAGTTTTTGCACTGCCTGAAGAACCTCACAGAATATTTGGAGAAGTAACTAATTCAGATACAGGAGAGACCTTAGAAGCTGATATTGCTGTAGAACATGATGGCGAGAATGTCAAAGCCTTCAAATCAGGAGAAGATGGATACTATGATGTTGAGATACCTAATGGAGAGTATGAAGGTGAGGAACTGGATATTATTTTGGAAGTTGAGGCGGTAGAGTCATTTATATTCGAAGGTTTAGGTTCTTCAGAAATAAATCTTGAGCATAGTGAAGAATCCGAAGATAATGGGGATGAAGAACAAGAGGATGATGAACAGGAAGAGGATAATGGAGAATCTGAAGATAGTCAAGAAGATTCAGGAGATGGAGGCAGTGGTCCAGGATTAGGAGGTGCTATGCCTTCAGAAGATGAAGACCTAGAAGATGTTAGCGAGGGGGAACAGAATGAAACAGATACTGAACTTGATGATGATGAAGATTCAGTTGAAGAGAGTGAAACTGAGGTAGAAAGCTTTTTTGAGGAAGATTTAGGCCAGGTAGAGGACGGAGAAGAAGTAAGATTAGATACTTCTGGAGAAGGTTATAGTACGAAGGCCTTATCATTTTCAAGCACTGGATTTCAGGAATCAGGTCATATTACGGTTAATCAACTAGAGGCTGATGAATCAGATGAGATGACTGCAGAATTAGATTCTCTTCCAGATGCTGAAACACTTAGCTACACAGAAGTTGAAACAGATATAGAGACGGAGAATGCAACATTTGAATTTGAGATAGATCAAAGTAATTTAGAGCAGAGAGACGCTTCACCAGAGCAGGTAGTTAAGCAAAGGTACCATGAGGAAGGGTGGAATAATTTGGAGACTGAGCTTGTAGATCAGACAGAGGAGAGTTATATCTTTGAGGCCTATAGTCCTGAAGGTTTCTCAATATTTGCAACTACTTTACAAGAGCAGGAAACTCAAACAGAAGATTTAATTACTGGAGAGTTCTTCAGTGAGCAGACCAATGGATTGACTGTGATCTTATCTCTAGTCATAGTAGTAATAGGAGTCTATATTGTCAGAGAGATGTAACTTCATATTATACTTCAGAGTCAGTTAATACATGTTTTTACAGTATTCAGGCGGCCTATCAGCTATTTCTTGATGTATGAATATTCTCCAAATCACGATCTCTGAAAACCCGAATTTTATGCCAGATTCCGTGCTCGTCGGCATTTCTGGACAAAATGCCGAACAGCATACTCTAATCAGAGCTGAAGTATCTGGAACCGTAAAAAACAAAAGGCTAAGGCTCTCAATATTACTCATGAGCCAGGAAAACAAAAGAGTGCTAAAAGCCAATGAGATCAAGAAGCTAATTCCTGGGAAAAATACGAAGAAAACAACTAGAGAAAGAATGATCCTAAAAACCACGTTAATGCACGGATTACGGAATCAGGAGGCCTTAAAGCTGAAAAGAAGGCATATTGATATTGAAGGGAAGATGCTGGAAGTAGTCGATGGAAAAGGCGGGAAAGACAGAGTAATACCTATTCCTGACAGCTTTGTTGATGAGTTCCAAGAATACATTGATGGCAAGGCTGGAAATCAATATATCTTTCCTAGTCCATATGGAGGTCATTTCTCGGCGAGCTACTTCCAGAAAATGATAAGAAGAAGAGCATACTGGGCAGACTTATACGAAAATTACGACACCGATAAGAAGATTACATATGAGAACATACCAAAACTCATACCATACCCCCAAAGAATAGTGCCACATTCCCTTAGGCATACCTATGCAACCATGCAACTCCGCAACAACATCTCAGTAGACTTAGTGAGCAAGGCCCTGGGCCACAGCAAGACATCCACCACATCAGACATCTACGGACACCTCAATGTAGAGGACACACGACCAGGAATCAACAAGACATTTGAAGACCAGAATTGGGCATAAGAATTTTTACCCAATTTGTTCTTTGATCGATTTTCCCAGAGTTCGTGCGAGTTCGACTGGAACTGCGTCTCCTACTTGTCTATACTTTCCAGCGATAGTACCTTGGAATATATAATCATCGGGAAAACTCTGAATTCTAGCAAATTCCCTTACAGTAATTTGTCGATCATCCTCAGGGTGCAATATAGAGGTGCTACTTGCATTTGCAGGTAAAACTCTAGAAGGTTTCTCAGGATCCAGTCGGTGAAAAGCATGACTGGGATAACTTCCACTAGGTTTATACTCTTCTGGCAATTCTTTCCAGTTGTCTCCAGGCTGGATATAAGACATCTTTTCTACTTGTATGTCCCCGTGATTTCTAGCCTCATGATTAGGAATTTCTGACTTTTCTCCGGCTTCTAAATTTGGCAAATCAAGAATAGCATCTCCAACAGTCACAGCACTTTCAAGATTCTGAAACTCTAGACTCTTTTGCTTCCCTATGTGGTGGGTTGATTCTGGAAATTCAAAATCTTTATTTTTCATACCTACAAAAATAGCTCTTTTCCTACCTTGAGGAACACCATATTCTGCAGAATTAAGTATTTCCCAGTTGAGTTGATAACCCATATCTTCGACTCGATCTTCGATATGTTCCTTAAATTTACCATCATACATATTCACTATTCCAGGTACATTTTCCATTAAAAATGCTTTAGGTTGAACATGTTCTACCCAATCAAGGTAGATATCTACTAAAGAATTTCGTTCATCATCCTCTTCCCGAGGTCCTGCAATGGAGAATCCTCTACATGGAGGACCACCTATAATAACGTCGACATCGTCTTTTTTGATTTTAGATTGTTCAATTACTTCTTCTGGCTTAGATTCTGCTAGATTTTTTTGAAGAACTTCAGTCTCAGGTGCGTTTTCTCTATGAGTTTTACATGCTTCTTTATCATAGTCTACTGCAAGAATGACATTGGCTCCTGCTTCTCTAAATCCATGAGATAGTCCGCCAGGACCTGCAAATAAATCAATTGCTTTCATAGTTTATTCCTCTGAACTATATACTCTTTCGTAAGTCAGCTTTAAGTCTGAATTCTCTTCAACCTTTAATTTGAATACATCCCCCTCTGAAATATTCATCTCTCTGACTAGTTCTGCAGGAATTGTCAGATCGAGAGAGTCTGCTCCATGTCTTTTTCTGGCTGTGAAAGTATTTGGCATATTAAAATGTTATCAATTGCCGCTTATTGTACCTTCTGTACAAATTGTACATAATACATATATTTTACAGATAATGTTTGATAGAAACGCTCCACACATAACAACATGACAGAGTTAGACGCACGATGGGGCTCCAGTGTTGCAAAAAGAGGATTCGATAATGAAAAAGATATAGTAGAAAAATTCAAGAATTGGAAGGAAGATAGCGATGCACAGGAATGGCTAGAAATAATGGGTTATAACACCGATTCTATAGAGAATATAGATGTTGAAAACTTGAACAGGAATATTAAGTCGGATATAGAATTGAATATACTAACTCAAAATGAGGAAGAATTTACCGAAGGTATATCGATTAAAAGGGCTAAAAAAAGTGCCAACTATAACCAAACCGATAAAAGATGGGTAGAAAGATATAAAGAAAAATGGAATATGCCAGAAGATGCTACTAACGCTCTTAAAATGTTTGTAGGCAGAGAAGAGTACAAACCCAATCAAATTAATATAGAAAAAGACGAATTAAAGGATGAAAGAAGGCTTTATTTCGATGAACTCCCTCAAGAAAAACAGGAAGCTCTAAAATCATTTTTAATCGAAAATAAATCTACAATAATGAGGGATATACTGAAGGGAGAGCCCCCAAATCAGACAGACTGGATTCTTATTACACAAATATATGAGGATGAAACACGATGGACTTTGAGAAGTATAGACAATGCTGTAGAAGAACTTTCAGGAGAGTTCTCTACAACTAGAACAGGTAACATTAAACTCGGAGCTATAACTTTGCAACGGAAAGGCGGCGATAATGGTCGAGAAACTGCCCAAATGTTGCAATTTAAAATGAGTCCATTCGATCTGGTTAGTGAATAACTCAATCAGAAAACGTATTACAATGTGCCTAAGGAAAGCGTTGTAACTCATGGTACTTCCATTTAGATATATGGCTTATTATGAAACCAGAACTACAGTAGTACCTGTAGAATATACTTTTGAACAAGTATAGTGTATAAATACGCGATTCCTAGAATCTATCTGATCGTAGAACATATATAATATTCATAGAAGTTTTTCTTTAATCTGTTCGGAGAGATAGATTTTTGTCGCTTCAAGATAATCTTTCCTATTTAGCAAATGAGTAGGGAAAGGAACCTCAATGTTCATCCTTGCCGAATTATTAATATCATACTTTAGTACTTGTTTTTCTACATCCGAGGGATATATTAGAAAAGCGTCGACTTCATTTATGACCCCATAAGCCATCGCTTGATAGTGGTTACTATTATTTGGTTTTCCTTTATATTTGATATCTCCTACAGCCTGAACAGTATCAGGTCTATAGAGATTTTCATTGTCTGTCTGTAGATTTGAACCAATTAATAAGTCAGGCTCTGCATTAATCTTACTTCCTTTATGAGACTCTCTAAATTTCTGAGAACCTTTTTTCACCTCTTCCTGAATAGACTCATCTAGAGCTTTCCTGATATATGACTCAAATAAATTATATGTATTGAATAGAATACCATAACCACTTATACTATTCTCTAAATTATCTATATTAATTTCATCATAGTATGTATTTGAAATAATATGCTTTGAGATACCTAATGCTTTCTCGTAGTAATGATTTTGCCTATTTATTTCAAAATCAAACTCACTTTCAGAAATTTTAGATCTTGTAACTCCTGCTTTTCTCAGTTGTCTAATATCTGTTTTCAGACTCCTTTGAAGGCTATCATTTTTAGCAACACCTCTAGCTACAGAAAGAGCCTCTAAAAGCATCTTGTTAGGCAAATTATCTTTACTAAGCTCTTCATACTCTATACTAAATTTATTTTCTTCAATTTGGTTTATTTGATCATTAAGAAGCAATTTACCTTTGAGATACCTTTTCTTATCTTTTTCGCGAACATATGATTTGTTAAGTCCGTTTCGAAAAATCTTCTGTATTTCTTTATGCAATATTAAAGCGAGGAAATCAAAATAACTATCTCCTTGAGACAATATAGTCTCTGTTTCCTTATAATCAATTTTGTGGTTTAAATTTGTATAAAACCACATCTTGACTAGGTTAATACTATCAATCTTTGGGTCTATTTGTAGGCGGGTTCCTGATGGTAGTTGCAGTACTCCTGCCAGATTTTTGGCAACCAGTTTATATTCGTCATCTTCAGAAGGGTCCGGATTAACTTTTAACTCCGAAATAGAATATTTAGGACTATTATTAACATCCTCTGTGACTTCCTCGAGATATTTTATATCCTTATTATTGGTAAGTTTGACTTTGTAATGTTCAGATCTTTCAGGATTCTCTCTTATAGTCTCTAAATTTAAACTTTCTTTTCTCATAGTTGAACAAGGTTTCTGAGAGCTTGAACCAGTAACTCTTCTTCAAAATCATTAATGGTCTTCATTTTTGCGTTGATTATCTCTTTCTCTTCTTCCCCCGTATCAAAGAGATCAGAGATCTTACTATAATCTTGATGGAAATATTCTTGCAGAAGAGGGATTATTTCATATTTCCAAGCTCTCAATACATCTTCTGAGCTTTGAGTATCAATGAAATAAGTATGTCCAATCTTCTTACCGGAATCAAGACCTTGATTCATTAACGACTTATTAATAGACTCAATTCCCAAAACAGATAGTGCCCTTAGGTCGCCGTCTCTAGCTTCTTCCTTGAGATTCTTCTTACTCGAATACCCATTTTCTAGATCCTTCCAGTAAACATCAATCTTAGGATCAAACTCTAAGTGAGCAAATCTTCGCCTAAGTGCTACATCCATTAAAGCAATACTTCTGTCGGCCGTATTCATGGTGCCTACAATATGTAAATTTTCGGGTATTGTGAATTCACTCCCTGAGTAAGGCAATCTCGTCTCCAAATCTCCTCTTTTATCCTTCTCTAAAAGAGTTATCAACTCTCCAAATATTGAAGAAATATTACCTCTATTTATTTCATCGATTATGAGAAGATAATCGTTCTCTGGGTCTTTCCTCGCATCCTCACATATTTCTAGAAATATACCTCCCTCTTCATCATAGAAGACATCTCCGTCCTCTGTAGTATCCGCCTTTATTCCCTCTACGAATTCTTCATAACTGTAGGACGGATGGAATGCAACTACCTGATATCTTTCAGAATTTCCATCTTCATCAGCGTAATTCTTTTGTGCAAACTGCGTCGCCGCATAGGTTTTTCCAGTTCCTGGAGGTCCATACAAAATCACTTGTTTCTTTTCTTCTAATAACCTTTTGAGTTCTGGATGCCTCTCATCCTGCTGCATTTCAATACTCTTTATATCCTCTACATTTTCTCCTACATTTTCCAGAAAAACTCTAGTTATTTCTTCTACATCGTTTTCAAACTCTTCTAGATCCAGGTTTGAGATCTCATACTCTTTGTAGAATGCAGATCCAATTCCATACTTTATCGGTCTCGTAGATCTATCTTTACTTATCTCTAATGGCCCTTTCGAAAATCTCTCAAGGCTGTAACCTTCCTGAAGGACTTTATTTTCTTCCTTCAAGTTATTATGTGTTCTGAAACCCCCTTGATCATTATCTCTTTCAACCTTCTGGTCAAGAGACAAGTATAACTTTTCCTTAATTGGGTCTATTAGCAAAACTGGATTCGCCTTTCCTTCCAAAGTTTCCCCCTCTACGGACTTGATGCCTAACCATGAAAATTCTGCCCATGTTCCGCTTCCTGTAGAAGAATTAATCTTGAAATCCTCCTTGGAATATTCGGTGTTCTTTAGTACAAAATACCCGAACAGCTTCTTCGCCCTCTTCTCGACTAGTTTTGCAGCTCTAGAGTTAGAATCATGACCCTTATTGATTCGCTCTTCATCAACTAAGCCACAGAATTCTTTGAGGGTTTCTTTCAGATAGCGACCCGAATCACTATACTCATTGACTATTGGTATTTCTGCGTTTCTGAAAATTCTATCAGTATTATTTGTAGCAAAATCTTTATTTTCGAATCCTGCGTTTTCTATCTGTTCTAAGTTAAGAAAAACCTCTTTCTGAGGTTTCTTTTCTCCATCTATCTCGACATACTTTGTTTTACTGTCAAATTCATCATATTCTTCTTCTGTTTTTTGAAAGGCTTCTTCTATGTCGTTAGTAGTTACTTCCAAGGCTATGCCTTTAAAATTTCCAGAGTAAGTTGGCATACTATTGTTTTGTCCAATCTATGTTTAATGTTTTCGTTCTCCGTGGATAATGTTTGACTTGCCTGATAACTTTCATTTTTTATTTCTACTTAGGATGTGATTTGCATAATCGTGTTAGATATTACTCATGTATAACTTTCAAATCATGTCTCCTAAAATGAAGATCGGGAACTTCTCCAGATTCCAATTCTACCTTGTACATGAAGTTGTCTTTGGAGTCTCCAGTGATTGAACCGGCGTTATCGAAGGAGATGCCTATGATCTCACCTTCCTTTCCATGTAGGTGGGTGTCGGGACCTCTCTCCTTATCAATTATCAATCGAACCTTGTTTCCGACCTGAAAGGCCTGGCTGTTAGAGGACATAGTTATGTATGCAGTGAGGAAAGTTATAATGTTAAATTTCCTTCATAACCTCCTCTAACATTCCATCTTCTTCCAGCTTTTCGATAACCAATGCTTTTACTTCTTCTACTGGTTTATTAGCTTCCAAAGGCTCAGATTCTAGGAAGGTCTTACATTCATAGCATATATCTCTATAACCCGGATTTATCTGTTGACAATCCTTATTTTGGCAGTGCTTCGGCAATAAATCAGTATCTAGTTTCCTAGATTCCACTTCTTCACCATAGGCCTCTGCATACGCATCGTTGGCTGAGTCATCAGATATCCTTGTATAGGCACGAGTAACTTCTGAACCAGGTACATGACCCACTCTTTTATCGACATTAGCTTCCTCTATGCCTAAAGTCCCTTTAAGGAAAGTAATCCTAGATCTTCGGATGTTGTGAGTAGTATGATCAAAATCTGTATCTGCTTTCTTAAACGCACGATTTAAAGCCCTCGTAAAAGAGTCGTACTTTACTTCAGTCCGAGCTTTTCTTTTGTCCTTTTGTCTTTCAGAGAGATCATCACTAACACTGTCTGGATTCCGTGAACAAAATAGATACGCGTCATCGTCATCCGGATTAGGATGTCCCTCCTCTAGCCATCTCTCTATTGCTGGACGAGCGATCTTTATTCTAGCGACCCTCCTCTGCGATTTAGAGGTTCCCGTTTTTTTAACTCTCACATTAATCTTAGCTTTTCCATCTTCGATGAAAAAATCCTTAATCTTGGTCCTGAGAGTTTCGTTTATCCTAGTAGCCAAATCCCAATGAGTTAAAATGATGGCTCTATCTCGCATAGATAACTGTTTTAGTAATTCCTTCATATCAGAAGGTCTTGCAAGATCTACAGGATTAACGCGGTCTTTTACACTCTCTTCTACATGTAGATTGATGAAATTTACCTTATCAGGTCTTTCAATTCTAGGACCTGTATCTCCTTTCTCAAACCACTTAATGTATATGGCTAGAACCTTCTTTTTCTCTTTTTTAGATTGAGGCTTATAACCTGGCGGATAGTAGGCTGATTTGTTTATTTGGCCTCTGAGGTACCTCAACTTCTCTTCGTCAGCGTTCTTTAATCTCAAGTCTTCATCTTCGTGTTCGAGAATCACTTTCAAGGAACTGAGGTAACTAGCTATACGCGAGTCAGATATATCATCCTTACCGCTTCTATGCTTTCTATCCTCCAAATGATTATAGAACTGCTTGATATCCTCTTTGTTATCTTCTGAGATTTTATCCGAGTTTAGAATTGATTCTAAGCGTTGATGTGTGTCAATATCATGTGTGTTGAATGTCATAATTCTCCTCAATCCCACTCCCTTTAAATGAGAGCGTAATACGCGGGATTGCGGACAGAAAATCGAAAGCCCCGAGAGGGATTTGAACCCTCGACCTGCTCCTATCTTGCAGTTGTTACAAGGGAGCTGCTCTGGCCAGCTGAGCTATCGAGGCAGGGTAAGTAGTAAATGAGAGATAATGTTTTTATGTTGA
>LFFM01002459.1_pt1 | contig 12245 bp, 9 predicted proteins | sample 643131 | NCBI WGS metagenome assembly LFFM01 (sample SAMN03777445, study PRJNA286221) | soda lake metagenome | biome: soda lake; feature: Kulunda steppe; material: water; isolation source: sample Tc-Br brine of Tanatar trona crystallizer | place: Russia: Kulunda steppe | collected 2011-07
ATATCACCGTGGTACCACTCTAGTTGACGGTCATCTGGTTATTGCCAGATAACGATCCACTCTACTCTGTAACGCCGGTAAGCGATTTCAGCTATAAGCAATTAGCTTTGACTGAAACATCTCACAGGTGCGGTTCAATCTAAATAGTTTCCCTGGCTTCCACCAACCCAGTTCGCTTTATCCACTATTTTAGACCTACTCTCCTGATCAACGATTTTTGCAAATTTATTTTATTGCTTTTTATTATAACCTGTATTAAAATTAAATGCAAGCTTTATTTTTAATTTCTCACTTTAATTTGTCGAAGAGATGAATTCACTGTATAATAGGTATTAGTGGATTATAGTATTTTTTATATAAAGGAGATATGATTTTTATGAATTACTTAGAAGTTAAAGTGCCTGTAACTTCAGCAAATTTAGGGCCTGGCTATGATACATTAGGGATGGCTCTCCAGATTTATTACAGGTTTAAATTTGAAAAGGTCGATGATGATAAATTAGAAATTAATTTAAAAATTTCAGGAGATAAGAACTATGACCTCCAGGATGATTTGATTAAAAGAACTTTAACCTATCTGGAAAGCAAAATTGATAGAGATTTTAAGGGCCTTAAGATCACAGAAGAATTGCCTTTTTTAGCCGGTAAGGGGCTTGGAAGTAGCGCAGCAGCAATTATCGGGACCCTTGTGGGCTTAAATAGTTTATATGAATTAGGTTTATCCCAGGATGAAATTTTGAGTATGGCTTATAAGATTGAGGGCCATCCAGATAATATCACTCCGGCCCTTTTTGGTGGCTTGAATATAACTGCTTTAGGTGATAAGATTTATCGGGAAAAATTGCATCCCCATCCTGATCTCTCATTAATTCTGGCAGTACCTGATTATATGGCCAATACTGAGGAACAGAGAAGGTTGCTGCCTTCCAGGATTAAGATGGAAGATATTACATATAACCAGAGTAGAACAGCGCTATTGCCATTTGCACTGGCAAGTGGTAAATGGGAGATGTTACAGGAATTATTAAATGATAGAATCCATCAGCCATACAGGCTGGCTGAAACACCGGCCTGGAATCAGCTTGTGGATCAGGCCAAAGTTAAAGGAGCAATTGGTGTTGTCTTAAGTGGAGCAGGACCTTCAATTCTAGCATTTGCCCGGGATAGAGAAGAAGAGATAGCAGAAACAATCAGAGAAGTCTGGCTGGAATATGGTGTAAAAGCTGAAACAGTAATTACTGGTCCAGATATTTTAGGAGCCCAGGTTACAAACTTTAATTCAAAAAGGGAGGATAACAATGAGTACTAATAAAAATTTATTGAATAAGAACTGGCCAGGAGTAATTGAGGCTTATAGAGAATTTATGCCATTAAAAGCAGGGGCTAGCCCAATTACGTTACAGGAGGGGAATACCCCATTATTGCCTGTGCCAGAACTGGCTAAGAAGTTTAATCTTGATATAGAACTATATTTAAAATATGACGGAGCCAACCCGACTGGCTCTTTTAAGGATAGGGGGATGACTCTGGCTGTAAGTCAGGCAGTTGCTGAAGGTAGTAAGGCTATTATCTGTGCCTCAACTGGTAATACATCGGCAGCAGCTGCAGCCTATGGGGCCAGGGCTGGTATTGAGACAATTGTCGTTGTTCCTGAGGGGAATATAGCATTAGGAAAACTGGCCCAGGCTGCAATCCATGGAGCTAAAATAATTCAGATTAAAGATAATTTTGATAAAGCACTGGAGCTGGTCAAAGAACTAACAGATAATTACTCTGTAACTTTAGTTAATTCTCTGAACCCATACAGGATTGAAGGACAAAAATCAGCAGCCTTTGAGATTGTTGATGCATTAAGCACTGCCCCGGATATTCTGGCGATACCAGTTGGGAATGCCGGGAATATAACTGCTTACTGGCAGGGCTTTAATGAATATTTTGAGGCTGGTAGAATTGGCGAAAAGCCTGAAATGTGGGGTTTTGAGGCTGAGGGTGCAGCGGCAATTACATATGATAGAGTAATTGAAAAGCCTGAAACTCTTGCAACTGCTATCAGAATAGGTAACCCGGCCAGCTGGGAAAAAGCAAAAAATGCTGCCAGAGAATCTGGTGGTCTAATAAGCTCAGTAACTGATGCTGAGATATTAGAGGCTTATAAAGCTATCGCAGCAACTTCCGGGATCTTTTGTGAACCGGCCTCAGCGGCCTCTGTTGCCGGTTTGATAAAACAGGCCAGAAAAGGTGAATTGGCTAAGGGGAGTAAAGTTGTGGCAGTCTTATCAGGTCATGGTCTGAAAGATCCTGAACTTGCTTTAGAGGAGATAAGCCCTCCAAAAGCAGTTGAGGCTGATTTAGATATTTTATTAAAAGAAGCAGGTATTTCAAAATAAATTTAGAAGTAATATAGTATAAATATTATATTTTATAAAGGAGGGGAGTCTAAGTGAAAAAGTATAAATTATTTAGTTTTATTTTAGTCTTAGTTGCCATTATTACTCTTTCAATGACAGTCTCTGTTAATGCTTCTGAGAGAGTCTCAGCGATTGATTTAACGACTTACTTTGGCCGGATCCTTGATTCAGCGCCAACTCAGTTAATTAATGAGGCCCAGATCTGGTATGGTGAAAGGGAACTGGCTGATACTGAGTATGCAGATCTTCCAGTTTTATCGGCAGCAGCACCATTTAAAGCAGGTAGACTTGGCAGGAATGACTTTGCCTATGTTGAGGCCGGTGAGTTGAGCTGGGATGATTTAAATGAGATTTATATCTATCATGATAATGAAGTTAGAGGAGTCAAATTAAACGGAGCTCAGATTATTGACTGGCTTGAGCATGTTGGCAATCATTTTGAGCTGATAGATCCTGAGCTTGAAGAAGAACAGCATATTGTCAATTATGATCAGAATGCCTATAACCATGATATTATTGAGGGCATTGAGTATCAGTATGATTTGACTAAACCAGTCGGCGAGAGGGTAGTATATGCCACTTATATGGGCGATGAGTTGAGTGAAGACCATGAATTTATTGTGATTACCAATAATCACCGGGCAGCTGGTGGTTTTCCCCATATGGATGGAGAATCAACTGTATATAGTTCTGATGACAGAAATCTTGACATTCTGATTGAATATGTTGAGGCCCATAGTCCAGTTGAACCAACTCCTTCTAATAATTGGAGTTTAAAGCCCTTTGAAACTGCAGGTTCTTTAGTCTATCAATCCCATCCTGATGCAGTTGATTTTATTGAAAAGTATGAGATCCAAGGCCTGGAGTTAATTGAGACAACTCTTCGTGGCTGGGGAGTATTTGAAGTAGATTTATTTGAGTTAAGCAACTAATTTTTTAGAGCAGCTTTATTTAATTATTACAGGAGGCAAAGTTAATGGAGAAAAGGTGGAGTTTAGAAAAGTTATTTCCGGCAATTGATAGTGATGAATTTAAAAATACCAGAAAAGAGTTTACGGCTAAGTTGGAAAGTCTGTCTGGCTGGGAACCTGCAGAAAGTAAGAGTTACCAGGAAATTGCAGAAGAATTCATTGAAAATATGCAGGAATTCTATAGGCTGAGGACTTTATTAATGGCTTATTTACAATTGAAGGTAAGTGTTGATGCCCGAAACCAGCAGGCATTAAAGTTGATCGATGAGCTAGAAAAAGAGGCTGTAAAGATTACAGCCCCTAGAGTTAAATTTATGCTCTGGCTAAAGGAGATAATCTCTGATGAGGAGCCTATCTCTGATTTTGTGGCAGGTTCTGATTTATTGGAAGAACATCAATTTGTTCTTGAAGAATTACTGGAGGAGAGTCAGTATTTATTATCTGAGGATGAAGAGGTTTTAGTTGCTGAAATGAAAAGAACTGGCTCTTCAGCCTGGACAAAATTACAACAGAAATTAACTTCTACTTTGATGGTTGATATTGAACTGGATGGTGAAGAACAGGAGCTACCTCTTTCTGTTGTCAGGAATCTTTATTATAAAGCTGATCCTGAAGTTAGAAAGACAGCCTATGAAGCCGAGCTGGCAGCCTATGATAAGATAGATGAATCTGTGGCAGCAGCTCTAAATGGCATTAAAGGTGAAGTCCTGACCGTTACTGAAAAGAGAGGCTTTGATGAGCCTCTAGATGAAACCCTGGTTAATTCAAGAATGGATAAAGAGACTTTAGATGCAATGCTTGAAGCCATGAAAAATAATCTTCCAGCTTTCCATGATTTCTATAATGCTAAAGCAAAAGTATTAGGCCATGACAGTGGTCTGCCCTTTTATGATATCTTTGCGCCTTTAGGTGAGGTTGAGATGGAATTTAGTTATGAAGAGGCTAAAGACTTTATTGTTGATAATATAAGGGAGTTCAGTGATGAGATGGCCGATCTTTATGAGGAGGCCTTTAATAATAATTGGATTGATGCTGAACCTAGAGATGGCAAAAGAGGCGGTGCTTTCTGTTATAATATTAATCCGATTGAAGAGAGCAGGATTTTGAGTAACTTTACCGGTTCATTCAGTGATATGACAACTCTGGCCCATGAACTTGGACATGCCTATCATGGTTACTGTTTGAGTGGTGAGAGTATCTTGAATACTGATTATCCAATGCCATTAGCTGAAACGGCTTCAATTTTTAGTGAGACTATCGTGACCAATGCAGCTTTAAAAGAAGCGGATGAGGATGAGCAGTTTGTTATCTTGGAAAACAGTATTTCTGGTGCAGGTCAGGTGATTGTTGATATCTACAGCAGGTTCTTATTTGAGAGCAGGCTATTTGAGGCCAGAAAGAATGCTTCATTAAGTGTTGATGATTTAAAAGAGCTGATGGTAGAAGCTCAAAAAGATGCCTATGGTGACTCATTAGACCATGATTATCTCCACCCCTCAATGTGGATTAATAAATCCCATTATTATTCTGCAGGGAATAATTATTATAATTTCCCTTATGCATTTGGCTTACTATTTGGTCTCGGTGTCTATGCACTCTATTTAAAAGGCGAAGATGATTTCTTAAATAAATACAATGATTTATTGCGGGCAACAGGTCAGATGAAGGCCCTGGATGTAGCTGAAATGGTTGGTATTGATCTCCATGACCCTGAATTCTGGGAAGGTTCCCTGGAGGTTATAAAAGAGGATATTGATAAATTCTTAGAGTTAGCTGAGGATAAAGTATAAGATAAAAATCCTGGTGAAATAATATGAATTAACAATGTGAAGTAATAAAGAGCCGCTATCTGAGAGGATAGCGGCTTGCCTGTTATATTGAATTTTTTATGTTAGTTTCTGTATAATGGCCAGTTCTGTGATGCAGCCCTTTGAATCATGTTCTGATGTTCAGAATCTACTCTATTATTGCCATGGGTTCTACTGCCTTCAAAATGCACGCAGAAGTGACCGTTAAAATTATTATTATTAATGCTCTGTCCTCCATGGGGCATACCATTAATTGAGCCGGCAATTAATCTGCCATTGATATTAACAACAACAGCTCTCCGGTCCCAACTCCAGCTGCCACCATATATTCTACGCATTACATTTGTATCCTGGGCAGTTAATGGTTCTACATCTGCATGATTGGTACCATATAGACGTCTGACTCTAAAACTCAGGCCAGTTTGAACATCGGTAATTTTTGCTGTGCTATTTCTTGGGAATAGACGGTTTACCTGACCCCAGCTCAATGCTTCTATTGATTGTTGATTGATATTGCTGCTGCCACTGCCTGGGATTGTAATACTCTGACCGGCTCTTATTGCATCTCCGTTGATATTATTAGCTGCTCTTATATCATTAACTGAAGCGTCAAATCTATTGGCGATTGTCCAGAGACTATCACCAGATCTAACCTGATAGGTTGAACTCTCTTCCTCACCTTCTTCATTAGTCAGGAGTTCTTCCCAGGTTGCCGGACCAACAACGCCATCAACATCCAGGCCTGACATCTCCTGGAATTGGCGGACTGCCATTTCAGTTTGATGACCGAAATCTCCATCTGCACTTAATGGGTAAAGTCCAATTGCAATTAAATTTTCCTGTAATTCTGCAACTGCTTCTCCTGAATCACCGCTTCTGATTATTTCCATTTCATCAGCATTAACTTCTGCTGTTTGCTCGGCTGTTTCTTTTTGATCTTCAGCTTCGGCTACTGCCTCTTCAGTATCATCTTCTATATCCTCTTCAATCTCATCTGTATCATATGTAGCGTCTCCTAATTGATCGAACTCTTCTTCTAATGCCTGCCAGGTAGATCTGCCTACAATTCCATCGCTATCAATTCCGTGATCAGTCTGGAATTCTTTTACAGCTGATTGGGTCTGACTTCTAAATAAACCGGTTGGTTCAGTAGCCAGGTAACCTAGCTGACTCAGCTTATATTGAAGATAAATGACGTCTACATTATGTGTATATATTTTTAGCTGCTCTCTCTGTGATACATCGATACTATTTAAAGCTCTATCGATTGCATTTAATGTTTCTGGACCGGCGATTCCATCTGGCCTTAAATCTGCAGCGGCCTGGAATCTCTCGACTGCTCTTCTTGTTTCTTCACCGTAAAGACCTGTTTGTGAAACAGAGAAGAAACTGAGCTCTTCCAATTTGTTTTGTAATTCTTCAACACTTTCATCTTCCTGACCTGGACTGAAAACTTCACCTGCTAATAGATTGTTATTCTGTACAATGACTAATGTTGCTAAAAATAAAATCAAAAAAACTGTAGTTTTAAAAATTAAAGACTTGCGTACGCTCGTTAGTTGAAATTTAAAACACAATTTTTTTAACACCTGCCTTTTCTTTTTAGTTTATGTTACTTAATGCATTTAGTAGATCTTCATTTTTTTCATAGATATCTTCATGGAAATTTAAATCGCCGTTATCATCAGGGACTACTGTAAAATAGGTGAGATAGATAGGTAAAGTACTATTAAGGTTTAACCAGGTTTCATCTCTTTCAGAGATTTTTTCTTTTAATCTTTCTTCAGGCCATTCAGGCATATCCTCCAGTAAATATTTTGCTAACTCCATAGGCTCTTCAAGTCTGATACAACCTGAACTCCTTGCCCTATCATCTAAAGCAAAGAGGTGAGTATCTGGGGTATCATGGAAATAGATACTCTGATTATTAGGAAAGCGAAAGACTAAAGATCCTAGAGCATTGCCTGGCCCAGAATCCTGCCAGAAAAAATATGGGAACTCATCTTTATCTGCTTCAACATCTTCCCAGTCAACAGTTTCAGGATCGACCTGAACATAATCGCCATTTTCCAGGGTATATACCCTATAATTTCCACGTTCCAGGTGTTCTACATCTTCTTTTACCTTTGGTAAGTGATCTTCAACTGCTATAGAAGTTGGCATAAACCAGCGAGGGCTGATTGTCATTCTATTTAGGCTACCTTCCATCACAGGAGTAGGTCGATCTTGAGTTCCAACGACTGTTTTCATGTCTACAACAGATTCATTTCCTTCAAATACTTCCAAACGGAATGATGGAATATTAGAGATTAAATGATTGTGAGGTAATTGTCCATAATCCATTCTCCAGCGCTCTATATTTAAAATGATTTCATTTATTTGATCATCGCTAAAATTATTTCTCTTTTCTAATCCTTCTAATAAAGCAAGATAATAGGGATGGTCTGGTTCATACTCTGATAAAACTTCTTTGACTGGACGATCTGATTTAATTGATTCGATTATCCAGGGGAAGCCATTTAGAATTTTTTCATTAACTATCTCTCTTTCTAAAGTTTCAGAGTTTAACCTTCCAGTTGCTAAATCACTTGTATATTTAAGTAAAGCTCTGGTTAGTAATTCATCCAGTTCCTTTAAATTTTCCGTACTTATATCGTCTGCATCCTGATAGCGGATATTCATCCAGATACCGTTAATATCTCCAAGCAAATAATCCTGGCTGTTTAACCCCTTTGCTTCTGCCTGGTTGATTAATTCATATATTTCTAGGCCAGGCTGGTTAAATTCACCATCTTCAATCCAGAGATAATCTGTTTCTATATCATTTTCTGTCTCTAATAATTCATTAAGTTCATCAAGATATTCATTTGCATTTATTGTAGGAGTAAATAATATGCCTGTTATTAAAAAAATCAATAAAAACTTGGTTATCATAAATTCTTCACCTCTTATTATAATTAGCCATAAGTTGAGAAAATCCTGCTTATTGCAACAAATTTTATTACTTTTTTATTATCATATCATATTATTAATAACAATGCATATCAATAGTATAAAAAAAGTGATATTATTGTGGAATATTTATAAAATTTATTGTATATTTTACTCTGTTAGACTTTGTGAAATTTGTTAAGAGATACTACTTGGTAACTGTCGGGTAAGGAGGGGGTCAATTTTAGTCTGTAGTATATTTATACAAAAACGAAAATTTGGCTCAGCCTGATTTCTATTTCTGCAAATAGTATTAATTTATGATATTATAATTAAAAGAGATAATAATTTTTATTTTTACAGGAGGATTATAAATTATGGCAGATTCTCAAGAAAGCAGAAGACGTAGAATCAGAGAATGGGGGATTATTCCTGGAGTTTTGCCAACTGGAGATAACAATTCTATTACTGATATTAATGGAGTTAAAGTTGGTCATGTTACAATTATGAAAGGTGATGGTAAATTGGTTCCTGGTAAAGGTCCTATCAGGACTGGTGTTACAGCTATTTTGCCTCATTCTGATAATATATTTTCTAATCCTGTTGAAGCAGGAGTTCATGTTATTAATGGTTATGGAAAGCCTATTGGTTTAGAGCAGATAAAAGAGTTAGGCCGTTTATCTTCACCGATCTTATTAACATCAACTCTAAATGTGTCCAGGGTTGCTGATGCCTTAATTGATTATGTTTTAAAGGATAACCCTGAAATAGGGATTAATGGACCTAGCTTTAACCCTGTTGTTCTTGAATGTAATGATAGTTATTTAAATGATTTGCAGGGGAGGCATGTTGGAGCACAACATGTTCACCGGGCTCTGATTTCAGCCAGTAGCGATAGGGTAAGCGAAGGCGATGTTGGAGCTGGTACTGGTATGACTGCCTTTGGTTTTAAAGGGGGGATTGGCTCTGCATCTAGAAAAATAAAATTTGATAGCATTGAATTTAATCTCGGTGCTTTAGTTTTAAGTAATTTTGGCCGCCGGGAAGAGTTAAAAATAAATGGATACCCTTTATATCAATTGGACCAGGACCTCCTGAATTTGCATGAAACAGGCGGTGGTGATGGCTCTGTAATTGTTATTTTAGCTACTGATCTGCCTTTAAATAATCGGCAGTTAACCAGACTTGCCTCAAGGGCTAATATTGGCCTGGGCCGGGTTGGTTCTTTAGCTGATAATGGCAGCGGTGATTTTGCCCTGGCATTTTCAACTACTAAAAAGTATAAGCGGAATGATAAAGGCAAAGTTATTTTAAATCATGAGGATTCACAGAAACAGGAACTGCCACTTAATTTAACTGAGAGTGATTTAATGAAGGAGCTATTTCAGGCAGTAGTTGAAAGTACTGAAGAGGCAGTTTTAAATTCATTATTTATGGCTGCAACTGTTAGAGGTAGAGATGGTCATAAAGCTAAGGGACTCCCAGGTGATAAGGTGGCTGCAGCTTTAGAAAGAAATAGGTTATGTCGTCCTAATAGATAAGGAGTTGGTTCTAATGGAAAAAGTATTAAATATAATTAAAGATGGCACTTTGACTCAGCAGCAGAAGATTATTGCTTTAGCCAGGCAGGCTGAAAATCAACTTGAACTTCCTGGTTTAACTGAAAAAGAAAAAAACTATTTAAATTCAGATTTAATCTGCGATCTGGCAGAGGGGCAGGCACCCTATCGGCCAAGATATAATCTTGTGGATTTTGATAAATTTATGGAAGAGGGGAGCGAGTTTTTAGAGCTTTCCAGCCCGGAATCCCTTGAAGAGGCTACTAATAATCTGATCATCTTATATCAGAATATTCCTTCTGTGACTGGTATGCCAGTCTATATTGGAGAGCTTGATAAACTGCTGGAGCCATACATTGATTTAAGTTCTGATCCAATAAAAACAATCAGGCTCTTTTTGACAGCCATCGATAGAACACTGCCAGATAGCTTTGTCCATGCTGATATTGGTCCAGAAAAGACACGGGCCGGGGAACTTATTTTGAAGGCTGAAAAAGAACTTGCCAATTCAGTGCCGAACCTGACACTCAAATATGATTCAGAGTTAACAGACAAGGATTTTGCTCTTCAGGCTATTGAAACTGGCCTTGAAGTTTCAAAGCCCTACTTTGCCAATCATAGAGATTATCAGGAGATTTTTGGAGATGATTATGCAATTGTAAGTTGCTATAATGCCCTGCCTGTTGGTGGTGGCAGCCATACATTAGTTAGAATGAACTTAAAAGCTGTTGTCGAGAAGGCCTTAGAAAAAGAAGAGTTTTTAGCAGATACCCTCAGAGATGTCAGCAAGACAATGTTATCAATTATGGACAGAAGAATAGCATTTCTCTGCGAGGAGAGTCCATTTTTCCAGAGTAACTTTCTTATAAAAGAAGGTTTATTGGATAAAGAAAAATATACTGCCATGTTTGGCATTTATGGTATGGCTCAGGCTGTTAACCTATTTTTAGATGGAGATAGTGAATCTGGCTCCTACGGTAAGACTGATGAGTCTCAAGAGGTAGCTAAAAATATTTTAGATGTTATTCAGAATGAAATTAATGAGCATGAAAATGAGCATACTCCCTTTAATGATGGCCATTACCTGCTCCATGCCCAATCTGGAATAGGGGAAGATGTTGATACCTCGCCAGGCTGTCGGATTCCATATGGCGAAGAGCCATCGATTCCTGAACATCTTAATTTTATTTCGCCACTCCATCAATATTTCCCGGCAGGGATCAGTGATATCTTTACATTTGATAAAACCTATAAAAGTAATTTTGAAGCTATTTTAGATATTATAGAAGGTGCTTTTAAAAAAGGTTTAAGGTTATTTTCCTTTTATAATTCAGAGAGTGACTTAGTAAGAATTACTGGCTATTTAGTTAAGAAATCTGAAATTGAGAAATTAAACCAGGAAGAGGCAGTCCACAAGGATACTGTAGTGCTGGGCCGTGACACCTTAGAAAACTCTCCTGAGGAAAATAGGAAAGTTAGATAGTTGATGCCAGCGAAGAAAAAAGCAGTGATTAATAGATGGCTAGATTTTAGCCCGATTGATGGTCCAGGTAATAGAACAGTAATATTTTTTCAGGGCTGTAACTTAAATTGTAGTTACTGTCATAATCCGGAAACTATTAAGATTTATGGGGATAATAAGGTTCCAGAATCGCTATATTTGTTAACTGTCGATCAGCTAATAGAAAAGATAGAGCATAATTTTTCATATGTATCAGGAATTACAGTTTCTGGTGGTGAACCGTTGCTCCAGAGGGAATTTTTAAAAGAATTATTTTCTAGAACTAAGGAATTCGGCTTAACTAATTTTATCGATACCAGCGGGACAGTCCCTTTGTTCAGGCAGAAAGAATTATTAGCATTGACCGATGGTGTTATGATTGATTTTAAGGCTGGAAATAATAGTGACCTTATTAAAGTAACCGGATCTGAGAAACTTGAAATCATTAAAGAAAATATTATACTCTTAAATGAACTTGAATTATTACATGAAGTAAGAACAATAATTGCACAAGGGTTAATTGATTATAAGAAAAGTATTGCCGAGATAGCAGGCTTTATAGCTGAAATAGATCCAGAAATCAAATTTAAATTGATTGGATATCGAAATCATGGAGTTGAAAATTATGAAAATATCAGGGAACCGACTGAAGAAGAGATGAATAAACTGGCAAATCTGGCAAACTCAAAAGGCTGTAACAATATTCAGATAATAAGTTAGTATAAATTAGCCCCAGGCCTGAATAGGTCCTGGGGCTTAAAATATTAAGGAATAATTATTTAATTCTCCTCCAAGAAGAATTTTGTTTATTTTTTGCCAGGTATTTGCCTGGACAGTTTAGGTTTGTAAGACAAATTTACTTTAGAATGCTTAATTATGCTCAAGTGTCTTTGGATCAAGAGCATCACGTAAGCCGTCACCAAATAAATTTAATGATAATACAGTTACAACAATAGCGATTCCTGAAAATGTAACTGGATAATGGGATAGCCTGATAAACTGTCTGGTACTGGCAATCATACTTCCCCATTCAGGTGTTGGAGGCTGAGCTCCTAAACCAAGGAAAC
>LFFM01002460.1_pt1 | contig 12241 bp, 12 predicted proteins | sample 643131 | NCBI WGS metagenome assembly LFFM01 (sample SAMN03777445, study PRJNA286221) | soda lake metagenome | biome: soda lake; feature: Kulunda steppe; material: water; isolation source: sample Tc-Br brine of Tanatar trona crystallizer | place: Russia: Kulunda steppe | collected 2011-07
CTGATCGCTCAGTTCAGGAGACGCAGCGAGCGATCCTGGAAGCGGTCGTTCATTTATAAATGGCTCCGATCGGGTGGCGGTGCTAACGGTCTCTCCCGTTGAGACACGAGCCGGAATTCAAGCGAACTTGTTCTAGTACAACTGAAGTGCACATATTTATTAGCCTCCCCGAGACACCATATGTTGCAGTTGGGTTCCCTGACCCCACACATACAGTGTGGTTCGACGAGGGAACACTACCCGACACATGAACTGTCCAGACTGTAACGATGACCGCACTCGCGTCCTTGACACGGAAACCAGTGCGGACGGGGACGCAGTGCGCCGGCGCCGCGAATGCCAGCGCTGCTCGTTTCGCTTCACGACCTACGAGCGTCCGGAATGGGACTCGCTTCAAGTGAAGAAGCGAGACGGCAACATCGAACCGTATGACCGGCAGAAACTCCACGACGGGATCATCCGGGCCGTGAAGAAACGTCCCGTGACCGATGCTCGAGTCACCGAGCTGGTGGACAGCATCGAAGCGGACCTCCAAACACGCGACGAACGAATCGTCGCGTCCAGTCTCATCGGTGACCTCGTCTCCGAGCACCTCCGGGCCCTTGACAAAGTCGCGTACATTCGGTTCGTCTCCGTGTACAAGGCGTTCTCGGAGCCTCAGGAGTTCCTCCGCGAACTTGACGCAGTTCTGGACGCAGAAATAGACGACTTCGAAGCCCCGAACGACTCAGAATGACACGAACGCACCGAACCGAGAACGACGGAAACGGAAGCCAACCAGCAGCGGACGTTTTCTCCCGATCACATGCCACTGAATGAACACAAAACCACGGACAGGGATACGGAGGCGGATATCTTCGAGGAGCGAACCCAGCTCAAGCCCTACGAGTATCCGGGTCTCCTCGATTACGTTGACGCCATTCGGAACAGCTACTGGGTCCACACCGAGTTCAACTTCGAGGGTGACGTGCAGGATTATAAGGCCAACACCACGCCCGCTGAACGGACGGTCATCAAACGGACGATGTTGGCCATCGCACAGATCGAGGTGCAGGTGAAGACGTTCTGGTCGGACATCTACAAACAGATGCCCAAGCCCGAAATCGGGAGTGTGGGCATGACGTTTGCCGATAGCGAGGTCCGGCACATGGATGCCTACAGCCATCTGCTCGATGTGCTCGGCATCACCGAGGACTTCCAGCAGGTGACCCAGGAGCCCGCGATCAAGCAGCGAATCGACTACCTCAACGAATACCTGGAGCGAGCGGAGACCGATGACCGACAGGAGTATGTGATGGGCATCCTCCTGTTCAGCACGTTTGTCGAGCACGTCTCGCTGTTCAGCCAGTTCCTCATCATGACGAGCTTCGACAAACACGAAAAGAAGTTCAAAGGGATCGCGAACGCCGTCGAGGCAACCAGCAAAGAGGAGCAGATTCACGGGCTGTTCGGCGTCGAGCTCGTCGAGACGATCGGCGCGGAGAACCCCGATCTCTTCGACGACGAGTTCGAGGAGGAGGTCAAACAAGCCTGTGAACGGGCGTACGAGGCCGAAATGGAGATCCTCGACTGGATCTTCGAGGAGGGAGAGTTGGAGTTCCTGCCCAGATCCCACGTCGACGAGTATCTCCGAGACCGATTCAATGGGAGCCTCGAAAACGTCGGCGTCGAGCCGATCTTCGAGACGGATGAAGCGGTTCTCGAGGAGACACGCTGGTTCGACGAGGACATCATGATGACGAAGGATAACGACTTCTTCAGCAAGCGATCGACCACGTACAACAAACACACGCAGAGCGTCACCGCGGAGGACATGTTCTAAATGTCACAACAAGCACTCACCACCGTCACGGAACAGCAGGACGAACCGTTCTACTGGCTCAACGAAAACAGTAGAGAGTTCCTCAGAGAGGGGTACCTACTGGAAGGTGTTGCGGCCGAAGAACGAATCGAACGGATCGCGGAACGGGCCGAGGAGATCCTCGGAGAGGACGGGTTCGCGGACAGGTTCTACGAGTACATGAGCCGCGGGTACTACAGCCTTGCCAGTCCGGTGTGGGCCAATTTCGGCCTCGACCGTGGCCTGCCCATCAGCTGCTTCGGCAGTTACATGGAGGATACCATGGAGTCCATCCTCTACACGCAAGCCGAAGTCGGCGAAATGACCAAACTGGGTGGGGGGACGAGTGGATACTTCGGCGACCTCCGCCCGCGAGGAACTCCGATCACCAACAACGGGAAGAGCAGCGGGAGTTACAACTTCACCCAACTCTTCGACACCATCATCAACGTCGTTAGTCAGGGCGAAACTCGGAGGGGGCAGTTCGCCGGGTACATCGACGTTGAACACGACGACCTCGAGGAGTGGCTCAACATCAAGACTGAGGGCGACCCGGTTCAGGACATCTACTACGGCGTCATCATCGGTGACGAATGGTTCGAAGCCATGCTCGACGGCGATGAAGAGAAGCGAGAGACGTGGGCGGAAATCATCGAAACACGGATCAACATCGGCGTCCCCTACATCATCTTCCGCGACAACATGAACGGGGGGAAGCCGCAGGTCTACAAGGACAAAGGGTACCGGATCAACGCGTCGAACCTGTGTACCGAGATCGCGCTGCCTGCAACGCCCGATGAGAGCTTCGTCTGCTGTCTCTCGAGCATGAACGCGCTCCACTTCGATGAGTGGAAGGACACCGACGCCGTCGAGACGCTCACTCGGTTCCTTGATGCCGTGATGGAGGAGTTCATCGAGAAGGCGGACGGTACCCAATTCATGGAACGACCCGTCCGGTTCGCCAAGCGGCACCGGGCGATCGGGATCGGCGTCCTCGGCTGGCATAGCTACCTCCAGAAGAAGATGATCCCGTTCGACAGTATGGAGGCCATGGAGAAGAACGAGCAGGTGTTCCGGACGATCAAGGAACGCAGCTACGAGGCGAGCGCGAAGCTTGCTGAAGAGTTCGGTGAGCCGGAAGTGCTTGAGGGGTACGGGCGGCGAAACGCGACGACGATGGCCGTCGCGCCGACCAAGTCCAGCAGCGTGATTCTCGGGCAGGTCAGTCCGAGCGTTGAGCCGCTGAAGTCGAACTACTTCGTTCGGGATGGTGCGAAGCTGAAGGCGACCCAGAAGAACCGCTTCCTCGAAGCGATCTTGGCCGAACGTGGGGAAGATACTCGTGACGTCTGGGACAGCATCGCCGCCAAGGACGGCAGCGTCCAGCATCTTGACTGCCTGAGCAATGAAGAAAAGGAGGTGTTCAAGACGTTCTCCGAAATCCCGCAGATGGCGATCATCAACCAAGCGGCACAGCGGCAGAAGCACATCGACCAAGCACAGAGTATCAACGTCTCGATCGATCCGGGCGAGGTGAGCGTGAAAGACATCAACCAACTCTACATCAGCGCGTGGGAGAAGGGTGTGAAGAGCCTGTATTACCAACACAGCGTGAACGCTGCACAGAAGTTCAGTCAGGACATCCTCGAATGTAAGGCCTGTGAGAGCTGATCTCCTCCAGTCGGGATGACCATCGGCGCGGATCCCGGGCGTGCTCGTTTCGGTCACCGTCGCACGACGAGCACGGACAGATCCGAAAACGGCGTGTCGTCCCGGCCGTCGCCGCCGGCGTGGGCAGCGAGCTCACCGACGGTGGTCCGGGTGATCGCCTCGTCGTCGTGCGTGAGCCGCTCACAGACGAGCACTACGTCGTCGGCCACACACCCGTGTTCGAGGAGGTCGACCGCGACGTCGCCGGGCATCCAGTCGAACGGTCGGGGGAGGACGAGCAGGTGACGTTCACCGGCGTCCCGACGCAGTCGAGCGACGTCGTCCCCCAGGTCGCCACTTTTGTGGAGCGTGACGAACGTCGCGTCCTCCATCGGCGTTCGCGCGCGGCTCGCGGCGACCTGCAGCGAGGAGATGCCGGGAACGATCCGCACCGATCGCTCGTCGTCGGTCGCCATATCGACGGCCCGTTCGACCTTGCCGACGAACTGATAGCCGGAGTGGTTGGGGTCGCCCATCAGGACCGCCGTCCCCCGCGCACCGTTCGCGACCCGCTCGGCGAACGTGCCCAACGTCTCGGCCTCGTCGCGGTAGCTGCAGGTGAGAAGGTCGGCATCCGTCCGGTCACGAACGAAATCGACGACCGTCTCGAAGCCGACGACGACCTCCGCCTCCCGGATCGCCCGCTCGGCACGCGGGACGAGATACTCGGGATTGCCCGGACCGATCCCGACCGCATGAACCGCCGGCTCGTCCCGGAGGATCCGTGACTCCGGGTCGGACTCCGGACCGGCCGCCGCGTACGCCGCGGGATCGGGCCCGGCGTCGAGGTCGTACGGGTCGCCCGTCTCGTCGCCGTCGCTCATCGCTCGCCTCCACGGAGGTGTTCGAGCGCCGGCTTACCGACACGGACGCTGTTCGCGAAGTTCGTGCCGTTCGCGCCGTTCGCGAAGTTCGTACCGTTCGCGTCCTTCATGCCGTTTGAACGTCGCGTCGTCCACATGGTGCTACACAAGCTGACCTTCACACAAATAAATTGTTATTGACTTAATACAATTTAAATTTCCAAAAGATCCGTTTTTCGGTCCATAATTCGCAACTCAACCGGGAGATCTGCAACAGTACTTTATCCCACGAACGCGGATCATGGGCGATGGCAGACTCGGAGAGCGGTGGAACGCCGACGGTGCTCGGCAGCAAGCGCGACGCGACCCGGTACCAGGTGCTCGTGGAGATCGCGGCCCGCCAGCCGGCGGTCAGCCAGAGTGAGATCGCCGAGGCGATCGGCGTCACCTCACAGGCGGTCAGCGACTACGTACGTGACCTCGTCGAGACGGACTACGTCCAGAAGGGCGGACGCGGGCGCTACGAGGTGACGAAGGAGGGCGTCGACTGGCTCATTTCCCGGACTGACGGCCTGGAGACCTATCTCGAACGCGTCACCTCCGACGTTCTCGGGAGCGTCGAGGTCGACGCCGCGGTCGCCTTCGACGACGTTTCGGAGGGCGACGAGGTCGGGCTGTTGATGCGCGACGGCGTCCTCCACGCCACCACCGCCGGCGGGACGGCCACCGCCGTCGCCGTCACGTCCGCACGGGCGGGCGAGGCGCTCGGCGTCACCGACTTCGCGGGCGTCGTCGACTACGACACCGGAACCGTCGTCGTCCTCCCCGTTCCCGCCGTTACCGACGGGAGCCCGCCCGCCCCGGAGGCGGTCGCCGATGCGCTCCCCGACGACGGGCTGGTCGCGGTCGCGGGCACGGAGGCGTACGCGCTCGTCTCCCGAAGTGACGTCGACGCCGATCTCCGGTTCGGAACCACGGACGGCGTCACCGAGGCCGCGCTCCGCGGGCTGGACGTGCTTCTCGTGGCGACGACCGACGAACTCCCGCGGCACACGAACAAGCTCCGTGAGGGGAACGTCCCGCACAAAGTGTTGGATCCGGCGGACCGCTAGGATGCATCCCGGGCGTCGCGGATGCCGTCGCGTTCGGCGACCCTCACGGCCGCCACGTCTCCCCGTCGAGCGCCCACGACAGTGCGACGGCGACGCCGCCGCCGAGGAGTCCGGCGATGACGGCGAACGCGGGCGCGGTCGCGGTCGCGACGGCCGCAAGCACGACGACGACCCCGGCGAGCAGCGTCACCGTATCCCCCTTCAGCGACCCCAACGCCACGGGTGCAAGGGCGCCGCCGATCAACGCACCGCCGACGACGAAGGGAGTCGACCCGGTGACGACGAGCGTCGCGGCCGGAACGTCGGGAGACACGCCGAACCCGAAGGCGGTCCCGACGGCGACGCAGACGAGCGGAACCGACAGGCTCCAGCGTGGCGCGAGGACGCGCCCGAGGATCGCCGCGATCCCCGAAACGAGGAGGATCGCTCCGGCGGCGACGAACGCCGGCGCCGCCAGCCCGACGAGCGATGCGGGGTCGGCGAGCGTCGGCGTGGTGACCTCGACTCCCGCCGACCGAAGCAGAAAGGGCTGTACGAGACAGAGCACGCCGAGAGCCGCGAACGGTACCCCCAACGCTCGTCGAGAGACGGCAACCATATCGACAGGAGGCGACGCCAGGACTTAAAAACGGACGGACGTGAGTCGCCGCCGCTCCGCCCCTTGCCCCACTTTTAAACAATGACCAACACGTTTATATAGTGGCGGCCGAGCGGTCCCCGTCGACGGAGACCGTCACCCGTTCGGGAGGACCGCGATCGTCAGCCACGCGGACGAACAGCGTGTGGACGACGGGATCCTTCTCGGTCGGGGTCCCGACCTCGTCGACGGCGATCCGGAGGGCGTGCCGTCCCGTCCGGCTCACCGATCCGAGACGTAAGTCGACGGACGGCGGTGCGAGCCGCTGTGCCGCGATCAGTATCGCCTCCCCTCCGTCGTCGACGAATGTGGTTTCCGAAACGAACGACCGCACGGCCGGTTCCACGTCGTCTCCCAACGCCGCCTCTGCCGTCGGCGTACCGGTGAAGGATTTCGCTTTCGTCGCGGTTCCTGCCGGGGCGCTGACGATGCTTTCGGACTCGACGAACGGGTCGCCGTCGACGTAGCGACTCCGAACGTCGATGTCCCGCGGCGTCGAGGCGGCGACGTCGTGAAGCCGGTCGACGCAGCCCGCGGTGGCGGCGACCAGGGTTCCGATCACGACGTCACGACGCTTCATGGGCCGCGGTCCGCGTCGTACCCTCAAAAACGCTTGCAGTGTGTGACGCGGAGCGATAATCGGCGTCTCCCGTCCGGAGCGACCCGTCGCTTGCGACGGGTCACTCCTCGACGGCCGGCGCCGGCACGCCGTCCTCCTCACGATCGATCTCGAACGCTCGCCGGAGCTCCGCGATCCGGTCGCGGATGTCCGCGGCGAGCTCGAACTCCAGGTTGCTCGCCGCCTCGTTCATCTTCGCCTCCAGCGCCTCGATCCGCGCCTCCGCTTCCGTCTCGCTCTCGACGTCGCCGACGCTCACGCCGGTCGTGTCCGTCTTCGACCCGGGGAGGTTCGTCTCGCCGACCGGCTTGTCGATGGTCGTCGCCTCGAAGCCGTGCTCCTCGTTGTACGCGAGCTGGATCTCCCGGCGCCGTTGGGTCTCCTCTATCGCCGCCTCCATGGAGTCGGTGGTCCGGTCGGCGTAGAGCACGACCTCGCCGTTGACGTTGCGGGCGGCCCGTCCCATCGTCTGGACGAGCGTCGTCGTCGAGCGGAGGAACCCCTCCTGGTCGGCGTCGAGGATCGCGACGAGGCTCACCTCGGGGATGTCGAGCCCCTCCCGAAGCAGGTTGATCCCGACGAGCACGTCGATGGTGCCGAGCCGGAGGTCGCGGATGATCTCGTGACGCTCCAGGGTGTCCGTCTCGTCGTGCATGTACGCGACGTCGATCCCGGCGCCCTCGAAGTACTCCGTGAGGTCCTCGGCCATCCGCTTCGTCAGCGTCGTCACGAGGACGCGCTCGTCGCGCTCGATCCGTTCGCCGACGCGCTCCAACAGGTCCTCGACCTGTCCGGTCGCCTCCGTCACCTCCACCTTCGGGTCGACGAGGTGGGTCGGCCGAACGATCTGTTCGACGATCCGGTCGGAGACCTCCCGCTCGTAGTCGGCGGGCGTCGCCGAGACGAACAGCGTGCGGTCCGTCTTCGCCTCGAACTCCTCGAACGTGAGCGGCCGGTTGTCGTAGGCGGTCGGCAGCCGGAATCCATTCTCGACGAGCGAGTCCTTCCGGGACTTGTCGCCCTCGTACTGGCCCTTGATCTGGGGGATCGTCTGGTGGGACTCGTCGATGACACAGAGGAAGTCGTCGGGGAAGTAGTCGAGCAGCGTGTAGGGCGCGTCGCCCGGCTCGCGGTCGTCCATGTGGACCGAGTAGTTCTCGATGCCCGAACAGTAGCCCGCCTCCCGCAGCATCTCGACGTCGAAGGTCGTCCGCTCCTCGATGCGCTGGGCGGCGACGAGGTCACCCTGCCGCTCGAAGTGGCGCACCCGCTTTTCCATCAGGTCCTCGATCTCCGCGATCGCTCGCTCCAGCTTCTCGTCGGGGATCGAGTAGTGCTCGGCGGGATGGATCATCGCCGCCGGCTCCTCGCTCACGGCCTCCCCCTTCATCGGGTCGACCTTCAACATCCGGTCGATCTCGTCGCCCCACAGCTCGACGCGAACCGCGTAGCGGCCGTACATCGGGTAGATCTCGACGGTATCGCCGCGAACCCGGAAGGTCCCCTGCGTGAAGTCGACGTCGTTGCGCTCGTAGTTGAGGTCCACCAGCCGGGTCAACAACGCCTCGCGGCCGATCTCTTGGCCGACGTCGAGTTCCATGGCCATCTCGCGGTAGTTCGCGGGGTCGCCGAGCCCGTAGATGGCGGAGACGGAGGCGACCACGATGACGTCGTCGCGGGTGAGAAGCGACCGCGTCGCGGAGTGGCGCAGGCGATCGATCTCCTCGTTGATCGACATCTCCTTGTCGATGAACGTGTCCGTCCGCTCGACGTACGCCTCCGGCTGGTAGTAGTCGTAGTAGGAGACGAAGTACTCGACGGCGTTGTCCGGAAACAGCTCGCGGAACTCCTCGTAGAGCTGGGCGGCGAGCGTCTTGTTGTGTGCCAACACGAGAGTGGGTTGGTCGAGCCGTTCGGCGACCCACGAGACGGTGTTGGTCTTTCCCGATCCCGTCACGCCGAGGAGGGTCTGTTTTTGCGCGCCGGCCTCGAACCCCTCGACCAGCTCCGCGATGGCGTCCGGTTGGTCGCCCGCGGGCTCGAACGGGGCGTCGACGCGAAGCGGTCGGTCGACGGTCGGGCGATCCTCCGAGAGGGGGGAGTCGGCGTCGCTCACGATGACGGTCGTTGGCGGCGCAGCCACTTGAGCGGCGCGCCCCGGCGGCTCATCCGACCGGATCGTCGCCGTCGGAGTCGGGGACGTTCGCTTCCTCGCCGTCGGAGTCGGGGACGTTCGCCTCGCCGACGCCGACGGCTCCCCCCCCTCCCTCCCTCTCCTCGTTCACCCGGATCATGTTCAACTCGTCGGAGAGGCGGGTCGCCAGCTCCGCGACCATCGCGACGACGAGCGGGCCGGCGATGATGCCGATCGCGCCGACGGTGAGCACGCCCCCGACGAAACCGATGAAGTAGAGCGTGGAGGGTAACGCCGCGGTCTCGGCGGCGAGCCGCGGGCGGATGAGCACGTCCGGAGTGGCCGCGATCGCCAGCCCGCCGATGACGAGGATCCCGACCGCCCGCATGCCGTCGCCGAGCATGAGTTCGTATCCCGTGAGTCCGGCGATGAGCACGCTCGGTCCGAGGACCGGGATGAACTGGAGGACGCCAGCAAGCGTCGCCAGCGCGATCGGCGAGGGGTATCCGAACGCAACAAACACCGGAAGGGCGAGCCCGAACGTCGCGACGCCGGTCGCCGCCTGCACGACGTAGAGCCCGTAGAGGGTCCGGCTGGCGCGTTCGTGTAACGCCTCCACGAGGTCCCGGTGTCCCGGCGGCACCAGCGCGAGAACCGCCCGGCGCGTCCGAGACTCGTGATACAACAGGCCGTAGACGACGAACGCGAACAGCACGAGCTTGATCAGCAACACCGGCGCGGCGGACGCCACGGCGGTCCCGACGGTGACCAGCCAGCCGACGAGAACCTCCGTCACCTCCGCGGTGACGACGGTGTGCTCGAATCCGTGGACCGTCAGCGTGATCGACTCCGGGATCGATTCGAGGAAGCCGATCACTTCGTCGAGCCGGATGACGAGCACCAACGCGAAGGGAACGGTCAGGAGTCCGACCGCGAGGAACGCCACGAGGGAAGCCGCGGCGGCCGAGAGCCGTCGGGAGAGCCCGCGACGGCGCAGCCGGCGGCGGACGGGACCGAGCACGTACGCGACCGTCATCGCGAAGAAGACGGTTGCGACGACCTCCCTGAGCAGCAGGACGGCGGCCGCGCTCGCAAGCACCATCGCCCCGCCGAGGACGTACCGTCGATCGGTCATGCCCGTGCACACGACGGCCGCAGATTAAAAGGCCCCGCCGGCTCCGGCGTCCCCGCGCCACACGCCCTGTTTCGCGTCGAGCCACGCGACGACGGCGACGTGTGGCAGCGTCAGTGCCGCGATGGCGACGAGCGAAACCGCGAGCAGATCGCCGCCGGAGGCGACTCCCGCGGGAACCGCGAGCGCCACCGCGCCCACGACGAGGAAACCGCCGAGCGTGAGCGGGGCCGCGTCGCGGGCGAACCGCCCGAGCGCGACGCCCGGCTCGCCGCGGGCCATCGCCGCTGCACTCTCCTTGTCGACGAGGATCAGTCGACCGACGTGTCTGAGCGCGTGCCACGCGCCGAAGTAGACGCCGATGGCGAAGACGGGCGCCGCGAGGACGAACCACGCCCACAACACCGCGGTCTCCCCGGCGTCCCGGAGCCACCCCCGCCGGGAGGCGCCCTGCCGAACCCGCGCGTACCCGACTCCGACCGAAAGGACGGTCGCGGCGGCCATGGCGACACCCACGCCGAGCCGGACGGCGTCGCCGAAGAGCGGATCGACCGCGGCGCCCGCCGCGGCGGCGTCGGCGACGAAGAGCCCGACCACCCACTCCGCGACGAGCCGGTACTCCGCCGGATGCGCGACGAGCGGCACCCCCATGGGGAGCCCGCCGCGGACGAAGCCGGCCAGAACGCGCTCCGCCGGCGTCCGGAGGTGCTCGACGCCCGCGACGGCGAGCGCCGCCACGTCCCCCTGTCCCCAGTGTGCCCACGTCAGCAGGATGAACCCGACGAAGGCCGCGACGGGCGCGAGAAAGAACGTGACGACGACGAGCCCGCCGAGGACGGCATAGACCGCGGAGACGACGGCGATCGATCGCGGAAGCGAACTCGCGGCCGCTCTGAACGGCACGAGATGGTCGACGGCGCCGTGGGCCATCCCGACCGAGAGGGTCCCCGCGGCGAACGCGACGAGCCCGACTTCCACCGGAAACCAGGGGGTTACGGCGGCGAGCGGCAGCGCGAACAGGAACGCGACCGCGGGGAGCCTGGTGAACAGCCGGTCGACCTCGCCGGTCGCCGACGTTCGCTCAGTCATCCCGTACGCTGGCTGCGTCATCCCGGGAACTGCTGTGGTCGGGCGGGCCGGCATCGCCGGATCGGTCGTCGCCTACGGGACCTTCCGCGACGTGCGTTCCGGCCGGGTCGATCCGATCGAGAAGGGCGGACCACGCGGTTCGGCGGCGGTCGTTCCAGTCGAGCGCCCACTCGAAGAGGACGAGCCCGTTGACGGTCATGAGACTCGCCGACGCGAAAAAGAGTGCCTCCTCGATCGGGAGCCCAAGCGGGGCGATCCCCGTCGTGAACTCCGCCGAGATAACCCACGTTCCCATTCCGATGGCGATCCGGTCGACGATCCAGAAGTAAATCGACGGGACGAGCGTCGCGGTCAGCCACGTTCGTGGTGTCCGGACGAGGTAGCCGCCGCCGACGCTCCATTGCAGTGCCAGGACGGGGCCGACCCACGCGATCAGGCCGCCGAGGTAGCGGTAGGACGCGTCGAGCGTCACCAGCCACAGTCCGAACACGCAGAGACCGAGACCGACGGTGACGCCGACGATCCGTGGTGCCCTCGCGAAGTCGCCCTCGCGGAACGTCGGATCGAAGCCGATCCGGTGGAGCACGAACGCGACGATAAGGGTCTGGATCGCGAAGTAGAGATACTCGCCGAGCGGGATGTCGAGTGCGCGGGCGAGCACTGCACCGTCGCCGTACCACCAGACGCCCGTGCGGATCATGTAGCTCCCCCACGGCGTCGTGTAGGCGAACGCGATGGCGACGAGGACCGCGATACCCGCCGTCGCCCGCCGCCGACGAACGCGGTCGTATCGGGGCGCGAGATACCACGCCAGAAGCAGCGGCGGGAGGCTGAAGACGAGATGAAACTGGAGATACGTCAGGGTCGGGATCACCATACCACCCCGGCGATGACGATCATGCCCGTTCTTGGATCCGACCCCTTTTAAATACACACCCGATCCCGGTCAGGCATCGCCGGACCCGGCCGGGGTTGGCGGGAATTGGCGGGACGGCTATCGATCCTTCGGAAGCACTCGGTACCCCTCCAGCACCTTCCCGAGCCGGAACATCGACGCGACGACGGCGTCACAGGCTGAGCGGACGGCGGGCTTCGGCATGAAGCCGACGGAGAGTCCCGCGACCTCCAGCATCGGGAGGTCGTTCGCGCCGTCGCCGATCGCCAC
>LFFM01002461.1_pt1 | contig 12238 bp, 12 predicted proteins | sample 643131 | NCBI WGS metagenome assembly LFFM01 (sample SAMN03777445, study PRJNA286221) | soda lake metagenome | biome: soda lake; feature: Kulunda steppe; material: water; isolation source: sample Tc-Br brine of Tanatar trona crystallizer | place: Russia: Kulunda steppe | collected 2011-07
ACGCCTGTTCGTCAGGTTGATACTGGCCTGCATAGAGGACAAACGCACCAGTCGGGTCGACGACACGACCACGGAGGATATCATCGCCTACTTGCTCAACTTCGGTTAGGACGCCAACGACAAAGACGCGGTTCGCTCGCGCCCCTGTTGGTGTGATGACGTAGTTCGGCGCTCGCTCTTCCTCGCTCTCGGAGTAGGAGTACTCTGCTTCGTTGTACTCTGCAGCAAACAGGCGATAGGCGACCTCGCGGCCACTCGCTGGACCGGTACTCATGACTGCACCTCCGTCAACAGCACCGTTGCCTGTTCGGCGGGGTCGACCTCGTATGACTCAAAGGCGGTTGCATCGAGGTTTGCGCCGTACTCGTCGACGGACAGCGAGCCCCGAACGCGGTATTCACGGCCCACGATAGATTGCCGGATTGCGTCGGCAACGACCTCTCTGTTCATCGCGTCGCGGGCGTGTTCACGTGCCTTGTCGAGGCCGCCACCGTAGATTTCGGCGGTAAGTTCCTTGTCAAGCACGGCAGTCAGCGTCCCGGTTCCGTCGTCGAGAATCGCCTTCACACGGAGGTCGTCTTCACCGTCAACTTCACCGTGTGCACGACACTGGCCATTTTGAATGACACGGCCACACTCCGGGCAGCGCTCAATGAGTCCGGAGCCATCACGAACCGCTACGATGTTTCCAACGACTTCAACGTCAAACAGACCACCAGATGCGACCGCATCACCAATCTGCTTTCGTGGAGCGGATTTGGCTACGGAAATCGAGTGTTCAAGTTCCGTTACGGTCGAGAACTCCGAGATATTAACTGAGGGTGCACCGCGGAACTCGCGGACGAATGTATCTTCAATTCGAATACTGTTACCTTCAGCGACTGCCGGCCGTGGCTCCCAGTCAGTGAACGGAAGCCGTGCCGTCTCGTCGCCAAGAACTCCGCTCAGTATCTCGGTTTCACCATCCCGACCATCAATCGTTTTGGACTCACATTCGATGACAGTAACCTCGACTGTCACTCCGCGGTCACCCGGTTCGAGTGTTTCGAGCGTGGATTCACCTCCGATGTCGTACGGGACAGAGAGTTCGGTTTCAACCCGCTCGATGTCAGTTGACTCGCCAAGGTTGAGTTCAGGGTTTCCTTCCCATTCTCTGACTCCGGCGTTGCCGATTGCCAGCGTTTCGCCTGCTTCGAGGCCAAAATCCTCCCACGCGGTGTAAGAGATCTTCTCGGTTTCATCAGCGAGTTCGCCCTCGAAGATGACGTGGCGCTCGCCGTTGTACTGAATCGAGCGTTTTCCGACCGAGAGCACGCGCACGGTCGTCGAGACATTTCCGTCATCAGGGGTAATCTCGCTGATTTGTTTTTCGCTGATGACGGTACTGCCAGAGCCACCGTCACCGTATTCTCGCCGCACACTCTGGGCGGCTTCGTCCATCGGGACATTATACTCTGCAAGGGTTTCGAGCTTCGATTTGACCTCCTGTTTGTCAACACCGAGAGCGGAGGCAAGCTCCTCGGCCTGGTCGTCAAGACTCATACTGAGGGATACTCCCTCACTGATTAAATAACCTGCTCACCGGCTGGTTGAGTACCAATGGTGAAAGGTCGGTTCACGGACTGGCTCGTTTCCCTTCGGGTAGGTTAAATAAATCGAAGCCTACCACACAGACATGAATCAGTCACTCGACCGTACAAGTCGTCGCGCAGTGCTCGCTGGAATGGGGGCGGGGATGGTCGCGCTCGCGGGTTGTCTCGGAGGCGGAGATGGTGCGGACGAGTCGCCAACGCTCGGTGAGGATGATGCAGCTGTTACACTTGAAGCGTATACGGATTTCGGCTGTGGTGGTTGTGCAGAGTACGCTGCGACGTATTTTGATGATATTATCGCCCAGTATGTCGATACCGGGGATGTTCAGTACAAACACCGTGATTTGGTGATTCCCGCGCACGACCAATCCGAACAGGCGGCAAGCGCAGCGCGGGAAGTATTTCACGATGCTGGAAACGACGCCTTCTGGGAGTACAAAACACTGCTTCTCACTCGACAGGATGAGTTGGGCGGTGGACCTTCGTTCTTCGGGGAACTTGCGACGGAAGTCGGTGCAGACGGGGATAGTGTTGCCTCCGCCGCGGAGAACCTAGAGCATAGCAGCGATGTTGATGCTGACGATACCCGCGGGAGAGAAAACGGCGTCGGTGGGACGCCAGGATTCATGGTTGATGGGACCGCTGTTGACGAAGGGGAAACGCTCAACGAGCGAATCAACGCCGTCACTGCCGAGATAGAAAACCAACTTGACGGAAGCTAAGACGAGAACAATCTAATGGACCATACACCCGATATCACCGTTCTCCGTCTCGGCCACCGCCCCGGCCGAGACGAGCGGATTACCACGCATGTTGGCTTGACTGCTCGCGCTCTCGGCGCTGACCGGGTTATTTTTGCCGGGGATGCCGCGAGCAGAGCAGATACCGTCGAAGATATTACTGACAGATTCGGCGGCCCATTTGAGGTAGAAACGACTGACAGTCCACTTGGTGTTGTTCGAAACTGGGATGGAACAGTGGTACATCTCACCATGTACGGACTACCGATTCAGGAAATAGAATCAGAGATTCGTGAAGTCGTCGAAGCAAATAATCCACTGTTGATTGTCGTCGGTGCGGAGAAAGTGCCGTTTTCGGTATATGAGAAAGCGGACTGGAACGTTGCGGTTACCAACCAACCCCACTCGGAAATCGCCTCACTTGCTGTCTTTCTCGACCGGTTATTCGAGGGAGATGAACTTGACCGAGAGTTCGAAAACGCAGAGCGCGTCGTCGTTCCGAAAGATACCGGAAAGTTAGTCAAAGAACCTGAGAAGTAAGTTAGTAAGTTGTCATTATCATCGTTTCTTCCGTGTACATAAATACCATGGCCCGTTCGGTATAACCAGATTCGCCGATGAACTCGAACGACCGGTCGATTGCCAGTTTCACGATGCTCGGCCACGGACTCGTCCACTGGTTCGAGATGTCGATTCCAATCTTTCTGGTAGTGTGGCTTGATGAGTTTCCGGAATCCGTGGCCCTTGTTGGGCTTATCATTGCGCTTGGCTACGCTCCGTTTGGCCTTGGCGCGCTCCCCGCAGGTATTCTTGCCGACCGGTACGGGCCAAAGCGACTGATTTTGCTCTGTTTTGCAGGGATGTCGCTGTCGTTCATCGGGTTAGCGTTCGCAACCTCGATTTACGCTGTCGGAGTGGCTCTCGTCATCTGGGGTATTGCAGCGAGTGTCTATCATCCAGCTGGAATGGCGCTTATCAGTACCGGCGCCGAAAAACGTGGAACAGTGTTCGCTTACCACGGGATGGCAGGTAACTTTGGTATCGCACTTGGTCCGTTTGCTGCCGCAACACTACTCATTTTCTTTGATTGGCAACTGGTCGCTATTTTGCTCGCCATCCCAGGATTGCTTGCGCTTCTATACGGTTTGACGGTCGACTTCGATACAACGGCGGCTGTCGCAGACGACGCCGATGCTGGTCCCGGTACTGAGATGACGCTCCCGACGTTTCTTTCAAACACCAAGACGCTCTTTGCCAGCGCGTTCATTCTCGTCTTCGTGCTGGTTACGTTCGAGGGGCTGTACTACCGAGGGATTCTAACGTTCCTTCCGGATATTCTGGGTGATATCTCCTCGCTGCAAGAGCTTGCTGGGGCAGTGAGTCTCGAAGGCATCGAACCATCTGATTATCTCTTTGTGATGTTGCTCGTCGTGGGGATGGCTGGTCAGTACGCTGGCGGAAAGCTGACTGAGAAGATAAGTGTTGAGTACAGCCTCGCCGGAACATTCGGTATTCTTGCGGTTCTTGCGCTGGCGTTTGTTCCACTGTCTGAACTTGGCGTCGGCGTGCTGGTCGTTTACAGCGCCCTGCTTGGCTTTTTCCTCTTCGGTATTCAGCCATTTTATCAGGTTGCCGTTGCCGTCTACACGCCACCTGATACCCGTGGCCTTTCCTATGGCTATACGTATCTCGCAGAGTTTGGCTTCGGTGCAGCGAGCATCGCAATCGGTGGGTTCGTCATCGGCGCACAGGGTGTTGCAGCATTCTTTGCTGTCCTTGCCGGGTTCGCTGTGGTCGGTGCACTTCTGTCACTTGCACTCCTTTCGAGCGAAACTATTCTCCCATTTTCGGGCGGAAGAGAAGTTGAGCCCTCCGAGGCAGATTAACCAACGGTTACAGGAGCGCTTTTTCGTCCCAACGCTTATCGCCATCTGTCAACTACCGAATGGCAATGGTGTCTTCGGCAACTGACCCCGACGAAATTGCAGCTATCTACGATGAGCTAATCGATACGTATGAAGCGGAGTGGGAAAAACAGGGCCACCGTAGCCTCCACCTGGAATACTACGATGAGGAACACGAAGAGCCCGGTCCGGCAGCCATCAACACCATGCGACAACTTGCAGAGCGAGCTGACATCTCCAACACCGACCGGGTACTCAACATCGGGTGTGGTGTCGGTGAAGATTCCGTCTGGAACGCTCGCGCCTACGGGGCGACAGTTATCGGCATCAACATTAGCGAGCAGCAACTCGAACTTGCCCGGGAGAACGCAGCAGGCCACGGTGTCGATGACAGGACGGAGTTTCGCTACGATGATTTTCACACACTGGAGACGATAGCGGACAATTCGATTGACGTTGTCTGGGGGCTAGAGGCCGTCTCTCACGCCCATAACAGAGAAACAGTCCTCAAGCAATGCAAACGGGTGCTTGTCCCAGGAGGACGGGTCGTGTTGAGCGACCTGTTTTTCCACGAATCGGCCGACATGACTACATACCAGGAAGATATCGACCGAATCAACGACGGACTGGGACTCTCACTCGGTGCCATTGACTCGTTCCGTGAAACTCTCGAAGCTGTTGGATTCACCTCCATCAACACGAGCGACGAGACGGAGCCTATCCGTCCATCGCTCGACCGCAGACACAAGTTTGCTAGAATCGCTCACCCAGTCGGTCGAGTTCTCTCGTTTGCGAACGTCTTTTCTGACACACAGCTTGGCGTGTTCAAAGGCAATTCGCTTATTCGAAAGCTTGTCGAAAAAGGAGTCCTTGGATATTACTTCGTAACTGCCGAACTCTCGGACGACTGATTCCTCCGTTGATACACGACAGAGTTACTACTGGTTAGGGAGGCGACCGATGTCGGCAAAGACTGCGCTGGCTGTTTCCGGGCCGCCAGCGCCGCGACCGGAGATGTTGAGAACGCCAGCGTGTGTCGTCTCAACCTGGACAATGTTTCGGGTACCGGTCACCGTGAGTGCGGTGTTTTCCTCGATTAGTCGCGGACCAACGCGGACGCCGTCATCGCTCACTTCACCAATGAGGCGAATCGTTTTGCCGTCCTCGTTGGCCAAATCCAGCGCACTTGATGGCAGGTCACGAATCCCTTCGACGACTGCGTCTTCGAGCGTGCACTCCTCTCCCTCCGAGAGAACGTTAGCGAGAATAACGCATTTGAGTGCTGCATCGGTGCCATCCACATCAAAAGATGGGTCCGTCTCAGCGACGCCAAGGTCCTGTGCTTCCGCGAGGACGTGCTCGTACCCGAGGCCTTCCGCAGCCATCCGCGAGAGAATGAAGTTCGCAGTCCCGTTAAGCACCCCTCTCACCGCAGTGATTTTGTCCGCATCGAAGTCTGCAATGGTTGAAAGCACCGGCATTGCCCCGCCGACGGTTGCCTCAAAGAGCACCGTCCCTTCACTGTCCTGCTCGGCTTCCCGGACCTCGCCGTAGCGCTCGGCGACCGGTCCCTTGTTTGCAAGGACGACGTGTTTGTCCCGGTTGAGGGCTTCGGTCACGTGAGTGAAGCCAGGTTCTGCCTCACCGAGCGTCGTTGGAGTCGCTTCGACCAGCACATCGTAACTGGCGGAAAGAGCCTCTTCAGGTTCTGCGTCGCCCACGATACCTTCTGCTTGTTTTCGCGCAAGTGCACTGTCTACGTCGATACCGTCAGCATCGACAACGGCGCTCTGTGAGTCGGCAAGCGCTGTGATGGTGTGACCGTACTGGCTGGCGAGCTCGGCAACTGATGAGCCGACCGCACCCGCACCAAGGACGGCGAGTTTCATCGGTCCACCTCTCCGAGCGGTTCAATAACGCTTAGCTCTTTGTCCCCTGCAATCTCACGGATTGCCGCGAGAATCTGCTCGCTTTTTCCTGCTTCGGTTGCCATCCGCAGGCGTGCGCTTGACTCCGCATTCTCCCCTTCGGGTGCCGACAGCGCAAAATCCTTGATTGATGCCCCGGAGGCTTCCTGAATCTGTGAAAGCGTGTGTGAGAGGTCAGTTTCGACCAGGTGGCCGACGAGAACGACCACAATCTCTTCGCTATAGCGGTCGGAGCCGGCCTCGATAACAGTGATATCGGCTGCTTTGAGCGCATCGACAATCTGTTCAAACCGTTCCGGTGTCGCCTCAAGGTCAACTTCGACGGGGATATCACCGCGCGGTGTGAGGTTGCCGCGTTCGTGGAAGATAGAAAGAAGGTTCCCGCCGGTCTCCGCGATTGGCTCCAGTGCACGCAGGAGTTCACCGGGCCGGTCGGTCAGTTCGAGTCGGACCGTGTAGGCATGGACATCCTCTGACTCGCTCATCAGTCCATCACCTCTGCACGTCGCTGTTGTCGCATTGAAGTGCTATCAGGTGGCCGGCTATAAGAATCCCGTCGTTTGTCGTTGTGAGCGATGCACAGTCTTCGCGGAATTTATATTCCGGTCTGCCGATAGGTGACCTGATGCTCACGCCCTCCCTCCCACGCTCGTGGAAAACTGCGATTGCGCTCGGTTACGGATTCGTCTTTTTGTATCTGGTCATCGTCATGAACCAACTGCTGATTGGTATTGCGCTTCCTGCAGCCATAATTGCTCTTGCGTATCTCTCCTGGCGTATCTGGCGAGTGTTTCGGATGTACGAACAACGCCTCGAGAACGAAACAGCATCCGAACCCTCGAACGAACAGCGCGAGGAAGATGCCGTTGAGACGCTCAAAACAGAGTATACAACTGGAAAACTTTCGGAAGATGAGTTTGAGGCAAAACTTGAGCAGGTGCTCGCTGACGATGACACACACGTTGAACGGTCAGCGGATGGAGAGTGGGTCGAAACCGAGCAAAGCGAGTGAATATTGATTTTTGAGTCAGTTCAGTGGTGCTCGTGAAGAAATTCACAGAGAACGTTATTGAAGTCTCTCGGATTATCCTGGTTGGCATTGTGTCCCGCTTCATCGATGACCTGATAGACTGCATTCGGTTCGCGCTCGGCCCATGCAGGAGCATGCTTTGCAATTGTTCCCACGATATCTTTCTCACCATGCGTGAGTAAAAATGGGCAGGGAATCTGGTACTCCCGTTCTGGTCGAGGATGGTCAGCAACAGCGTGCCAGACCTGATAAAACTCATCTTTCGAAAGCTGACTGGTGGCATTGTAAGCGTACTCTCGCACGGAGGGTCTGAGCGCAGTCGTCTGAGCGACCAGTCGCCGCCGAAGGCTATCCGGCAGTGCTTTGAACAGATACGGTGACGCCGCAAGCAACAACTCCTCGCGGTTCGGTCCGCTGGCAGTGATATCACTTGAGCCGATGGTAACGAGTGCCCGTACACGGTCCGGATACCGATAGATAAACTCCTGAGAGACAAAACCGCCGAATGAATGGCCGACCAGCGTGACCTCATTAACTCCTGCCGCATAAAGAACAGCACGCAGGTCATCTGTCGCCGCTGCCACCGAAAACTCGGGCCCCATCGGTTTCGATAGACCGTGACCGCGCATGTCCCACACGAGCAGTTGGTAGCCGGCATCGAGGAGCGCATCACGCTGTGGCTCAAACATCCGATGGTCCATCGATGCGCCGTGTGTACAGACGACAAGTGGGGCGTCCGCTGGGCCGACAGTCCAGTAGTGTAGTTGCGAACCAGCACGCTCGACTGTCTGTGGATGACCCCAGTGCCCCACAATTTCTGTATCCGTCATGATAGGTACTCGGCAACCAATCTGTAAGTATGTGACGAGTGACGGCCTCCAGACAGCGGTTTCTCTACAGTTTCCCCTTTCACAACGGGGCGCTTTTCAATCACCGTCAGAGCACGGTCCTCCCCAACAAACGATACGAAACGTTGAAAGTGCACGCGGGAGAGTGAGTAAGTGAACCATGGAAGTAGACGACATTGAGACTATCACCGTCCTTGGCGCTGGGACAATGGGGCATGGCATTGCGGAAGTGGCCGCGCTCGCAGGGTATGACGTGAACCTGCGGGACATCAACGAGGAGCTTGTTGAGGAGGGATACGAGCAGATAGAATGGAGCCTGAACAAACTCGCAGAGAACGACCGTATCAGCGAGGATGCCGCAGAGGATTCAATCGACCGGATTACGCCGGTTGTTGACCTCGAAGAAGCAGTCGAGGATACCGATGTTGTCATCGAGGCTATCGTCGAGCGGATGGACATCAAACAGGAGGTCTACGAGGACCTGTCCGAGTACGCACCGGACCACACCATCTTTGCATCGAACACCTCCAGCCTGTCCATTACGGACCTTGCAGACGTGACAGACCGTCCAGAGCAGGTCTGTGGGATGCACTTTTTCAACCCACCAGTCCGGATGGAACTGGTCGAGGTCATCAGCGGTGGGGACACAAGCGACGAGACGATGGATACCATCGTCGACCTGGCAGAAGCCTTCGACAAAACGCCAGTTCGCGTCCGGAAGGACGAGCCTGGTTTCATCGTCAACAGCATCCTTGTCCCGCTGATGAACGAGGCGTGCTGGATTGTTGAGGAGGATATCGCCACCATCCGCGAAGTCGATTCGACGACCAAATACGATATCGGCCTGCCAATGGGGGCGTTCGAGCTTGGTGACCAGGTCGGTAACGACGTCTCACTGCACGTGCTCAACTACATGAACGAGGTTCTCGGTGAGGCATACGAGCCATCACCGCTTCTCGTTCGCACGGTCGAAAACGAGAAGCTCGGGAAAAAGACGGGCGAAGGGTTCTACGATTACAATAACGGGGGCGCAGACGTGCCAGCCGATGCGCAGAGCGACGAGGTCAAAGAGCGGTTGATGGCTGCGCTCGCAAACGAGACAGGGAAACTCATCCAGAAAGACGTTGCTCCACCAGCTGATATCGACAAGGCTGTCAAGCTCGGCGCTGCCTTCCCGAAAGGACCTGCAAAGGCGTGTGACGAGTTCGGTCTCGAAGCCCTTGTCGAGAAGCTTGATGAGCTCTATGAGGAGAGCGGAGCTGCCCGATACGAGGTCTCCGATGGACTTCGTGAGGCCGCCGAAGAAGGAGGCTTTTACGGAGAAGCCGAAGAAGAAGATGATGGTATCGAATTCGAGGCCATTCAGGTAGACTACCCCACGGAGATGGTCGGTCAGATTATCCTTGACCGTCCTCATCAGCTCAACACCGTCAACCCGGAGATGCTCGATGATGTCGAGGCCGCCCTCGACATGTTCGAGGAAGACGACGACATTCGTGCCGTGTTAATTACCGGCGCTGGCGACCGCGCATTCTCCGCCGGTGCGGACGCGATGGGAATGGCCGGCTCGGCCAACCCAATTGATGCTGTTGAACTCTCCCGCCGCGGACAGGAGGTCTGGGGCAAACTCGAAGAGGCCCCGATGCCGGTCGTCGCCGGTATTGACGGCTTCTGTCTCGGTGGCGGAATGGAGCTTTCGATGTGTGCGGATATGCGCATCGCTTCAGAACGCTCCGAATTCGGTCAGCCTGAGTTCAACCTTGGATTGCTCCCTGGCTGGGGCGGAACCCAGCGTCTTTCGAACATCGTCGGCGAAGGAATTGCCAAAGAGATTATCTTTACGGCAGACCGCTACGAGGCCGAAGAGATGGAAGATTACGGCTTCGTGAACGAAGTTGTCGACAATGACGAACTTGAAGAAGCCGCCGTTGAACTTGCAGACGACCTCGCGCGCGGTCCGCCAATCGCCATGGAGTACACGAAACGCGCAATGCTTGCCGGTCGTGACGATACGGATGCTGGTCTCGAAACCGAGGCCTTCGCATTCGGCCACCTCGTCACCACCGACGACGTGATGGAAGGAATCACGAAGTTCATGGGTGACGAAGAGCCGGAATTCAAAGGGAAGTAATCCAAGCTAACCCGCTATTCTCGATTTTTTAGGTCATTGCAGCACAGTCCAGTAGACTATAGTAATCAATTACCACCTGAATTTCTCTCGAGGGAAAATAGTACTCTTTCCTACAACGGTATTTATTCCTGCCCATCTTTTTCCAACGCAATCAGATAGTGGCTCGTCGTCGAGTCATCCGGCCGCCATAAGTCTGTTACCTGCCATACAGTTTCTTGGCAAGCCTCGCGTACGCGTTCAGGGCTAAACAGTCGAAAGAGAAGTGATTTTCCCTGGATTCCGCCATATTCAAACGAAAATACCCGAAATCCAAGTCCTGGTGTGGAGTCTCGACGATGGCCTAGTAAATCTGATGTCGCTTCGTGCGTCGGGTCGTATCCGTCAAATACGAATGTTCCATTCTGTGTTGTAATATCAGCAATTGCAGCAAGACGCTTCTTGAGGCCTGCCATTGATTTTACGAGTCCCATCTGTGTCCCATAACACAGGACAGAATGGAATGATTCGCTGTCGAATTGCGTTTCAAGCTCGAACAAATCACCGATTCTAGCGTCAGTTACACCGCGCTCGCGCATGACGTCCACCAGCAGTTCATCGACCTCAATGGCGGTTGTTTCGAAACGTTTCTGAAAGTAAAGAGCGTGTTTTCCGACACCAGCGCCAATATCTAACAGTGGGCCAGAAAGTTGTGACTCAAGCCAGGATGCATAGGTATCATCCCTTGCTGGAAACGGTGTGAAGTAAAATTCCTCAACAGGATGTTCCATACGGTTAGAGCCATCGCAAGCGTAGAGCGGTTCGGTTTGGTTGTCACGGTGAACATCGGAGAGAGCGTTGGCAAACGGACGATGACTCATCACTGAATCATACTCAATCTAGTGTGAAAAATTGCGGTATGGGACGGCATTGCACAGACCAGGAAAAAGACAGGCTTTATTACCGGCTATGTCCCATGTCGAAATGCGCTCGGTTGGTGTAGTCCGGCCAATCATTTTGGCCTTTCGAGCCGAAGACCGGGGTTCAAATCCCCGACCGAGCATTCTGCGAGGAACAACGGTGACGAGCGGATGCGAGCGAGGAGATTTGAACCTCGCGAGACGAACGGAGTGAGTCTTGCAATCGGGTTCAAATCCCCGAAAGACACGGTCTTTCGTCCGTCGCAAACGCTTGCGTTTGCTCAGCCCCGACCAAGCATTTTGCTGCGAACAAGAGATGTGAGCAACGAGAATTCACAAATTGATAGCCGACAATACCAACCCAACCCTTAATCGGACGGCTATCGTGTTGTTGATAATGAGCCTGTTTACCAAAGTCGGGAAAAAGTTCGAAGAGACGAAGCAGTCCGTCATCGGCAGTAAGCAGTCAACGTATGTCTGTCACTCCTGTGAAGAGGCCGTCGCGGAGGAATATGAACACTGTCCCCACTGTGGAGAAGGGCCGGTGGAACTAGCTAACAATTGTTGAGCGGAATACTGGCCGGCGGAACAACTGATAGCGTGAACGCAGGACAGCGTGGTGAAGAACCTATCGCAACTTCTGTCGAACGGACTAGTTCACTGGCCTTCTTCAGGAGTTGCGAATCCAACGCCACCAGCAATAATCGCTGCTGCAGCGAGAATGGTTGCTCCGAGCGTCACGAAGCCGTCATCCGGGTCCAACCCAGCAATTGCGGCCGCCATATCGACGACGAAGACCGTCACAAATAGGCTTAAAATGACGAACACAAGCATGAAAATTCCAGCAATTATCGCACTAGCCAACGAACCAAATGCATCAAGTAGTCCCATTGCGGATATTCTGTATTGCGTGAACGTACAAATAACTGAGCATAAGGATACTGATAATCAGTTGGCACAATATTCCCAAAGAGTACACGACTAGTACAAAATTGGTAGATTGCGCTGTTACAGGACGTGAGACTAGTAGTGTACTTTATATGCTTCTATCGCTAGGTCAACATATACGACGGTTGATTAACAGCACCGATAGAGGACGCTTTTCAATCAAAGCTACCCATGTTTGACGTAACACAGACCGTTGGTGAACAAGCCCTTCTCCTAGTGGA
>LFFM01002462.1_pt1 | contig 12237 bp, 10 predicted proteins | sample 643131 | NCBI WGS metagenome assembly LFFM01 (sample SAMN03777445, study PRJNA286221) | soda lake metagenome | biome: soda lake; feature: Kulunda steppe; material: water; isolation source: sample Tc-Br brine of Tanatar trona crystallizer | place: Russia: Kulunda steppe | collected 2011-07
CGTCGGCGTACTCCGCGGCGCGGTCCATCTGCGCGAGCATGTTGTCGAACGGGTCGTCGGCCATCGTCCGCCACTCTCTGGTGACGGGTGATATCGGTTTCGCAAATATTGCGAGGGGCGCGACGGGGTACGCCGCCCGTCGGATGGGGCGAAGACCGAGCCGCATGTCGGGTGCCGCTCCTCCAGCGTTTCGCCGGATCTTATAAGTGACCGTCGACAACGGAGCGGTATGAGACCCGCACACGTGACGGAGGAACGTCGATGACGGCACAGCGGCTACACCCACGCGTCCGGATCGTGTGGGTCGTACGCGCCGTCATCATCGCGTTGTTCCTCTCGGTGCCCGTCGCGGGCGCCCACTACCTCGGCTACCTCCCACGGTGGGTGCCAGCCGTCGCCGGCGTGACGTTCGCCCTCCTCGGTGTCATCCACGCCGTCCTCCGATACCGCCGGTGGAGCTACGAGATCCGCGAGGACGCCCTCTACTTGGATCGCGGCGTCATCACGCAAGTCAGAACCACCGTGCCGCTCGTGCGTATCCAACACGTCGACTCCCGGCGCGGCCCGGTCGAACGCGGGGTCGGGTTGGCGTCCTGTGTCGTGTACACCGCCGGATCGCGCGGCGCGGACGTCCGTATTCCAGGGTTGACCCCCGACGGGGCCAGCGACCTCCGTGAGGAGCTGAAACGACTGGCGATCCGCGCCGACGGGGAGGACGCGGTGTGAAGCTCGCGCCGCAGTCGATCCCGTACCGTGCGCTTCAGCGAGTCCTCGGGATCGTTATCCTGCTGTTCTTTCTCGCGTCCGCCAACGAGTGGGGTGTACTCGTCGGCGGGGCGGTCGCGCTCGCCCTCGTACTCGTCTCCGTTGGCTACGAGGTCGCCTACTACCGGCGCTTCGAGTACGAGCTCACCGAGGACACGTTAGACATTTCTTCGGGGGTGATCTCTCGACGCGAACGCGAGATCCCCTACCGGCGGATCCAGAACGTCGACGTTAGCCGCAGCGTGATCCAACGAGCCATCGGCGTCGCGGCCGTCGATCTCGAGACCGCCGGCGGCTCCAGCACCGAAGGGTCGATCCGGTTCGTGACCCCGGAGGAGGCCACGCGGCTCCAGCGCGAGGTCCAACGCCGGAAGTCCGCGGCATCGACGTCGGCCGACACCGACGAGAACGGCGACCCGGTCGGCCCGACGGAGGAGGACCTGTTCGCGATCTCGCCGCGCGAGCTCGCCCTCGTCGGCGCGCTCTCGTTCGACGGCCGGCTCATCGGCTTGCTCGCGTTCCTCGGATCCGGTTCGTTCCCGGTGTTGTCCGGGTTCCTGCCTGACGCGTCGGCCGCGGTGCTCACCGCGTTCGCGATCGTCGCGGTCGGCGTGCTCTTTCTCGTATCCTGGGTGATCGGGGCGGGACTGGCGTTCTCGAACTACTACGGGTTCCGGCTCTCGCGCGCCGGCGACGAGCTCCGCTACGAGCGCGGGTTATTCCGCCGGTACAGCGGCTCGATCCCGACGGAGAAGGTACAGACCCTGACGGTCTCTGACAACCCGGCGAAACGCCTGCTCGGCTACGCAAGCCTCTCTATCGAAACCGCGGGGTACGCGCCCGGACAAGGCGGCGACTACGGGAGCCAGGCGGCGGTCCCCATCGCGTCGACTGACCGCGTGTACGAGCTGGCCCGCGAGGTCGAGTCGTTCGGCGATCCCGAGTTCAACCGGCCGCCGAAGCGGATCCGGTGGCGGTACGTGTTCCGTTACACGATGGTCCTCGGCGTTCTGGCGGGGATCGCGTTCGCGGTCGACTGGTATGTTACGCCAGATCTCCCCTGGTACGCGGTGCTCGCGCTGGTCGTCGCGGTCCCGCCTGCGGCCCACCTGAAGTGGAAACATCGCGGCTACTGGCTGGGCGAGGACCACCTGTTGACCCGCAACGGGTTCTGGAGTCGCGAAGTGAAGGCGGTCCCGTACTACCGCATCCAGAACGTCATCGACAGCCGGACCGTGTTCCAGCGGCGTTGGAACGTCGCGACGATCGTCGCGGACACCGCCGGAACCGGATCGCTCGTTGGGAGCGACGCCGCCGCGATCGACTTCGACACCGAGGAGGCGATCGCGCTCCGCGACGAGCTCAGAGCCCGGCTGGGGGACGCGCTCGCGGACCGGCGGGCCCGGCGAACCGCGTTCGAGTGGTTCGAGGGGAATATCGGGGGCGACGAGCCGGCGGACCCGATCGGGGACGAATCCAGTGGCGAGGAGCCGGTCGAAGATGATGCCGGCGTCGAACCGGCACCGGACGACGCGGACGGCGACGAGTCGGTTACGGGTGACTCCCTCGCGGACGACGCCGGCGGCGACGGGTCGACTACGGGCGAACCCCAAGATGATCCGGTGGACGATCTCCCCGACGACGGGGTCGTCCGTCCGGACTTCTCGACGACGACGACGCGGGACTACTCACAGCCCGCAGAGCGTATCGACACGGGCGAGTACGCCGTCGATCAGTTCCCGTCTGACACCGACGTGGCGCACCGTCCCCAGGAGGATTCCGGCGACGAGTCGGCCACCGACGATTCGGAACCCGAGGATCCCTCCGGCGACGCCTCCAGCGAGGCCTCCGACGACGAGTCCGGGAGGTAGCTGACGCCGACTCTCACACGTCGCTGATGCCGACCCTTACGAAGAATACGAGGCGAAAGCCTCGCCCTTCAGGGCGGGGATGAAGCCGACAAACCCTACACAACCGACATTATCAAGTATCCCGGCGTCGTATCATGTGGTAAGACAACTCGCGTAAACTCCCAATCGGAAGAACCGGGGCCACTTCCCGCTGATACGGACGGTTCCACGCCCACCACCGGCAAACCCGGTGGGGAGTACGTGGTTGAGGTTCGTCCGCCGTCCTCACAGTACCCCTACCCGTCACTGGAGACGGTCGGCAACGACCGCGCACACGAGGGGGTGACAGCACATCAAAACACGCCCCGTTCGCGGTTGCACTCCGCCCTCGTCGGCGGAGTACGGTCGATGGCACGACCCGTGTCCGCCCCCGTTCCAACCGTGGGCGGTTGCCCGGTATTCGGACGCTTCGGTCAAGCGGTATCGGGTACGGCACAAGCGGATACCGCGTCCATCTCGGACGTTGAATACACCATACCCTCGTTTCGAGGGCCGACGTGTAGCGCACGAACCCGGTACTCACCACGCGAGGTGAGGAAGTTGCCTTCGGGGACTGACGGAACGGCCCGACGCCCCACGAAGGAATCCTCGCGCTTCAGTGCGGGGAGGATGTCAATGGTCGCTGATGCCGACTCTCACTCGTCGAGCAGCTGTTGTGCGATCGTGTTCCGAAGCACCTCGCTCGTCCCCTCGTAGATCTCGTTGAGTTTGGCGTCGCGATAGAACCGCTCGGCGGGGAAGTCCTTGGTGTACCCGTAGCCACCGTGGATCTGGATCCCCTCGTTGGCGACCTCCCGGGAGACCTCCGAGGCGTACAGTTTCGCCTGTGCGGCCTCCTTGATGAATCCCTCGTCCCGCTCCTTCAGATCCGCCGCTTCGTGCATCAGTAGCCGCGCGGCCCGGACCTTGGTGTCCATATCGGCGAGCTTGTGCTGGATCGCCTGGAAGTCGGCGATCGGCCCGCCGAACTGCTCGCGCTCCGTCGCGTACTCCACGGCCGCGTCGAGGGCGGCCTGTGCGATCCCGACCGAGCGCGCCGCGATGGTGATCCGTCCGCCGTTTAACGTCTTGAGCGCTTGGACGAACCCGTCGCCCTCGTCGCCGAGGAGCCGGTCTTCCGGGATCCACATGTCGTCGAACCGGAGCTCGGCCGTCGGACACCCTTTGTCGCCGAGTTTGTCCTCCGTCCCCTCGACGATGAACCCGTCGTCCTCCTCGGGTCGGACGACGAACGACGAGATCCCCTTCCGGCCCGCCTCGGGGTCGGTCTTCGCGAACACGGCCACCGTGTCCGCGACGGACCCGTTCGATATCCACAGCTTCCCGCCGTTCACGACGTAGCCGTCGCCGTCGCGCTCGGCCGTCGTCGACATCGCGGGCACGTCCGAGCCGGCCTCCGCCTCCGACAGCGCGAACGCACCGATGTCCTCGCCGGTGTTCAGCGGGGTGAGGTACGTCTCCTTTTGTCGCTCGTCACCGAACGCGTACACCATGTTGCCGGCGAGTGACGTGTGTGCGGCCACGACGGTCCCGAGCCCGCCCGAGCCGCGTGATATCTCCGACAGCCCGATCGCGTAGCTGTGGTAGTCGAGCCCGGACCCGCCGTACTCTATCGGGAACGGCATCCCCAACAACCCGAGGTCGGCCATTTCGTCGATCAGGTCGGCGGGGAACTCGTCGGTCTCGTCGATCTCGGCGGCCCGCGGGACGACCTCTTCGTCGACGAACTCCGCGACGGTGTCGCGGATCTGCGCCTGCTCCGATGAGAGCGTGAAGTCCATGATCGTTCGTTCGGTCCGGGGAACTTAGCCGTTTTCACGTGTCGCGCACCAGTCGATGTCGACTCGATCGCACGACCGGAGCGGTGTCTCATCCCGAGATCCGCCGGTAGCGACCCGCGATCCTCACCGATCACATGCGAGCCCGTGCCGCGAGGCTTTTTTATGGGTCGTACCGTAAGGTCGGGTAACTGAATGAGCGGACGAGAACACTACCCCGCTGAGCCCGACCTCCCGTGGTGTCACGAGGCGGTCCAAGGGGTGTCCCGTACCTTCGCGCTGACCGTCGACGTGTTGGAGGAACCGATGGCCTCACAGATCTGTCTCGGGTACCTGCTTTGTCGGGTCGCCGACACCGTCGAGGACGCAGGGCACATCCCACCCGAGGAACAGACCGCGGTGCTCGAGACGTACAAGCAGGCGATCGATCCGGAGACCGATGTCGGGATCGAACGGTTCCGCACGGAGGTCGACGAGTGGCTCCCGGCCCCCGACGAGCGGAACGACGACTGGGAGGTCGTCGCCGAGTCCCCAACGGTCGTCGCGACGTTCAACGAGCTCGATCCCGACGCACAGGAGGCTATCATCCCGCCCGTCGTCGAGATGGTCGACGGGATGGCGATGTTCCTCGATCGCCACGCCGCGGAAGGAGGCCTCCGGATCGACGACCGCGACGAGCTCGAACAGTACTGCTACTACGCCGCCGGCACCGTGGGGAACCTCATCACCAACCTCCTCACGCGGGGGGACGTCCGCGACGACCGCGCCCGACAGCTCCGGGAGACGGCCGAGGAGTTCGGGCTCCTCTTACAGCTCGTGAACGTCTCGAAGGACGTCTACGACGACTACACCGAGGAGAACAACGTGTACCTCCCCGCCGAGTGGCTGGAGGCGGAGGGCGTCGACCAGGAGGCCGTGATCGATCCGGAGAACCGCGAGTCATCCGCGCGGGTCGTCAACCGTACCGCCGAGTACGCTCGGTCGTTCCTTGACGACGCGCAGGCGTACTTGGAGACGATGCCGCTGTCCCACGGTAACACGATGGAGGCGTGGACGGTACCGTACCTGCTCGCCGTGGGCACGCTCCGCGAGCTCGGCTCCCGTCCGGAGGACGCGCTGACGGAGGCGGGCGTGAAGATCTCCAGACAAGAAGTGTTTGCCGTGATGTCCGTCGCGGGCGACGCCGGACGCGACTCGCTCGCAGAGCTGCGCGAGACGATCGCCAGAACGCCGTATCACCGCGCCGTCGAGCCGGCCGACTAACGCCGCAACCCGCTTTTCGGGCGGTGACGCTGTAGGAACGTCTTTCGAGGGTGCACTGCCAGCGCACAGCCTTCGGAGCCGTACCGCTATAGCCGTGACCGCGCACGCGGCACTGCCGGCACCGACACCTCGATCGTGTCACCCAGCGCCTCGGCCGCGCTCAACAGCCACTCCGCCCGCTCGACGCGCGAGTCGAGGTCCCCTGGCCCGATCCGGTACGCCTCGACCAGCTCCTCCACCGTCGCGCCACCGATCCACTCGTCGAGGATCCGCGCGGTTTTCACCGCCTCCAGCCACCCCTCGAAGTCGTCGGCCTCGCCCATCCGGGTCGTCAGCGCGGCGGCATTGTTGTCGGCAAAACTATACATCTCGGCCCGCTCGCGGTTCCCGAGATACGTGTCCTGCATGTCCGGGGTGTCACAGACGATCTCGAACGCGGTAAGCGTCGTCGCGCTCGCCATCTCGGCGGCCGTGTGGAGCCCCTCGACGATCCGCTCGCCCGTCTCCGGGCGGACGTACTGTCTGGAGGTCGTCTCGCCGACCGGGGTCGCAACGAGCCGATACGCGTCGACGCCCCCGGTCTCGCGGCAGACCATTCCGGCATCGACGAGATCGTCGACGGCGACGGCGACCGCGTCGGCCAAGCCGCCGGCACCGGCCTCCCGTGCGTAAAACGTCCCGTCGAACACGTCGAGGATCTCCGCTTCCGTCCCCGCGAACCCGGTCGCGATCGCCGAGAGCACGTGTGTCCGCAGCGACGCGGGGTCGGCGAGCGTTGACTCGACGGCTTCGGGGTCGCCCTCGACGTAGCGCGCTACCAGCTCCGCTCTCGTCGCCGGCTCCCCCACCAGTACCGCCTCGCCGTGCGGATCGAGGCCGGGTCGACCCGCACGGCCGCACATCTGGTGCACTTCGAGTGTCGGCAGCCACTCCATCGACGAGCCGGTGTACCGCCGCTGATCGCGGACGACGACGCGTCTCGCGGGGACGTTGACCCCCGCTGCGAGCGTGGGTGTCGCACAGATACAGGCGATGGAACGCTCGCGGAACCCGCGTTCGACGACCGTCCGATGGCCCGCTCGGAGCCCCGCGTGATGGAACGCGACGCCGGACCGGAGACAGTCGGCGAGCTGTCGACCCGTCAGCGTCCCGTCGATGTCGGCCGCATCGGCGGCCACCCGTGCCGCGTCGTCCTCGATCCCCATCGCCTCGGCCAGCCCTGCGTCCGCGAGATGCTCCGCGAGCGCGGCGGCCTCCGCTCGGGACCGGACGAACGCCAGACACTGCCCGCCGTCCGCGACCGTGTCGGCCACCAATGCTGCCGTGACCGCGGTGTCGTCGGGTCCCTGATCCTGGCTCGGGTCGTCCACATCGCGGCCGTTCGCGTCGACCGGTACGTCCCGCTCCGTCCCGTCGTCGAAGACGACATGGCCCCCGACACAGACGCCGGTGCGGAGGTCGACCGGTCGCCACTCCGACTCGACGAGCGTCGCGTCCAGCCAGTCGGCGATCTCCTCCGGGTTGTCGACGGTCGCGGAGAGCGCGACCACTTGGAGGTCGGATATCCGACGTCTGAGCGTTGCGAGTGTGACCTCGAGAGTCGGTCCCCGTCGTTCCGCGTCGAGAAGATGGACCTCGTCGACGACGACACAGGCGAGGTCGTCCACCCACGTCGCGCCGTTCCGGATCGCGGAGTCCACCTTTTCGCTCGTGGCGACGACCACGTCGTGTCCGGCCAGCTCCTCGCCGGTCGCGTCGAAGTCCCCGGTGGAGATGGCGGCGTCGACGCCCGGTAGTGCCGCGAACGTCTCGTACTTCTCGCGGGCGAGCGCTCGGAGCGGACAGACGTATAGCCCCGGCCCGTCGGCCGTCATCAGGGCCAACTCGGCGATGAACGTCTTTCCCGATGCGGTCGGGATCGCGGCGACGACGTTCGCACCGCGGCAGATACCGGCGTCGACGGCAGCCGCCTGGGGCGGGTAGAGCTCGCGGATCCCCGCCTCGGCGACGTGGTCGACAAACGGCCCTGGAAGCGGCAGATCGGAGACACGCATTCGACCGTGAGTTCGGCGCGACCGTATTTAAATAGTGTCCGGGTGTCGACGAGAGTCTGTGGGTCGGGGAACGCCTGTGATCGGGGGTTGTCAGTCGTCGCGTGCCCGTGGTAGGCGAGAAACGCTTACTCGTCGGCGTCGAACTCCCGGAACAGTTCCTCGAAGTCGTCGTCGTCTTCCGTGACCGCGTGAAGCGACTCGTCGACATCCGAACGGAGCCGCTCGATCCGCGTCGAGAGTTCCTGATACTCCTCGTTGTCGGCGAGCTCGCTCGCGCTCTTTTCAGCCTCGAGCATCGCCTTCTTCGAGGTCAACGAGAACAGCTCCTGTACGCCCGAGTCGTACTCGCCGCGGCGGAGGAGTCCCGCGACGGTGTCACGGAGGGTGTCGCTGCTGACGGGTTTGACGAGGTAGTCGTCGAACCCCATCGCGAGGATGTCGAAGTCGGGTTCGACGGCCGTCACCATCGCGACACGGCAGTCGATACCGCGCTCGCGGACCGCCGCGAGAACCTCGTCGCCCGAGAGCCCCGGCATCCGTCTATCGAGGAGAATAGCGCCGACTTCGTCGTCCAAGTCGTCGAGAGTTTCGAGGGCTTCCTGGCCGCCGTATGCGGTGTAGACCTGATAGTCGTCGCCCAGCCACGCGGCGTACAGGTCGGCCAGATCGGGTTCGTCCTCCACCACGAGGACGGTCGGTTGTTCACTCATAGGTCACCCGAGCGACGAGTATCGCTCACACGTTTCGTATCCCCGCGTGCTATATTAAAATACCTCTTCGGTCGCGGCCGGAAGCCGTGTACCGTAGCGGATCACCACCATGATCGAGGTGCCAGTCGAGTTCTCGATCCCTTACCGAGGGGCTCGGCGCCCGATCACTCGCTCGGGCTGTAGTTCGGTGCCTCGTCGGTGATCATCACGTCGTGGGGATGGCCCTCTGTCTGGCCCGCAGAGGAGACGCGGACGAACTCCGCACGCTCGTGGACATCGGAGATCGTGTCCGCTCCGACGTACCCCATCCCGGAGCGCATCCCGCCGGTTAGCTGGTGGAGCTCCGACGCGAGCGTTCCCTTGTACGGAGTCGCCGCCTCGACCCCTTCCGGGACGAACTCCTCGTCGTCGTCATCGTCTTTTAGGTACCGGTCGCCGCCGCCGGATTTCATCGCCCCGACGGAGCCCATCCCGCGGTACTGTTTGTACTTTTTTCCTTGCATCGTGATGACGCGACCGGGAGCCTCCTCGGTCCCCGCGAAGTACGACCCGAGCATCACTGCGTCCGCGCCCGCGGCGATAGCCTTGATCGCGTCGCCGGAGTAGCGGATCCCGCCGTCGGCGATGACTGGAACGTCGTGATCGGCGGCGACGTCCGCGACCTCCGAAACGGCCGTGATCTGTGGCATCCCGGCGCCGCTGACGACCCGCGTGGTACAGATCGAGCCGGGTCCGATACCCACTTTCAGCCCATCCGCGAAGTCGACGGCGGCCTCGGCCGCCTCCCGCGTCCCGACGTTGCCGACGACGACGTCGGCGTCGACGGTCCCTTTTATTGCCCTCGCGGAGTCGAGGACGTTGAGGTTGTGTGCGTGTGCACAGTCGATGAACAGCACGTCCGCCCCGGCCTCGTCGGCGGCGACCGCCCGCTCCTCCTCGAAGGGACCGACGGCGACGCCGGCGAGCAGTCGGCCGTCCTCGTCGCGAGCGGCGTCCTCGTGCTCTCGGCGCTGGAGCACGCCCTGCATCGTCACCAGCCCGACGAGGCGGTTCCCGTCGGCGACCACCGGGACGCGTTCGATCTTGTGGTCATACATGAGTTCGAGCGCCTCGCGGGCGTTGACCGACTCGGGCGCGGTGATCACCTCGTCCGTCATCGCCTCGCGAACCGCGTCCTCCTCGCCAACCTCCAGATACGGACGGATGTCGGTCCCCGAGATGATCCCGAGGACGGCGTCGCCGTCGTCGACGACCGGGGCCCCGGAGACGCCCTCGCGTTCCATCAGCCGATCGGCTTCCCGGACCGTGTCGTCCGGGGAGACGGTGACGACGTTCTCGCGGCGGATGACGAGCTCGTGGGCTCGTTTGACGCGTTCGACCTCCGCAGCCGTCTCCTCGACGGTCATGTTTCGGTGGAGAACGCCGAGACCGCCCTCACGCGCCATCGCGATGGCGAGGTCGCTCTCAGTGACGGTGTCCATCGCCGCCGAGAGCACGGGAACGGTGAGCTCGACGTTCCGCGATACCCGCGAGGAGAGATCAGCGTCGTCCGGTTCGACGCGGCTCTCCTTCGGTCGCAACAGTACGTCGTCGAAGGTCAGCGCTTCCGGCACGTCGAGTTTCGAGGAAAACGGATCGGAGTCTGTCGCCATATAAATCGTCGTCACGGGGCAATCAAAAACGTTGCGAGTCGCCATGGACGTGCACCTAACTACCAATCAGTTCGATTATTTATACAACCTCGTGGATCGATATGGGATGAATCGAGCCGAGCGGTCCACGAGAATCGATCCCCATGACGCGCTCCGGCCACAAAAGCGATGGATCCTCGATTTGAACCGGCTTCTAGTGCGAAATCAACGGCAGTATTTATATAATCTGGTTACTGAACTGCTGTGTCGTGCGGACAACTCTCACACAAACTTTAACCCAAGCGAAACTGATATATGAAGTATGGACTCCGACAGTCCCATGAACGTGCGCATCGCCGGTCAGCCGAACCTCGAGCTCGGCGCCCGCTTTACAGCCGGCAATATGCGCAAACCGTTTACATGGACTCGTCGGACCCGTTTCGGATCCGACTCAGTATGCCGGTCCTTCGGCTATCGTGAGTCGCCTGTTTCCTACCACGCCCCCGTCGGTCACGGGCAACGTCCCTGAATGAGCGTCTCACGCCACCCCGTCGCGCTGCGGTTGGAACAGCGGGTCGGCGGCGCGACGAAGCTGCTCGCTACCGTGATGGCGCTCCCGCTGATCGACGGGATATTCGCGGCACTCGTCGTCGCAGGGGTGTTGGCGACGCCGACCGGCGTGATCGAGACCGGGATCCTCATCTTCGGCGGTTCGGCCACCATGGCCGTCATCCTCGCCGAGATGGAGGGATCCCGGAAGCAGATGGCGGCGTCGGTGTTGCTCATCGGCGCAGTCATTATCCCGGTCGCCGCGGTCCAGGCGGCGCTCGCCCCGACGCTCGAGGGGTTCTTGAACCTCGACATCTTCGAGCGGTTCGCGGGGCTCGTGATCCTCGCCATCGCGGCGAAGACGGCGAGCGCGGAGTTCGGCGAGTATCTGCCGAGCCCGGGAGTCATCATCGGCCTCGGCCTGATCGCGAGCGTGACCCCGAGCGGGTTCGCGATCGAAACCTCGACCGAATACGTCGTTAACGGCACCGCGGCCGCGTCGATCGGCGTCGCCTTCGCGCTCGCCGTTGCGCTGCTCGCCCCACACCTGCGCGGTCGGGTCGACATCGACCGCTTCCGGTTCGGCTCTGCGGTCGCGCTCGGCGTGCTCGCGCTCCCGATCCTGTTGCGGCCGTTCGACCTGATGCAGACGGAAGTCCCGATCGCCCTCGCGGTGCTCGGCGTTACGGCGCTGTTCGCCTACGACCCCGAAGCGGCCGGGATCGGCTCCGAAATCGGTTCCGATACGGACGACGACGACCCCGACACCCCGGACGAAGGGGAGTCCCGCGGTGATGGACCGACCGACAGCGCGTCGGACGAGGTCGACGTGGGCGACGCGCCGGACGCCCCGTCCACCCCGCGGAAGACGCCGCTCGACGCGCCGGAGGTTACCGGCCGTATCGTCGACGACGATGTAGCGGTAACGGCGGCCGAGGACGAGCCCGCGGTGGCGTCCACGGACGACGAACCGGATGCCGACAGTGACGACTCCACGGATCCGTTCGTCGAGGACGACTCCCGCGCGCCGTGGCTGTAACCGTGGAGCGTCGCGGGTTTCCTCCTCGTGTTCCGACTGCGCCGCGGCCGGTGCGGGTGACGGGATTTAGGTAGTTCCGTCGTCTACAGCGGGTATGTCGAACCGCGTCGTGCAAGGTCGAATGGTGACGCCGGCCAAGCTTGCCGAGCTCGTCGAAGGGGAGCCCGTGTTGGAGACGGAGGATATCGCGGACGCCGACCGGGACTGCCCCGACTGTGGCGGCGACGTCATCAGCGTCGGCTACATGCCGAGCGTCACCGAGTTCGTGACCGGATACAAGTGCCAAGAGTGTGATTGGGCGGACGACGATCGGTAGGGACGCGCCGTCGATCCAAGGCTCGTCGACGTGCCGGTGAGCAGGCCGCGGATCGTCCCGGATCGAAACTCCTTTATCCGTGTTTCGGCAACCCTTGATCGCAAGATCACGCGGGGCTGTGGCCAAGCCAGGCATGGCGACTGACTCCAGAGGCTACGCCCGGGACGACACTCCAGACTGATATACCGAGCGGCCGACTGATCATCGGTCGTGTTGACGACC
>LFFM01002463.1_pt1 | contig 12231 bp, 18 predicted proteins | sample 643131 | NCBI WGS metagenome assembly LFFM01 (sample SAMN03777445, study PRJNA286221) | soda lake metagenome | biome: soda lake; feature: Kulunda steppe; material: water; isolation source: sample Tc-Br brine of Tanatar trona crystallizer | place: Russia: Kulunda steppe | collected 2011-07
CCCTCGATTCGCTCCTGTTCGGCCTCGTAGGTCTCCTCGTCGATCTCGTCGTTCTCGAACTGCCGTTCGACCTCGTCGAGTTCCGTCTGGAGCGCCCGCGTCTCGTTGAGCGCGTCTTCGAGGGCACCCGCACGGGCTTCGAGCTCGGCAGTATCTTCCTCCAGGGTCTCCTGGTCAGCTTCGAGTTCCGCGTTCCGCGTTTCGATATCCTCGGCCCGCTCGTTCTGAATCGCGGTGATCGCTATCAGGTTCGAGACGCCCGTGATCGGGTCGTCCTCGGCCAGCGTGTCGTTTACCTCCGCGTCGTCGTGTAACGCCTGCTGGTACTCCAGCGTGGACAGCACCGACTCGCGAGTGAGCACGTTTTCACCCCGGACGATCACCTGTACCTGCGTGATGTTTTCCTGTCCCGGGGCCACGAAGTGTTCGTCGATGTACTCCTGGGCCTCGACTTCGTCGTTTTCGCTCTCGAACTGATCGAGCGATGAGGACTGTTCGACCATCCCCACACCGCTTCCCACGACCAGTGTCAACACGAGCATCAGCGCGATAGCGGTCTTGGTGTAGGTCGTGACGAGCGATGCGAGGCGTTCGGGCAGGCTCACGATACCACCGCCACGTGTTTCGAACCGTCCGAGAGTCTGTTAGTAGAATCCATACAACAGGTGTGTTGTTACTCGCATACTAACAACCACCCGAGTATAACGGTGTCGCCATGGGTGGGATCTGCCATCGGTGGCGAGTTTTGGTCAGTCACCGGAACGTCGTGTGGCGCATTCGTACGTTATCGGCGCGTCTGAACCACCGCTTCGACGTGTTATGTACGCTACTCGTCGTCGAACGGCGAGCCAGCAGCCTCCGGTTCGTGCCCGGAGAGGCTAATAATATTCTCGCGGCCAACCCGTAGTTTCGAGATCTCCCCCTCGTCTTCCATGTCCGAGAGGAGCATGCTCACTTTCGACTTCGACCAGCCGGTCTCCTCGACGATCCGGACCTGTTTCATCCGCCCGCCGTTTTCCTCAAGCAACGACATCACGCGCGCTTCGTCGGTTAGCAATTCCTCTTCGGGCATCCCGTCGTCCGCTGACTCCGTGGGTGTCGATGGCTCGGCCGCATCGGGCTCCGTCGACTGATCGGTGGGTGTCGAGGATGAGAACGGGCTTGTCATCGGTTCGTCACGCCGCCAGACGACGATGATTCCGATGCCGAGGACGAGCACGACGACCCCGGTCAGTAGCATCCAGGGATCGTCCTCTTCCGATCCGTCGCGGTCGGTCGGATCACCGTTCGTCCCTTCGCCGTCTTCGACCGCGTCCGTGGGCTGAAGCACAGCTCGTGGCTGATTATCGCTGAACACCTCCTCGCCTTTCCACGTGATCGACTCGCTGTCGATCAACTCGGGATCCGAGGGCTCACCGGTCTCGTTCGGTTCGTACTCGGTGAAGACGAGCCCGTCACCGGCCTGGAAAACGATCCACTGGTCCTCCCCGATGTAATGGCCTCCCTCGTAGATGTCACCGACAACTACGCGGTCCTCCTGTTGATCGGCGAAGCCGTCCCAGGAAAACGACATTCTGACGACGCCAACCGAGTTCCCTTGCGTGTCGGTTTCGATCACCGCTTCACGCTCGAACTGTCGTGCCGCCATCTCGCGCTCTAGATCGTCGTCCGCGTTCCTGACGAGAGCCGTCGCCTGATCCCGGAAGTCGGCGAACAGCTGGTGGTCCTCGTTGTCGTTGAATTCGGCTGCGAACGTCTCGAACTGCTCGATCTCCTCCTCGTCGTCGAGATGCCGGTTCGACTGGAAGGTCCACTGGGCAGTACCGTTCGCGTGGATCGTCAGGACGAACTGTTCGTTGTCGACTTCGTCACTCTGTGCGGCGGAGAGCGCGGTGTCAGTATCGGACTCGCTCGCAAACGAGTGTTCGCCCACTGTCGTAGCGCCAGCCACTGGAAGCACGCCGAGTACTACGATGACCAGTAGGGCAACGACGATTACGACACCCAGCGATCGCTCCATACTGTGTGAGAACAACGTGGGTAGTACAATAGACCTTGCGACAGCGGGCGCACAGTGAAAGTACCCGGCGAGTCAGGGAGCCAGTCGGTTCTTCCGGCCTTTCATGTGCTCGTTATAGTGTTCGAAGGTGATCGGACACCACTCCTCGGCGAGGTCGAGGATATCCTCGGTCATTCCGCGGACTTCCCACTGGGCGTCGGCTTCCGCGCGCATATCGGCGACGTGCATCAGCATTCTGGCGTTCATGGACATTACCATGTTCACCTCCGTCCCGATCGGGAGCACGAACCGGGCGTCCTCGGGGGGCATGCCCAGATCGAGCAGTTCCTGATACGCTTCGACCGACTGTCGGACCGACTCCTGGAAGATCTCCTCTCGACGTTCGACCGTCTCGTCGTCGACCTGCCCGGCTTTCTGGTTCCGCCCGACCCAGTCGGGATCGGTCGCGGAGGGCGGCGTGACAACCATCTCGCCGTCCTCGACAGCTGCGGGATCGACATCGTCGAAGGCGACATAGCGCATCGATTGTACGTCGAAGGAGACGTGACGGTGCCGGGTGATCTGTGCCATACACGAGCGGCTGAGTCCCTTGATCGCGAACGTGGCCTGCGGGTGCTCGAACGGGCCGAAGTGGCCGTGATCGAGCAGGTGGCCGATCAGGGTGGCCTTCTTGTCCTCGATCGTCTCGCCCTCTACCGACTCCATGATCTCCTCGAAGGACTGGTCGCCGACGAACTCCGACATGTAATCGTTCCGCGCACTGGTACAGATAACTTCCTCGGGGTTCTTCGTAGCTTCGAGCAGTTTGACTTCCATACACACGTGGCTAGGAGGCAGATAGATAATCCTACTGTTCCCGGCCGTCGACAGGCCCAAACCCTAACCGGGCGTACCAGCATCCATGGTCACGAATATCGCGAAAGGCGTGCAGGCGTTCACCAGCAACGCGTTTCTCGTCCCGGGCGATCGACCGGTCCTCGTCGATACCGGCGCGAACTTCGACGCCGTGAACCGGCTTCGCGAGCGCGTCGACGCGCTCGATGCAGTTTTTCTCACACATACCCACGAGGATCATATCGGCAACCTGCCCGCGATCAAAGATGCCTTCGATGTCGATGCATGGGGGTACGACATCGATGCGCCCGGTGTCGACGTTGCTATCGCCGACGAGGATACAGTCACGCTCGGCGACGAGCAGTACGTCGCCTTACACACTCCGGGACACAAAAACGACCATCTCTGCCTGTACTCGGCGACGGCAAGTCGCCTGTTTGCCGGTGATCTCGTGTTCCAGAACGGCGCGTTCGGACGGACGGACCTTCCAGAAGGCGATCGGGAACTGCTGATCGAAAGTATCAACAGGCTGCTCGGTCGGATCGACGACTCGCTATCGGAGCTATACGTGGGCCACGGCCCAAGCGTCACGAACGAGCCGTACTCCCACGTCGAACTCGCCGGCCGGATGGCGCGCGAGCGATAGGGCATAAGATTTTGAGTGGAACTATCGTAATCGATTATGTAGAATCATGTCAGGCAAATCGCTACTGATGATCGTCGGCGATTTCGGCGAGGACTACGAGATAATGGTACCGTTTCAGGCGCTCCAGGCAGTTGGCCACGACGTCGACGCGGTCTGTCCCGAGAAGACTGAGGGCGAGACTGTCAAGACGGCCGTTCACGACTTCCGTGGCGATCAGACGTATATGGAGTCCCGTGGACACGACTTCGAACTGACGGCGACGTTCGCGGATATCGACGTTGAGGCGTACGACGGTCTCGTGTTACCCGGCGGGCGCGCACCGGAGTATCTTCGCAACTACGACGCTGTGATCGACGCTGTCCGCTCTTTCGACGACGCGAACAAACCTATCGCGGCGATCTGTCATGCCGCACAGATCCTCACAGCAGCCGACATCGTCGAGGGACGAACCTGCACGGCCTACCCCGCGCTCGAAGCGGACGTCCGCGACGCGGGCGGCGAGTGGGCCGAGGGCGTCGCCGTCGACGGGACCCTCGTCACTGCGCAGGCATGGCCGGACCATCCCGACTGGATCGAGGCGTTCCTGGAGGTGCTGGGGACCGAGATCGACCACGAGGAGCCGATGGCCGCGGACGACTGACGGTTCGGGGCTACTCGTCGGTCTTCAGGCCGTAGTAGCCCGGCTCCTCTTCGGAGCGCGGGTCGGCGATCACGAGATCGTCCGCGTGGACCATCACCCACGGGATCGCCCAGTCGAGCAGGACGTCCTCCGTTTCTGCCTCGATCTCTGCGTCGGGATCGAGCTGCTGAAGCAGTCGTGCAATTTCGTAGACTGTGTACATCTGGTCCGGTTCGAGTAGGTCCTCTGGGGTGCTAAAGTCGCAGGGAAAGAGGCTGTCGAACTCCGATTTCGGTAGCGGCATACACGTCCGTAGACGCGACCACGGGGTAAATGACGCGGTTCGACTGTTCGTCTTCGTTCCCGATCGTGACTGTTCCCCGTCAAACTTATATATGGCTCCGGCAAAGCCCCACTGTCCGATGCCTAAAGTCGAAATCAACGTGCCAGAACATCTGGAGATGCAGATCACCCAGATGATCGAGCAAGGCGAGTTCGTAAACCGTGAAGAAGCGATCGAAGACCTGCTGTCCGCAGGCCTCAAGGCGTACAAAACCAGCGGCCCGTCCGACGACAACCAACAGGGGTTCGACGAGGGACTCGAAGACGACGGGATGATGGGTCACGACGACGAGTACGTCTTCTAGAAGCGAATCGATTCCGCGAGCGAAAGCGAGGATGCTTTCACGAACGAGGTCGACGAGTGGGGTATGGTCAGCGTCACAGTCTGGAACGAGTACCGACACGAGCGAGAGGACGACGCAGTCGGCGAGATCTATCCAGACGGCATTCACGCCGTCCTCGCCGACCTGCTCGACGACGCGGGCCACGAGGTCCGCACTGCGACGCTCGACGAGGACGAGCACGGACTCTCCCAGGCCGTCCTCGATGATACCGATGTCCTCCTGTGGTGGGGCCACATTGCTCACGACGAGGTCGACGACGAGGTCGCAACCCGCGTCGTCGATCGGGTCCGTGAGGGGATGGGGTTTCTACCGCTCCACTCCGCGCACTACTCGAAGCCGTTCAAACGTCTCATGGGCACCAGCTGTTCGCTCAAATGGCGTGAAGTCGGAGAGACCGAACGACTGTGGACTGTCGAGCCGGGGCACCCGATTGCCGATGGGATCGACGAATCCATTGTCGTCCCCAAAGCGGAGATGTACGGCGAGCGCTTCGACGTACCACAGCCCGATGCGCTGGTGTTTACGAGCTGGTTCGAGGGCGGCGAAGTGTTCCGCAGCGGCTGTTGTTACCGTCGCGGGAGCGGTCGAGTCTTCTACTTCCGCCCGGGTCACGAGGAGTATCCGATCTACTTCCAGGATGAGATCAGGGAAGTCATCGTCAACGCCGTCGACTGGGCCGCGCCGACCGACGGTCCCGAACCGTACTTCGGAAACGCGGAGCCCGCCGAACCGATCGGCGAGTAACGGCGACTCCCGGACGGTCACTCGAAGTCGGGGAGATCGTCGGGGGCGTCGTACTCGGCCTCCCAGTCGATATACTCCGCTTTGAGCACCTCCGAAATGATCTGCCCGAACTCGGTCATCGCGGCGTTGATGCCCGAGACGGTTCCCCACGAATCGAGATCGGGATGATACTCCTGTTCGCGCCAGTCTTCAGGGATGCCGGGCGCATTGTAGCCGACCCGATCCGCGAAATCGTCCCAGAAGAAATCGAAGGATCGGAACATCCCCAACTCGAGCGCAATAGCGTACTCCTGTTCGTCTATGTCGGTCTGCTCGGCCCATTGCTCGAACCCCTCCACCCAGGCACCCTCGTGGAGAAACGTTTCGAGGTCCTCACGCCGGTACTCGGAGTTCTCGTCCAGGTGATCGTCGTCGTACTTGTCGGGGACCTGTTCGACCAGTTCCGGTGGCTCCGGCGGCTCGACATCGAGGCTCATACGAACGTGGTGGTTGCGACAGGGCAAGAAGGTTCCTGCAGGAGAGCGGTCGCGCGGCGGGATCCCGTCAGTGCTTGTGGAGGGGTCGACGTTCCATCTGCTTTCGCAGCTCGGCCAGCGACGACTTATCGACGCCGCCGTCGAACTGTGCGATCAGGGTGAGAACCTCGGGTTTGGGGACTTTGACGCCGCCCTCTTCGAGTACGTCTTCGGGCCGTTCGCGGAGTTCGCGGATCGTCCCGACCGCGAGTAGATACGGGATCGCCCACGCCGCCAGCGTGTTCCCGCGGTGTTCCGGAAGGGCTTCGAGGTACACCAGCGCATCGTCGAGATAGCCGGCGGCACGATCGGTAACCCGTTCGATGACGCTTGTCACCGCAGGACGGTTCTGTTCCTCACAGACAGCCTCCTGTTCGACGCCGTGTTCCCGCAACCAGTTTGCGGGCAGATAGACGTTGTTTTCCTCGTGGTAGTCGTCTGTGACGTCCTTGGCGACGTTGACGAGCTGGAGCAGGAGGGCAAACGATCGGGCGTTCTCCTGTAATACTTCTTTGCGTTGGGGATCGGTCCCCCGAGTAACCAGGTTCGTGATGAGTTCGCCGACCGTCCCGGCAGCGTACCAGCAGTACTCTTCGAGTTCTTCGGCCGTCTCGATCCGTAGCCCACCAGTCTCGGCGTGTCGGTCGACGAACGCCGCCATACCGCCGACCAGTTCGCGGACTGGCTCTCGAATGGCTTCTCTGTCTGCTTCCGGTAGATGTTCGAAGGTACGGACGATTCGAGGCGCGTTCGCGACGACCTCCCAGTCGTCGGCGTCCTCGCCGGGCTCGTCAGGAATCCACTCGGCGACGTCATCCTCGAACTCCTCGACTGTCGCGTTCCCTTCCCGTGCGATCGCCTCGTTGTACTCCTCGAGCAACCCCTGCTGGACAGCTGGCGGGATATGTCCCGCATCCTCGACCGTGTCGGCGACACGACAGAGCAAATAGCCGACGCAGATCCGCGAGGCCATTGGCTCGTCCAGCACGTCGATCGTGATCGCAAACGTTCGAGAGACGTCGGAGACGGCGTCGAAACACCAGGCCAGATCCTCGTCGAACGTCACCTCTTGGGTGTCGTTCATCCTCGTAGTAGTTCCTCTAGACCCCGAGCATAAAAAGGTCTAAGGAATTACCGCCGACAGCAACCCCACCGATCACACGTTGTAGGTGGTTTTTCATGAATGTTATAGAAACCGTGAAGTAACGCGCACCGAACCGTTCGATATGGATTTCACACGCTCGACGGAACAGCGCCAGATCGACGAGATGGTAACCGAGTTCGTCGACGAGGAGGTCGTCCCGCGGGCCGGGAAGATCGATGAAACCGACGACTTCCCCCGGGAGCTGATCGACGAGATGGCCCAACTTGGCCTGCTTGGAATGCCGTTTCCCGAGGAGTACGGCGGGGCTGGACTGGATTATCACAGTTACGCGCTCGCGCTGGCGGAGATCAGCCGTGGCAGTGGCGGGCTCGGAACCATCGTCGCCGCCCACACCAGTCTCGCCGGAAACATGCTCTACGAGTTTGGCGACGACACACAGAAAGAGACGTATCTGACACCGCTAAACGAAGGGCGCGATATCGGCGCGTTTGCGCTCTCCGAACCCGGTGCAGGCAGTGACGTGCCGGCGATGGAAACGACTGCGAGGGCCGATGGCGAGGAGTACGTCCTGAACGGCAACAAGCTCTGGATCTCGAACGGCTCTGTCGCCGACACCGTCGTCGTGTTTGCCAAGACCGACGAGGATGCCGGGAATCGGGGCATCTCATCGTTCGTCGTCCGGCCCGACGAAGACGATGGCTTCCACGTCGAGGGCACTGAACACAAGCTCGGGGACAAGGGCTGTCCGACCGCCGAGTTGCGCTTCGACGCGCTCCGGATCCCCGCCGACCGTCGTTTGGGCGCTGAGGGCGATGGGTTCGTGCAGGCGCTCAAGACGCTCAACGCCGGACGCATCACTATCGCTGCCCGCGGGGTCGGCATCGCGCAGGCTGCCCTCGACGCCGCGGTCGAGTACGCCAACGAGCGCGAACAGTTCGGTCAGTCGATCGGTGAATTCCAGTCGATCAAACACAAGATCGCCGACATGGACACGAAGCTCCAGGCGGCCAAACTGCTCATGCATCGCGCAGCGGACCTGAAAATGCGGGGCGAAGATCACATCAAGGCGGCTGCACAGGCGAAACTATACGCCAGTGAAGTCTCGCGCGAAGTCGCCAACGAGGGGATCCAGATCCACGGCGGGTACGGGTATACGACGGACTTCCCGGTCGAACGCTTCTACCGCGATGCGAAACTCAACGAGATCTACGAGGGGACGAGCGAGGTGCTACGAAACACGATCGGCGATCAGGTGCTCGACGGCTGACCGAGCTCATCGCGCATCCACTCGAACTGCCGGTCGACGCTCCGGCGTCCCGGATCCGTCAGCGAATACACGTCCTGCAGTCCCGCAGATCGCTTCTCGACGAACCCTGCCGTTTCCAGCTGTTCGAGCGCACCGTAGAACTGCCGGGGCTCGAATCGCTTGTCGTACCGCTGCTCGACCCTGGTTTTGAGTGTCTGTCCGGTGTACTCCTCGTCGTACAGGAGGATACAGAGATCACGTCGAAGTCCACTCTGAAGCCACTGGCTCATACCGATACACAGCAGCGACGACCGCTTTGGCGTTCCGGTTCGATCGGTCGCGTCCTCGCAGTTCCGGAACCGACAGGTTCGATTAGGGGGCGTCCTAACCGCCGCGTATGAGCGATACCACCGCCGAGGCAGACGACATTACCGCGGAGTATTACACCACCGACACTGAGCGCATCCTCGCGTTTGAGCGGGACGGTCGGACGGCAGCGATCGCACAGAATATCGAGGGGTATGCGATGTTGAAGGTTCGGCCAACCGCCGATGGTGACGAACTGGAGCGATACTACGGCTTCGACATAGCGCTGGATCACGCCGCGGAACTGCTGGGCACGTCGCCACACTCGCTGCCGGTCCCCGAGAGCGCGAGCGACATGGGAATGTGACCGCGTTCGGCAACGCGTTCAGTTGACAAAGAGGTAGACGAACAGGAACAAAAAATAGATCAGCACGAGCGCGGCGAGCACTTTGAGCCGAAAGAGCCCGATCTCCTCGTTTTCGGCCAGATAGGCGTCCTGGAACGCCGCCCGTTCGTCGTCGTCGATCGCTTCCGGGTGATCGAGCCCCACGTGCAGCTGCCGGAGTCGTTCGGTTCCGAACGGTCGGTCGCAGTACGGACAGCTGTGTGTCGGGGCGTCCTCGGGGACCTCGAACCGGCTCGATTCAGGTTGTTCGGTCCCGGTCATACCTGGTTACAGTCCTGCACCGACGTACAGCACGACGACGAGGAACACCCAGACGATGTCGACGAAGTGCCAGTACATCGAGGTCGTGCTTACGGAGACGTGACGCTCGGCGGAGTACTGGCCCCTGAGCGCTCGGACGAACACGATACTCATCATGACGATACCGAGTGCGACGTGAATGCCGTGGAGGCCGGTAAGCGCATAGAAACCGTTGGAGAACGCACCCTCGAAGAAGCCGTAGTTGTACTGGACGATGAACTCGTAGTACTCGAACGCCCAGCCGCTGATGAAGATCACGCCGAGGAGGATCGTCAGCCCGAACAGACGGATGAACCGCTTTCGGTTCTCGTTGAGGAGCGCGACGTGTGCGTAATGAATGGTTGCACTACTGGCAAGCAGGATGATCGTGTTGAAGATCACGACCGAGTTCACCAGTGCTGGAACGTCACTGAAGTCGCCGGTCGGCCACCCCGCGCCGACACGGATGAAGAAGTAGTAGACGAACAGGGCACCGAAGGTTGCGATCTCCGACCCGAGGAACGTGAGCATCCCCCAACGGAGCTTTTGCTCGTGTTTGTGATCGGCCTCTCGGCTCCAGAAGTCGGCGACGAAGGCGTGGTAGAGCCAGCCGTAGATGCCTCCGAGGAAGATCAGCGCACTCAACGCGAACGTTACGCCGCCGATCAGTTGTTCGCCGAGTACGTAGATCGCAGCGGCGATATAGAAGCCCGAGCCACCGATCGCCGTGATGAACGGCCACCAGCTTGCTTCCCCAAACCCTCGCGGGAAGTCCTTCACCGCGGGGAGGTGGTGTCCGTGGTCGTCCGCAGCGTCGTCAACGGTCATATAGAGGGGTTACAGGCCGACTATTAAAAATCCATCCAACCGAACCAGCGTGACTGGCGATATCGAAACGACCGCTGTGCTACCGGACAGCTACCGTCGTTGGGGCTGATACCTCGTCGATAGCGCGCGACCAAGATAAAGCGTTACGACGACGAGGACACCGACGAAGACGATCGATCCGACGAGCGGTGTCGGCATGGCCGTAAACACTCCGGGGGCCACGGAGTACACGCCAATCGCTGCCAGTATGCCGACAAGTATCCAGAGGAGGGCGACGACGCCGCGGAACCACCACTGCTCGCCGATGTCGACCCCACCGCTTTCGAGTGCCTTGTGACCGGACATGTGTGCACCCGTTATTTGAGGAGTATCTTATTAAAGAATCGGGCCACTCCCGCTATTCGGGAACGGGATCCCGATCGACAGGCCGTTCGATGACCCAGACGAGGGCGACTAGGGAAAGGGCGAATACGAACAAGGAGAGTTCCGCCGCGCTCTCGATCGCCCCCATCGTCGCGACCGATCCCCCGCCGAGCGCACCGACGACGAGGGCGAGCACCGAGCCGGTACAGGTGACACAGCTAAATACTCCGACCAGACCGACAGTTCCCGCTCCCAGCGAGCGCCCGAGGGCGACGTAGACCAGATAGGTCAGTCCGACGTAGCCGACGACGCGAAACGGGACGAGCGAGAGCGTCAGTATCGAGCCCTCGTAGGTGATCATCGGTCCCCACCCTGGTGGGAGCGTGTGGACCGCGAGTCCGCCCCCACCTCCACCGAACGAGAAGAGTCCGCCAACCCAGGCGAGCACGAGGAAGTACGCACCCGCGAGCGCGGCAAGCGGACCGGATGCCGACAGCGAGCGCCGTCGTGCCACCAGAACGGCGAGCAACGTCAGATTGATCCAGATCAGCGGGTATGCGTACCGCCAGGCCGATACGTCGGTTGCACCGGTCGTTCGAACGTACGCCAACACAGCCACAACCTCAACCACGAGGAGTAAAGCACCGGCGACAAGCAGTCGATATGGAGCGGACGCGCCGACGGTGTTCCGGAGCCGTATTCGTGTCATGGGGTCGATCAGGAGCCGGCGTTCGAGCCGTCCGGCAACGTCCCGTAGATGACGAGGGCAGCGATATAGACTCCGCCGACGATCATCGTAGTTCGGGCGGAGATCTCGATGTTCATGAACGACAGAAGCGTCCTGAGTTCGATGAGAACTGGAATGCTAAAGCCGATCAGGATCATGAGCCCTGTGTTCGAGATCCTGCTCATCCCAACACCTCGATGAGGGAAGCGAGATCGGCCATGACCGGGAACGCCTCTCCGCCGAGCCCGAACAGGCCGCCGTCGCTGACGATGCTGGCGAGCGGGAGCGTGTACGCGAGGATCACCAGCACGATAGCGATGGCCGTCCAGAGTTTCAGATTGTCGAGAACCTGCGGAGCGTCTTCTGGCCCGGACAGTGCCGGGGGCAGCTCGTCGTCGACGGGGTTCTCGACCCGCGGGCCAAGCGCCGTGAGCAGGACATTACCGAGGAACAGCACCAGCGAGACGAAGAGGATCGTCCCGCCGAGCGCGATCTGGGCGTCCAGTTCCCCGACCGTTCCGATCGACGCCTCGAAAGTAACGTCCTGGTACTGCGGTTCGGCAGTTCGTCGGGGAATACCGAGCAGACCGGCACGGTGCATGGCGTTCGACATGAACGTCATCCCGACGAACCAGAGGATCACCTGAAACAGTCCGATCTGTTTGCTGTACAGCGGGGAGCCGGTCAGCTGTGGGAGCAGCCAGTACGTCCCTGCCATCAGCGTCAGCGCGACGGCAGTCCCGACTGTCAGGTGGAAGTGGCCGGGCACCCACAGCGAGTTGTGGACGAGATAGTTGATGTTCATCCCAGCGTTGATCATCCCGCTAAAGCCCCCTGCCGCGAACATCAGCCCTGCAAGCGCCATCCCGGCAAAGGCGGGATCACGCCACGGAAGGGCCTTGAGCCA
>LFFM01002464.1_pt1 | contig 12231 bp, 12 predicted proteins | sample 643131 | NCBI WGS metagenome assembly LFFM01 (sample SAMN03777445, study PRJNA286221) | soda lake metagenome | biome: soda lake; feature: Kulunda steppe; material: water; isolation source: sample Tc-Br brine of Tanatar trona crystallizer | place: Russia: Kulunda steppe | collected 2011-07
GATATGAAGACGCAGATCCGCGACTGGGAGGACGAATTCAGCGTTGAGTCACCGAACCAGCTTCGCGGAACGCTCGCTGACGAGTCCCTTGACGCTGACGAGGAAGACCGTCGCCGTGAGATTGCCCGCGAGTGGGAGCACCTTCAACGGCGTATCCAGATTGTCGGCTTCGCCATCCGCGAATGGGACTTCCTCGCTCCGACGACAGAGCCCGCTGAGGCCAGCAGTTAACGAATGTCGGTCCCGCATCCGGGTGGTGACCCGAACGCGAACCTATACGCCCAGCTGAAGCGAGATGTCCTCGACCGTGTCCCCCAGATCACGGCCGTCGAGTACGTTCCAGACGATATCGAGGCCAAGCAGCTGCGGTCGACTTTTGATCCGGTCCGTCTGGACCCTCCAACAGGTCCTGATTCGCCGGAACTAACCGTCAAGTGGTATCGACAGGACTCACACGATTGGTTCCGGATCAACTACACCGATCCGAACACGGGCTTTCACGCTGGCTGGCATCAGGACGAAGACCACCCCGATCTGGGACGGACGCATTTCCAGTACTCAGTTGCCGATAAGGAGGACCGCTGGGGGATCACATTCGAACACGAGACTCCCTCCCTGATTCTCTGGGAGATTGTCGAAGAGCTCCTCGAGGACGTCCGTCCGACGTACCAGTACGCTAACGAGGAACTATGACACCCCGAGAACGCGCCGATCAGTCACTTGAGAGTTCCCTCGAGCGCTACCTTCAGGACAAGGGGAAAGGCCGCGGTGGCGATGGCGGGAACTATCGACGCAACGCCGCGCGCGAACTCAAACGGTTCGCCGAGTGGGCCGCCGGCGACCGCGGCAGCGACGACTCGATCGGAATCGTCCCGGACGATGTCGACCGCGACCCCACCTTCGAGGACCTCGATGAACGCGTCTTCCGTGCGTACGCCCGCCACCTCGCTGGCGATCGCGGACTCAAACAGAACACCGTCCGGACCTATTACCGCTACATCTCTGCGTGGTGTGGCTGGTGTGTCAACGAGGGGTATCTCGAGGCGCACTACGCCCAGCGGGCGAGTGCGATGGCACCGCTGCCGGAGGACGACGGCCGCAAGCCGGGCGACCAGCAGGCCTGGACGTCCGAACAGCGCCACGCCTTCACCCGCCACGTCGACGAACGGGCCCGCGACGCCGTCGAGGCGTACACGACACTTCCGCCAGAGACCGGTCCTCTCGACAAGCAACGAGCGCGCTACGCGGCGCTGAAGGCGGCTCGCGACCGGGCACTGGTGTTCGTTCTCGCATATACGGCAGTCCGCGTCGGGGAACTCCTTCGGGACCCGAACGACCCGCGCCGGCGCGGCGTTCGGTGGGACGAGATATCGCTCCCCGACGGGAGTATGAACGTCTACCGGAAGAAACAGCAGTGGGACGCTGCGAGCCTCCCGGATCCAGTCATCTCACCGCTGCGAAGCTATCGCAAGCTGATGGATCCGCCATCGCAACGGTGGCCGGTGTTCCCGACCCTTGATCAGCGGACACTGGCAGCGCTCGTCCGTGACGAGCTCGCCGATCGGGGGGAGCGACCGGATGCGGTCGAAAAGCGACGTGACGAGTACGTTCGTGACCTCCTGCTGGCGCTCGATGCGGACGTTCGGCCGCCGTCGATCACGACGGATGGAGCACGGTCAGTTCTCCGGCGGCTCTCGGATTCGGCACCGATCGATATCGACCATCCAAAACACGAGTACCTCGCGCCCCACGGCGGCCGACGTGGAATGGGTGAGGTCCTCGTCCGGGCCTTCGGATACACGGTCGCAGCACGATATCTCGACAATTCAGAGGAAATGGTGAGGGAGCGATACTCCCACATCGAGGCCGGAGAACTGGGTGACGTCGCTACCGAGGCCCTCGAGGAGATCGACAGTATCTCCGGCTAGGCACATCTGACCTATCTGACGGATATCGGTCGCGTTCCATGAACACACCCGACGCGCTCGAGATCCGTGAACCGCCGCGGAGTCAAGCGCCGAGGCACTCGCCTTGATCGTTCGTAGAACGTGACCTATCCTCCCGCGTGATCCGGCGTCATATCGCCATGAAACCCGCGTGTCGTCGGCGTGCTGTTCGACTGTTTTGATTATTCGGGTTAAAAACGATACTGGCTTTGTAGTCCGGGCTCAAGTGGAGTGTATGGAGTACGAAATCGGGAGTACCGAATCGGTGAGTATAGCTGTCGTCTGTGCTGTGGGTGCTGTCGACGGTCGGGACCCCTGTTCTCTCCCGCCGTTGTCGCGTGTCCTGGACCCGGACGCGTTGGATGCGCTCTTTGCCCCCCAGCCTGACGGCGAACCACGGACTGGCGGTCGTCTCTCGTTCACGTATAGCGGCTGTCGCGTCTCGCTTGATAACGGTGAGTTCCTCACCGTCCAGCCACTAGACGGTCATTCAGCAACGACGAGCGATCAGGACTCCGAGTGTCCTGATCAATAACGGCATCGACCACTGTGGTTCGTCCGTGACTGCTACTCCGGATCGCGATCGGGAATGAGTCCCTGTGCCATGAGCCGTCGGGCGATGACGACGAGGCCGTTTCCGAACCCCTCCCCGAAGATCGCCTGTTCCCGCTTCGAATCGGGAATGATCGAACTCACCAGGATCGTTGAGCGGTCGACTAAGAGGAGTCGTCCGATCGCCGTTTCGTCTTCGTCCACGTTTTCGCCGTGTAACCACTCCAATCCGGAAACGAACGTCGTTGCGTTCGGCACGGCCGATCGAACCCGGTCTTGAAGCGGTTCGGTCAACGTTCCGACGACCAGATCGATACCGTCATCGATCTCGTTGAGCGTCTCAACGAGCTCCGCCGTCAAGAGCGACTCGTCGCCGATGACGAGCACGACTTCGTTCGTTGCCTTCCCGACGAGCTGCTCCGTCCTGTTCTCGATCGCGTCCCGTCCCGTGATCGCCCATATCTGTTGGACGGGGGACTCGTCGTCTTCCTCGACGACATCGACCGTATCGAGCGCGTCGTGTAACCGCTCGACGCGGTCCTCGTACTGGTCGCGGAGCGTTTCGGTCGCCTCCGCGAGCGGGACCGCGCGAAACTGCTGTGGACTCGAATGCTGGATCTCGACCAGTCCCTGCGCCTCAAGGACTCGTATCGCGTCGTATACCCGTGTCCGAGGTACCTCGGTGAGTTCGCTCAGTTTCTTTGCAGTTCCCGTATCGAGCCGGGATAACCCGACGAAGCATCGGGCCTCGTATTCCTTCAAGCCGAGTTGCTGGAGGACCTCGATCGCTTCCTCCACGTTTTCTGGTGTTGCCATGTGTCCCAACCTCCCGGAATAATCCGGGAATCGCCTGACGATTATCTTCCGGGACGGATAGGTATTGTCACTCCCGGTATAACGAATCTCACGTTTCGAATACTGTGCCACTTCCCGGAGCGTCATCAATGTTTGAGCGGAGAGAGAACCGAACCGTCCGTAACTCACGGAGTTACTCCGGGTCCATCCGATATCTTACACGTTTCATTCGCCATGAACGACGGGTAAGACAGTAACTCGTTTAATCACAAAAGAAATAACCTAGTGCGAATCAACGACCTATTCGCACGCAGATCAGTTCTGTGTCCCAACCACCGTGCTGCTGCGTGCACACCCGGCCACGCCATCGCGGAGTGGCCGGGTTCATACTATCGAACCTCACCGCAATCGATGACTACCGATCCAACCGAAGACCCGCAATCCGCAGCGATCGAACAACTCGAACGGTTCGGGTTGAGTGCATACGCCGCGCGGACGTTCGTGGCCCTTGTGGGTTTGGGGACTGCGACGGCCAAGGAGATAAGCCAGGTGTCATCGGTGCCGCGGACCCGTGTGTACGACGCGGTAGATGAGTTACACGAGCGCGGACTCGTCGACGTACTCCAATCCTCACCGAAACAGTTCTGGGCGACATCCGCTGAAACGGCGATTCGGACGTTTGAAACGGAACTTCAGCACCGTACGAGCATCCTACGGACGTCACTGGGTGAGATCGAGCCCGCCAAACGACGAGCCGAACAGCGCGGCGTCTGGACCGTCGATGGACAGCGAGCGATCACCGAACGAGTTATCGAGTTCTTCGCGGACGCGGAAGAAGAGATCGTCTACATGACCGTCGAGGACCTCCTCACCGACGACGTGATCGAGGCGTTGAGTGCGGCCGCAGCGCGTGGCGTCTCGATCAAACTCGCTGGCGTCTCACCAGACGTTCAAGAGCGTATCCAAGACGACATCTCCGGGGCGGAGATGTTCGAGTCGCTGTGGGTCTGGTCGGACACCTCCGCAGGGCGACTGATGATGGTCGACGGAGAACAAACGCTCGTGAGCGCGCTCGTCAACGGGACGGACGCGTCCCCGTCCGACCCGCGGTCGGAGACTGCCATCTGGGGCGAGGGCGACACGAATAGTCTGGTCGTCGTGTTGAAGGCGATCTTCACGTGGCAACTCACGACGGATCCAACGAATCCTTCGGACTGACAGACTCCACCGGATCGTTCTCGCACGCTACTAGCGTGCTATCACACGTTTTTCACGATTGCTTTTCCGGTTCGGTCATCGACCCCGCGAGCATCTGTTCGACGAGGTGAGAGTGGCCCCGGCGGAGGCGTTCGGAGACAGCTTGGTGAGATACGTTGAATCCCGCGGCCAGATCCTCCTGTGTCGTCCCCCGTGGGACGTCGTAGTAGTTCGTCTGAAACGCCTGTGTAATGGTGCTGTGCTGTGTCGCCGACAGCCCTCCTTTGTCGCCTTCTCGACAGGAGAGGTTACCGACGCGGGTAAGCGACGGGCCGATCCCGTCGTCACACCACGTTTGGAACGTCTCAGACGCCGTCTCACGGTCTGGAAACAAGATTCTGAACGTCCACTGGTCGGCCGCCCCCCGGACGTTAAGAACCGACCCGCCGGCCTCGGCGAACCTGTCGATGAGCCGCGCCGCGCCCGCCGTCCAGTCGATCGAGTACAAATCTCGACTGTCCTCTCGAGACAAACAGTTCACGCGCTCCGTGGACGGATCGTATTCTAGGGCCCCGTCCAGTCTCCCCGGTTGCTCCGTCGACACCCACAAGAAGGGCATGGAACGCCCGGAACTGTGGACGGCGCACCGGACGAACTCCAGTTCGGCGTCCGGGATCCGCTCGAGTGTCTCCTCGAGTACGAACTGATCGGTCGGGACAGTGGCATTGACGACGGTCTCCATGTCCCCTCACTGTTCACGAGGGGGTTTTAGTATGAGCAGCGTAGGAGTTCTCCGAGCTGCGGGCCGTTGAGGCGGCGAGAATCAGGCGTTGAAATCCGCCGTACGTACTCGAATACTGTCGTCTTATTTTTCGTATCGCCGGGTTATATCGAGTCAGTCGTCCGGACTGGCACCGTTCTCGGGGAGCGGGCCACCGCGAGGCCATCATCGTGTGTGCCCGTACTTACCCTGCGACGAGACCGGGGTTTGGAGACGTGTCGCTGCCGATGGCGGTTCCCGGATCAGTTGCTGCTCGATACCGCTCCGAGTGGATCCGGTCTACCACCCCGAAACGTCTCCTCGTTGTGGGCGAACGTCCCCGCCAGCGACCTCGTTCAGTCCTGATCTCTGGATGGGATGAACGGACCGACGGAGACGGTGTATCGAGCGACGGTCGCTGCCCGGAGAATGTACGTGACGAACAGCGCAAGCGGGGCAACGATGATCCCGAGGCCGACGCTAACGACGACAGGCAGCATCGCCACGGGAAGCGTCGTGGACCCTGTCCGGTACACGAGTGTTACGATGATAGCGGCCAGAAAGGCGGTTACCCCCGAGTAGACCAGCAGCCGGGAAAGCGTCGCGAGGTCTCGCTGAATGGAGATCGTTTTGTAGAACTGGCGCATGATCGCAACGGATTCGAGGAGCTCTTCGATAGCCTGGAGCTCCTCCGAGATCTCCTCGGGGATAGACGCCGCGTACTCGTTCCGAATGTGACTGATCGCAGCCATGTTCTGCGCGTATTCGGTTCCCAAAATCATTTTCATTCCCACGCTGGATTCGAGGTTCGTCTCGAGATTTTCCCCGTACGCGGCGAGGTCGGCCACTGCGCTCGTGAGCGTCTCCGGCGGGTCCCAGTCGGTATCGTCGACGGTCGCCAGCAGTCCCTCGGCACGGTCGTTCAGCGTCGTCGCTATCAACGAGAGGAACGTCGCCGGATCGATGGGGCTCGACGGAACTCCGGCTATCGATTCGACGGTCCGTCGCAGTTCCCGTGATCCGTTGAGTCTGTCTACGAGACCGTTAACGGACCCGAACACCCGCGAAAGGACGAGCTGGTTTATCGAGAGCGCGATGGTGAGGAGCGTAATGACTCCCGCGGTGAGGCCGCTCCCGAACAGGCTCGCTACGGAGCTGTCCGGACCGACCGCCAGTAGACCGACCGCGATGAGCGCCCAGACAACACCTGTGATGCCGACGACGAGACCACCTGCGACGACTCTCCGGTCTCCGGTGATGAGTACCCAATTGGTCACGCGTTCTCGTATCGTGGTAGAATCGCGGACTGAACTTACCGTTCGAGGCTCGGGAGTCATACGGTACACATGCTCAGAGAACGAATAAACTCCCGTTATTTTGCGAATCTGAACGCCAATAGCGACGAGTGCTCGATCGTCGGTGACGCGTCAAGATCGGGCAGATCGAACCTCGATCGCACTCTCGGGAGACGACCCGGTCACACCGGAGCCCCGCCGTCGACTACCGAAACGCCGCGGCTGGTCGCCGCTGATGGGCACTGAACACTTAAAAGGGTCATCTTTCCTTGTATATGCCAGCAGCAACGTTTCATCAGTAATCCGTGAGGGGATACTATGGCAAGCGAATCCGAGAACACCCGAGAACACGGTATCGACTTCGGTGAACTGGCCGTCGATCTCGACGACGAGTCGTATCCGCTGTCCCACGAGACGCTTCTCAGTCGGTACGGTGACCGCGAGCTCGACCTCATCGACGATCGAGTAACGGTTTCCGAGGTGCTCGCTTCGGACACCGAACAGGAGTACGAGGACGCGGAGGGCGTCCAGCAGGCCATTTTAAACATGGTCGGTAGCGAAGCAGTCGGCCGGGAGAACCAAACCGATCGGGGCGGCACCGCCGATGATGCCGAGGGCTCGGACGAGATGGACTCGTTTTAATCGGGAACATGTATACACCCTTCATAGGCAAGCAGAACCGTTAGGCTCGAATCCGTCGTTGGCTGGATCACGATGAACGACGATGTGACGTTGACGGGGGATGACGAGGGCAAGCCCGTGATAACCTCCAACGGCGATCGGATCGGTAGTATCGCTACCGTGGAACGGGGGAAGGCCTACGTCGATCCCAATCCCGGGCTGACTGACACGATCAGATCCAAACTGGGATCAAACGAGAGCGACGAGACGGACTACCTCCTCAACACCTCCAGTATCGAGTCGGTCTCCGACGACGCGATCCATCTCAGCAGGTGACTGCTACTGAGCACTCACGGATCCCTCTCCCGTGAATCACCTCTCAACACGATCGCACGGTGTGATGTACGATTATAACCGACGTAACCGACCCACGTTACCAACCAACATGAACGTTCGTTCCGCGGATTCAGCCGATCGGGAACAGATCCGAGAGATCACGCGCGACTCGCTTCAGTCATCGTACTCGCTCAGTCCGGACCAGATCGAGACGATACTCGAGGAGGAGTTCGATGACACGGCGCTGTCCGAGTTACTCGACGATCCGGATATGGCAGTGATCGTCGGCGAAGAGACGGTTGATGGGACGGAAACCGTCCGCGGGTTCATCACCGTCGAAACCGGAACGGAAGCGACGATCCGATGGCTCCACGTGGATCCGACGGCCCGTGGCGGCGGTGTCGCCACGGCACTCCTCGAACGCGTTCGCGAACGGTTCGCCGACAGGCCGATCGCGGCGTGTATTCTCGACGAGGCCGTCGAGGGCGGCGAGTTTCTCGAGGAGTTCGGCCTCAAACAGGGCGGCCACGACGACATCTCGGTCGGCGGAGAGGAGTTCGCAGTCACCATGTTCACTGAAGGTCAATCGACGGAGACGCCGAACGAACCGACCGTTGCGGTCCCGGAGTCGGTCACCATCGATGGGGAAGAGCGGTTCGTCGACCGCGACGATAGCGTTCCCGGCAATGAGGCCCCGTTTTTCACCGTATACTGTGCCGACGACGAAACGGAGCCGTACGGATACTTCTGTTCACAGTGCGGTAGTACGAGGATCGCCACTGACGGACTCGACAGGCTCGAATGCGGGAACTGTGGCAACTCCCATCTGGCCGACGAGTGGGACGACGCGTACCTCTGAGGCGGCCGTTGAGAACCGATGGTCGTTCTCAAACCCATCATCTCCGACGTCGACCACGACGGCTCCGGCAGTACGCGGTTGGCGTCGGTGAAACAGTGCGGCTCGACCTGCCGGGCGTCTCACGTTCGATCAAGCGACCGGAGAGTATCCTCTCCAAAAAGGCGTCCAACCCCGTCGTTCAGGGCGACGGGGACGTCACGATTCGGATATCCCCGCCACTTCCGTGGGAAGCGAGTCCAGCACCGTCTCGATCCGATCCGCGGGCTGGTAGCGGACGGTCCTGCTTTCTCGATCGTAGTCGACGACCTCGTACTCGTCTAACTTCGGCAAATGATTATGCATCAGCTGAAGCGAGATGTGGTCTCGGTCCTGCCGCTCCGGTGTCAACGGGGCCGGCTCACCGTCGTGTAGGTGATCGACGAGCTCCTCAACCGTTGCCCGTTCAGCACTCTCATCCCGAAGCCGGTGAACGATCTGACGACGTTCGTTGTCCGAAAAGAGCTTGAGATACGTATCGAGATGATCGGGATCCATACACTAGACTACTAGTGTGTTCTACATAATAGGCGATCTTTTTGTACTCCTTCTTTTTTTTAATTAAGTGAGTGAAAACACTGTTCAGCTACGGATCGAACAGTAGCAACGCGAGCTTTCCAAAAGCGCTTACCGTCCGAAAACCATCGGTTCAGCGGTTATAATGAGTAAACCCGTCCGTGGCTCTGAGCGGAGAGTAACACTGCGTTCATTAGTATTATCTGACATTTGGAATCATACATTTATTAGTATTATTGATTTAAGTTTAATTATTAGCGTTATCGCTCGCTGGAGGGTGCTTGTCGAGAGACGACGAGAATACGCGTTCCGACGTTGTGCCGGTTTTATAGGTGACTGAACGGTGTTGCTGGCGGCTGTTTATACAGAGTCAAGGAGAATACTGGTGGCTTTAGCCACCAGATGAATCGGACAATTCAAGTGACAAACCACCGTATTGAGGCATGTGCGTGGAGAACTGGCGGTTGATTCGGTGTTCGCCACGGCTTTGAGCCGAAACCAAAAGGTAAGCCGACCACGCCGACAGTCGTTAAACAATCAGGTAACTTGAAGCCCTCTACGGGGTACGAGTAACGGCTTCGTGGCAGAGCCTCTGGCTGACTGTCCAGTAAACCTTAGACTCCCAACATTCAGGATTGACCTGCTCGGCTAACACCGGGTGGGAGGCCCGCGCCTTTAGGCGCGGGAGGATGTCACATACGATCTGTGGTCGCGTGATGAGCCTCCAAAGCCCGCGTCGCGAGGACTCGATGGGCTCGCTGCGGTCCTCGCCGCTCACTGCGTTGCCGGCGCTATGCGCCGGTGACTGCCCGTTTGAGTCCCACTCCGCCCCGCAGCCGTACCGTACCTCATGCCTCCCCAGCCTCGCGGCTCCCTTCGGTCGCCGCGTCCCTCGCGGGCTCTCGCCGGCGGCCTTGCCGCCGGCTGTCGGAGGGACCTTCGGTCTCTCCCTACTCGCGCCCGTATCAGGGGCTCGGAGGCGCGCCACCGCACTGTTTTAGCTATTTATAACCGAGCGTTGCCCCCGATCTGCGCGTTTTATATTATTGCCACAGCCGACCTGCGATACGTCCTCCCGAAATACGTCCTCGTAGCATCCGTACTGAGCGGAATCGGGTTCGAGCACGTCCTTTGGTGGGTGTTCAACGGAGCTCTCCTTTCGGGTACTGTTCAGTTCTTGTAATTTCCGTGGTAGTACGCCGAAACGAATCAGGGGTTGATCCGGAGCCGGGATACCCTGATACGGCTGGTAACCTGTTCATACTTTACTATTATTCTGTCGTTCAGTTGGCTATGTTCCGGAACCGGATGGTAACTACGCTCGCCATCGTACTCCTGTTCGCATCGATCACCGTCGCTGTCGCCGGAGCGGCCGCAGTGGACTCTCAAAGCGACGAGATACTGTTCGAGGTTTCGGTCGTCGACACGAACGAACCGGTCGCCGAGGGTGAGACGCTCGAGATCACGGCAGCGATCACGAACGCGGCCGAGGTACGGGACAGCCAGCAGATCCACCTCAAAACCGACGACTCCGAGATACTCGATTCGGTTGCTGGCCCGCCTGTGTCGCTCGATCCCGGTGAGACTCAACGAGTGACGCTCACGTCGGACCTCGAGAAGGGCGACGCAGGGACACACGATCTCCGACTCGCCAGTAACTACGGCTCCGATTTCCTCTCCGTCGACGTCCGGGAGTCCGCGTTCTTCGACGTCACGATCAACGAGACGAACGCCCCGATCACCGTCGGTGACTCGTTGAACCTTTCAGTCGACGTTACGAGCACCGAGGACACGACCGAGACGGCGGACGTCTGGGTCGAAGTCGACGGCTCAGTCGCTGACAGCCGGGCGGTTCAGCTGGGTCCCGGCGAGACGGAGCGAATCGAGTTCTCCTGGACACATATCCGAAACAACGCTGGCGAACGCACGCTTGCCGCCGTCACGAAGGGTGATCGCGACTCCACGACGATATCGATCGACGAGGCCTCCACGTCCTCGAACGCCAACCGGACGCTCCCGTCGAACGTCGCGGAACGTGCTGCCGCACGGTTCGGCGGAACCGACTCCACGACGATCTTCGGGAGCGATGTCGAACGAATCTCCTTCGAGAATCGAACCGCTTCCGGACGCGTCGTCGTCGATAGCCTCCATAGCGTGCCGGAGGACGTGGAGGACGTAGACGATCCTGTCGGCGTGTATCACATCACCGTTCCGGATGCTGCTACGGAGTACGCCGCAACGATCGAGTTCGGCCTCCCCGTCGAAGCGTTCGGTGACTCCGGGGCCGATCCCGTTAGTGTTCTGCTGTGGAACGGTGAAGAATGGAGCGAACTCGACACCGAGACGACGACCGACGGCGAGGTGACGGTGAGCGCGGAGACCAACGGGTTCTCGTTGTTCGCCGTGACGACCGGAAGCGGGACCGACGAATCGACCGCGGAGACGAACGACTCGTCAACCGAGACGAACGAATCATCGACGGATGGATCCGCGACGGAGGCCCCCGAGTTGGATGCGACGGCGGAGTCGAGCGACGAAACGGTTCCCGGGTTCGGTCCCGGTGTCTCCGTGTTAGCACTGTTGACTGCCGCACTACTCGGGACGCGCAGACTCAAAGATAGCTAAACCGGCCGGATCCAGTCCGGACTTCCGTCTTGGTCACGGAGAATCAAGGAGAAAGCCTCGCGCTTCAGCGCGGGGATGAATCCGACAACTCTTCTCTAATCCACCATTCGATGGCACGGCAGGATATTCCACGCTGCGTAATCCACACCTTCAAGTAAGTTTGTCTACATAGCTTACGTATGGCAAAAAAGGTCGTCACGCGCACCTATACTGCTTCCATTCGGAATCAGCCACGGGTGTCCGACGATCTTGACGCCCTCGGGTTCGCAGCCTCGAAACTCTGGAATGTCGGACGGTGGACATGCAGTCGGATTTGGGACGAGATCGGCCACATCCCAAACCACACCGAACTCACCGCGTACCTCAAAACGCACGAACGCTATGATGACCTGCATTCTCAGTCAAGTCAGCGAGTCCTTCAAGAACTCGCTGAAGCGTTCAACGGGTGGTACGGCAAACGACGCAACGGAGACACGAGAGCGAACCCGCCCGGCTACCGCAAACACGGGGACGAACACCCGCGTTCGACGGTGACGTTCAAAGCCGCTGGCTTCAAACTCGACACCCAGTACAACCGCGTCCGACTCTCTCAAGGCTCAAACCTCAAAGAGTATTGGTCGGACTTCATTCTCTGCAAATTCCAAACTCGGCCCGACGTTGACCTCTCTGCCGTGGAGAACGTCCAACAAGTGA
>LFFM01002465.1_pt1 | contig 12230 bp, 14 predicted proteins | sample 643131 | NCBI WGS metagenome assembly LFFM01 (sample SAMN03777445, study PRJNA286221) | soda lake metagenome | biome: soda lake; feature: Kulunda steppe; material: water; isolation source: sample Tc-Br brine of Tanatar trona crystallizer | place: Russia: Kulunda steppe | collected 2011-07
ATATCTGAGTCCGGCCACGGTTTATAAATATCCGAGTCCGGTCTCGGCGGCCCGCTTGCCGCTCTCCAGCGCGCCCTGGATCGCGGACCACTCGGTGTACTCGCCGGCGAGCACGACCGGCCCCTCCGGCGCGTCCGGATCCGGCAGCGTCTCATGAACGCCCGGCGGCTGCGCGAACTGCGCGAACGGGATCCGGTCGGTCCCGACGACGGTCAGTCCCTCGAAGCCGCGCTCCGGATACCACGCCGACAGCGCCGCGCGCGTATCCTCCCGCAGGTCGTCGTCGTCGCGCTCCGTCGCCCCCTCGCCGAGGAACGTCGCCGCGAGCAACGCGCGATCCTCGGGGGCGTACGACGGCGCGACCTCCGACATCGGCACGACCGCGTTGGGCGACTCCGCGCCCGCGTTCAACAGGATCCGCTTGCCCGTCCCGAAGCTCGTCCCCGCCGACAGCGTGTACCACTGAGTCACACAGCCCACGCCCGTCTCGGGGATCGCCTCGACGCCCGTCAGCCGGCGTGCCTCCGGGGGAGTCGCCGCGACGACCACGAGGTCGGCGTCCGCCGTCGACCCGTCCGCCAGTTCGAGCCGTACGCCGTCCGCGGGGCCCCCGGAGCCGAGTCGGAACCGACCGCGGATGCCGCCGGAGCCGCTGCCGGAACTCCCCCCGCTTCCCGTTCCGCCCCCGTCTCCGACGTCGAGCGACTCGACGTCCTCGCCGGTTCGGACGTCGACGCCCGCGTCGAGCGCGCGCCTCTCCAGCTGGCGCGCGATGGCGACCATGCCGTCCCGGGGTACCGCGATCGACCCGCGGCCCATCGCGCGGAAGGTGTACTCGAAGACGTGTTTCGACGTCGACAGCGACCGATCGAGGGTGATCCCGCCGTAGAAGGGCTCCACGAAGTGCTCCACGTACGCGTCCGAAAACCCCCAGTCGTGGAGATACTCGCGGATCGAGGCGTCCGTCCCGATGAAGAACTCGTGCTCCTCGCGTTTCGAGAGGTCGTACCGGAGCGCGAGCGTCCGCAGCTTGTCCGAGAACGTCACCTCGTGGTTGAACGCGGACTCGACCGCGCGGCGCGGGTCCCGCAGCGGATCCGAGAGGACCGCCCGCGACCCCGGCCGACAGATCGTCGCCCCGGGCGAGAACCGCTGCAGGTCGAGCTCGCGGAGGTCGAGCTCGCGTGCGACCGCGGGATAGCTCGTGAACAGCACCTGAAACCCGCGGTCGAGGGTGAATCCGTCCACCTCGCGAGTTCGCACCCGTCCGCCGACCGTCGGCCGACGTTCGTACAGCGTCACGTCCGCGCCCGCCTCCGCGAGGCGGGTCGCGGCGACGAGTCCGGCTAGCCCGCCGCCGACGACGTTGGCGTCTCCATCCATGTCCGGTCGTTCGGTCGGCGTCGTTATAAGCGCCGGCGGGACGGCCCGGGCGGACGCGGTGCCGGAGGACGGACCGGAGAGGGAAGCGATTAGTCGCCCGCGCCGTACTCGTCCGTATGGAGACGACGGAGACGTTTCGCGGGCTGAAGAGTCGATCGTCGGGTCGCGTCCACGGGACGGCGGATCCCGAGGCGGTCCCGGAGAGCGGACGGTACCTCGATCCGGTCTACGACTACGACGCGGTCGACGCCGAGGAGCTGCTCGGGGCGGCGGACCACGCGCCCGCCGGCGCCGGCCACTGGCGGTTCGGCGCCCTGCTGCCGTTTCCCCACGCGGTCGCGGTCTCCGCCGGCGAGGGGGCGACGCCGCTCGTGCCCACCGACCGGCTGACGGACGAGTTGGGCGTCGAGGCCGTCTACGTGAAAGACGAGTCGCGCAACCCGACCGGGAGCGTCCTCGATCGCGGCCTCTCGCTTGCGATGACGGCGGTCGCACGGCGGGTCGCCGCCGCCGAGCGTGCGGGGGACGAGGAGGCGGCCGACGTCGAGCCGCTCGTCTGTGCGAGCCCGGGCAACGCGGGGACGTCGATGGCGGCGTACGCGGGCCGGGCCGACTTGCGGTCGTACTCGTTCGTTCCCTCACGGGCCGGCTTCGCGAACAAGTCGATGACGAACGTGCACGGCGGCGAGATGCGCGTCGTCGGCGGTCGGTATCCGGACGCCGCGGCCGCCGTCGACGAACAGCTCGCGACCGACTACACGAGTCTCGACGAGTTCGTTACCCCGTATCGACACGAGGGCGCGAAGACGATCGCCTTCGAGCTGGTCGCGGACCTCGGCGAGGCGCCCGACGCCATCGTCGTCCCGACCGGCTCTGGCGAGGTTCTCGCGGGGATCCACAAGGGGTTCGACGAGCTCTCCCGGATCGGCGTAATCGACGGCCTCCCCCGACTCGTCGCCGCCCAACCGGAGGGCTGTGCGCCGATCGTCGCGGCGATCGAACGGGGGCTCGACGAGCCGGAGCCGTGGTCGACCCCCGATACGATCTGCGGCGAGTTGGAGATCCCGAATCCCGCCGGCGGGATCCCGGCGGTCGAGGCGGTCGAGGCGAGCGACGGTACCGCCGTGACCGTGGCCGACGACGACGTGCTCGCCAGCGCGGTCGCGGTCGCACAGAACGAGGTGTTGGAGATGGGAGCCGCCGGCGGAGCGGCGCCGGCGGGCGCCTGGGCTGTCGCCGAGGACGGGTTCCTCGACGGCGACGAGACGATCGTCCTCGTGAACGTCGAGTCCGGGCTCAAGACGCCGGACGTGCTCCGGAGCCATCTGATGGGACAGGGGATTTAAGCGGATTTAGCGAAGCCATCGGCGGGCGACCCCCGCTCCATCCCGCGTCAGCTCGCCTTCGGCGCCGCGAGGTACCTCATCGCGCGTAGAGCTTCGCGCCGACGAGCGTCGCGAGCGAGACGCCGTCGTTCGGGGTGACGGCGACGTAGGGGCGGTCGACGGGCCCGAAGACGTCGACGACGCGGCCGACCGTCGAGAGTGACTCGTCGACGACCGCACGCCCTATCGGCGGCGGCTCCTCCCCTCCGCCGATTCGGGCGATCGCGAGCCCCTGTGCGGTCCGAACGACGGTGCCGACGCGTTGCATGCTCATTCCCGGAGGACGCCGAGGTACGCGGCGATCGCCTGCACGAGATCGTTTTTGGCCGTGTCCTCCGTTCCCTGCACGACGACCGCGCCGCGCGGCTCGAACTCACGGGAATAGGTCTTCTCGCGTTCGATCACCGCGTCGTAGCCGACCTGTTGTACGGCCTTCGCGATCTCGTCGACGGTCGGGTCCGGGACGGCAAGGTCCGCGGGGACGCGTCGACCTTCCGAGCGCGAGAGCTCCGCGTCGAAGTAGGCGGGATAGACGACGTTCTCGACCATATTGAAGGGGCGGGCGCGCGGCGTAAGGTCGTTTCGACTGCGGACGGCCCACACGCGGGCGAGGAAAACCGGACGCACGTGGAGCGCGGAACCGTGCTATCGCGAGAGGTGTGCGGTGACGTCCGTCGAGGAGACCATCCCGACGCAGTCGTCGTCGACGACCGGGAGATGTTTGACCCCGTACATCGTCATCATCGCCGCGACCTCCTCCATCAGGAGTCCCGGGGTGACGGTCTCGACGTCCGTCGTCATCACGTCCGCGACGCTCGTCGTCGTGACCTCCTCGCCGTTCGCGACCGCTTCGATCACGTCGCTCTGCGTGATGATCGACCGCGGACCGGTCGTCACCACCAACGCGCTGATGTCACTGTTGTGCATCCGCTGAGCGGCCTGCTGTACGGACGCGTCGGGAGCGATGGTCTCGAGCGGCGTCGACATCACGTCGGCGACGCGAGTTCGATCGTTCGGATCCATGCGGGCCCCTTCAGTAGCACCCTACATGGGACTTTCGACGAGTCCGAACGTTGCCAAACGCAATTTATCGGCTGATAAGCGGGTTAAAGCGGGCGAAAAGCGGTATCGGTGACGGTACACGTGTCGAGCGGAGACGGGTACGGGTGTCGGGCAGCGGCGGGCGTTCCATCAGAGTCCGGCGAGATAGGCGGCGAGGTCGGTTGTCGACAGCATGCCCATCACCTCGTCGTCCCGCGTCGTGACCGGATAATGGGTGTACTCGTGCGTCGTGAAGACCTCCGCGACGTCCGCCAGCGTGTCCTGTGGCCCGACGGTCACGACGTCCGTGGTCATACAGTCGCCGACGGGCGTCTCGTCTTCGGGGTCGTTTTCGTGGACCAGCCGGACGAAGTCCGTCGCGGTGAGCAGTCCCCGAAGCCGTCCCTCCGGGTCGACCACCATGATCGAGCCGACCCCCGCATCGAGCATTCGCCGTGCCGCCGTCGCGACGAGCGCGTCGTCGTCGACCGTGTGGAGTTCGCTCGACATGAGACTGGCAACGAAGACGTCGTCCATGGATACTGGTAGCACTCCACACTATATCAAGGTAGGCCTCGATCCGCAAACGACGAGCCGGAAAGCGGGGCTCCGGCGAAAAAACCGAGGGTCTGTCCGGGAAGCGGTCGGTCAGGGAAGCGGTCGGTCAGGGAAGCACGTCCTCCGGCGCGTCCGCGAGCCCCGAGAGCGCGTCGGCCTCGACGTGGTGCAGGTCCCCCGGAACGACGAGCAGATGCAGCGGGTTGCCGAACTCGCGGGTCGCGAGCGCTGAGAGCCGGTCGGCGGCGACGACCGGCTCCGGCGAGCCCGCGCGTGCAACGACGACGCCGACCACGTCACGCCAGCCGTCCGCGAGCAACGCCGCCGCGTGGTCGGCGGTCATGTACTCCTCGTGGTCGGGGTCCGGGCCCTTCGGCCCGGTGCCGACCTTGATATCGAGGTAGACGATGGTATGCAGGCCGCGCTCGCGGTTCGCCTCGATCGTCTCGATCACGCTCGCTGGAACGTCTTCCCCCCCATGTGCGTACGGGAAGGGGAGGGTGACGGCCTTCCCGAACCGGTAGTTCTGGAGCCCCGTCAATCCGGCTGCGGCGGTCTGTGCGGTGACGCCGTGGATCACGCGCGTCTCGATCCCGCGCTCCTCGGCGCGAAGCCGGAGATCCGTATGGGTCGTCGAGATCATGGTGTCGCCGGCGGTCAGGAAGGCGGCGTCGCCGCGCTCGGCGGCAGTCAGGATCGGCTCGGGATCCTGCTCGACCCCCTCGCGCGGGCGAACCTCGATCTCGACGCCGTGGTGTCGTTCGAGGTCGTCGACGTCGGCGCCGACGAGTCGGCTGGTGTAGAACTCCGCGAAGACGTCGTCGGCCGCGCGGAGCGCCTCCCGGCCCTCGACGGTGATCGACCGTTCGTCGTGGAGGCCGAGCCCGATGAACGTGAGCATGGTCACGCTGGAGGTTCCGTCGCATTTAAGTAGCCGGATCAGGGCTGCCCCGTCGCTCCCTCGGTATCCTTCATAATCGTTCCTTGTGAATCCATAGCAAGCCCTAAGAGGTGACCGGCGTAACTTCCATCCACTAGGCCTGAGGAGGGCCCAGATCCATAATATGACTGACGAAGAACTCATCTGGCGGATCTCGGGAGGATCCGGTGACGGGATCGCTTCCACCAGCCAGAACTTCGCGAAGGCCCTGATGCGGTCGGGGCTCAACGTGTTCACGCATCGGCACTACCCGTCGCGGATCCGTGGAGGCCACACGTACACGGAGATCCGCGCGTCCGCGGATCCGGTGAAATCCCGCGGCGATGGCTACAACTTCCTTCTCGCGCTCGGCGACTCGTTCGCGCGCAACCCGCAGGAGGAAGCCGTCTACGGGAACGAGGAGATCAAGCCCCTCTCGGAGAACCTCGACGAACTCCGCGAGGGCGGCGTCATCGTCTACGACGAGGGTCTGCTCGACGCCTCCGAGATCCCGAACTTCGAGGAGCGCGCCGAGGAGAACGGCTGGCACGTCTATCCGCTTGACCTCCGCGGGCTCGCCCGCGAGCAGGGCCGAGAGGTCATGCGCAACACCGCTGGCGTCGGCGCGACCTGTGCCCTCATCGGCATGGACCTCTCGTACGTCGAGGAGCTCATGCGCGACGCGATGCCGGAGAAGATCCTCGAACCGAACCTCGAGATCCTCAACATCGCCTACGATCAGGTGACCGAGGAGTACGACGTCGACGCCCACGACGTGCAGGTGCCGACCGGCGAGCACGACGAGGACCAACTGCTCATGTCGGGTTCGGACGCCATCGCGTACGGCGCCATCGACGAGGGCTGCCGGTTCATCGCCGGTTACCCGATGACGCCCTGGACCGAGGTCTTCACCATCATGAGCCAGAACCTGCCCGAACTCGGCGGGATCTCGGAGCAGGTGGAAGACGAGATCGCGGCCGCGGCGCTCGCGGTCGGGGCGTCCCACGCGGGCGTGAAGGCGATGTCCGGGTCCTCCGGCGGCGGCTTCGCGCTGATGTCCGAGCCGCTCGGGCTCGCGGAGATGACCGAGACGCCGGTCGTCCTCGTCGAGGCCATGCGCGCGGGACCGTCCACCGGGATGCCGACGAAGCCCGAGCAGTCCGACCTCGAACACGTCCTCTACACCTCGCAGGGCGACTCCCAGCGGGTCGTCCTCGCACCCGGTACCGTCGAGGAGGCGTACGCGCAGTCACGGCTCGCGTTCAGACTCGCCTACGAGTACCAGATCCCGACCATCCTGCTGTACGACCAGAAGCTCGGCGGCGAGCTCGTGAGCGTTCGGCGGAGTCACTTCGACCGCGAGCCGAACCCGGATCTGGGCAACACGCTGACCGAGGCGGAGCTGGCTGAGGAGCCGCACTCCCCCGACGGCAAGTTCCATCGGTTCCAGCACGACGTCGAGGACGGCGTCCCGCCCCGCTCGATCCCCGGCCAGAAGGGCGGCCGCTACCTCGCGACGGGTAACGAACACGACCCGACCGGCCACATCAGCGAATCGCCGGACAACCGGGTCGCACAGATCGACCGCCGCGCACAGAAGCTAGCGGCGATCCGTGACGACCTCGATACCGAATCGACGCAGACGTACCACGGCCCCGACGAGGCCGAGTACGGTCTCATGACGTTCGGCAGCCAGCAGGGCACCGTCGAGGAGGCCGTCGACCGGCTCAACGAGGCCGGCCATTCGGTGAAGTCACTCGGCGTCTCGGACATGCTGCCGTTCCCGAGCGATGAGGTCGAGGCGTTCATCGAGAGCGTCGACGAGGTGCTCGTCGTCGAGATGACCGCATCCGGACAGTTCCGCGGGCTCGTCCAGAAGAACCTGGGCCGACACGGCGAGAAGCTGTCGAGCCTGCTGAAGTACAACGGGAACCCGTTCGAGCCCGCCGAGGTCGTCGACGGCTTCGAGGCCGTCATCATCGAGCAGGGCACGGACGATCCGAACCATCAGACGACCTTCGTCCCAGCGGCAGGTGATTAACCAATGAGCGCATTCTCAGCAATCAACGAGGAACGGGAGATCGACCGAGACGAGTACACACCCGGCGTCGAGCCGCAGCCCACGTGGTGTCCCGGCTGTGGTGACTTCAGCGTTCTGAAGGCGCTGAAACAGGCGCTTCCGGAGGTCGGGCGCTCGCCCGAGGAGACGCTTCTGTGTACCGGGATCGGCTGCTCCGGCAAGCTGAACAGCTATCTCGACACGTACGGCTTCCACACGATCCACGGGCGCTCGCTGCCCGTGGCCCGTGCGGCGAAGCTTGCGAACCCGGAGCTCGAGGTCATCGCCGCCGGCGGCGACGGTGACGGCTACGGGATCGGCGGCAACCACTTCATCCACACCGCCCGGGAGAACCACGACATGACGTACATCGTCTTCAACAACGAGATCTTCGGGCTGACGAAGGGGCAGACCTCGCCCACCAGCCCGAAGGGCCACAAGTCGAAGACGCAGCCGGGCGGAAGCGCCAAGGAGCCGCTCAAGCCGTTGTCGCTGGCGCTCAACGCCGGCGCCTCGTACGTCGCCCGGACGGCCGCGGTGAACCCCAATCAGGCGAAGGAGATCCTCATCGAGGCCATCGAGCACGACGGCTTCGCGCACGTCGACTTCCTCACGCAGTGTCCGACGTGGAACAAGGACGCACGCCAGTACGTCCCGTACATCGACGTCAACGACTCCGACGAGTACGACTTCGATAGGACCGACAGCGTCGAGGCCGCCGCGATGATGCGCGAGACGGAGGAGGCGCTCCACGAGGGCAAGGTCCTCACCGGTCGCTACTACGTCGACGAGGATCGTCCGTCCTACGGCCAGGAGAAGCGGGCGATCGGCGAGATGCCCGAGGAGCCGCTGGCGGAGCGCTACTGGGACGACGACTACGAGTGGGAGCGGTCGTACGACCGGTTCCTCGACAAACACGCGTAACCGCCGTCTCCGGCGTCCTGAACGCCGTTTTCGGATTTTTGCCGTCTCTTTACGGGTTCGCAAGGTATTTTTTCGGGCGTGACAAAGTGATCGCCATGAGTACCGTATCGACGGAGGAACGCATCCTGTCGGTGTTGGAGGAGGACGCACAGGCGTCCTGTGCGGAGATCGCCGAACGCGCCGACGTCTCGAAGCCGACGGTCCGCAAGTACGTGAGCAAGCTGGAGGAGGAGGGCGTCATCGTCGGCTACTCCGCCGACGTCGACCCGAAGAAGCTCGCCTCCCAGTCCATCGCGATGGTCGGCATGGACGTCGACTCCGGGCGATACGTCGAGGCGACCCGAGCAATAAAGGAGCTGTCGGAGGTCGAGGCGCTGTACACCTCCTCGGGCGACCACATGCTGATGGCCGAGGTTCGGGCCGCAGACGGCGACGCGCTCGGCGACGTCATCTCCGAGAAGCTGCTCGACATCGAGGGCGTCACGGCCGCCCATCCGTCCTTCCTGCAGGAACGCCTGAAGTGAGTCGGCACGCGAGGGTCCTCACTCCTCGAACGTCGAGAACGACGACTGTGCGGACACCTGCTCGGAGTCAGTCGTTCCCGACCGATCCGTTCCCGAGGCGTGCCGACGCGATAGCGAGGCGCGCCGGGCGATTTCGGGGTTCGCCAGCGCCCGTTTCGCAGCGGGCTCGACGTCCGCAAGCGCCTCCACGGCGCGCTCCCGCGCCGCCTCGTACTCGACGATCGGATACGGATAGTCCTCGCCGACGTCGACGCCGCACGACTCCTGAACGTGTATCGGGGCTCGCTCGGGCCGGTCGAGGTGGGCCGCCGGCAACGGTGCCAGCTCCGGCACCCACGTTTCGATGAACTCGCCCGTCGGGTCGTTGTCGCGGACCTGCTTCCGCGGGTTGTAGATGCGGTGTCCGTTGATCCCGACGACGCCGGCCTGCGTCTGGAACTGCGTGTAGTTGATCGCGGGGTCGGCGTCGATCAGGTGGTGGTAGAACCAGTCGGCGCCGACGCGCCAGTCCTGTCCGAGCAAGTCACAGAGAAACGAAGCACACATCGCCCGCATCCGGAAGTTGAGCCACCCCGTGCCGGCCAGACAGCGCATCGACGCGTCGACCATCGGATAGCCGGTCTCTCCCCGTTTCCACGCGGCAACGAGCTTCGGATCCCGGTCCTCGCTTCGAAAGTCCTCCATCGCCGGATTGACCGCGGTGTGGAGCCAGCCGGGCCACTCCACGAGCTTCTGGGAGTAGTGGCGGTTCCAGTAGAGCCGCGAGACGAACGCATCGCGCCCGCGGCAGTCCGGACACTCCTCGTGGACGTACCGGTACACCTCCCGAAGGGAAAGGCAGCCGAACCGGAGGTACGGCCCGAGCCGGCTCGTTCCGTCCCGCGCGTCCGTCGGCGCGGAAACCGCGCCGAGATACTCGGGGAGCCGATCGACGAACTCGTGAAGTCGTTCGACGCCGGCACGCCGTCCGCCGGTCGGCACCGCACGCTTGTCGGGAGCGACGTCGTGCGTCTCCGCCACCGTTTCCGGGGTGACGGACGTCTCGACGGCGACGACGTCGACGTCCGCTCGCCCGACCCGTCGGACGTCGTCCTCGAACCACGCCTCAACGGCGTCGCTCCAGCCGTCACGGGCGTCCGCGGCGTCACGAACGAGCCCGTCGTCCGCGACGAATCGAACGTCCAGCCGCTCCGCCGCCGCATCGTCGCGCCGAAGCCCGTATCGCCCGGTCGGCTCCGCGCTCGCGACGACGTCCCAGCCGCGTTCGACGAACGCGGCGAGCAGTTCGAGCGGCGGTCCGTGCAGGAACGTCATCGATCCGCCGTAGGCCCCGTAGGCCCGGTCGAGATCCGACAGCGACTCGTGAAGAAACCGGAGGCGGGCATCACAGGCCAGCCCGTCGTCGGCATAAAACCGCGGATCGAAGACGAATACGGGGCAGACGGCGTCATAGCGGTCCGCGGCGTACGAGAACGCGGGCGAGTCGGCGGTCCGAAGGTCTCGCCGGTGCCAGACGACGCAGGCGTTCTCGACGTCGGCTGCGTCGGCTTCGTCGAGCTGGTCGATCAACGATCTGACGGCATCCCTCACGAGCGGATCTGGGGAGAACGACTGTTCAAGCTATCGCCGGGAGCGAAAGCGTGGGTCGTCCGAGTCACGCCGACCGGACGCTACCGGAAACAACTGCCGGATTTATGCCCTCGGGGCGCGTCACCGAGTACATGACCGAGGAGATCAAACTCTCGCGGCTGGAGGAGCATCTGGACGAGCGATCATACCCGGCGGCCCGGGACGAGTTGGCGTCCACGTATGCGGGAACGACGGTGTTGTACGCCGACGGCGAGGGAGACCTCGGGGACCTGATCGATCGGGTGGAGCAGGACCGCTTCGAGCGGCCGGCGGATCTCGTCGTCGCGCTGCAGAACGTGCTGCCGATCGAGGCGGTCGGCGAGCCGGGGCAGTCCGACGGCGACGCCTGAGTCGAACGGCGACGCCCGTGGCGTGTCGGAGCGTTGGCCAACCGCACACGTCAACGCTCGGGATCCCGTCGTTTATATGCGGTCCGTGGTTGGTTCCGCCATGAAGTTCTGCGACGAGTGCGGCTCGATGATGAAATCCGGCGAGGGCGAGGACCACTGGGTCTGCGGTTCTTGCGGCTACGAGGTCGGCCGAGACGAGGACGACGAGGAGGACGCGTGGATCACCGAATCCCAGGAGGAGTCCGAGATAATCGACGTCAGCGACGCGGAGGACAAGGGCCTTCCGACGACCGACGCCCACTGTCCCGAGTGCGGAAACGATCGCGCCTACTGGTACATGCAGCAGATCCGGTCGGCCGACGAGTCCGAGACCCGCTTTTTCGTCTGCACCGAGTGTGAACACAAGTGGCGGGAGGACGATCACTGACCCGAACGCCGCGCTCCACACGCGATCGAGCGCGAATCCGACGCGAACTCGCCCGGTTTCCCGCGGCCGTTTTTAAGTCGGTGCCGGAAGAACGCTGGTGTATGGAGCCGTCCCCGCCGGCGGTCCCCGAGGAGCGTCTCGATGGGTGGCGTCGCGTCTCGGAGGCGACGGAGCGGCCGTTCTCGGCCGGACCGGTGTCCGTGACGGCCGGCACCGTTAGATACGAACCCACGGACGATCCGGAGCCGCGACCCTTCCTCTTCGCGAGCCGGCTTCGGATCCGCCCCGACGCCGGCCCGAACGCGGCACTCACGCGGATCGTCGAGCGGGGGACACGCGACGGATTTCGCGACCGCCTGGCCGCAAACGACATCGAGGACGTCGAGCTGCGGGAGAGCCGCGGGATTCCCATCGACCATCCTCCGGAGACGGTGGCGACCGCCTGGACGTTTCGGGGACGGTGCGTCGTCGACGACGAGTCGGTCCCGGTGGAGGCGATGGTGGCGGTGTGGGAGGCCGGCCAGTACCTGCTCGCGGGAGGGGCGCACCCACTCATCGGCGACGTCAACGACGCACGACGGACGCTACGCGGCTTCGTTCGTGGGGTTCGTCCCGACTGACCCGAACGGTGCGTTCGAACCCAACGTGGCGGTCGGACTCGGACGGCGCCGTCGGACGCGGTGAGCTTCGCCGTGGCGCCGTCGTTTAATATCGATGCTCACGTTCGAGGACGGTGTTATGCATGCGCGTGCGGCGGAGTTCGTGGAACGGGCACGGGACCGGTACGGGATCGATGTCGAGGTGATGGAGTTCGACGAGGGGACGGAGACGGCCGCCGCCGCGGCAGAGGCGGTCGGCTGTGAGACGGGTGCCATCGCGTCGACCATCGTCGTCGCCCTCTCGGGCGGTCCCCGCGACGGCGAGCTCGTCGTCGCGATCACGAGCGGCGCGAACCGTCTCGATCTGGACGCGGTCGCGACACACTTCGATGCGGAGTCGGCTGCGATGGGCGACCCGGACGCGATCCGCGA
>LFFM01002466.1_pt1 | contig 12229 bp, 7 predicted proteins | sample 643131 | NCBI WGS metagenome assembly LFFM01 (sample SAMN03777445, study PRJNA286221) | soda lake metagenome | biome: soda lake; feature: Kulunda steppe; material: water; isolation source: sample Tc-Br brine of Tanatar trona crystallizer | place: Russia: Kulunda steppe | collected 2011-07
CAGGTCGTCGTCGGCGGCATGGACACCGAATTGGTGACCGGATGGATGATGAGCAACGCCCTGCTATTTTTGATGGGCACTCTGATGCTCGTCGCCGCCCTGACAAGTCGCGGCCTCGACAAATTGATCGCTCTATTCATCCTGACCCGGGTGGGCACCAATGTCTACGCCGTCGTCTTTGGTATTATCGCCGTCAGCGCACTGCTGGCGGGCTTTATGTCCGATGCCGCCGCAGCACTGATGCTGGCCCCCGTACTGGGTATGATCAGCATCATCAAAGACTCCCATGACAGCGCCATCCCCAATCTGACGAAACTGCTGATCTTTTCGGTTGGCTTCGGTGCCATCATCGGAAGCCCCTACACCCCGGCTGGCGGCGCCCGAAACGTCATCATGCTCGACTATATGCAGCAGCTGGCGGGACTGGATATCAGCTTTTACGAATGGATCATCTACATGGCGCCATTTACGGTGGCTATGGTCGGCATTTTGACAGTGCTACTGCCGATGGTCTTCCCCCCGGAGATCAAGGATCTTCGCACCTCCGTCGAGGCGCTGCGAATGGAGGTCGAGGAGCGGCCCTTCGGTCTCGATCAGATGATCATTCTGGCCGTATTTTTGACGACAATCGTGTTATGGCTGACCACCGGCGATCTGTACGGCATCGGCATTATTGCCATCGGCGCCGCCGTGGTCTTGCTTGTGGCCGGCGCCGTCGACTGGAGAGATTACCAGCGTGATGTCGACTGGGGCGTGTTGATGATTTACATCGGGGCCATTTCCCTCGGTGGCTACACCGCCGAGACCGGAGCCGCCGCCTGGGTCGCCGACTCGTTTCTGGGACTGACCCAAGATATCGGGCTCGAGGGCGGCAATCTTTTGGTCATGGTCATTTCCGGTCTGATCACGGCGATGACCTCCACGATGAGCGCCGGTGCCACGACCAGTGTCATGGGACCGATTGTCATCGAAATCGCAACCCAGACGGGCATCCCAGTCATTATTCTGGGACTGGCGACGGCTCTGGCCTCGTCCTTTGGCTTTATGCTCATCGTCTCCACGCCGGGCAACGCCATCATTTACGCCTCGGGCTATCTATCGGCCTCTGATTTTATCAAGGTCGGCCTGGCGGCCATGATCTGCTCGTTTCTGGTATTCTTCGTGATGTTATTCGTCTACTGGCCACTATTGGTCTAGACTGATCAATACAGACTCGTTTCAACCCCGTTTATCCCGCATTATTCATGAGACGTCGCAACGAGGCAAAATCAGCATCGAGAGGCCTAAATCGAGCCCCGCAGGCGGTGCAGCGCACCGTCGAGAAGCGAGATAACGGCCTCTCGGTGCCTGATGCGCCGCAGTAGACGGATCATGAATAATCGGGGTTCTCGTTGCTCGATAAAGCTCGTCTTCTACCCCATTTGACGAAGGTAACCGGCGATGCGCATCCTCATCTGTTCTGATGGAAGCAAGTGGGCCCAGAAATCGGCGCGGTTCGCACTTCAGTTATTCCGCGACACCGTCCACGAACTGACCATCCTCGTCTTCAAGCAACGGGCCTCCGGTATGACACCGGCCAAAAAGTCCATGACCCGAGGCACCCGCGACAAACAGGACAATCTGGGAGCCGACCGCGCCACCGACGTCATCACCGATGAAGTCGAAGACCTCGTCGATGACCTCTCGATCGACCATCGAGAAATCGCCTGGCAGCAGGACGAAGGCAATATGGCCGATCACCTCCTGGAGATCGCCGACGACTACGACCTGCTCTGTCTCGGCGGTGCCGGCAAAGGGGGGTATTCACCCAATATGCTGGGACTGATCGCCGACGAAATCGTCAAGCGCGGCGATGGGAACCTGATGGTCACCAAGACCAGCGACGACATCTGCAAAAATGTCCTGGTCGCGTTAAGCCCCAAAAGCATCGACGAAGATCTGGCTCATTATCTGGGCCAAATGTTTCAGGACTCCCCGGCCTCGGTGACCATCGACGTCCTCTGGGAGGATCTTCCGCCGCGATTCGAGGGCTATCTCGATGCGGCCACCGGTCGAAAAATGAAGCAGATGGTCGACTCCGATCTCTTCGATGACCCCAAACAGCTTCGTCGAATCATCGACGTCATCGAATCCTACGGCGTCGAAGCCGACTCCTCCTACCAGGACTACCACTCCCTGGAAGAATTGATCGAAGACGTCGAACCCACGGCATACGACTTGTTGGTCCTGCGTCCCTCCACCGAGGATTCGGGCTTCTTGCAGATGATCGAACCATCGAAGCAGAGCCTCAACTTGATGCGCAAAAGCTCCACCAACGTCATGCTTCTTCGCTCGTTACCGGCCTGGGCGAACTCCGATTCCTAACTCCACCGGTTGCCTGACAGACCGGGCGTCACATTGCCGACATTGAACTTCAACGCCGCTTTCCGGCATACTACAGGCCGTTATGGACTCACGTTCTAACAAGCCCCGGGCCTGTCGATGAATAACCGGTTCGCAGTTTCGACCTTTCTGGTAGTTGCGGTATCGATGATTCCGCTCGCCAGTTGTGTTCCCGACGAACCGGAACCTCCGCAGCAAAATGACGAGCCGGCGGCCAATGACGACGAGTCACAATCGCCGTTCGATACCGCCTTTACCCGCCCCGAGCCCGGCGAACCGGATTCCACAATCGAAGACCACGTCGTCGAGTTGGTCGAAAGCACTCCCGATGACGGCTCCATTCTCGCTGCCTTCTACACCTTCAGTCGCCAGCGCGTCGCCGAGGCCTTTGTCGACGCCCACGACCGCGGCGTCAGTGTTCACGTCGTCCTCGGCAATACCAACCGCTTCAGCGAAGGCTCGCCCTGGACGGCCGTCCAAATGCTCGACGACGGCCTCGACGGCAATCTCACCATCTGCCGTGACGGCGACGACGACGGCGGATGCATGGGCGACAATATCCACCACAACAAATTTATGACCTTCTCGGAACTCGACGACGGATCGGAACACGTCGTCTTGCAAACGTCGGCAAATCTCACCAATGACCAGCTCGAGCAATACAACAACATGGTTCTCAGCCGCGACGACGAAGCGCTCTACCAGTCGTTTCGCTCCTACTGGAATCAGCTCCAGCGCGACGAGACCAACCTCGACTACAACGAACAGGCCACCGGCGACAACGACACCCACGCCTACTTCTTTCCGCACTCCAGCGGCGATCCGGTTCTGGATGTCCTCAACCGCATCGATTGTGCTTCCCAGACCGATGTCTACGTTGCCGTCGCCTTTTTCACCAATGCCCGAGCGACAGTGGCTGAACAATTGCGCGCGATGGACACCGACGGCTGCCATATCCACGTCGTATTGCGAGAGCGCCCGGAAGTATTCTCGCCGGGAGATGAGATCATCGACGAACTACGCACCGGCAACGTCGACCTCGGCATTTTTCATGAAGACGAAGACGTTCAGCTCCACTCCAAGTACCTGGCCATCGACGGCTCCTACGATGGCGACGACAATACCCGCCTGGTCTGGACCGGCTCCCACAACTACACCCAGTACGCACTGCGCAACAACGACGAAGTGCTGTTGAAAATTCGCGATGACGCCGTCGTCGACGACTACATCGATGACTGGCAGTACATCCGCGATCAGGCCTACACTCTCGAGCCTTGATCGCTGGACACCGGCGGCTCAGCTCACAAGGCTTTAGCTCTCAAGGCTTGTTCCCCGGTAGCACAAGGCATACCGGGGCCTTCTCTTTTTCGACGGTATTCGACCCCTCACGACCATGCGTCGGTGGTCAAGAAGCCTTGTCTGCCACACAAAAAAACCCCGAAATACCGACCGGTCGTCGGCACTTCGGGGGCTCTTCCTTTCATTCCGGCCAGGGCCCGCCATTACTCGGACCCATTGTCGCCGTCCTATCACTCCACGGAATTCGCACACAGGTTGTTGTAGTCGTCGAGCGCCGACTGCAGCTCACCTGCGCGCTGCTCGTCCTCCGGCAAAATCGTGCGCTGACCGGCGGATTGGTCGCAGTAGGCCGACTTGTTGAGCAAGTCGGCGGCTTCATCGATCAGATCGTCGATCTCGGAGGAAACGGTAGCTCCCGCCTCGCGATTGAGCGCCGCCGCCGCGTACTGGCGGGCCAGATTGTAGTACTGATTTTGGAATTGGCCGGGACTGAACATCACTGCCGACCAGAGGTCGCCGTTGTCACTTTCGCAAAGGGCGGTGGTGTCGTAATCGAAGTCGGTATCCTCCGGAAGCAAGGCCTCCCAATTTTGACTCTGGCGCCAGGTGCCGATGGTACGCGGGCACTCAAAGGGCTCATCGCATCCGGCGACATACAGCGGAAACGTCAGGCTGGTCCGCGACTCGAGAGGCTCTCCATCCTCATCGAGAATACCGCGTTCCGCATACCAATCTTCAAAGGTCTGTTCCGTTCGAGTATCATTCACAAATTTGATCAATTTGTCGAAGACCGTCAGCGTCACCTCGTATTCAGCGTCGGAGCGCTCAAGCTCGACGGTGATACACTGATTGGCGATGCCGCTGATCGATGTGAATTCACCGAAGGTGACGTGTTCAACGCCCTCGATGTCCTCGATATCACCCCAGTCGAAATTCATCGGGTCCTTGTCCGGGTCTTGAGCCTGGGCGCAGATCTCAAACTCTGGATTGCCTTCGGCGGGGCAGCTCAAAAACTTCTGGGGATCGAGATCGACAAAATCGATCTCCGGCGGATGGTTCAGTGCCGCAATCACATCCAGTGCCCCGCGCTCGGTGCCCGCACACTGACTGATCAATACCTTCTCGGTGGTTTTTCCATCGACCACATCGATCTGCTTTTCGACGGAAATGCAATCATCTGACGGCTCTTGGTCTCCATCGAGCGGCTGGACATGCACGTCGTAGCAGCCGGCATCGAGGACCACGAAATAGTCGGCGAAAAAGTGCTCCGAGTATTTATCAAATGGATTATCGACGAAACTCGGCAAGTTTCCGGGAAGAGTAATATCCTCCTTCAGTTTCTTTTTTGCGGGCTCCATTAACGGCTCATCTTCTCCACACTCGGTGATGGTGTACTCCATGTACTTCACATCACTTTGCGGTTCTAATTGCACGGTAATCGCGGCCCCGGTCTCATCGAATTCATCGGGCCCATCGTCGCCAGCCTCTCCACAACCCATGGAAGCTGCGAGCGCAACGGCACAACAAGCGGCAGTCCATCGTTTGAACATAGGTTCCCCTCATCGATCAGAAGTGGTCAAGAGAAGCGGACCGAGACTCGGCGGGATGATTTGTTTGGCTTCAAAGCGGTCAAACGGAGGCCTATCCGTAGGATAAGTCGAGGCTTGAGCGCAAAGAAGCCGGGCAAATCAGCCGGCGAATGTCGATGGGAGACTGTTTTGACCGCTTCTCACATCGAATGCATCTGCGAATACGCACCGGTACTGCCGCTGCTTCGCCGGTTGGCCAACTCCACACCCGCCGCTGCCGTCGGCAAGTACCTCCGCCGACACTGCGAGTTGTGACCACAGGGAGCCCCCCTGAGGTGAGAATACTGCCAATACTCATTTCTCTCCTACAAACCTAATGCTTACTCTCCCTTTTCTCCAGTTTTGACTCCAAAAAAAACACGGTCTGGCACAACTCCGAGAGTGGGCGGATCGATAGCCGGCGCCAACTATCTCATCGTTCGACTTCCCGGATTCGCCCCTTATATTTTGCTCAGTTGCCAGAAACCACAGACAACAGCAATCCCGGGGGGGAATCGGTATGGGTCACCAGCCCGTTGGGCCAACAACACCACAGCTTCGATGCCCCATCCGCCAATGGTGGTGGATGGGACTGGTCATCGTCGTCTTCAGCGGCTGTGAGACACTGGACGACATTCAACTGACCGGGCCCCTGGAAGCCCCGGACGACGGCTCCGAATTAGACGCCGGAGACCTCGATCCGGGACCGGCGATCCCGGATTTCTCGACGGTATCGGCCGGTCTATTTCACACCTGTGGACTCGACCGCCAGGGCCGGATCCACTGCTGGGGCCTGGATGTACTGGGGTCGACGAGGCCACCGGAGGGCTCTTTTATCGCCCTTTCGTCGGGCCTTTTCCATAGCTGCGGCCTCGATATCGACGGCTCCCCCCAGTGCTGGGGGACCAATACCTCACAGCAACTCGATGCCCCGGACCGAGCCTTCGTCGATATCGACGCCGGCGGCGCCCACACCTGTGGTATCGATCAGAGCGGCCACGCCATCTGCTGGGGGTCGAATAATAACGGTCAGGCCGACGACCGGACCGGTCCCTTCGATACAATTTCCGCCGGCGGCGCCCACAGTTGTGCCATCGCCAACAGTGGCGAAATGGTGTGCTGGGGATCCGATTCCCACGGCCAATCCAGCGCCGGGGAAGGCTCCTTTATCGACGTCGCCGCCGGTAGCATTCACACCTGCGCCGTCCAGTACGAGGGCAGTGCCATATGCTGGGGCGCCGACGACGAAGGCCAGGCCGACCCGCCGGTCGGTTACTACGAAAGGATCTCGGCGGGAAGCGCCCATAGCTGTGCAATTGAACGCGACGGCGGCGTCTCGTGCTGGGGATCGAATGCCCACGGCCGCTGCAATACCCCGCCCGGCGATTTTCAATCGGTGACCGCCGGCGACTCCCATAGCTGCGCCATCGACACCGACGGCGAAATCGCCTGCTGGGACCCCGATGTCCAGCCCTGGGCTCAGCCCGACCGCGAGCAATTGGCCCAACATTACGATGGCGACGAGTCGTGAATGCGGCGCCGACAGCCTCTATTTGCGGCGTGCTTCCGGCAAAAACACGATGGAAAACGACGTCTCCGGATAGCGCGACGACACCATCCTCGGCAACCCGTCGAGTTCCGGGAACCAGGCCGCCGTCTTCGGCCGCGCACTCAGTGCCGCGACAAGTGTATCATCGCCGACGACCTCATCGAGCTTGTCGGGAAGCCGCGTCCAGTCGTCGATGGCCTCAAACTCCGATTCCATCTCCGGTTGGGCGGCATCGAAGAATTCTCGCTCGTGTTCCAGATGCTCGTCGACGCAGATGGCGCGCAGGTCGGCGTCCAGCCGCGAAGCCAGTAGTTTCAAATCATGGACCGCTTCAAAAAACCCGGGGCTTCGCTCGGCGAAGGGCGGAATCGTGACCACCACCTCTCCAAAGGTATTGACCGGTTGCTTGAAGCGGTTGACGAAGAGCATCTGGCGCGTCTCCGCCAAAAGCTGGTCGAGCACCGTCCCAAATAGTCGCTCTCTTGCCGAGACCTGACCGCTCCAGCCGATGATGATCATCGACGCCTGTTCTTCCCGTGCCGCCCGCGCAATGCCGTGGGCCACATTCATATCGATGCGCGTCAGCGGCTTGACCGGAACTTCCGCCTCCGCGCCTCGTTCGATGGCGTATTTCATCCGCTCTTGCTTGAGCTGGACCTGCTCTTCGGAACCGCTGTCATCGGAGACGACCATCAGTGGATAGATCGGCTCTTCGCAATCGGGGTCGCGCATCAAAAACGCCATCTCCAGAAGGTCGTCGGAGGTCTCCGGATTGGCCACCGGCACCAAAATCCGTTCCGGCACAACGCCGTCTTCCGGCGGCTTTTGCTCTTGCTGACGCGCCACCTTGCGGCCGAACCGCTCCACAATCGACGTCCCCAGTATGCTGCTGACAAGAATCATCAACACTACGGCGTTGACCACCCCCGAATCGAAGAGCCCAATTTCAAAACCGACCAGGGTCACCGCCAGGGTTGCCGCCGCCTGAGGGACGCTCAGACCGTAACTGACCCAGCCCTCATCGGACGTATAGTTGTAGATGCGCTGGACGATTTTGGCGGCCAACAATTTCCCGACAGCCACCAGGGCCACCAGCGTTCCGGCGAGAATCCACACATCGACGCCCTCAAAGAGCATGTCGATATCGATGAGCAAACCGACGTAGATCATGAAAAACGGGATAAAGAACGCCTGCCCCACAAAGCGCACCCGGGCCATGATCGTACCCTGCTCGGGGACCAGACGATTCATGGCCAACCCGGCCACAAAGGCCCCGATAATCGGCGCCAGGCCCACCAATTCTGCCAGAAAGGCCGTCCCAAACAACACGGTCAGCAAAAACCCGAATTCGATCTCCGGCCGGTTCTGAACGGTGCGAAAAAAGTGGTACCCCACTTTGGGAAGGCCCCACAGCACCAAGAACACGAATAAACTGACCAGCGTGGCAAATATCAACCACGACCCCACCGTGGCGTCGCCGCTCTCCAGAGCCACCACAATCGCCAGCGCCGTCAGCGACAGCGTATCGGTCACCAGCGTCCCGCCCAGGGTCATGGTCACCGCCGTATTCTTGAGCAACCCCAATTTGGCGGCGATGGGAAACGCAATCAGCGTATGAGACCCGATGATCGACCCCAGCAACAACGCCGCCGGAAACGAAAAGCCGAGCACAAAATAACCGAGCAGAATGGAGCCGATCTGGGGGATGAAAAACGAGATCAGTCCGAAACTGAGACTCCGCCCCCTCAACTCCTTGAATCGAGCCAGGTCCAGCGACAGGCCGGCCTGGAACATCAGATACATCAGCCCCGCCGTCCCCATAATCCCCATAAAATCCGGTGGAATGGCGTCCGGATCGTGGGTCAAAAGATTCAGCGCCGAGGGGCCGACGACAGCGCCGGCGATGATCAATCCGACGATCCCCGGTATTTTGACCTTTTTGGCCGCTTCCGGCACCACAAATAGAAGTGCCATCAGAAGCGCAAAAATCAATACCGGATTCGACAGCGGACGCGTAAATTCAGGTACAAAATCCACCATTTCCTCTCATATTTCTCAGAACATCCTGGAGACCCCGTGTATCGCAGTGATATCGAGTTGTCACCCCGCTGATCTACGGCGATATTCGCGACGTCGACAACGAAGTCTTCGAAACCTACACTTGCTGCGGCGGTGGTGTTCCGCCTTGCACTGCTCTCGATGGCGTCGAATAAATGACTCCAGTCGCACTGTTTCCAACCCGACGCGTCAGGGCGGCAGTTGTCGCTGCTTCACGTACTATTACGGTCTGTCGATCATGGCCAATCTGAATATTCGCAATTCGTTTAAGCTGGTCACCGACGTCTCTCAGTGGGGACTGCTGACGTGGCCCGCCGAGAGCCGGCGCCGGCTGATCATCTGTACCGTCATCGCCAGCGCGGCGACCCTGGCCTGCGCCCTGGGTAGTTCGACCTATATTCTCGACCACAGCGCATCGGTCTTTCTGAACTTGTTGCTCATCACCATCAATATGATGATGATGCTCATCGCCGCCTTTTTGCAGACCGTATTGGTCGGCGACCTCTTTTTTTCGGGCAACTGGCGCCGCGAGGTCTTTTTGGCGGAGACCAACGACGACAGCGACTCCGTCGACGTGTCGGCGGTCAACGACCACAATGCCGAATTCATCATCATTTTGTGTCTGGCCATCGTCGCCAACGCCGTGGCCCTGAACTTCGCGGCTGGCGACTTCTTTACGCAGTACCACGACGAGGGGTTTTTTGAAGTTCAAATGCGAGCCGAAGCACCCGACGAACGCATCCACGCGCTCGATAATATCGCCGATCCCATCAACAACCGGCTCTGGGAGCGCGACGGCCTGCGACAGCTCGTCGTCGATTCCTTCCAAGACCCCGACAGCGACGTCCGCCAGCAGGCCATCTGGACCGCCGGCGCCCTCGACATCCTTCGGTCCCGCAGTGAACTTCGCGACATCGCCGTCGACCACGACGACCCCGACACCCGCGCCGAGGCCGCATTTGTCCTCGGCAAACTCGGTCGCGACTCGGCGAGCCTCGATATTCTCAAAGATCTGGTGGCCAGCGAGCATCCCAAAACGGTTCGCATCGGCGCCTTTCGCGGCCTGGCGATGATGGAAGATGACCGCGCCGTGCAGCGCGCGTTGGAATTTATCGACGATCCCGACGAGGAGGTCATGGCCCACGCCTTCTGGGTCCTGGCCAGGATTGGTAGCGACGAGGCCCGCCACGAAGTCCGGCAGGTCGTCGAGGACGAAGAAGACCTGGAGAGCACCCGATTTTGCGCCGCCCTCGATGCCTTCAAACTCGTCTCCACCGAAGACGACGCCGACTGGGCCCGGCGCCAATTCCGGCGCACCGACCGCGACGTGGAGTGCCAGATGATGAGCTTTGAGGAACCGAACGAAAATATTCACTACGTCATCTGGGGGGAGTCGGTTCGGGTCAAATGGCTCAAGACGGTGGGCAACACCGATCCCTTCTCACATCACCGCTGGATCAAGCGCCTTGTCGGCGATCCCGAAGAAGAGGTCCACGTCCGCGACGTGGCCGCCGAAATCAACCGCCAAATGGGCAGCGATCCCAACTGAGAAGCGGTAACAAAAAACGGACCGGAGCCCACCACAACTCGAGGCGTCGCAGTTCTTGGGGTTGAGTTTGTGGAGGCCACCGCCTACTCTTTTGGTCTACTGAATTCTGCGACCACCACGACACGCCTGCCGGAAAGCGCTGGATGTTCCGCATCAAGACCGACATTCGACACTACCGGTGCGACAGTCCGGCCAAAGTGGAGCGACTGATCCGCAACTGGGTGATTCGGCCCTCGGACCTGATCTACGACGACGACCATGACCGGTGGCGGCCGATTGGCAATCACCAGGAGTTCTGCGCTCTCTTCGAGTCACTCGAGGAGCGCCACGAAGACCAGCCGGAGACCCTCATCACAGACACCGACGCTTCGGCCGGCGCTGACGACGGCTCAGGCCCGACGAAAGCCCCTCGACGCACCGTGGCCCAGCAGCGCCCGCCGAAACCGGCCGATGACGTCGAGGGCGTGGTCCGCGACGGCGATGAGATCACCATGATGACTGAGCGAACCCTCGAACTCATCAGTGATGATCGCCATAAAACCGCCGACGCCGCGATTCGCGGCGGTGACACCGAGCTCGCCGGTCCCGACGAACCCACCGGTCGCATCGAGCAGCCTGACTTCGATAAGCACGACGGCACAGCCGACGAGGCCGCACCATCTGCCGACAGCAATTCAGCGCAACCCGGCTCCCGCGGTCACCGCCAACAGCCCGGGCGCGACGCGCTTCCCGAAGAACTCTTCGTCACCGCCGAACTCGACGATGACAGCGACCCGTCCAACGACGACAGCGAGTCGCAATCCGGCGGCGACGTCATGACTTCCGTGGAGGACTCGCTATTGACGGCCAAACCCGACGGCGGCCACAACTGGAATATCGTCGTCGGCAATCAGTCGTCGACACCGCCCGCAGGGACCAACCATCACGCCGCCGGCCACCACAGCCAGGCGCAGAAGCGCACCGACGAGCATTCATCGAGATCGAGCGCCGTCGATGCCACCGCCGACGAGACGCACAGCACCGACGCCTACCGGGCCGTCGACACCGAAGGCGAATCGGCAGATTCCGACATCGCCGTCGAGTCCATCGACGACGCCGATATCGAGCCTCTGGAGGTCGACGAGGAGGCCCTCGACGACGCCTTTGACGACCTGGAAGACAACGCCGTCGAGGCCCGACAACGCGACGACGGGGATTCGCAGCCGGAAGAACTGGAAGAAATCGACATTGAGGCCCTCCACGAGGCGATTCCCGACGGTTACGAAGCCGAGTTTCTGGTTCCCATCAAACCCTCCGAGCAGGCGCTGCAGATGGGCCTTCAGCAAACCAGTGCCTCGACGGCCCAGCAGGACCGACGTTACTCCAGACCGCAGCGCAAAGTAGCGGGCCGGATTATCCGAAAGACCTATCGCCTCCGGCCCCATCCGCTGCTGGCGTATCTCCCCGTCGTTCCCGACGACATCGATATCGATCGCGATCTGCTGATCACGGCAGGCGCCATCGCCGTTGCGATCATTCTTCTGGCCACCGCTCTAATTTTGGCCACCTGACCGCCAATTGCCCCGGTTAACCGGCGCGACAGGACGTCCAGGGCGAGTCGGCGTCGATGTAGCGCCACGTCCAGTCCACACAGTCGCCGCAGGTCTGGCGGTTGAGTCCGATGCGCGCCGTCTCTTCAATGGTCGCATCCGTATTTTGCCACACCGATTGGCCGGCCTCGATCCTCAACTCCTCGCCGATCGGTCTTCCACTTAGCTGTGGTCGAATCGCGAGGGCCTGGCACAATTTTCCCGGTCCGCTCAACAGATCGACGGCCCGCGACGG
>LFFM01002467.1_pt1 | contig 12228 bp, 9 predicted proteins | sample 643131 | NCBI WGS metagenome assembly LFFM01 (sample SAMN03777445, study PRJNA286221) | soda lake metagenome | biome: soda lake; feature: Kulunda steppe; material: water; isolation source: sample Tc-Br brine of Tanatar trona crystallizer | place: Russia: Kulunda steppe | collected 2011-07
CGGCGGAGTTGAGGACGATATCGAGGATGTCACGCTCCGCCTGAACGACCCACGACTGACCGAAGTCGAACGTCAGAAAACTCGTGACGAAATCGACGTACTGCTCCCAGAGCGGGTCGTTGAGCCCAAGTCGTTCACGCATCAGCTCCGCGTCGGTCCCGTCAGCCTCCGGGCCCAATCGAGCTGTAACGGGGTCGATCGGTCCCATCCGGAGCATAATGAACAGGAACGTCAGTACCATAAACAGTACCGGGATCGTGAGCAGGACGCGCTTGATGAAGTACTCCCAGCGTGTCATCGTGGCTCACACGGGGTCGTGATCGTCGCTATCATGGCTTATACTAATATCTGAGGGTGTTTGAGGAGCTATCTAAAGGCTTCGGGAGGGCCCGAAGCGCGACGGGCGTTACTCGTCGATCGTGGTCGTGTTGTACTGCTGCCAGTGTGCGCCGAGTGCGCCAGTTGCCGGCACGTCGACGTAGTCGTACCAGAACCGCTCGGTGAAGCCGTGGTACAGGGGGACCAGTACGGCGTCATCGCGGACGGCCTCCTCCATCTCGACGTACGCCTCCTGTCGGAGCCCCTCGTCTTCCGGCAGCGGGTTGTCAACCGCGCGCTCCCACGCTTCCTGGGCCTTGTCGGCGTTGTCGCTTTCACCGAGCTGGGTGTGCCAGTCGAGGTAGAACCCGTCGGTCTCACCGGGCATCGTGCTGGTGTTGGTGTTCTCCGGTTCGAGCTGGAAGCTGCCGTACGGCGCGGCCGGCCAGCTCCAGATCCAGCCGAGCGTGTACATCTCGAGGTCACCGTCCTCGCCACGGTTCTGGAGCACGGAGAACTCGGACTGTTCGAGCTCCATGTCGACCCCGCTGCCGGCGAGCAGGTCTCGGATGAGCTCGGCCGCGGTTTCGAACACTTCGCTCACGTACGTCGTGAGCGTTATTTCCGCGGGGTCGTCGGGGGTGAATCCGGCGTCTTCAAGCACCGACTGTGCTCCTTGGAGGTCGCTCTCTCCGAGACTATACGGATAATCGTCGACGAAGCTGTTGTAGCCGTCCGCGCCCGTGGGCCAGATCCCCGGCGGGAGGAAACTGTATGCCGGCGTTCCGCGACCCGCGAACACGTCATCGACGACCTGTTCTTTGTCGAGGACGTACGCGACCGCCTGCCGAACCGCGCGGTCGGTGTTGGAGGCGTTGAACCCGAAGTAGAACGTACTGAGCTCCGAGATACCGATATAGTTGACCTCCTCGTTCAGCTCGCCGACGGGGCCGTACGTCCCGACCTCCCGGTTCCGGTCGTCGGTTTCCGCGTCGATCGCGTCCGGTTCGTACGCGAACGTCGGGATCTCGAAGATGTCTGCGTTTTGCTCGAGCGCGTACGTCCACGCGGCCTGATCGTCCTCGATGATCTCCCAGTGTACCGCGGGAACCTCGGCGACGTGCCCGTAGTAGTCGTCGTTCCGGACGACACGGACCTCCTCGTCGACGTCGAAGTAGTCGAGCTCGAACGGGCCGGTCCCATTGGCCACCTCGGTGCTGAACTCTTGGTGGGTGACCTCGCCGTCGTACCCCTCGATGTCGCCGACGTACCCCTCGGGAATGATCGAGAAACTGCTGTACGCGAGCACGTCGAGCGCGTCGGGGTTCGGACCGACGAGTTCGAGTTCGACCGTCTGGTCGTCGACGGCTTCGACGGCGAGTGTGCCCGGTTCGGGGCTGCCATCGTCATCGAGTTCGACATCGATACCGAGCCCGACCGGCTGATTGAGGCTGAAGCTCCGGCGTTCGGTGTTGGGCGATTCGACGGTCCGTCGCCAGGAGTACACCACGTCGTCCGCAGTTACGTCGCTGCCGTCGTGGAACGTCACGTCGTCGCGGACGGTGAACGTCCACGTCGTCCCGTCTTCGGAGACGTCGAACTCCTCGAGCAGTTGGTTCTCGATCTCGGGGACGCCGTTGGGGAAGGCGGTCAGGTTCTCGTAGAGCTGCGTGATGACGGCGGAGGACGCCGTGTCCGTCGACATGATCGGGTCCAGCTCGTCGAACGTGCTGTTGATCAGGTTGAGCTCGGAGGTGTCGGGCTCGCCGTCACCCGGGTCCGTACCGTCGTCATCGGCACCATCGTCGTCGGCACCGTCGTCATCATCACCCGGGTCGTCTTCGGCGCAACCGGCGAGGGCGACCGCCGTCCCTCCACCGAGGAGGCCGAGGACGCGGCGGCGGTTCGTGCTGTCGAGTTCCGATTCTGGGTCTGAGTCCAGCATATCTTGATTGTTCAGACATAACTACATAAATCCTTCCCGGTATGTCAACAACCTTCAGGTACCCAGTACACAAAAGAAAGGGTTTCAAAAGAAGTATTTATACTATTTTATAACAGAATAAACTTGGGCCGGCGGAGACGAAACCTTGAAACGCCGCTCGGGCGCAGAAAACGTATGGAACTGCGGGTCATCGAGAAGACCGACACGGAACTCCGTATCGAGATCGCGGGCGAGGATCACACGTTCATGAACGTACTCAAGGGCGTACTGTTGGAGGCTGACGACGTCGATGCGGCGACGTACGACATGAATCCGGAACAGTCCGGCGGCCAGACCGAGCCGATCCTCACCGTGAAATCCGAAACCGTCGATCCGCTCGACGCCGTCGAAGACGCGGCCGCGTCGATCACCGACCGGACCGCCGCGCTCCGCGACGCCGTCACCGCGGCCTGAACGAGCGATCCGTCCGAACGGGCTGCCGGGATTTGCGTTTCCTTCGAACATCACGGGGCGACCCCGATCGCTCCGGCGATACACGAGCCGAGGGGCATACCTAAGTACCGACTCGCGTAACCGTGGGGTATGTCACCGAGCGTGCTTATGCTGGGATGGGGGTATCCGCCGAACATCACCGGCGGGTTGGACGTCCACGTCGGGGAGCTGTTCTCCGGGCTTCGGGACGAGTACGACGTCGACGCCAAGCTGGTGTTGCCGTCGGAGCTCGCTCCCGAGGACGAGCCGGGCGTCGAAGGCGTCGAGACCGGCGAGGGCGACGTCGCCACTCGCGTCGGTCGGCTCAGCGATCGTTTCGTCGAGCTCGCACCCGAGTACGACGTGATCCACACTCACGACTGGTTCGGGTACGGCCCCGGCCGGGAGGCGGCACGCGCCTCGGACGCGACGTGGGTCTCCTCGTTCCACTCGCTGGCGAGCGACCGGAACATCGATCCGCCGAAACGCGAGGTCGAAACGGAGCGGCGGCTGGCCAACGCCGCCGACACGAACATTTCCGTCAGCGAGATCGTCCGCGAGGACGTCAAAGAGCTGTACGGTGCCGACTCCCGCGTCGTGTACAACGGGTTCTCGAAGCCGAAGTTCTCGGGGAAGGACGTCCGGTCGGACCTCGAGATCGACGGCGAGATGCTCTTCTTCGTCGGTCGTCACACGGATCAGAAGGGGATCTCCCACCTGCTGTACGCGATGAAGAAGCTGCGCGGTCGCGACGTGACGCTCGTCGTCGGCGGGTCCGGCCACCAGACGGAGCAGCTGAAGCGGTTCGCCGAGCTGATCGGTATCGAAGAGACGGTGGAGTTCGTCGGCTACGTTCCGGAAGCCGAGCTCGGCGACTACTACGCCGCCTCGGACGCGTTCGTCTCGCCGTCCTTCTCCGAGCCGTTCGGGATCACGATCACGGAAGCGCTCGAAGCCGGGACGCAGGTCGTGTCGACCCGCTGCGGGGCCGCGGAGATCCTGCCGGAGGACTGTCTGGTCGAGGTCACGCCCGACTCCGAGTCGATCGTCGACGGGCTCGTGACCGCGCTGAACCGGGAGTCGCCCCCCGAGTACGAGCGACGCGACTGGTCGGAAGTCGCCGGCGACACCCTCGAGATCTACGAGGACGTCGCGTAGTCGACGCCTAGTTCTCCCGGTACACGTCGATCTCGGTGACCGGTTCGGGGTGGCGGATCCGGAACCCATCCGCCGTCTCCATCACGCCGCGAGTGCTTTCGACGGCTCCACGGTACGGCGTCCCGTCGCCGTCTCTCGGTTCTTCGCCACTGTACGGGGACGTGTACGGCGACGCGTACGGGGAGTCGTCGAGCGGCTCGTCGAAGCTCTCCGGCGGGAGGTAGATCCGTTCGCCGTCAGCCGAGCGGACGACCACGGCCATATCTCGCGTCCCGGTCACGTCGATGACCGTTCGGTTCCCGGTTACTCGCGTGTCGATGGCGACCTCGCCCGACTCGATCTCGTCCATATGAGGGCCTGTGTCCGGGAGGGGATTAATGCTACCGACGGTGAACCCTTTTGTGCGGTCGCGTCGAACTCCCGACCGATGGACGTCAACAGCCATGCCGAGGAGCTCGCCTCCGACCTCGGCGTCGACAAAGCGGAGGTCAAAGCGGACCTCGAGAACCTACTGGAGTACAGCGTCCCGATAGACGAGGCCAAACAGAGCGTGCGCCGGAAACACGGCGGCGGTGGCGGCGGCTCGAGCCCGACGCCCGACGCGGCCGACCTCGCGGATATCACGACCGACCACAGTAACGTCACCGTCACTGTTCGCGTGCTCACGCGCGGGACCCGAACCATCCGGTATCAGGGGGACGACCTCACGATCCGCGAGGGGGAGCTGGCGGACGGGACGGGAACGATCTCCTACACCGCTTGGCAGGACTTCGGCTTCGAGCCGGGCGACTCGCTGACGATCGGCAACGCCGGCGTCCGCGAGTGGGACGGGGAGCCGGAGCTCAACCTCAACGAGTCGACGACGGTCGCGATCGCGGACGAACCGGTCGACGTCGACCACGGGATCGGCGGGGACCGAGACCTCGTCGAGATCGCGGCCGGCGACCGCGGCCGCAACGTTGAGGTTCGCGTGCTCGAGGCGGAGTCGAAGACCATCTCGGGTCGCGACGGCGAGACCGACATCCTCGAAGGGGTCGTCGGCGACGAGACCGCAAAGCTCCCGTTCACCGACTGGGACCCGTCCCCGGAGCTGGAGCCCGGTGCGGACCTCCGGATCGAGGACGTGTACGTCCGGGAATTCCGTGGCGTTCCCTCGATCAACCTCACCGAGTTCACGACCGTCACACCACTGTCCGACCCCGTCGCCGTCGCCGACGACGCGCCGCGACTCCCCGTCGCGGAGGCGGTCGACTCCGGTGGTATGTTCGATGTCGAGCTCGTCGGCAACGTGCTCGAAGTGCGTGACGGCTCCGGGCTGATCGAGCGCTGTCCGGAGTGCGGACGGGTCGTACAGAACGGGCAGTGCCGGAGCCACGGCGAGGTGGACGGGGAGGACGACCTCCGCGTGAAGGCGATCCTCGACGACGGCACCGCCACCGTCACCGTCGTGCTCGACGACGATCTGACGGCGGCGGTGTACGGCGGCGGCCTCGAGGACGCGCTGGCGGCCGCGAAAGAGGCAATGGACAAGGACGTGGTCGCGGAGGCGATCGCCGACGAGCTCGTCGGCGGCGCGTATCGCGTCCGCGGCAGCCTCTCGGTCGACGAGTACGGTGCGACGCTCGACGCGACCGCGTTCGAGGTGGCGGACGACGATCCCGCAGACGTCGCTCGGGCGGCGCTCGCGGAGGTGGGCGAATGAGCGACGACGGCCCGGGAACTCGCGAGGTCGCCTATCGGCTGTTCGCCGCGGAGTTCGACGACGCCTCGCTTTCGTACTCCGAGAGCGACGAGGAGCGCGCGCCCAACTACGTCGTCACGCCGACCGGCGCGCGCGTGAACCGGCTGTTCGTCGCCGGCGTGCTCACCGAGGTCGAGCGCGTCAACGACGAGACGAGCCGCGGGCGCGTCGTCGACCCCTCCGCCGCGTTCGTCACGTACGCCGGGCAGTACCAGCCCGACGAGGCGGCGTTCCTCGAACGCGCCGAGCCGCCGACGTTCGTCGCGCTAACCGGGAAGGCACGGACGTTCGAGCCGGAGGACTCCGATCAGGTGTTCACCTCCGTGCGCCCCGAGAGCCTCAACGAGGTCGACGCGAACGTCCGTGACCGCTGGGTCGTCTCCGCCGCGGAGTCGACGCTCGACCGGCTCGCGGTGTTCGCGGCGGCGCTGGAGTCGGAGCTGCGCGGCGCGGAGCTCCGGACCGCGCTGGAGGCCGGCGGCGCACCCGCGTCGGTGGCGGCCGGGGTCCCGAAAGCGATCGATCACTACGACACCTCGCCCGCCTACGTCGAGGCGGTCCGCCGACTCGCGGTCGACGCGCTGGCGCTGATCGCGGGTGATCGCGAGGAGGTCCGAACGCCAGACATCGACCCAGACGAGGGCGGCGAGGCCACGATCGGCCCGCTTCCCGAAACCGACGTTCGGATCGCCGCGGAGGCCGTCGACGATACACCGATGGCCGATGATACCCCCGAAGTCGACGACGGCACGGTGGCCGACGACGCGTCGACGTCGACCCCGACAATCAACGGGACGGTAAGCGGGGGCACGGAACCAGACACCGGAGAGACAGTCGACACGGGAGAGACGGCCGAATCAGCACCGGAAGCCGGTGCCGAGGCGGCGGGTACACCCGAACCCGAATCTCCGACGACCGAGACCGCCAATACGACGAGCGACGACCCCATCAGCGATCTCGATGATCCCGATGACGACGCCGGAGAACTCGGCGACGAGCTCGGCGACTTCGGCGGTGGAGTCGCCGATCCGGAGGATGCGGTGGGTGGCATCGACGGCTCCTCCGATCCCGACGGAGACGAGGTCGCGAACGCCGATGTCGATGCCGATACCGATACCGACATCGACGTTGCTGTCGACGCCGACACCGACGAGCCGACCGGTTCGGACGCGGCCGATGGGATGTACGAGCTCGACGACGCGGAACGCGAGGAGATCGAGTCCGAGTTCGGCACCGACTTCTCGACCGGTGGCGAGGTCGACGAGCCGGGCGAGGCCGACATCGATGTCCCCGATCCCGAGGAGCTGTCGGAGGGCGACGAGTCGGCCGAAACCACGGTCGGTGGCGACACGCCGGAGATGGACGACGCCGGTGTCGCGGCCGGCGACTCCGGGGGGGGACTCGACGACGGGGCATCCGGCGACCCGGGCGGCTCCGACGCGAGTGACGGGAGCGACGACGACACGGAGGGCACTGACGACGAGGACGTCGACCTCGAGGGTGCTGCCGTCGAGGCGATGAGCGAGCTCGACGACGGCGACGGCGCGGACCGCGCCGCCGTCGTCGACGCGGTCGCGTCGGAACACGGCGTAGACGCGGACGCCGTCGAAGACGCGATCCAGGACGCGCTGATGAGCGGGAAGTGCTACGAGCCCAGCGACGGCGTGCTCAAACCGATCTGATGGCACGGGGCGAGCGGGTCGCGGTCGAACCGGTCGTCGGCGAGCCGGCGGCCATCGCGGCGCTCGGATCCGAGCGCGCGTTGCTCGTCGCCGACGTCCACGCCGGCATCGAGGCCGGACTCCGCTACGAGCGCGGGGTCGAGCTCGACAGCCGGGCCGACGAGCGTCGCGAACACCTGTGTCGACTCCTCGATGAAACCGACGCCGACCGACTGGTCGTTCTCGGCGATCTGGCCCATCGGATCGGAGCACCCGACGGTGACGAGCGGGCGGAGTTAGCGGCGTTGATCCGTGCGATAACCGATCGCGTCCCGCTGACGCTCGTCGAGGGAAACCACGACGCCGGCGTCACGGAGGCGTTCGGGGACGCGGTCGAAACTATCGATCCGGAAGGGGGACTCATCGGAAAGACGGTGACGGACGGCGGTGGTCGAGAGGAGACGGTCGGCGTCCTCCACGGACACACGTGGCCGACCGCTGACCTGCTCGCCGCAGACGTGGTGTGTATGGGCCACGAACACCCGCAGGTCAGGTTGGAGGACGCGGTCGGAGGGTCGCGAACGGAGCGCGCGTGGCTACGCGGCAGCCTCGACGCGAGGGCGTTCGTCGGCGACGAGGTGATACCGGACCGGGGGCGATCCGATCCTCCCGAGGTGATCGTCTTTCCGGCGTTCAACGAACGCTCCGGAGGGACGTGGGCGAACGTGGACGGTCAATCGTTTCTCGCGCCGTTCCTTCCGGAGGCGCTCCCGACCGCCGACGCCTATCTCCTCGACGGGACGCGGCTCGGCGACGTGCGCCGAGTGTAACCGGCTCGGAGCGCGCGCCGTCTCACGTATCGACTGGCCGGAACCGGAACCCGTCCCACGCCTGGCTCTCCGGCTCGCGGATCCCCACACCGGGGTCGCGGAGTTCGGCGGCGTAGACGGGCTCGACACGGTCGCCGATATCGACGTCGAACGTCTCGCCGGAACCGCCGGCCCCCTCCGCTATCTGTCCGAGGGCGCGGACCGGCGGCCCGTCGTACTCGTCGCCCATCTCGAACTCGACGATCGCGAGGGTGTTGGGCTCGCGGACGCCGGGCGGTGTCGCTGTCGAGGTCGTCCAGGTGATCACGCGCGCCTCGTACTCGCGGAGGTCGAGCGTGCCGACCCGCTCGCTGCCGTCCGGGCCGACCGGATGTGGGGGGTACGACACCGCACCGCCCGCGTACTCGGCCGCCTCGAACGCCGTCTCCGTGCCGCCGTCGGTGCCCGTGTCCCCGTTGGTGCTCGTATCCCCGTTCCCCTCGTCCGTCTCGGAGCCGTGTTCGCTCATTGGGTTCCCTCCAGGACCGTCGTGGTCACACAGTTGCCGAACCCACCGACGTTACACGCGAGACCGGTGTCGGCCTCGACCTGTCGCGGACCGGCGTCCCCGGTGACCTGTTCGTATATCTCGTACACCTGTGCTACGCCGCTCGCGCCGAGCGGGTGTCCCTTCGATTTGAGCCCGCCCGACGTGTTGATCGGCAAGTCGCCGTCGCGGTCGGTGACGCCCGCCTCGACCGCCTTCCACCCCTCTCCCTTCTCGAAGAAACCGAGGTCCTCGCTCTGGAGGAATTCGAGGATCGTGAACATGTCGTGGAGTTCCGCCACGTCGACATCATCCGGGCCGATACCGGCCATTTCGTAGGCGATATCGGAGGAATCGGCGACGCCTCCCATCGTCGTGGGGTCAGCGCGCTCGTGGACGACGTGGGTGTCGGTCGCGCCGCCGATCCCCGAGACGACCGCGTACTCGTCCTCGGCGACGTACTCCGCGGCGACGGACTCTGGACAGAAGACGAGCGCCGCGGAGCCGTCCGTGATCGGACAGAAGTCGTACAGCCGGAGCGGGTCCGCGACGATCGGCGAGTCGAGCACGGTGTCGAGGTCGACTTCCTTTTGGAACTGTGCGTGGGGGTTGTCAACGCCGTTCTTGTGGTTCTTCACCGCGACCTTCCCGAGGCTCTCGCGCGGGGCGTCGTACGTGTCGAGGTAGAGTCTGGCCGTGAGCCCCGCGAAGGAGGGGAGGGTGACACCGTGTTTGTACTCGACCGGGTGTGTGAGCGAGGCGATCACGTCGGTCGCCTCCGCGGTCGTCCGATGAGTCATCTTCTCGCCGCCGACGAGCATCGTCAGGTCGCTCGCGCCCGAGGCGATCGACTGCCACGCGGCGTACACACCTGCACCGCCCGACGAGGAGGTCTGGTCGATCCGCGCGGTATAGGCGGGCATCGCATCGAGGTCATGTGCGAGCGCGTTCGGGACGCCCGTCTGTCCCTCGAACTCCCCGCTCGCCATGTTCGAGACGTACAGGTGATCGAGGTCGTTGCCGCCGATCCCGGCGTCGTCGAGCGCGGCCGCGCCCGCCTCCGCCAGCAGCTCGCGCACCCACGCGTCACGTTGCCCGAACCGGGTCATCGACGCGCCGATGATCGCTACGCGTTCCATGGTTCGACCTTCACGCGATACGCCTAAAACGTACCCTTCCGCGGTCACTCCGCACGCCGGCCGGCGTGGCCAGGGTAGTCCCGCTCGAACCGCGATCCGATCTCGTCGTGGTCCATACGGATCACCACCGGCCGACCGTGCGGGCAGGCGTACGGGTTCTCGCAGTCGTCAAGGCGTTCGAGGAGGTCGACGACGTGCCCCTCCGTCAGCGAGGTGTTCCCCGTCACGGAGGGGTAGCAGGCCAGATCCGCGAGCAGCTCGTCGACCACGTCGGTAACCGGCTCGTCGCCCTCACTGGCGTCACCGACGAGCGCCGAAAGCACCTCACGCACGAGGGTCGGGTCGAGTGCGGCGTCGAACACCGCCGGCACCGCTTCGACGACGACCTCGCGGTCGCCGGTGCGTTCCGCCCGAAACCCGATCGTCGCGAGGTCGTCGACGAACTCGTCGAACAGCGCCGCCTCCCGCGCGGTCACGTCGATCCGAACCGGCTCCGCGAGCGCCTGTGCGGTCGCGCCATCCGCGAACTCGCGTTGCAGTCGTTCGTAGTGTACCCGCTCGTCGGCAGCGTGCTGGTCGATGAGGACGAGCCCGTCCGGTGCCTCGGCCACCACGTACGTCTCGTGAAGCTGGCCGAGCACGCGAAGCGGCGGCAGCGAGTCGTACGTCCGCTCAGCGGCCGTTTCACCCCCTGTGAGCGTGCGCTGACTCATCGGTGGCGAGGTCCGCGACCCGGCGTTGTCGGCCCGGGACCCGGCATCGGTGTCGGAGGCGAACCGCGGTTCCGACGCGGGATCTCCCTCGAATCCGGCGTCGGGTGCTGGCGTCACCGGGCTGTCTCCAGCGGTCATGCCCGGGCTGTCCCCGGACGCGGAGGGTTCCGGGCCGTCTCCGGGTGATGACTGCCAGTCTCGCGGCGACGGACGGTCCGCCGCCTCCGTGTCGTCAGTCGCCGCGTCATCAGTCGCTGCGTCATCGGTCTCCGCGTCGTCAACCGCCGCGTCGTCAACCGCCGCGTCGTCAACGGTCGGATCGATAGCCGTCGGGTCAGCGTCTCCGGCTTCGGCGTCTGTCGGAACGTCCATCGGGGCGTCCGTCGTCCCATCGGCAGCGTCGTCCCCGCCGCCAAGGTCGTCGACCGCCCACGCCTCCTCGTCGTCGGGTGCGAGCTCGGTCGCGGTTCCCGGATCCGGTTCGATATCGCGGGAGGTGGTGGCCTCGGCTCCGTCGGCGTCCCCGTTGGAACCGCCGGTGTTCCCGTCGGCTCCGTTGTCTCTTCCCGGATCACCGACCCGCCTGCCGTCGACTCCCCCGCCGCCGACGTCGGCACCCCCGACCACCTCCGTATCCGCGGACCCGGGGTCGACCGCGACCTCGTCGGGCGCGGACTCTCCGCGCGGCGCGGTCGACCGGATCAGCCCGTGGTCGAGCAGCGCCGACTCGACCGCGTCGGCGACCGCCGACCTGACGGCGGTCGACTCGTCGAACCTGACCTCCAGCTTGCGTGGGTGGACGTTGACATCGACGTCGTCGGGCGGCACCTCGACGAAGAGGACGGTAAACGGGTACCGGTCCGGGGCGAGCTGGCCGCCGTACGCGTCGAGAACGGCCTCACGGAGCACGCTCGCGGTGACGTAGCGGCCGTTGACGTACGTGCCGAGGTAGTCCCGGCTCGCCCGGGTCGTCTCCGGGTGGGAGACGAGTCCGGTGACCCGGATTACGGGCGGGTCCTCGTCGTCGTCGCCGTCGATCATCGCCTCGCCGTCGACCGCCGCCTCAGCGTCGCCGCCGGCCGACCCCGGAGTCCAGTCGACATCGATCATCGATTCGGCGACCTCCCGACCGTAGACGGCCAACACCGCCGAGCGGAGGTCGCCGTTCCCCTCCGTCGCGAACGTCTCCCGACCGTCGTGTTCGAGGGAGACGGCGACATCGGGGTTCGCGAGCGCATAGCTCGTGACGACCGTGTTGACGTGGTCGAACTCCGTCGCAACCCGCTTGAGGAACTTCTTTCTGGCGGGTGTATTATAAAAGAGGTCCGCGACCTCGACGACGGTTCCCGTCGGGCAGCCGGCGGGCCGTACCTCGCCGATCGACCCGCCCTCGACGATGATCTCCGCGCCGGCGTCGGCCCCGGGGGGTTTCGACCGAACCGTGAGCCGCGAGACGCCGCCGACCGTGTACAGTGCCTCGCCGCGGAACCCGAGCGTGACGACACCCGCATCGAGATCCTCGATGTCCCCGATCTTCGAGGTGGCGTGTTCGGCGACCGCCGCCTCCAGCTGGTCGGCCGGAATACCGACGCCGTCGTCCCGGACCCGGATCCCCTCGGTGCCGCCGGCCTCAACGCTCACCGCGACGCGGCTTGCCCCCGCGTCCAGGCTGTTCTCGACCAGCTCCTTGACGACGCTGGCCGGGCGCTCGACGACCTCGCCCGCC
>LFFM01002468.1_pt1 | contig 12227 bp, 10 predicted proteins | sample 643131 | NCBI WGS metagenome assembly LFFM01 (sample SAMN03777445, study PRJNA286221) | soda lake metagenome | biome: soda lake; feature: Kulunda steppe; material: water; isolation source: sample Tc-Br brine of Tanatar trona crystallizer | place: Russia: Kulunda steppe | collected 2011-07
CAAACAGGTAAATGATCGATTTGAAGAGTTAACGGGGTTGAATGCAGATGACGTCGTCGGCGAGCGAGCGACTGATGTTATCGATGGAATCGAAGACACCCCGTTCATCGATATTTTTGGCGAAGTCGCACTTGAGGGAACGACAGCGCAGTTTGAACAGTACTCTGAGCCGTTGGATCGGCATTATGAGGTGTCGGCGTTTTCGCCGCGCCATGGTGAGTGTATCTCTATATTTTCCGAGATCACCGAGCGTAAAAAGCGTGAACAGATCCTAGAAGAGTTAGTGCGACAGACTGAACACCTGATATATGAAACTGATAAAACCGCCATCGCGCGGACAGCTGTCGAAATTGCAAGTGATGTCATTGATGCCCCACTCGCGGGAGTTCACACCGTTTCAGAGGACGGGGCGCGACTCAACGGGATGGCCGTGAACGACGATGTCCGGGAAGAATTTGCCGCTCCGCCAGTGTACAGCCGTGACGACGATACCACCGTGTCGGAACTCATCTGGCAGGTGTTTGATAGTCGTGCCTCCCGTTATATTGAGAATACGGAAGAGTATGGAACATTAGCTCAAGAAACCCCGGTCAAAAGCGCTATTATTCACTCACTTGGAGACCATGGGGTGTTTATTATTTCTACAACAGTGGTTGATGGATTTAATGAGACTGAGCAACACCTCGTTGAGTTGGTCGCCCAGACGCTGGCTGCGGGGCTCGATCGTGCTGAGCGCGAAGCTGATCTGCGTGCGAGCGAACAGCGCTTCCAGCGCCAGAACGAGCAACTTGAGGAGTTCGCAGGTGTCATCTCACACGACCTACGCAATCCACTCAGTGTCGCCGTGGGTCACACAGAACTCGTTGCTGAAGAGTGTGATAGCGAACATGTTTCGAACGTGAGAGAGGCATTGTCCCGCATGGAAGCCCTGATTGATGATCTCCTGACGCTGGCTCGGCAGGGTGAGACAGTCGGCGAGAGAGAACAAATCGCACTCACCGATGTCGTCTCTACTTGTTGGCACAACGTCGAAACGGGTGATGCAACGATCACCACCGATGGGCAGGCAACGCTCGCCGCGGATCGGAGTCGGGTGACTCAAGCGTTAGAGAACCTGTTTCGCAATGCTATCGAACACGGGGGCGAGTCGGTGACTGTCACCGTCGGAGTCTTGGATGATAATCGTGGATTCTACGTGGCCGATGACGGTCCGGGCATCCCCGAAGCGGACCGAGAAGACGTATTCGACAGCGGCTACACCACGAACAACGACGGCACGGGGTTCGGACTGGCAATCGTTTCCCGAATCTGCACAGCCCACGGCTGGGATATCGCCGCAACCGAGAGCGAGAGCGGGGGCGCACGAATTGAGATCACCGGTGTCGAATCCATTGAGTGAGCCATCTGCGTCCCTTTCTTTCGATCAACATTCTCTTGAACAGACTGGACTGGGTTCTGGTTCAAGACTCGCGCCCTGTATTCAGCAGACCGATTCTGACAGAACGTCATTGGAGGAGCTCACCGTCGAGATCAGCGACGGGGAACTTGACGTCAATCTGGCAATCAAGAAAGACACAGTCGACAAGTTCGGTGAGCTGTTCCAAGGTCTCAGCGAGGGCAGTGACAGCGACGCATCGTCAACACAGACCGAGCTCTCGTTCGGATCGGCCTCGGAGGAATAACAATAGTTAACGCACAACTCTGGGTGTTCGTCACCAGTAACTTACTCGTGTTTGCACTGGGGAGTGCACTGACGGTACTGAGCTATCGGGCGCAAGGCCGCCTCAGTGAGCCGAACCTGCGGCTTACGACACTTGGATTTGGATTGATTACGATCAGCACAGTCGTCGAAGCGATCTACAGGCGGTTCAAGGCGAGTGCCTCGGGGTCGTACGGAAATCGTAGATTTCCGTGATGACAAGAATCGAAGATTCTCGAACCACTTGACCCCGAGGCGGTTCACGCGCCGGGTATTGCCAGCGGGAACTGGCTCGCCTCAGCCCCGGTGCTCGTACTGTACACGATCGAGTCCCTCCTCGTTGTAACGGGACTCGGCTGTATCGCAGTCTCCCTACTCCGTTACTGAGCCAGTTCTCTCGGCCTGACGAGTAGGACTCTGAGCACACCCCTGAGGGTGGACGACAGTCGACTGACTGCTGGGGATATCCGTCTGACCGCCCTCCCGGACTCACAGAACTGCACGGAGGACGCCCACACCTGCAGTCGCGGGGGAAGTCGGTGACGTACGTTCATCCTGTACAGGAGGGATGGTTCGTGGAAGGCCGGCTCGATCGAATCGACCGGATCGGGGCGCTTTTTTACTCAACCACCGAACTATCGGTCGTGTTATCGGTCGAGCTGCACACCCACTCCGCGCTGTCCCACGACGGTCGTGACCCGGTCGAGCTCCTCTTGGAGCAGGCTGCTGCGGTCGGGCTTGACGCCCTCGCCGTCACGGACCACGACGAGATCGACGCCAGCATCGAAGCCGCCGAGCTGGCCCCCGACTACGGGCTCGTCGGCATCGTCGGCATGGAAGTGACGTGTGCGGCCGGCCACGTGCTCGCGTTCGGCATCGACGAGGCGATCGAACCCGGACTCCCGTTCGACGAGACGCTCGACCGGATCCGCGATCAGGGCGGTATCGCGGTGATTCCCCATCCGTTTCAGAAGTCGAGACACGGCGTCGCCGCACACATCTCCGACGAGCAGCTCGCGAGCGCGGACGCCATCGAGGTGTACAATTCCCGACTGTTCACTGGGCGCTCGAACCGGCAGGCCGAGAAGTTCGCCATCCGCCGGAACCTCCCGATGACCGCCGGCAGCGACGCACACATCTCGGAGATGGTCGGTCAGGCCGTCACCGAGGTCGGCGCGGACGAGCGCTCCGCCGAGGCGATCCTCTCCGCGATCGCCGACGGCCGAACCAGCGTGGTTGGGAAACGGACCCCGTGGCGCGTCTCGATCCGTCAGTTCGCCGGCGGGGCGAAACGCCGGGCGTTCCGGGCCATCGACCGACTCCAACGGGCCGGACCGTCCCGTGACCGCCTCGATCGGGATGACTGACGGCGGTGATGCGGACGACGCGGACGACGTCGGTGAGACGACCGGGGGTGACGACGTTCGCGGGGCGGCACCGATGCTCGTCGCCGATGCCCTCCGTGACCGCGATCCGCTCCCCGGTACCTGCGGGTTCGCGGGCCGTCTCGCTATCCCGCCGGATCGGCCCGGCCCAGTCCTCGTCCGCGACGTGCTCGGGCGACAGCCGCTGTTCGTCGACGGCGACGCCGACGACCCGACACGCTCGTCGGCGTGGGACGCCGATCACAACGCCCTCACCGACCCCGTCCCGGTTCCCGCCGGGGCCGTCGTCTCGGCGGCGGGGACCGATGCCGTCTGGTCGCTCCCCCACCCCGACCCCGCCGATCCGACCGTCGCGGCGGGGGCCGTCGCCGACGCGATCGACGGGGCGCTCGGGGACCTCCGGGACCCAACAGGGGACCTCGCCGTCGCCTTCTCCGGGGGCGTCGACTCCGCACTCGTCGCTTCGGCGGTCCCCGACGCCCCGTGTTACGTCGCCGGCTTCGAGGGATGTCACGATGTCGCCGCTGCCCGCGCCGCCGCTGGAACGCTCGATCGCCCGCTGCGCGTCGTTGAGATCACTCACGACGACCTCCGACGAGCGATCCCCGAGGTCGCCGTCGCGACGGGGCGTCACAACCCGATGGACCTCGGGATCGCGATCCCGCTGTACCTGACTGCCGAGGCGGCCGCGGCTGACGGGTTCGACCGATTAGCCGTTGGGCAGGGTGCGGACGAGCTGTTCGGCGGATATAGCAAGGTAGCCGACCCTGTAGATGACGACCGAGTCGACGCCGATACGGTCCGTGGCGCTCGGCGGGAGACCGTCCACACCCTCCCCGATCAGCTCGAGCGCGACGTGCTCGCGCTCCGTGCCGCGGGCGTCGAGCCGGTCGCGCCGTTGTTGGACGACCGGGTCGTCGCCGCCGCGCTTCGACTCCCCGATCGGCTCCTCGCGACGCCGGACGAGCGAAAGATCGCGCTCCGTCGAGCGGCGGCCGACCGGCTCCCGCCGTCCGTGTGGCGTGCGGACAAGAAAGCGCTCCAGTACGGGACGTACGTCTCACGGGAGCTGGACCGACTGGCGCGACAAAACGGGTTCAAACGCCGGATGGACGACCACGTCGGACAGTATATCGAGTCCCTGCTGGCCGAGTAGATCGAGTCGCTCGCGCTCAGCGCCGCGAAGGTTCTTGACGCGGTGCGTGTCGTCTCCGAAAAACCGGCCCGTCGGGGCCGGTACTGACCAAGCTGCCGCGGTGGAGTACCAGTCCTGCGGCCGACGCCCGTTCGATCCGGGCGTCTACCTACCGATCGACCGGTACGGTATAAAATCCACCAAGTCGTGACAAATATAACCTCACCGATCCCCTGTTATTGGGACGAACGTCGGATGATCGATCGATATTCAGACCGATCGTAAAGATATCTCCTCGCCGGCTCCGTGGAATCCGACGGGTTCGGACTCAGCCCCTCCAGCGATCGACGCCGCCACGCCCCGATCGGCTCACCGGACGAGGTAGGGATCGCTCCCGGCGATGAACCGTCCGAGGTCGCTCTCACGACGGAAATCCGTCGACCGGAGCTGGCGGAGCGCGCCGACGAGCCGCTCGGAATCACCCTCGGTCCAGTCCGCCGGGTCCTTGATCGGGAGGACGAGCCATCCCGATCCGAGCAGCTCCTCGGCGTGGAGTGCGTCCATGTCGATCTCGGTTTTCCACGCCCGCGCCGTGTATTGACGGAGGACGTGTTCGGTCGCGCGGGCTCCGACGGGGAGGAGTACGTGCGCGGCGATCGCGCGCAGCTCCGCGTCGAAGAACCGCTCCATGTCGTCGTACGACGCTTCGGTAGGCTCCCCATCGGCCACACACATGTGGAGGTACGAGAGGAACGTCCGGTTCGTGGCGACCGGGTCAACGTCGGTGAACAGGTCGGCCCCGGCCAACGTGTCGAGAAAGTCCGTCGACCACGGCTCCCCGGTGAACGGGACTGCCTCGTCGCCGCCGCCGTGGACGCCCGGATGATCCCCGATCACGTGAAAGTCGGCGTTCGCGTCGCCGTATCCCGGCACGAACGACGGACAGTCGGGCTGCATACCGAACGGGTTACTCGTCCGGTCGGTGACGTTCTGCACGGGAACCAGTACTCGACCGAACGGTAATATCCCGTTCGGTCCGCGGCGACGAGCCGCGCCACCCACGATCGGTGTTCAATTCGGTATCGTTTCGCCCGTTCGGTCCCGTCTCGGTTCGCGCCGCTTCGTGGCGCAGGTAGGCGCATGTCCCCCGATGGATTTCCATAAGTTATGGATACGAACCGGATTCGACCGGCTTGTGATACGGGTTTTGTGGCCGAGACACGCGGACGTTTCACTGATCGGGAACGTTCCCGAAAACCGCATGACTGCGGCAGGATCACTTGAACCCTTGTGACACAAGATTTATATACCGGCTCCCGTTGAAGGACATCGAAGACCCATGTTCGATCGCATCCGCACGGCGGCCCTCTTCGGACTCCATCAGGCGACCGTCGCCATCGGGATCTCGCTGCTGCCCGTGGCCGTGTTCGTCCGCAAGCAGCTCGGCGTCAACCTCCCGATCCACCGACTTGTCGAGACCACTGGCGAGGCGTACGAGCGCGCCGACGAGTAGCTTGGCCGACCACGGTTAGCTCGACCGACCACGTTTTTCGTCCGTTTCGGCCGCAGCGCAACCGCGTTCTCCCGGTTCGATCCGATCGCGGGGCGACCCCTTCGTCGACCGTTTCAGCACGACTACTCCCAGTATCCGCTTGCTTCGGCGAGCTGCCTCGCCTGCTCGGGGATATGGCCGTCGGAACCGGCGGCCGCCCCCCGAAGGGTTGCCTTTATCAGCGCGAGGGAACAACGAGTCGGTAATGCGAACACCGACTGACGATCTCTCGGACGGTCCGTCCGTCGAGCTCGGCCGCGACCAGCCCGTCTTCGGGCCGGAGCTCGGCGAGTTCGAACACAGCGAACGCCGCGCCGCCCAGACTGACGGCGAGGGCGAGATGAAGACCGGTACCACCACGGTCGGCATCCGTGCCGGCGATGGCGTCGTGATGGCGACGGACATGCGCGCATCCCTCGGCGGGATGGTTTCCTCGAAAGACGTCCAGAAGGTCGAGGAGGTTCACCCGCGCGGCGCGCTGACGATCGCCGGCTCCGTCTCGGCGGCTCAGAACCTCATCTCGACACTTAAAGCCGAGACGAACCTCTACGAGGCCCGTCGCGGTAACGACATGTCGATGGAGGCGCTGTCGACGCTCACCGGGAACCTCCTCCGAACGGGCGCGTTCTTCATCGTCCAGCCCATCCTCGGTGGCGTCGACGACGAGGGCGCACACATCTACTCCATCGACGCCCTCGGTGGCACGACCGAGGAAGAGTACACCGTCACCGGCTCCGGCTCGCAGTACGCCCTCGGTGTGCTCGAACAGGAGTACCACGACGAGATCACTGTCGACGAGGCGAAGACGGTCGCCGCGAAGGCGATCCAATCCGCCGTCGAGCGCGACCTCGCGTCCGGAAACGGGATCAACGTCGCCGTCGTCACCGACGAGGGCGTCGACATCACCCGCTACAAGGACTTCGGCGACCTCCTATAAGCCGTTCCGGATCGTTCGACCTTCCGGCGGTCGCCTGACCGTTCACCCCCGATCCGTTCTCGACTCGTTCCCGTTCTCGACTCGTTCCCGTTCGCAAACCGCGGCAGCCGCGGTTTCTCACCCGCCGAGCTGGTCGTCCGAGCTCCCGATCCCGTCGCCCCAGTAGAACCTCGGACCAAAGATCAGGTATGCGGACGCGAGAAACAACAGCGCGAACGCGAACCCCTCGCCGATCCACGGCGGGAGCATCGGCGTCGCCATCCGTCCGACCGGCGTGAGGATCACCGCAGCCTGGACGAGCCCCATCACCATCGCGTCCTGCGCGTGGAGGTCCGGGTACGTGATCGTCGACCCCATGAGCAGTGCGAACCCGGCGGTCGCGACGACGAGCGGGATCGGGTCGGTGTAGCCGGCGAGAACGGCCGCGGCTAGGAGCGTCGCCGCGAGCGTCGTCGGCACCCCGACGGTCTCGCGGCTGTCGCTGTCGTAGGCGATGTACAGCCCCAGGCGAGCGACCGCGAGCGCGACAAACGCGGCGGCGGACGCAAGGCCGACACCGATCAGCAGGGGGTCGGTCGCGAACGAGCCGGCGTCGAGAACGACGACGGCGACGAGCGCTGCAGGCGCGACCCCGAAAGAGGCGACGTCGGCGAGCGAGTCCAGATACGGGCCCGCCGGTGTCGACCCACGATGTCTGGCGACGACGCCATCGAGGCCGTCGGCGATGGCAGCCAACAGGATCAGCCGAGCCGCGAGCGTCACGTCGACGGTGGCGGCGATCACGGCCAGGAAGCCGACCGCGGCGTTCGCCACGGTGACCGCGTCCGCGAGGCCGAGCCGATCGACGAACCGCAGAGACATACCGGATCGGTCGACGAGCCGGGGTTTAGGGTTTATTATCCGACGGACGCCCGCGGCCCAGCTCGACCGCCCCGTTGACCCGTCCAAACCGTCCACTCCCTCGGGATCACGGGACGTGCCAGATACCTCGACCGAAGTCGAGCCACTCGCCGACCACGACGTGCGGAAGCGCGATGATACACACGAAGATGGTGTAGAAGGCGACCGCACCCGGCAGCAGCGACGCGCCAGCCAGCGGGTTCGGGGCGACGACCCACAGCAGCGCCGCCACCAGCGCGGTTACGAGCGCGCCGACGACGAGGACGCCCCATGCCATCACTACAGAGACGCCCTCAGTGCGGCTCGGTCGGGCCTTCTCGACCACGATGCTCCGGCCCGACTGGCGCAGGGAGTACCACAGCGGGAAGTAGAGTCCGATGGCGACGACGACGGGAACGAACGCGAAGAACGCGACGAGCAACGAGGTTTCGAGCACGTCGTAGAGCCACGACGTCGAGGCTCCCCCGGTCGCGAGTCCGCCACCGAGGTGTGCCAACACGGCGACCCCGTACACCGCACCCAGAACCGTGACGAACCCCTCCGGGTTCGAGGCGGCCGGTCCGACGAGTGTCCCGCCGAAGACGTTCAGCATGTATCCCGTGAACGCGTAGAACGTCTCGGTCCAGAACACCGCTGGGACGATCATCACGGCACCGCCGCGGACGAACGCGGCGAGCGCGCGCTGGGGGCGGGAGACGAGGTGGTCACTCCCGACGATCGCGTCCATCACTCGGAGGTCGCCGTGTCCGCCTTTCGCGACCGCGGTCCCGAACGCGATCGCGAGCGCCGGCAGCGGCGCGAGGACGAACAGCGCGATAAAACCGGCCACGAAGCCGAGATAGAGGACGACATAGCGCGCACCGAAGGGGAGACCGCGCCGCCGGAGGTTCGAGAAGTGCTCGTACCCGCCGTGCGGAAGGTTCAAGGCGACCATCCCGACGAGGTACACGAGCATCTGCGTGTGTAGGGCCAGCTCCGTCCCCGCCGCGTACAGGGCGGCGAACCCGACTGTCAGGACGAGCAACGCGCCGCGGGAGACGTCGATCGCGGCCCGTTCCGGTTCGTCGAAGAGGCGACTGCGGGCGAAACTCGCGGTTGACGTCGACATGGTTGTATCTACGGTATCCGTGGGGTTGTGTGCTCAGTCGGATTATTTCGCTCTTTAAATAGCCCCTGCCTCGGGTCATCGTGTCGCTGGCCGCGACTTCGCTGGGTGTCACGTCGTTGAGATCACACGAATACAAGGAGGAAGCCACGGCTTTAGCCGTGGGAGGAATCCGACGTTCGCACCGAAGCACCAACGCTTAATCCGTCGTGCTACCTATGGCCATATATGTCGGGATCCCGGGCGCTCTTAGCCCACCCGCGAGACGGGATCGACCGGATCGCGTCCGCCCTCGAGACTGAAGGGTTCGACGTAACCCCAGTCCACACTGCCACGGCCGCCGTGGCGAAAGCAACCACCGGTACGTACGACTGCTTGGTGAGTGAGTATGACCTGCCCGGAGACGACGGGGTTGCACTGCTCAAGGCGTTAGAGGAGTCCGGAATCGATCTCCCAGCAGTCCTGTTCACGGACGCCGTTGGCGACGTGGAAGAGGTTTCACGAACGGCCTATCGACACGGTGCCGACCGTGTCATTCGGAAGAACATCGACGAGTCGGTGTCGTCGCTCGTCGACGACGTCGCCGCCGTCAGTTCGGGCGGCATGATAAGCCAGACCAAACAGGACATCGACGGGCACGAGCCGTCCGCCGACGATATCGAGCGCGCGGTCAACGAGGCCCCGATCGGGCTCAGTATCTGTGACCCGGAGCTCGACGACGGACCGCTCGTGTACGTCAACGACGCGTGGGAAGAACATACCGGCTACCCAAAAGAGGAGGTGCTGGGTCGGAACCCCCGATTCCTTCAGGGACCCGAAACTGACCCTGAGACAGTCGGACGCCTCGCCGGCGCGATCAAAAACGAAGAGCCGGTCACTGTCGAGATCCGTAACTACCGTCGCGACGGGACCCCGTTCTGGAACGAGCTCACGGTCGCTCCCGTGTACGACGACGACGAGCTGGTCCACTACGTGGGGTTCCAGAACGACGTCACCGACCGCAAAACCGCCGAACGACTCGCAGACGAGCGTGCGGAGAAGATCGCCGCCGAACGACAGGCGCTCGATCGAGTCCTCGGACGGGTCAACGGGCTCCTCAGTGAGATCAGCCGGATCCTGGTCGAGGGGACCGATGCGGACACCATCTCCCGGAACGTGTGTGAGGAGATCGCCGACGAGCCCGGCTACATGGGAGGGTGGATCGCCGAGGTGTCTTCCGGGACCGGACGACTGGAGCTGACGGCCTCGAGCGGGATTCCGGTCGATAAGGGCCTCTCGCTGTCGCTCGAGGAGACGCCGATGGAGGTCAGACGCGCCATCGACACCGACGAAGTCCAGGGCTGTTCCGCCGGCAGCTGTGCGGGGGGTCCGCTCGCGCCGAAGACGATCGGCGGGCGGCGGCTACTCGTCGTTCCTGTCACCTATGGCCACCGGCGGTACGGCCTGCTGGGCATCTACAGCAGTGAAGAGAACGCTCTCGATCGGCGGGAGCGGAAGGTGTGTAAGTCGGTCGGAAAGATGATCGCGAACGGGCTCCACTCGGTCGAGACGACCCGGATCCTCACCACGGACCGGGTCGTCGAGCTGTGTGTCGACGTCACCGACGAGTCGTTCACGCTCTCACGGATCGCCGACGCCATTGGTGGGACGGTCGACCTCCTCGGGACGACGCGGCTCGACGACGATGCCTGCGAGCTGTATCTCAAGACCGAGTGTGGAGCCGATGAGGCGACCATCAGCGGGATCGAGACGCTCCCGTTCGTTCGGTCGTCCCGGACGGTCTCGGAGACGAACGACGACGTAACGTTCTCGGTGACCGCCACGGCGTCGCCGCCGTTCACCCGCCTTGCGGAACACGGCGGCGTCGTTGCCGACGCGAGCGCGGAGCCGACGAGCGCTCACCTGACTATCGAGGCCCCGCCGGAACAGGACGTTCGCTCGATGCTCGACGTGCTCCGGGCGGAGTACGACGGCGTCGAGCTTCGTTCGCGCGTCGAGCGCGAGAGTCGTGACCGGAGCCTCACCGAGTTCGCGGCCGAGGTCGACGATCGACTCACGGAGCGACAGCGCTCGGCGCTGAAAACCGCGGAACTGAACGGCTACTTCGAATGGCCGCGCCCGGTGGACGGTTCGGAGATCGCCGACCGGATGGGGATCACCCGACAGACGTTCCACCAACACCTCCGCGCGGCGGAGCGCAAACTGGTCGAGGCGTACGTCGACCCGTAATACCATCAGTCAGCCCCTAACCCAACCAGTCACCCATCCAAAACCAGTCACCCATCCAAAATCAGTCACCCATCCAAACACCATGTTTTCCGCACGCGACACGATCCACGTCGACGCCGATGTCGCCACAGTGTTCGAGTTCATGGACGATCCGCACAACCACGCCGCGGTGACGCCGCGACTCACTGGCGTTCGAGACATCGAACCCCTCGAAAACGGCGGTAAACGCCTGTCGTTCACGTATCGAATGGCGGGGATGGGGATCGACGGCGAGCTCGTACAGACGGTTCACGAGCCGAACGAACGGATGCGCTTCGAGATGCGCGGGCGACTCGAGGGAACGATCACGTTGGAGTTCGAACCCGACGGCGATGGCACCGCACTCACCTACGCGGCCGAATACGATCTGCCGGAGAACGCACTCACTTCGCTTGGCGAGCCCGTCGTCCGTCGGTTCAACGAACGGCAGCTCCACGCGACGTTGAAGAACGTCGCGGAGCGGTTCGCTTCGGAAGCCGACTGATCCCCGGTTGACGGTCTCGGAACACGACACCCTCGATCGGTCGACGCGACCGGCGTCCGGGCGAACAATTAAGCGTGCGATTCCCCAACCAAGAGTATGGACCTACTTCCCCTCCAGTTCGGTTTCGGGTTGGTAAGCGTCGGCTTGCTGTTCCTCATGTTGGTGGTGATCACGCTCTGGCAATCGTTCGTGATCGTCGACGCCTACGAAAAGAAGACGCTCACCGTGTTCGGCGAATACCGGAAGCTGCTCGAACCCGGTATCAACCTGATCCCGCCGTTCGTGTCGCGAACGTACGCGTTCGATATGCGGACACAGACGCTCGACGTTCCGCGCCAGGAGGCGATCACGCGGGACAACTCGCCGGTGACCGCCGACGCCGTGGTCTACATCAAAGTGATGGACGCCAAAAAGGCGTTTCTGGAGGTCGACGACTACAAAAAAGCCGTCTCCAACCTCGCACAGACCACCCTCCGGGCCGTCCTCGGCGACATGGAACTCGACGACACGCTGAACAAACGCCAAGAGATCAACGCGAAGATCCGCCGCGAGCTGGACGAGCCGACGGACGAGTGGGGGATCCGCGTCGAGAGCGTCGAGGTACGCGAGGTCAACCCCTCGAAGGACGTTCAACAGGCGATGGAGCAGCAGACGTCGGCGGAGCGCCGTCGGCGGGCGATGATCCTCGAAGCGCAGGGGGAACGCCGCTCCGCGGTCGAGCAGGCCGAGGGTGACAAGCAGTCGAACATCATCCGCGCGCAG
>LFFM01002469.1_pt1 | contig 12213 bp, 6 predicted proteins | sample 643131 | NCBI WGS metagenome assembly LFFM01 (sample SAMN03777445, study PRJNA286221) | soda lake metagenome | biome: soda lake; feature: Kulunda steppe; material: water; isolation source: sample Tc-Br brine of Tanatar trona crystallizer | place: Russia: Kulunda steppe | collected 2011-07
GCCCGCGCCAGCACCTCCTCTTTCTTCTCGCCGTTCACCAACACCGCGTCCGCCGAGACGATGTTGATCTGCTCGATTTCGACCTCGGGTTCCTGGCTTTTGGCCTTCACGTAGAGCGCCAGCGCCGCCAACTGCGCCGCTCCGGGGTCGATGTCGATTCCATACAGGTTGTTCGCCAGAATCTCCCGCGGGATGTACTTCTCCGCAACCTTACCCTGCTCCAGATACATCTCGTAGAGTACGTCGAAAGCATAAAACAGCATGTGCCCACTCCCACACGCCGGGTCCAGTACTGTGATATCCCGTACGTCCTTCGGCTCGCGGTCGATGAGCGACTCCTCCAGCGGTGCGAGATAGAAGCACGTGTCCTCGTCGTCGATGCTCGTACGCTCGCCGTGCATCTCCAGCCAGAGGCGGCCCAGCGAGTTGTCCACCATCCACTCAACGATGTACCGAGGGGTGAACAGCTGGGTCTTGGTGGCAACGTCCGTATCCTGCACCTTGTAGTTCTCGGCGTCGATGCGGTCGTCAATCTCCTCGCGCTCGTTCTCCCCGAAGTACTGATACACCCAGCCCATCGCCTCGTCTGACTCCCAGACCGAGTCACCGAGGTCGTTCAGCGAGTCGATGACCTCCTTGCGCACCGCGAAATCGATGTCGATAGCCGTGTGCTCACTCTCCTCGAAGATGACGCCTATCTCCTCGCTCAATTCGGTGTACGCCAACTTGAGCGCCACCCCGACGCCACCGTCTTGCCGGTCGGTCAACTCTCCGGCGACCTCGTCCACCGCTCGAACCATCGCCGAGCGGTTGCCGTACTCCGGGCGCTCGGTCAGCGTCTCCGTCACCAGCCCGCGGGATTCGATGGCCTTCAGCGCGACCAGCCGGTTGAGGTGTGTCTTCGTCGCCTCACGGACGTAGTTCGTCACTGACCGCTCGTAGTCGCCATCCGTTGCGGCCATCTCCCGCTCCAGTGCCGCATCGATGGTCTCGCGTGTGTCCCTGTCGCTGGCGTCGAGGTGGCCGAGCGCATCCAGTGGAACCCTCTCGTCCTCGTAGATGCCAAAGCGCTGGAGCTGTCTCCGGAGGTCGCTCTCAATGCTCGCGCGAGCGTCCAGTACTGTCCGTCTGATTTCAGTCCGTTCGTCGGCGGTCAATCCCGCCTGGTGGGTAGCTGCTGTCATTGATGAACTGCGGTGTGGATAGTTTCGTATCGAGTGGCGGTCACTTGAATCTAATCTCTACGCCATCGGTATCGTCTGCTTCACGTGCTTCGGTGAGTTTCGACTGGATGTGCGTGCGGAGGTCCTCAAGCACCGGCTCAACTCCGGACTCGTCGGTGATGACTCGTCCCGACAGGACGGCCCCGGCATCGATTGTGACGTGTCTGGTCTCCGTTTTCTCTTCCCTGATGTTATCGACTCGCTCTTTTGCACTGCGGCGGTACGAATCAACGGTGGCAATGTACTCCTTCAGGTGGGTAATGCTCGGGGTGCGACCGAGATGTTCGTGTGCGGTCGTGTCGATAGAGATGGAGGGCGAGGAGCCACGGTAATCCCGGAGGGAGGACGTTGCTCGGGCAATCTCGTCATCGTCCAGACCCTCGGCGTAGGCTTCAACCTCGTCGATGGCTTCGTCGAAGACCTCATAGCGCCTCTCCCACAGCGTCTCGTACGCGTTGGCGTACGTCCGGGCGACTGTGGCGTAGTCGGTCTCGGCGTCGTTCCACCTGTCGATAACCTGTGCTGAGTCGAGCGTCTCCCGCAAGCGCTGTGCTGCCTGTCTGTCTCTCTCGGAGATGGTGACGTAGTCGGACCCCTCATCCAGCTCACACAGGTCGTTCCACTCGTTTTTGAGGAAGTTCCGGTAGCGAGCGAACGCCTGCAGGTTCCCTCTCTCGTCGAACTCGTGAACGTCTCTGACCGTCCGCGTGAGCGCTTCGAGTGTTTCCTCCTGGTCGAGGAATGCCGAAATCGTCTTCGCACTCGTTCGCTTCCCTTTGATGGAGTCGATGTACGTTTTGAACTCCGTTATCTCACTGGTCAGCGGGAACGACACATCGCGGGACTGCCGTTCGAGGCTGTCCGCCCGCTCGCTCCATCGCGTACACACATCGTCGATGCCACCGGCCACGTCGGAGACGGTGTCGCTCACCTTCTCGTCGAAGAGCCTGTCAAGGAGGCTCCGCGCCGCGCGTCTGTCCGCTGGGTCGGGTCCGATGTGCGGTTCGAAGCTCGTTTTGTTGAATTTCCGGATGCCAGTGAACAGTTTCTGTGCCTGGTCGTTAGTGTAGTCTTCGTACACACGCTCTTGGTACGACGGAAGGACAGCACCGCTGCGAAAGAGCATGGCAACCCCGAGTCGAACGGCGTTTCTGTTCCACCCGTACGGTGCCGCCTCGAAGACGCCACGGAGGTCACTGCCAGTCGCACTCTTACCCCGACGCAGGCGGTCGTCGATCTCGTCGCTCACTTCTTGACAGAGACTCGCTTCTGGGTTGATTTCGCCGTCAACGACGAGGCTGAGTTCACGGAACACGCTTGGCAATGACGCAGTTCCGAGGTTCCCGAAGACGCGTTCAACATCATCGCCAGATATCTTCGCCAGTTCGGGTTCGTACTTCGTGTACACCCGCGGAATCGCGTTCTTCGTGACGGATTCCAGAATACTCTCTGGCCGTTTCGAGGAACCGTCTGGCGCGATCTCCTCCCCGTTGTATATCAACACTCCCTCGCGGAACGCCTCCCGGAATGCGTCTTTGATGTCGCTTTCGAGCCTATCGCGGTCTTTCGCTTTCTGCTGAACGGCATCTTTTTCTTCCGGACTCAGTTGTTGTCGCTGCTTGGTTTCGACAACCTGCCGAACCTGGATGAGGCGCTTCATATCGTCGCGCAACTGCTCGCCGTTTTCGGGGGCAACCCAGTATATTCTGTCGTCGGCAGAGTGACTCTGTGTCTGGAGTGTGCGCTCGTTGACTGACTCGTAGAGTCGGTGAATCGGCGAGTACGCTTCAACGGTTATCTCTCCCGTCTCCGAAATCGTCTCTCCGTCAGCCTCAATTGCGAGGTCGAACGTATCGTTTCCGTAGCCGACTGTCGTCGCATTTGCGAAGAGGTCCCGGAGCATCTGCTTCGAGTTGCGTCGAATGTCACCCGGCCGAACGTCGATACCCGCAATTTCGTCCTCGATACCACGCTCGGTCTTTGAAAGGAACCGATACCCCTCGTCGCTTCGCCCGACGTAAGACGCCTCAACCAGTTCATCGAGCACGTCCGCGACATCATCCTCGATCGCGTTGCTATCTCCAACTTTCGGATAGAGCGCCGTGGCGATGTTCTCTGCGGTGTTTGGCACCCAGTCGAGTTGGCCGAGCAGATAGAGCGATTTCAACACACGCTTTCCGAGGTCGTCACGACCACTCGGCAAAGAGACCTCGCCGATAGTCGTTCTGTCCTCGTCGCTGATCTCCTCTGCAATTTCGTCGAAAATCATATCCAGCCCGACCAGCGCCCCGATGCCCTCGTCTTTCAGGTTGTGTGGCTCGTTGAAGACGCTGTGCGTCACATCGATGAGTGTGCGCTCTCTGCCCGTGAGTTTGTCATCGGAGCCGCGTCCACGGAGTGCTGCAAAGATGTTTGGGAGAATTTCGAGCTGATACGGCAAGAATGGGTAACACTCGACGAACTCGGTCTCGTCTACACTGCCGATTCCACGAGTCGTCTCCAGTTTGTAGTCCGTGCTGAGAATGCCACTGTTGGCCGTATAAAAATCAGTGAGTGTCGGGACAGCACTCTCTTTTTTCTGGAGGATGCGCTCTCGAATCACCGTATCGAGTTCTTCTGAGGTCAGATCAACACGGTGGTCGAACCGGTCTCCGACTTTCGACTCCTCCTCTTTCTGTGCCAGCACACCCGGGACGAGCTCTTCGAGTTTCTCCTGTGATGTTACGCCGAGCCATAGTTTGCCCTCGCCCTGACGACCGAACTCTTCGACGATGCTCTGTAGCTCAAGCAACTTCCCGCTGTCGTCCCCGATAAACTGGCTAATCTCATCCAGCAACACGAAGTACCGCGACTCACCGCGGCCATCCAGCTGTTCGGTATACTCACGTATTTCCCCGGTGACCGACTCCGCGTTGATAACCAGGTTGTCTTCGACATCCTGAATTGCCTGTCGAGCATCTTCCTCGTCGAAGTCCGGATACACGTGGGTCAGCGCAGTGATGAGATCCTTTCTGACGAACGTTGACTGCGTGCGGCGGCGCTCCCATGGAACCCCTGTTTCTTCTTTGATTACTGATTTGAACTCCGCGTACAGCCCCTGTTGTTCGAGGTCCTTCTCAATCTTTGCGACCCAGGGCGTCCCTGCGTACCCATGCTTTTTGTTGAACTCGCGGTAGACGATATCGGTGATCGATTCTGACCGGGCTTTACTCTCTTTCGAGCCAATCTGAAACATCAGCACTTCGGAGTTGAACTTCGAGCCGACAGACTGGACAGCTCCTTCCAGTGTAGCGTCCTCCGTTCTTCGGGTGAAAATATCCGCTGCGGAGGTATTATCATCGAAGTGACGGTCCTCCAGTACATAGCCCAGTATTTTCATGAAGTGACTTTTTCCCGAGCCGAAAAACCCTGAAATCCAGATACCAACCTCGTCTGTTGGTTGATGTTCGCTTTCGATGATTGCTTCCAGCAAATGGAGAAAGTTCCGTTCCAGTCCGGCGGTTAGGATGTACTCCTCTAACTCCTGTGCGACAACTCGTGTATCCTCCTGTTCGACCTTGACAACCGTGTTAATCTCACGGGTTATCGGTCGGCGGAAGATATCACCAACGTTGGTTGCTGTTGTGTCAGACATTGTTAAATCACCTTCGCCCGGTAGTAGTGACCCTCAGTTTCATCAAGAAATCTCAAGTTCTTATTCTCTTTGACAGCGGGGTAGAATATAATAACAGGTGTTTTTACAATATTCTCCAGTTGGCCAAGAATGACCGAAAGGCTAGAAAACGGATAGAGAATCCCACACCGGTAGATGACCGCGATATCGTTGTCTTCAATCTGGCTGAGAAGACTCTCAATCAGTTCTCCGCGATTATCGCCGAATTCCTCAAAGAAGGCTGCGTTGAGTCCCTCTCTGAGTTCCCCCGGACGGTTCTTTTCGACATCAATAACACTCTCCAGCAGCTTTTGCTCAGTAAGAATTGTAAAGACAGTATCACGGAGGTCAATTTCAGCGACATCGCGGTCGTTGAACACCAGCTTCTCAACGAAGCTCTCGATATCGTCTTCGACGGCCAGTTCCTTATCCGGGTCGTATGGAAATACGACAAACGGGACGCCGCTCAGATTGTCGATAGTGTGCGGGTTCTTGAGCACGAGTGTTTCCAGCTCATTGAGTCGCTGTTGACGGCTAGAACTCATCGATACACCTCCGTAGCGAATCGTACACGGGCTCCAGTCGTTCGACGCTCCCTCGTTTTTCGTACGTGACGTGCGTGGGGCTGATATCCTGCAGTCGGTCCCGTACCTCCTCCGGAGTCAACAGAAGCAGTTTCCAGCCAGGGTGTTCTACCACTTCGTCTGCCGTTGTCACATCTTGCTCGAACAACGAGTAGAGGACATACACGATGAGCTCATCCGGCGGATACACGTACTTGAACTCTTTCCGTTTGCTGCCCTCCAGTATACCGAAGTTCTTCATCGCGGCGAGATAGTGCTGTGCGACCCGCTGACGGGTGTTTTCTGACCAGGAATCGATTACCGAGAACTCCTCCTCAGACTGGTCGAGATACTCGATAACATCGTCCGTATCGACCGTTAGTGCACCTGCGTGGAACTCCGGATACAGAAAATCGGTTGTCAGGAGTGTCACGATGGGTTCCTGAGAGAACTCATAGTACAGAACCCACTCCTGGAGTGATTCAGGAAGTGGGAGCGTGAACACACGCACAAGGGGTGTTTCTGTATACTCCTCATTGTTCAGATCGTAGCGTTGGCTAATCTCTCGGAGAATGTTCTTTCGATATGATTCACTTGATTTGCGAAGCAGGTTCTCCTCCAGAACGGCTTCCTCGACAGCATCGTAGCTTTGGCTCTCTATGTAGGTTTCCAGAATACGTTTCGTCTCCCATATATATGCCCCGTGGTGGGCAATCGACGAGTTGAGCTCGTCGTTAGTGATTGTATCTGGAGTCATGATGTAACGGTATAGTATGGAACGACCAAATCGTGTTTTGTTGCTGCTCCGTACCCCGCAATCAACTGTGACACAACGTCGTTGAGGACAGCATCTTTTTGCAGGTCAGTGAGACGGATAGAACCCAGTTCATATGTCATTCTGACACCGGTGTCAGTTACTGCGTCGGCATCCGTCAACGGGTCGGTCCAACCGGTTTCAGTAACCTCGATAGAGAGTGCTTCAAGAACATCAAGGTTCCCGCTCCCGTCGGCTGATTCCATTGCCCGTTGGAGTCGAGTTTCGACGGCGGGTCCAAGGTTGAACAGTGAGACTGTGGATTCCGCCTCGATAGCCTCCGTTTCAGCAGTCCTCCCAATCTCTGTGGCGAGGGCGATTTGGGCACGCGGAGAGGTTTGAGGCACAGCCTCAGTTAGTGTATCAGTGCCGAACGAACTGAGGACCTGCGAATCCCACCAGTAATTGGTGTCGCGCTCCCCAATGCGCTCAATGATGAGCCGTGCCGCAATGATTCGCCGCCATGTTCGATTTGTTATTCCTATCTTTGGGAGTCTGTCGTCCCGCAAGGTTTCGAAAGAGTCGGACACCTCGCTGTGTTTGGTCATGGTCTGTTGTTTTATTGGCCTCACAATAAGTGTTGTAGAACAAGGAGTCTGCTCGTCTTCCGAGGGGTGTTAACTTTGGAGCATAGCGTTGTGGAGTGCTGTGAAGGCTGTAAGCCAACTTTTCGTTGATTGGTGGCTGCTGTAGTGGGGGAATCAATGTCTGAACAGCATTGTTCGAAGCTTTAGCACACCGAACCAGGCTTCGATGAGTGAGCGCTCTCCCCCGGTTTCGCGCTTGGCCTTACAATCAAGAACCGAAAGCAGCCAGCCGTACCAGGAGCCGTGGTCACCTAACACGACCTTCCGTAGTGAGGCAAAAAACTAATACCGTCCGACCAGACCGGTCAATTCATGGTTGATAGTCAATCATCAACATATTTTCTATCAGCAAACAAGAGTACGAGCAGTCGGTCGCGCTTGTTCCGGCCGCGAGAACTCCGAGAGTTTGTCTTCCCGGGGGTTGGGATGATTATGCATTCGCTCTTTTGGGTGAAGCACTCGGCGTATCTCTACCAGCAGGGTATCAACCCGGTTGCTCAAGACCGGTTGTTGCTGTACGCGGAGACACCGGAGGGCGAGCCACTGTATGATGAAGGGTTGCTTTGGTACATTCTCGCCTCACGCATACAAGAGGATTCGCCGGTCCGACTTACGGCTGGTGTCAGGACGGTCAGAAACTATCTGTTCGAACCGCAGTACGAGTATGACGGCGATGTGTATGATCGTGTCGCGGTCGAAATTCAGCAAATGGCTTCACAAGGCGAGTCGTATGAGGCTGCCCGGTTCGTTGATGAGGTATTCGCTCCGTGGTTTGTGACTCGCTGTGATGATCTCGGTATTAATCTTGAAGCCCTTGTTGAAGAGGAGATTCGTCTGGAAGGAGTGGAGATGGACTCACAATCGCTGGAGGAGCGTGTGTTGTCGGATTTCTGTGCGCTGGTCGGGCGTCTTATTCGGGAACATGATTCGCTGCGGGGGACAAGTGATCTCAACGTTATCGGTAGCACGATCCATTTCGCGTCACAGCTGTTTATTCCTGAAAACGAGACACAGTTGGCTATCTTAGCGGATACGTCGTTCCAGTTTACGCCACACCAGATAGCCGCGCTGTTGCAGGCGGTCGCAAATATTAAACATGGTGAGCATTTCGTACGGTCGATTCTGTTTGTCACACACATCGGACCGCGCAGACACTCCGGAAGCGAGTTCAATCGGGAGATGCGCCGTATCCACGACATCGTCAAGTCAGACGTGGAGACAGTTCTGAGAAGTGGGACAGCCATCGTGGATCTGGCAGATCTTCCGTCTACTACAACCGAGGATCTTGACGAGACGAGTTATTACTGGCTTCTGAATTTCTTCATGGCCGATGGTGAGACAATTAGCCGGGAGTTGCTGGACACCGAGGAACCCATACTCAGGCGCGAAACTGTGGAATCACACTTTGAGAGGGGAGAAGACCGAACGGCGACGTTCGAGGATTTCCTGACGCGACCCGAGGACGGCCGTGAATATTTGCCACGGCTACTATCAGCGATTGATCCAGATCATTCGCCTCGTGTCTATCGGTTCCTTGACCAGTTGCAGAGCACTCTTGAACAAGGGACTGATCCGCCGCAGGCACTTCTTGATTTGCTTGAGGCAAACAGAGTGATCGAACCTGAAAGCAAAAAGAAAGATGTCTATCGGATTCGGGAGTTCCCATCAAACACCAATAGCGCGAGCTTCTATGGAATCGGCGCGCTTCGTAGTTGGACGACAACATTCATACAGGCCAATGAGTGACGAGACCATCGAAATCCTTGGTGTTGGCGACCGGTTGCGAGAGGATATCGAAAATGGGCCGTTCAATCGGTTCGTTATCTTCACGTACGGTATCACCACGGAGTATCTGGATTGGTTCGATTCCGATGACGAAGTGGCGATTTGTGGTCCTAACAAGACCGTTAAGGAAGTTAAAGAGGTGGACTCGCATCCGATGATATCAGCGTATAACCGCGAAACACATGCGAAGATCTACCTGTTGTACAACGACTCACGAATCGTCGCTTATCTTGGGTCGTTCAATTTCACTGGAAACGGGCTCTATGGTGGTGTCGAGTGGGGGGCTCGATACGAGGCCGACCTGACACACTCACCGACACCGGAGGCACTCATTAACGGCGAAGCACCGGCGGACATCTCGCCGTCCCCAATAATTGAACAGATTGCCTCTATCGTGGGCGCGTCAATGACCGGAAACGATACGCACGCAGCTGACTCGTGGGTCGCAACGACTGGCGAGGGAGTTGTGCATACGCTCACGTCAAACACGCTTCAATCGGCCCTTACCGATATGTTGCGAGACGCAGAACGACCTGTCGAAATTAGCTATTACACCCCCTTCGTGACCCGAGCCGGCATCTCAGAGTTTACGTCATACCTTCCAGAGACGCTCGATAAGTCTGACATCAAGTTCAATATTTACACGAAGCGACTGAGCCGGTTGCAGGATGATGAGGAGATATTATCTGCCGATGAAATCGCTGATCTTGACGAGCAGTATGGAAGATTTCATCTCCGTGCACGTGCGCCAGGTGATAGGGGAAACGAACTCGGCGATGGACGTGAGATTCGAAACGGGATGGCCCATCTGAAGGCGATCACACTCGCGGATCAATCCGAGCCTGACAATAAGTCAATAGGGACGATACTAACGTCAGCGAACCTCAGCGAACGTGCGTGGAGCCGCGAGTCGGCAGGGTTCGAAATCGGCGTGGCTCTGGAAGGGACGCGAGATAGCAAGCGTCTCTATCGCCTATTCACGGAGGCACTCCCGCGGGCCTACATCAACCCGTCTGAGCGGAATCTAGCGACAGCCGGTGGGACGGGAACACCGCAAACGTATGGCAGTGAGAAGTGGTTGGACACGCGACTCCGAGATCGGACGGTGCTAAGGGACGATTCGGTCAAGATTGCGTGGAATGATTCGTTGCCGTCAATTAATTCACTGACTGGTACGCTCAGTATTCGAGACACTATAACCGGCGACCGGACATCACATGACCTCTCTTTTACCCGAACCGGTGACGGGTTTGTGGCATCGTTCCCATCGGTGGCCGGGCAACCAAACCAGATTATCGACTTCGTACGACTCGCAGCCGATACGCGACATGCACCGCCGGAGTTAGAGTATACGTCGCGTGAAATCAGTGAGTTCAGAGCTGAAGAGGGAATCGAAGGAGCTAACGATCCGTTCCCGGAAGAATGGGAATCGTACGACGAAATTATTTGGAACGGGAAAGTGAGGAAGTCTATAGAGGACGCGTCTTTTGGGGATGTGGAAGAGATCCACTCCGTCCCGCTTCGAGCCAGCCACGACACGACGCAGTCGTACTATGCGATCTTGGAACCGGATGTACAGCCACATATTGATCAGTTGCTCCACAGCATCGACACAGCTACGGAAGCAGTTGAGCCGTTCGGCAACCTCCCGAGAGTGGGTGTCGAGACGCATCCGGCTGTTGACCCCGATCCACAGGATATCGTCTTTTACACGGGGCGAGGTGAACGAGTTCAACCGATTGGATTCGTTGAACATAGTGACGATGGAGCGCTGTATTACTATCTCCCGCCGGAGGACGCCGGTGAGACACTGACTGTTGATATTGAGGGGCTCTTGAGTCGATACATCCAGCACGGAGACGCGGAAATTACGTTGCCTGAATTGGAATCGAGTTCACCGTTTAAGATTGAAGCGTACTTACCAACCGATCCTTGGCGTGTCACTCCAGGCGATGTTCATCCAGTTCTCAGTCAGAAACGGTACCCTGATCATCCGTTCATGTCCGAGGCCGAACCATCACCAGAGGATCACATCTCGACGGAGGTATCTGTGACGGTGAATCCACCAGAGGGACTGGTTGAAACGGTTGATGAAGACCGACTCGCGTTCTGGTGGCGGCCGTCAGGTGTGTTCCGCTCCGGAACAATTCAATCTGTTTCGACGACCATCCCGAAGCAGAAAGAGCGGACACGGGTGAGTTACCGTGGCATCGTTCGGCTCAACGGTGACAAGGGCCCGGTTAATGTCTGGCTTCCCGGCGGTGAGTACGTGGTTAAAGAGCAGCCCTTCGTGGATGATATAGAGGTTTCGTTAGCAGGGATTCCGAGTGAGCAGCAACTCGACTCAGTTCGACCAGGAACGCTGCTTGGGTGGGTGACTATTCAGCGAGATGCGCTGTTACACGAACGGGCAGGCGACGTGACGGAGTGTATTAATGCAAGGTTGTACGTTGATGAAGAGCCAGTAGAGAACCGAATTTTCGCTGCAACTCATCAGGGCGGGACACTCTTGTTCCCGGTTCTAGGCGAGCACGTCGGGAAGACGCAAACACTTACCCTTCGACTGTGGATCAGTGGCGGTCCGGCAAAGACGACCACGTACACAGAAGCCGCGTCCGACATGCAACTTTCCGTCAGAGAATCAGGTGATGGCCACCAGATTACGCTCGGAGGACATGCTCGACGGATTAATCATGCTTCGACAACTGATTCAATAGACCTGAAACGACTTATTGATCAGTTTCAAGCTGGTGAGTTTGAAAACGAAACGAAAGGCCATCATCCTGACGACCCATTTATTATCAAATCATACGATCCACTTTTTATCCAGCCCAAAGAAATGGTACTGTTCTATTTCACAGACAAGTAAGCGCTCGGCTATATCGTACGCTCTTCGGAAGTAGATTGACTTCGGTGACTAAATCATGATTCGACCTCTCTGATGAGGTCCCGTAGTTGGTCCTGTGTGAGCGGCTCGATGAACTCTCGCTCGCCACTGGCTGTGTAGAAGAGACTTGCTGTGACGGTCTTGTCTGGATAACATTCCGAGAGAACGTGATAGTACACGCTGAGTTGTTTTCGATACTCTGTTTGTGCACGCTTCGTCCGGTCGGTTTTGTAATCGACAATCTCGACTTCAGTGGGTGTTTCGTGAACGAGATCGACGATGCCGGATATCGTCACATGCTCACCATCCACCTCTAGGGGAAGGACTGCTCGTTCTTCGACGTGGAAGTTGCCGGAAAGGCTGTCGAGGAACGTTTTGACGTGTTGTTCGTCGTCGGCATCGTCAGTCGTTGGTGTGACATTTTCTCCGAGTGCATATGCCTCCGCGAAGTCGTGAACTCGTGAACCGAAGTCCCGACCGCGGAACTCGACGGCCTCGATGTCAGCCCCTTCTTCGGTGAACACGTCGCTGTCCATAAGCGTGTGTGGCGTGTGGCTGATTGGGCCGTCTGGTGAGACGATTGAGAACGGGAGTTGGGTTTGCGTGGTCGTGGGTTGCTCGACGGGTTCGACTGTCGGGTCAGCCTCGCGTGTCGGGCAGGGGAGTTCCTCGAAGAACGTGTTCGGGGTCTCGCCGCTCGTA
>LFFM01002470.1_pt1 | contig 12213 bp, 11 predicted proteins | sample 643131 | NCBI WGS metagenome assembly LFFM01 (sample SAMN03777445, study PRJNA286221) | soda lake metagenome | biome: soda lake; feature: Kulunda steppe; material: water; isolation source: sample Tc-Br brine of Tanatar trona crystallizer | place: Russia: Kulunda steppe | collected 2011-07
GATCTCGATGCGATCCTCGACGATCACCGCGCTGATTAAGCTGAGACATCACCAGTGAACGATTCACTCTGGTTGACCTTGTAGCTCATCCACTGGCCCGCAAGCACCACCGGTGAATAGGGCAATTCAACCCACTTCAGATACATTCAACCAGAAGTATAGAGACGCTTTTTTCACCGCTGCCTTTACGCGCTGCATATTGCACCGGATACGGGAAGCATCGCAGTACCGGTAATTCTTTATGAATCAACATTCAGTACGGAATTAAGGGTGGGTATTGATGCAAAGAAGAACATTTCTCCGCGACTCAGCAGGAATCGGCATCGTTGGAACTGTTTCGATAGGCGCAATTTCCGGGGGTGCAGCAGCTGAACCGAGCGGATCGATAACATTCGAAGAGCAAACTACAGATGGGTCATCGATCGTCGTCGCAGAAATTTCAACAGAGATTGATGCGATGGTGGGTGTGAGGAATCAGGATACAGACGAAGACCTGGAATATTTCGAAATTGAGGCAGGAACGTATGAACAATACGAGATTGAACTTAATCCTCCGCTTTCTGACTCAGCAGAACTAGCTATCGGGATCTATGACAACGATGGGCAAGGGTTCGCCCGCGATACAGCAGTAATTCATCCTGATGAGAACATTGAGATCGTGGATGGAATTGAACCGACGCTGATTGAAGCCGATTCTGCCGCTGGTTTTGAGTATCCCTACTATCTTTTTGCCCCGTCTAGGCTCGGTAGTGACGAGCACCAACCACTACTGGTAGAACCAACGAATACCGGTACTGCGACTGATGATTTTGATCAACATCTTGAAGCTGCTGAAAGCACGATTACTCGGAGTTCAACTCGTGATATAGCGGAGGAACTGGGCGCACCATTCCTTGTTCCTGTGTTTCCACGGCCAAGTGATGAACCAGTTGACTGGCGACACTACGTCCACGCGCTTGACGATACCACGATGGGTATTGATGGAGGCCCGCTTGAACGGGTTGATCTCCAGTTATTGAACATGGTCGAGCACGCCCAGGACTATCTTGCCGATGACGGATATGCTGTTTCTACTGATGGAATACTACTAAACGGATTCTCGGCCTCGGGTAATTTTGTTGATCGATTCGCCGTACTTCATCCAGAGGAAGTGATTTCTGTCACTGCTGGTGGATTGAATGGCATGGCATTGCTGCCACTCAACGAATACAATGATCGGGAGCTTCCATTCCATGTCGGTATTGCTGATATCGAACAGCTAACTGGGGAGCCATTGGATCAGGATGCCCTCTCCGAAACAAATCAATTTCTGTATATGGGAGCAGAAGACGAGAATGATACCATTCCATACGATGATGCATGGACCAGTAATGAGCTTCGGGAAGTTGCATTAGATGTATACGGAGATGATATGATCGCCGAACGGTTCCCCACGTGTCAACAGGCGTACCAAGAAGCCGGGATCAAGGCTCAGTTCCGAGTGTATTCGGATGCAGGTCATACGCCCCGACCAGCACGTGACGATATCATTGAATTCCATCGTCGAAGTATCGATGGCGAAGATGTTAGCGAATTTGGAGATACTATCACCCCCGGTGCCAGCATCGAGATATCTTCAACTACCGCATCTGCCGGCGAAGAAATTGAATTCAATGCAAGCGACAGCACAGTCGTGGGAGATGCTGAAATTGTCACATACCAGTGGGACTTCGATAATGGCGTGGAAGCCACGGGAGAAACAACGACAATCGTGTACGACGAAGAGGGGGCATTCACTGTCGAGTTGATGATTATCTCAGATCGTGGAAACGAATATCGAGCAACCACGGATATCGAGATTGTAGCTGATGAAAATAGCGACTCATTTGATCACTCTGATGACGATTCAGATGACGATTCAGATGACGATTCAGATGACGATCAGCCGACTACAGAGGAAGACACAGACAATAGTGACACGGATTCTCAGCCGCCCACTGATGACCTAGATGATCAACCCGGCTTCGGGATTGGTAGTGCACTCACGGGCATTGGTGGCGCCGCATACTTGCTGAAACGCCGGCTGGCGGATACCGGGTCAGAATCAAAGTAGACAGACTAGGCGGCCTACTGTTTATGCGCGATACATCTGGTAAGCAATAGCGCAATCTATCCAAAGCTTCGCAGAACTACGAATGTAAGATACGCACTCTGGCTCTTGCACGGCCTTCTTTGACAGGTTTGAATCAGGCGTTTCGCCATGCCAGACCAGCTCATCCGGATGATTAGTCAGTGTCTCGTTTACGATCGAGTTTCTCACCTAACCGATCCAGCCGTTCACGATTCGTTTGTAGCCGATCTTCCGTCTCCGCAGGTTGGTGTTCGAAGTCGATGGTTTCTCCGTCATCAGTAACGACAACGGTGAATACGTTCCCTTCAGCTGTCTCGGGCGGGGCTTCCGCAAGCGGCACGTCTACCTGTTCGATAGGGGCGCCGTCTTCCTCAATAATGAACACAGCTGTGTCGCCGTCGACGATCCGATCTACGACCGCGGTGTACTGAGTGTTGTTAGTCATCGTCGGGTTTCTCTTCGAGAAGGTCGGCAGGGTTGGTTGAAAACTCATCGGTCGCCTCAACGGTTATTTCGTCACCATCCGTCGTCACGACGATGTTGCCGTGAACTCCCGTCCAGTAGGTTTCAACGTCCATTGCGCCGAATCGCTCCAACACTTCATCGTGCGGATGACCGTACTGTGAGTCGTAATTGCTGGAAATAATGCCGACCGCTGGATCAACAATATCTAAGAATGGCTGGGTGCTGCTCGTCGAAGAGCCGTGATGTCCAGCCTGATACACGTCCGCATTCAGCTCAGCAGCCCACTGATCGACCATTCGCTCCTCAGCGGCTCGCTCCGCATCGCCAGTCGTGAGGTACGTGACATCTCCGAATTCGAAGACGATGGCGACGCTATTATAATGAAGATCACTTCCCGAATCGCCTTCAGGCGGGTTCACAACGAGTGCATCAACTGCGTCATCCGCGATCGGAAGTTCATCGCCGCCCTCAACGAAGCGCAGATCCACCTCGTATTCTTCGACCGCATCAAGATACCGGTCGTACGTCGCTGACGTATGCGGCACACCATTATCGTATGCGATACCGATACCGTTCCCTTCGGTTTCCGCCCATTCAATGACAGCATCGTGCCCGCCGATATGGTCCGCGTGGCCGTGCGTCGAGACCAAGTGATCGATCCGGTCAATGCCTTCAGCTTCGAGGTACGCAATAACACCCTCACCGCCCTGCCGCCAGTCACCAGTATCAATCAGGATTATTTCTCCGTCAGGCGTACGGATAAGCGTCGAATCAGCCTGTCCAACATCGATATGATGAATCTCAACCTCACCATCCAGTGTGTCGGGGTTAGTGTCGTCACTCGGTGGCGGGTCATCATCCGTATCGCGGTCAGGCTCATCTTCACCGTCCGTCTCATCAGTATCAACAGCATCCTGACCGTCAGCATCGTTGATGTCCCCACCGTCAGTCGTGCCATCAGTGAGGTCATCGCCAGAGCCATCATCAACCGAAACGTCCGCACACCCAGCAAACCCGACCATAACCCCGATAACCACAACCAGCAGTACTCGTCGCATACAGAGTTATTCGGGTAGTACGGGTTTGGTCGTTACGGCCCAGTAAATCGACAGAGAGACTCTTCAATCTTTGAACATCCCGGAGACAACTATACTCGTGTTAAGATTACTCCGAGAATGAGATTCGATGCAGTCTGAGTAGCCTGAGTTATTGGTCAGTATCGGAGAGATGGCGTTTCAGCAGATACCCAGCACCACCGAGACTCCCAGCCGCTTGAACGACACCGAAGCCGGGTTGGTCTTCAACAAACTCGTCATCAGCTTGTGTACTCGGCACTGATTCACCGTCCTCATTTTCAGTCTCGACGGTTTCGTCATTTTCAGTCTCGACGGTTTCGTATTCGTTTTCCATCTGTTCCTTGTGAAACGCATCGAAATCATCATTTGCTGGCGAGCTTGTGTGACCGTATCCCTCATAGATCCGGAATCGGGCATCTGGATCAACTGACTGATACACTTCTTCAACTACCGGAAACCGTTCCTTGACTCGATTAATTCCAAAAATCTCCTTCAATCGTTCTTCCTTGTCATCTGGGAACCCTCGATGACCACTGGTACCAGGCTCAGGTTGATCTTCGTCCCCGACCATCAGGAATTTTCCAACTGATTTCCAGGCATCTTTATTAAATTCCTCGCCAATCAACTCCTCAAGATCACCAACACCCCACGGATACGGTAAGGGCCCCTCGTCTGGATCTCCTACAGCAGGGAAATCTTCATCAACTTCTTCTTTCGGTAGCGTGTACAATCCCGTTGCCCCAGCGGTGAAGGCATTCACCCGCTCCGGTTGCAAAATCGAAATCCTGCTGACAAATGTAGCACCGCTTGATGAGCCGTGTAGATGTATCTTATCTGCGACAGAGTGAGATTCATCTTCCCGAGATTCAAGTCGTTCCGCTGCATCATCAACCATCGCCATGAGTTGCTGATCATACCTCGTATATAATGGCTCATCCCGAGTCAACGCATCATACCCAATGTGCATTGGATAATAGCCGATGAAATTCGGATTGGGGAATAACGCCATCAGAGCAGGAGCCTGTATGTTGTCCGCCTTACGCCGCATGCTCCCGTTCCTACTCAAAGCCTCTTCTGCCCGATTCGCTAACTTTTCAATATCGGTCGACAGGTACGGTGTTGGCTCAACAAAGATCGGACGCTCATACTCAACCGGATCTGACGGTCGATAGAGAACATACGGGTGATGAAAATCGGTTTCCCCTGTTGGATTGATATACGACAATTGAGGATCATCAAACGTTGTCTGATACGGATACTCATCAGTAACAGTAACGAAAGCAGTATCTCCAGCGATAAAACCCGGCTCATCAGGAGAAATTAACACATCCATTTCCCGTGATTCGAACATAAATCGGCCCAAGTCAATCTCTCGGTCAGTAAATTCAGCCCCAGCTTCAAGCTGCTCAAAGTGAAAATGTAAATATTCCCCGTTCACTCTTTCTGCCGACCTGAAAACAAGGGATCCTTCTATCTCAGTATGAGCTGAAACTACAAGTGACCCGCCTTTCGTTTCCTGCTCCTCAACTGTAACCGATGCCTCTGGATCACTCGCACTCACTGTCCCGGTGGTTTTGACTGCCATCCCGCCGGCCGCCGATACACCGACCATCTGTAAGAAACGCCGTCGGTTCCGAAAAGGACCGTCTCGACCAACCATAACAATTGATGACAATATGTACCTTATAATAGCTTGTGTTCTAAGCAACAGATGCTCGACAAGTATACAACACAAACGCGAGTGTTTCTGAACTTCAAAACTGCGTCGCGCGATTGAAGCGGTATGATCCTCATTTTAACTCTTTTCAACCGATATGCGCCTTCCACTTTGCACGGTAGCCAGTGGTAATATCACTACTCGTATCGTTGTTGCACCGAAGCAGCCAAGAGTCAAAATCGAACCCAGTTACGGCCTCACCCTACGTCGTCTCAACTTGATCTTTGAGTTCCTACAACGCCGCGATCACGTGCTTAAACTACCGTTTACACTGACACCCCGGTACTCACCAGCCCTAAAGAAAAATGTCGACGTTAGTCTGAGAGTAGCTTTTGGGCGTCGGTAACGTGTTTGCGTATCCCGTTCAGTTCTTCGTCTCGAATCTCAGACCAGTCGGTCTGCGTCATCAGGTCATACTGCTCCGTAATGAGGTAGTCGATCGTTTCAGCACCCGACGCACCTGCTTCGACAAGCGCGCGAATCTCGTAACCCTTCGGAACCCCTTTACCTTCTTCCACGTCCACGCGGACAGGCGGATAGCGCGGCAGAATGTCATTCTCAAAGAGCATGTGTACGACAGAGTCGCGCGTCTCGTTATCCACGTCCAGAAACCGCTGAACGAGCCGATCAATATGGAAGACCTCGATCCAGGGAGTGGAAGTCCACTGTTTGACTGTCGGCGTCCCGCCATCTACCAGTACGGCATCCTCAGCGTACATGTTAACTTCTTCAACATACTTGCGTTCGAAGCTCCGGTGACGACTGCGGAGCGTTTCGAGTGCGGCAACAGCCTCGTCGCTAATCTCTTCAATACCGCGGATGGTTTCGATAGTATCCTCTAACTCGCCCCAAGCGACCTCACTATCGAAGGTCACGTTGAACGTACCAACACGCTTGATGTTGTACCACGCATCTACGAGGCGGGTTTTGTTCGGAACAGACACAAGCACGTCTACGCCCGTCTCCGGAATGTTGTAGACTGCGTAGCGGGCGTGACCCGAACTCTTGATGTTGAGACGGTGTCGCCAGTTCTCAGGGATTGTCCAGAGGTGCTCGCCATCGAGAACCGCCTCACGTTTAGCTGGAACGCGCTTTGTCCACCGCGTCTGCGGCTCATTTCCCCGGGAGACAACAACGTGCTCATCATCTTCACGGTACGCGTAAAGGTAACCGTCTGCCTTGCAATACCTGACCTCGTCGTCACTCTGTCGGACTTCGTCAGCGTCACGAATAACGTCAGTACCCCCATCAGCGATCACCGTTTTCGTGCCATCAGTATAGGACTCAGTGATAAGGGGATCCTCGATCTTAGTTTCAGTCTTTTCACCGCAATCGATTGGTGCGTATTCGCGTGTCATAACTGCACACCGGGAAAACCAACTGGCATATTTAAAGGTAAGGAACTCAGCGATGCTCAGACTTCGAAATGACTGGTTTGAGGGTCTGAAAGGGACGATTCCAGATTCACAGTATGGAACGCAGACTCACAGCACGACCGTACTGCCTGAAATCAACCATTTCAAATTCCGGACGAATTTCTCGAAATAATTGAAACAACAAATCCGCTGGCGCGCGCCAACCAATCCATCAGCTAACCGACCGTATACCAATCCGACCAGTACACTAAGACGCGCTTGAACCTCGACCCCGACCTACAGCGTGCAACATTACTGCAAAAACAAAAAGACAGCTCTGACGAAAAGTTCAGTAAGTGATAAATTTGAACCAGCGTGCAAGATGGAGAGAATATATCCAAGAGACAGCATCGTTCGTTTATTCTATCGATGATGAAAAACGAAGGGTGTGAATATTTAACACAATTGTGGTTGTGACCCCTGATATGCACAAGAATGATAAGATTGACTCTGAGCTTATTCACGAGATTATCGTCGAAGAGGGGAGAATGGGGAACCCCTACACTGCGCTGGAGACGATGGTAGAGAAGCTCCGAGAGTTGAAGCCTTATCTCATCGAAATCGCTCGGCAGGAAGACGGTTATACGACATACATGGAAACGGGAAAGGCGACAGGGATCTTCACAGCGCGCCAATCCCGTGTTCTTGGTACGCTAGGACTCCATGAAGACGAACTAGACCAACCGCTCTTGCCTGCATTAGTCGTACAAGACACTTCAAGTCCAATGCCCGGTGAGAAGTATTTCAACATGGTTACCGCGACCAAAAATCGGAATGATCAGACATCTGGGACAGATGCTGAGAAGCGGCAACTCTGGAAAAATCACGTCCAAGAGGTACGGGAGTTTTGGGGCGGCTCATGATACTACGACCCTCACTTGTTGGACTAAGTTCCTAATTTCCCCAAAAGTAGCCTGACTATCTCTACCTACCGATCTGGATGACCGAACCCCCGACGAATGTCCGTGACCAAGATGCGCCCTGTATTCAGCACGCAGTTCTTATCAAGATTGAAAGGTTTCAACAAAACCGAACAGCCCGGAAACAGCCTATCGGTTCTGCTTTACGCTCACTCCTCTTGCTCTTCACTCACGTCTATCACTCGTTACAATCCGAGTGACTGGGCGTGTTACCTACGCCGCGTCGAACCGGCCTTTCAACTCGCGGAGCGCAGCGATTGCACGCTCTACCTCGGCCTGTCCAGCCGACCCGTCACTCCCCGACTTGCGTGAACTCCCAGCGTCAACACCAGACTCGGTGTCTGCCGCTTCACCACTCCGCGCTCCGTCAGACTCACCAGCAGCTACTGCAGTCGCTGCCTCACCGTCAGTCCCGTCACGACCTGCAGTGAGTGCCAGTCGCTGCTGTTGCCCACCTGCACCGGCGTCACCCGGCTCATCGGGGCCGTGATCGCTCTCAGCACCTGCCCCACCACCGCGTTCCAACGCCCCGAGCGGGAAGTCGTACGCCTGCGCACGTCGCTGCTTATGCCACGACGTTCGTTCAGCAATGTCGAAGATCTCGACGACAGTTGAGCGATCACACCCACGCTCCAAGGCGCGGCGCACTCGCTCATCGTTCACTCTCCGGATCAACGACTGCATGTCATCCGGGATCCGGCCGCGTTCAGACTCCGCGATCTGACTCGGCAACCCCCACTCACCGGTCGTTGCTGACTGATCAACGAGCGGCTGTTCACGCGACGGGACTTCGTCGTCAAGCCCCATCAGCAGCCACAACCGTTCACGAATCGATAGCGACGACAATTCCAGCGACAACGCATCCTGAATCTCACCCGTCGACAACGGCCCCGACTCGTACAGCACCTGCAGGATCTTGTAATCATGCGGCAACAACACTTCCTCATCCGCCGCTGTGATCGTAAACGGCAACTCACCGTTCGAGGGTTTCTTGTGCGTCCACGAATGGCAATCCCGACACAGCGTGATGAGATTCACCAGATCATGCCGATCCATCGTAGCCGGTTCCGGATCTTTATGATGAACGTGCAGCGACGCAACCCCGCCAGCCTCTGGCCCGGCGGCCCTGCACAACTGGCAGGTATACTCGTCTCGCTCCAAGACTTCCTCACGCATCGCAGGCGGTGTCTTCTCCCGCCCTGTTGCTTGGGCCATTACGCCGCACCCCCGTTCATCAGGGATCGAACCGCACTGTTTTCTATCAGTAGCCATTGCATCTCGTTTCGTTCCGATTCGCATCGGGATCGTGTTCCGAACATCGTATCGTCAAGCTTCGATTACCGCAGTTACTTCCCGCACGCCGCGGTACCGCATCGGCTTGGGTGATCGCTTCAAGAACCGCAACCGCGTCGCGCCACGCACTCTATCCGAACCGACTCAACACGACCCCGCTACACCTCACCCCCCGCGCCCTCAACGCTCCGCCCAGGACCCCGGTCCACGTCCGCGGGTCGTACTCGCAGTTCACCGAACCCGTACCGCGAATGCGTCCCGACACGCAACACACCATTCTTCGCCGTCGACACCGCGTCACGCCCCGCATACCCGACGACCTGGCCGTGATCGACACACGCCAACTCATGCAAGTCACCATCCGCAACGAGTCGCTCTTCACGACGACGCAACCCATCACTCGACCCGCCACGTGTCTCCAGCATCGACGACGCCGCCGACGAATCCCACCACCACGGGATCGACTGCGCCTCAGCCCCCGGGTACTCACTCGCCAGCACGTACGGCGACACGAGCTCCAACACGTACCCCTCGTCGCCAGTATCCGTCACCCGGTCGTAGGCAAGCGCATCCAGATCGACGAGTTGCGAGTCAGCGACGGACACTTCACCGAGCCCGTAATTCCGACCCCCACCGACCCGCAACCCAGCAAGCACGTCATCCGCGACCGGCAGGACCTCGTCATCGTCACACCCCGCGTGCAGGTAGCACTGCAGGTACCACTGTACCGAGCGCTTGTGATTCCGTGTTTCCGGCGGCCGGCCGAAGTGACACTTCGACGCGAACGCCGTTCGACCGCCGTGCGACTGGAGATCATGCGTGTTATGCACGTCCCGCGCCCGCGAATCCAACAACCACCGCTGCGCCGGATCCCGATACACGAACAAGTCCTCATACGCCTCGACTGCGGGCAGCGATGACCCGAGCACCCCGGCATACCCGTCTTGAGAATGCCACTCCGGGTACTCTCCGTACTCTCCTGGCACGAACACGCCGTGAGACACGCACAGCGACCGTCGCGTTCGTTCATCCACTCGCCGCGCGATCGCGTTGAACAACGCGTGCCCTGACACGAAATACGGATGCCCGAAATAACTCGACTCCAACTCAAACAACACCTGTTGAATCCGCGTCATCGACCCGACACACCCCCTCGGCTTCCACTGCAAGTAATGCCATTCACTACCACGCCACTTCGACCCCCCGTAACCCCCCACACCCCGTTTCCAGTGCCATCACCTCGACAGCTACTAAAACGCCGAAATTCCGGTACTCCGTCTCGCACACTCCACGACGAGATCGTCACCACCCACACCTCGTTTCCACTGTTCCGCAATCCACGTCGATCACGACCCCCCAGACACACCCTGTTTCCAGTGCCATCCGCCCAACACGCACAGACACGCCGGAATCCCAGCACTTCGTCTAGCACACCACACGACGAACCCGCGACCCTACACACCCCATTTCCAGTGTTCTGCAGCAGTCGATCACAACGCCTCGCACACACCCCGTTTCCAGTGTCTTTCCCGAGCCGCCTGCCCGCCCCGGCACACACCCCATTTCCAGTGCCACGACCGCGAACAGCCCCGGCACACACCCCATTTCCAGTGCCACGACCGCGAACAGCCCCGACACGCCCAAAAACACGGACTTCAACCTGGAGACCTGAATCAAGAACGGATTCACAGGCCACCGGCACCACCCCCCGTACCGAATCGTGCTTCACCCGCAACCAACGCCACGTACTCCTCGATGAACTGCAGCGCCGTCGAGTACGACCGGACCCGCCGCAGTTGCGCATCCAACACGCGCCAACACCGCTCCCCATCTGTATCGACCGGATGCACCGGCAGCCGCGACCACACATTCGCAAACGACCGCGCCGGCCGCGACCCCACCGACACCGCCGGTCGCCCACCCGGCTCACCCGTCACGTGTACCGCAAACGCGGGTGTCCACAGCACCGTCCGGAACGGCTCGACGACATCCGACGCGATCGCCGCCTCAACACTACCCTCGAACCCGCCGTCCACCGACGACACCGCGAGGAACAACTCGTCGAACGCGTACCCAGCCCGATAATTATCGAGCAACGCCGCCACGAGCAACACGTGAAACTTCAACGACGTGTACGGGCAGAACACTGACTCATTGAACCCAGCAGGCACCGGGCTCGTCACCCACCTCGCATGCAACACTTCAGGATCCGTCGACGAGACGAGTTCCTCGAATCCACCGCCCACAGCCGCCTCAATCCGACTCGTCTCAACCGCCGCCTCACCCGTCAAGAGCGACAACCGGAACGGCGACACGTGATTATCGATCGTCTGGCCCGGCTCCCCCCGCGGCCGACTCAGCAACGCCGCATCCGCATCCGCCCCCAACGGCACCTGTTCGTTCACCGGCGCCCCGTACGCCTCATCCTGTGAGGACGCGTGTCGCCGGCCACGGAGCTTATGGACATCATGCCGGTATGCGGCGACCATCGGATCACTCGCCTGCAGCTCCCTGAACGCCTCACTCTCAGACACCGCCGACTCATCAGTTCCCCTCGACAGAGCAGCCGAATTCACCCAGTCACCACCATCACTGGGCATCACGCCTCACCCCCGTCAACGTCCACAGCCGTCACGCGCTCCTGCAACGCCTCAACGAACTGTTGACGCACCGATTCCCGCCACACATCATCCTTCGACGCCATCCCCGCCGTCGCATCCTTCGCCCGATTATACACCCGGCGAACCTCATCGTCCGTATACAGCGGGTTAATCACTTTGGCATCAACAATCCCTGCACCGAAATTCCGCGCCCCACCGAGCTGCATCTCGTAGTCATCACTATGTGCGTTCAAGTAGTCGATCGCTTCGACGAGCAGTCCAACATACTCCGGCTTCAACTCACGGAGTGTCAGTCGCCACGTCCCCTCAAGATTCCCGACCACATCCCGCGTCGCCTGCCTGAGCGGTTGCCCCTCATCCGCCGCATTCCGCGACCGGACCTGCGTGTTCAACTGTCGGTAGTGCGCTTCCGCTTCGCCCTGCAGCACATCCACCTGCCGGCGAATCGGCGAGAACCGGATCGGCCGGCGAATCACTCGCCCCGCCCGATCACCAAACCCACCGAACAAGTCGTAGATCACACAACCCGAATCATCACCGTCCTCAACGCACGCCCCTTTCTCATGATACCCCGCATCGAGATCCCGGTCATACAC